>Ga0209783_1000059_pt1 | contig 59802 bp, 55 predicted proteins | sample WorMetfiPIANOSA1_FD_187395 | JGI IMG/M metagenome (GOLD analysis project Ga0209783, IMG submission 187395) | Marine gutless worms symbiont microbial communities from Max Planck institute for Marine Microbiology, Germany - Olavius filocauda... | ecosystem: Host-associated > Annelida > Digestive... | reverse complement strand
ACGAAACGCAGGCGTTCATCCATCACCGAACTCTCTTTCCGCGGCATCAACACCTCCCACCTGAAACAGGCGAAAAGTGTTACCCATGTGTCCGGTACGAAATGTCACCTATGTCTCGGGCCGCTCACAGCGAACATCGATGACCTTGGCACGGGCGGCCGGTTTACCGCCGCGGCCCCAGTCGGGTGTTCATGTCCTCCATGATCGCGTTTGCAACCTCACGGATGGTCGGGGCCCAGCCTTCGAGATCCGCGTCTGTGAGGCGAAACGCGGGTCCGGTCACAGATACCCCGGCCGCGAATTCCCGGTCTGCGGAGTGGATCGGCGCCGCGATGCATTTGATCCCCGGCTCGTGTTCCTCCCGGTCGTAGGCGACGCCGGTCCTTCGGATCTCGTCGATTTCCCTTAGCAGCGACTGGTCGCTCATCAGTGTGTTCTCAGTGAACCGATTAAAGCGGATCTGGCCGACGATGTCCCGCAGCGCCGCGTCGGGCAGGGACGCCAGCGCTGCCTTGCCGACTCCGGTGCAATAGGCGGGCGATGCATTGCCGATCTGCGAGTGCATCCGCACCGCTTGTCGGCTTTCGACCTTGTCCAGATAGATGACCTCGACGCCGTTCAACACGCCGAGATGCACGGTCTCGCCGGTCGCATCGTGCAGGCGCCGCAGATGCGGTTCGGCGATCGTGCGGAACTGACTTCCCGACCAGGCGCGCGAGGCGAACTTCAAAAGCCGCAGACCCAGCGCGTAGGAATGGTCCGGATTGACGGTCAATAGACCCTCGCCGACCAGGTTGGAGAGTTGCCGGTGCAAGGTGCCGCGCGGCTGGTCCGAGCGATCGAGGATGTCCGTGAAGCGCATGGGTTCGCCGGAGGATGCGACGATGTCCAAAACCGACATGGCCTTGCCGAGGGTACCCGTGGTTCCCCGTTGCACCGTTACGCCTAGTCTGTTTTCCTTCATCGCGAACCTGCTTCAACGAATCGCAATCACGCTTGACAGCAGTGCAACGATAATTCGATAATTCGGAATAGTCAAACACGAGTCCAAATAATGGAACATCCGGTTCAGGGGGGTTCTGGCTTCGTCGGTGTCAGGTTTTGGACCAGCCGTTTAGCGTGGTTGTTTCTTGGGCCGACATTCGAGTCATCGCGAGCCGGGCGTTTTCGATCTGGAATACGTCAAATCTGGGAGGATTGAGCTTATGCATCTGTCGTTGAAGTCCGCGTTGGTCGGCGCTGTCGCCGCAGCCGCGCTTGCGTTTTCGGCTCAGGCCGGAACGCTCGTCATCAATTCGAACACCTCGGATCCGGCGCCGAAGGGGGGGTTCGAGGCCCTCATCGAGAAGTTCAAGAAAGAAAACCCGGACATCGAGGTGAAGTTCAACGTCTTCGATCACGAAGGCTTCAAGACTTCCGTTCGGAACTTTCTGACGTCTGAGGCGCCCGACGTGATCACCTGGTTTGCCGGCAACCGGATGAAGACCTTCGTCGACAAGAACCTGCTGGAAGACGTCAGCGACGTCTGGAACGACAACAACCTGAAGACCGACATGGCGTCCAGCCTGTCGGCCTTGACCAATGGCGACAAGCAGTGGGGCGTTCCCTATTCCTACTATCAGTGGGGCGTCTATTACCGGAAGGACATCTTCGACAAGCTTGGAATCGGTGTTCCGAAAACCTGGGACGACCTTTTGGCGGCCGGCAAGACGCTGAGGGACAACGGCATCGCGCCGGTGAGCATCGGAACCAAGTATCTGTGGACCGCGGCGGGTTGGTTCGACTACCTCAACCTGCGCGTCAACGGGCTGCCATTCCATCTGGAACTGATGGAAGGTAAGGCGTCCTATACGGACCCGCGCGTTGTCAAGACCTTCGAGAAGTGGGAAGAGCTGATCAGGGCCGATTTCTTCCTGGAAAACCACGCCACCTATTCGTGGCAGGAGGCCCAGCCGTTCCTGTACCAGGGCAAGGCCGCGATGTATCTGATCGGCAACTTCATCGTGCCGTTCTTCCCGGAGAACGTTGCCGACAAGATGGGCTTCTTCCAGTTCCCGGTGATCGACAGCAATGTGCCGATGTATGAGGACGCGCCAACCGATACCCTGCACATTCCGGCGCGGGCGAAGAACAAGGAAGACGCGCGCAAGTTCCTGGCCTTCGTGGCCCGGGCCGACAACCAGACGCCTTTGAACCAGACCCTTGGCACCCTGCCGCCGAACAAGAACAGTGCGGTCGGCGAAGATCCCTAATCTTCAGGCTGGTTTCAAGATGCTGAGCGCGTCGGCGGGTCTCGCCCAGTTCTACGACCGGGACACCTCGCCGGAGATGGCCAAGATCGGCATGCAGGGCTTCCAGGAGTTCATGGTGAAGCCCGACCAGCGCGACAGGATCCTTCAGCGCCTGGACAAGGCCCGCAAGCGTATCTTCAAGCAATAGTCTGTCACGCGCCCGCCGCAGGGCGGGCGATTGGTGCGGCGGTTTCGGTTTGGACCGGAACCGCCGGGCCGCCATCCGGCCCGGTGCGTTAACGGGCCGGTCGAACGGGGGACGCCATGTCGTCGGTATCCGTTGCACAGGGCCAGGCACGGTCCTACGAGCTCAGTTCCTGGGAACGCAATCAGATGAAGATCGCGCCAATGGTGTTTCTGGCGCCGGCCCTGATCATGTTCCTGATCTTCGTGATCAATCCGATCGTCCAGAGCATCTGGATTTCGTTCCACGAATGGGACGGCCTTGGAGATAAGATCTGGGTCGGGCTGGGCAACTACCAGGAACTGCTGGACGACGACCGTTTCTACACGGCGCTGACGAACAACGTGATCTGGCTTGTTTTGTTCCTGCTGGCACCGCCGATCGGGCTCGCCATCGCGCTGTTCCTGAACCAGAACGTGCGTGGTATCCGCCTCATCAAATCCCTGTTCTTCTTCCCGTTCGTGATCAGCCTGGTCGTGGTCGGCCTGGTATTCGCCTGGTTTATGGATCCGAGCTTCGGGCTGTTGGCGAAACTGATGACCAGCATCGGTCTCGATCCGATCCCGATCCTGTCTGACGAAAACCTCGTCACCTACGGCATCATTGCGGCCGGCCTGTGGCCACAGATCGCGTACTGCATGATCCTCTACCTGACGGGGCTCAACAATGTCAGTCCCGAGATCCTCGAGGCGGCGCGGATCGAAGGGGCGAAGGGCTGGACCATGCTGTGGCACATCGTCTTGCCCCAGCTCAGGCCTGCCACTTTTATCGCCATCGTCGTCACGGTGATCGGTGCGCTGCGGAGCTTCGACCTTGTTGCGATCATGACCGCCGGCGGGCCGTTCGGCTCGTCCAGCGTGCTGGCCTTCTTCATGTATGAAGAAGCCCTGTTCAACTACCGCATGGGGTACGGCGCGGCTATCGCCACGGTCCTGTTCCTGATCATGGACGTCTACATCGCCTACTTCCTGACCCGGATGATCCGGCAGGAAAGGAGGGGCCGCTGATGTTTCCGACACCAATCGAAAAGACAAGGCCGGCCACCCAGGCCATCTACAAGATCGCCCTGCCGATCTCGATCATCGTCTGGCTGGTTCCGCTGTTTGCGGTGATGATGACGTCGGTTCGTTCGCTGGGAGACATTACCAGCGGCAACTATTGGGGCATGCCCACCGAGTGGAAGATCCTGGAGAACTACACCACGGTCTTCACCGCGACGCCGATGGGGCTTTATCTGATGAACAGCGTCATCATCACGGTTCCGACCGTCGTCGGCACGATCGCGATCAGTGCCATGGCGGGCTTTGCGCTGGCCAAATACCCGTTCCGAGGCAATATCCTTCTGTTTGCCATGTTCGTGGCGGGCAACTTTATTCCGTTCCAGATCCTGATGATCCCGGTGCGCGAGCTGATGGTGACGCTGGGGATGTACGACACGTACTATTCGCTGATCCTGTTCCACGTCGCCTTCCAGGCCGGCTTCTGCACGCTGTTCATGCGCAATTTCATCAGCGCCCTGCCGCATGAGCTGATCGAGGCGGCCCGGGTTGAAGGGGCGAGCGAGTTCCTGATCTTCTACAAGCTGATCCTGCCGCTGGTCCGCCCGGCGCTGGCAGCGCTGGCGGTGCTGATCTTCACCTTCATCTGGAACGACTACTTCTGGGCCCTGGTGCTGGTCCAAAGCGACGACGTGCGGCCGATCACCGTCGGTCTTGCGGCGTTGCGCGGTCAATGGGTGGCGTCCTGGCAGTTGATCAGTGCCGGCTCGATCGTCGCCGCGCTGCCGCCTGTCATCATGTTCTTCCTGATGCAGCGGCACTTCATTGCCGGCCTCACCATGGGCGCGACGAAGGGCTGACATGACCGCTGGCTTCGTGCGGCTCGACGGCCGGCGCACCAGTTATGTGCCGGACTGTCGCGGCTCCGGCATGCCCGCCTGCCTGCACTGGGGCGGGGCGCTGGATCCGGGCGCCGACCCGGCGGCGCTTGCCGCGGCGCGCGTCGCCCCGCGGCGCGAAAGCGCATTGGACCTGCCCAACCCCTATACGCTGATGCCCGAGGCCGGCTTGGGGTTCCTGGGGCGGCCCGCGATCAAAGGCGCGCGCGGCCAAACGGACTGGGCCACCGATTTCGTGCTCAGCGAACTTGCCCAGGATGCAGACGGCGTACGTTTGACGCTTGACGACCCTGTCGCCTCCCTGCGGCTGGTGCTGGAGGTCTCGCTGGACGGGGCCAGCGACGTGATCCGCCGGCGCGCGACCCTGACCAATGCCGGCACCGCGCCCTATACGCTGCATTGGCTGGAGGCGGCCTGTTTCACGCTGAACAGCGGCTGCAACGAGGCGCTGGTCCTTGAAGGGAGTTGGGCGCGGGAATTCGCCACCGACCGCGTGCCCCTTCGGACCGGCACCTGGAGCCGCGAAAACCGCAGAAGCCGCCCCGGGCTGGAGGGATTTCCCGGCCTGATCGTCGGGCATACAGGGTTCGACGAGTGGCGGGGCGGGGTCTACGGCTTTCATCTGGCCTGGAGCGGACGTTTCGCGCTGCAGGCCGATGTCGGTCCGGAAGGCGACCGCCTGGTCCAGCTTGGCCCGCTGCTGGAGCCGGGCGAGGTCGTGCTTGACCCCCAGGGGGCGTTCACCACGCCGTGGGTCTATGCGGCCTTCGCACCCGACGGATTGAACGCCCTGTCGCAGAACTTCCACCGCTATTTCCGCAGCGCGATCCGCCGTCCGGCCGTTGCCGAAAGACCGCGCCCGGTGCATTTCAATTCCTGGGAAGCGGTTTACTTCGATCACGAGCCGGCGGCCCTGAAGGACCTGGCGACGGCCGCGGCCGCGGTCGGGGCCGAGCGTTTCGTGCTGGACGACGGATGGTTCAGGGGCCGCAACGGCGCCAACGCCGGGCTTGGCGACTGGACCGTCGACACGGCCAAGTACCCCGACGGGCTGGCGCCGCTGATCGAGCACGTGCGCGGGCTGGGGCTGGAGTTCGGGATCTGGGTCGAACCGGAGATGGTCAATCCCGACAGCGACATGTATCGGGCGCATCCCGATTGGGCCATGGGCCTGGCCGGCCGGCGGCAGCCGACCGGGCGCAACCAACTGGTGCTGGATCTGACCAACCCGGCTGTGCGGGACACCCTGTTCGCGGCATTGGACGCGCTGTTGCGCGACCACGACATCGGCTACGTGAAGTGGGACTACAACCGCGACGAGGCGCCGTCCGCCGACGCCGCCGGCCGCCCCGCCGCCTTCCGTCAGACCGAGGCCTTCTACCGGTTGCTGGACGACCTGCGCGCGGCCCATCCGAACGTCGAGATCGAAAGCTGCGCGTCGGGGGGGCAGGGTCGACTTCGAAGTCATGAAACGGTGCGAGCGGTTCTGGACCAGCGACCAGAACGACGCGATCGCGCGCCAGCATATCCAGCGCGGCTGCAGCCTGTTCTTCCCGCCCGAGGTGATGGGCGCGCATATCGGCCCCAGCCGTTCGCACCAGACGGGCAGGGCGATCCCGCTCGGTTTTCGCGCCGGCACGGCGATGTTCGGCCATATGGGCATCGAGTGGGACGTCCGCAGCCTGGACGAAGACGGGCGGGCGGAGCTGCGCGCGCATCTGGACAACTACAAACGCCATCGCGCCCTGATCCATTCCGGCGACCTCTACCGCATTCCGTTCGAGGATGCCGGCGGCCAGGGCTGGGCGGTTGTCGCCCCGGACGGCGCCGAGGCGCTGGTGTCGCTGGCACGTTGGGTCCCGGCCCAATACACCGCCGCCGAGCTGGTGCGGGTGCCCGGCTTGAAGGCCGATGCGGACTACCGCGTGCGGGTGCTGCCGCCGATCGCAGCCGGGTCATCGGAGATCGCGGCGCACCTGCAGGACTGGGCCGGCGACGGCAAGGTGATCGGCGGGTCGGTGATCAGGGAGAACGGGCTGCGCCTGGCGCCGACCATGCCCCAGTGCCTGAACCTGCTCCACATTGAGCGGGTGTGACGGCGGCATGCTGGGCGTTTGTTACTACCCCGAACACTGGCAGGAAACCGACTGGCCGCGGGACGCCGCGCGGATGGCGGAGATCGGCATCCGGTTCGTGCGCATCGCCGAATTCGCCTGGAGCCGGATCGAACCGGCGCGCGGCGACTTTCGGTGGGACTGGCTGGACCGAGGCATCGACACCCTGGGGGCGGCCGGCCTGAAAGTGGTGATGTGCACGCCCACCGCGACGCCGCCGAAATGGCTGATCGACGAGCGGCCCGAAATCCTGCCCTTCGACGCCGACGGCCGGCCGCGGCGGTTCGGATCGCGCCGACATTACTGTTTTTCCAGCCCCGTGTGGCTGGAGGAGACCCGGCGCATCTGCGAGTCGGTCGCGGACCGCTATGGCGACAACCCGCACGTGGCGGGGTGGCAGCTGGACAACGAATACGGCTGTCACGACACGGTGCTGTCCTATGCCGCCCATTGCCGACCTGCCTTCCAGGCCTGGCTGGAGACGCGCTACGGGTCGATCGAGGTGCTGAACCGGGAATGGGGCACGGTGTTCTGGTCGAAGGAATATGCCGGCTTCAGCGAGATCGACCTGCCCAACCAGACCGTGACCGAGGCCAATCCGGCGCATCTTCTGGATTTTCGACGGTTCTCGTCGGACGCCGTCGTCGCCTACAACAAGCTGCAGGCCGAGATCGTGCGCGCGCGTTCGCCCGGGCGTTTCCTCAGCCACAACTTCATGGGCTATTTCGACCAGTTCGACCATTACAAGGTCTCCGCTGACCTGGACGTCGCGACCTGGGATTCCTATCCGCTGGGCTTCACCGACGAACGCATGGGGCTTCCGGCGGAAACCCGCGTCCGCTGGGCCAGGACCGGGCATCCGGACGTCGCGGCCTTCCATCACGACCTTTATCGCGGCATGACGGCGGGCGGGCGCTGGTGGGTGATGGAACAGCAGCCGGGCCCGGTGAACTGGGCGCCGCACAATCCCGCCCCCGCGGACGGCATGGTGCGGCTGTGGACCTGGGAGGCGCTGGCCCACGGGGCCGAGGTCGTCTTCTATTTCCGCTGGCGTCAGGCGCCGTTCGCCCAGGAGCAGATGCATGCCGGACTGAACCTGCCCGACGGCACGCCGGACGTCGCATCCCGCGAGGCGGCGGCGGTCGGGCGCGAGCTGGCGGCGATTCCGTTCGCTGCGGCACCCGCCGCGCCTGCGCCCGCGGCGCTGGTCTTCGACTACGAGGCCGCCTGGGCGATCGGCGTCCAGCCCCAGGGGGCCGAATTCGACTATCAACGGCTGGTGCGGGCGTTCTACACGGCGCTGAGGCGGCTGGGCCTGGATGTTGATGTCCTGCCGCCGCACGCGGATCTTGCTCGCTATGCGCTGGTTTGCGTGCCGACCCTGCCGTTCGTCGAATCGGCGGCACACGACCGGCTGCGCGCGGTCACTGGCGACCTGGTGATCGGACCGCGCAGCGGGTCGCGCACGCCCAGCCATCGGATTCCGGACACCCTGCCGCCCGGCCCGCTTCGGGACCTGATCGACATCAGAATCACACGGGTCGAAAGCTTGGACCCGGCGATGGTGGAACGGTTGCGCTGGCATGATCGGGACTACCCGGTTTCGCTTTGGCTGGAACATGTGGAAAGCGCGCTGGATCCCGTTGCGCGGCTGTCGAACGGGAAGGGGGGCGTTTTTTGCATCGCCGCCGTTCACTACCTGTCCTTCTGGCCCGACGAGCAGTTCCTGATCGATTATTTCGACATGCTGCTGGCCGACCGCGGCATCGAAACGATGCGGCTTCCGGAGGCCTTGCGCCTGCGCAGCCATGACGGTCTGGTCTTCGCGTTCAACCGCGCGTCGGCGCCGATCACCGCGCCCGCGCCCGACGGCGCGGCGTTCGTTCTGGGCGACCGGCAGGTCGCGCCCTTCGGCGTCTCTGCCTGGAGGCAGCAATGAGCGCCGCCCTGATTGCCGTCGACTGGGGCACGACCAATTTCCGCGCCTATCTCCTGGATGGCAACGGTTCAGTCCTCGACCGGCTTTCGGACCGGCGCGGGATTCTCAACATCGCTGGCGGCGATTTCGCGGCCGCCTACCGGGAACTGGTCGGGGCATGGCAGGCGCCCGCGGATGGCCCGCCGGCCTTGATGGCCGGCATGATCGGGTCGCGCAACGGCTGGGTCGAAGCGCCCTATGTGGACTGCCCGACTGACCCGGCGGTTCTGGCCGGTCGCCTGACATCGGTGCCGTTGGCGGACAGCCGCGCGATATGGGTGGTGCCGGGCATCGCCTGCCGCAACGACGGTGTGTACGACGTGATTCGCGGCGAGGAGACCCAGATCGCCGGCGCCATTGAACTGTCCGGTCGGGCCGGGATCTCGGCCGTCTATTGCATGCCCGGGACGCACAGCAAATGGGTGAACGTGCGCGACGGCGCGATCGCCGGGTTCCGCACGGCGATGACCGGCGAGGTGTTCTCGGTCCTGCGCGATCATTCCATCTTGGGCCGCCTGATGTCCGCCGAGACGGACGCGACGCTGGGGCCCGGCTTCGAAAGGGGCCTGGACCGCGCCCGGGACGCCGGCGGCCTGCTGCATCACCTCTTCGGCGTGCGCGCCGAGGCGCTGTGCGATGCGATCACCGACACGGACGCCGCCGACTACCTGTCCGGCATCCTGATCGGCCACGAAATCCGCGGGCTGGGCGACGGCGGGGGCGTGACGCTGGTCGGTTCGGAAAGCCTGAACGAACGGTACCGGCGCGCGCTGACGCACTATGGCCACACGGTCAGCTCGATATCCGGGGAAGACGCCGTGGTCGCGGGGCTTTGGGCTCTTGCGCGGCAGGCCGGCATCGTGGAGGAAGCCACATGAGCGAGCCAGATCTGCAATCCTGCATGGCCCGGCTGCCTCTGGTGGCGATCCTGCGCGGCGTCCGGCCCGAGGAGGCGGTCGAGATCGGCAGTGCGCTGGTCGAACAGCAGTTCGCGCTGATCGAGGTTCCGCTCAATTCCCCCGATCCACTGTCCAGCATCGCACAGCTTGCCGATAAGTTCGGCGATACCGCCCTGATCGGCGCCGGGACGGTCCTGGACCCGGCCGACGTCCCAAGGATCGCCGACGTGGGCGGGCGTTTGATCGTGATGCCGCACAGCGATGCCGCGGTCATCCGGGCTGCCAAGCAGGCCGGCCTTGCCTGCGTGCCCGGTTTCGCAACGCCCACCGAGGCGTTTTCGGCCCTGGCAGCCGGCGCGGATGCGCTGAAGCTGTTTCCGGCCGAGGCCAATCCGCCCGCGGTCCTGAAGGCGATGCGGGCCGTGCTGCCGGCCGCGGTGCCGGTGCTTCCCGTCGGCGGCATCACGCCCGACGGCATGGCAGCGTACCGTGCCGCCGGTGCCGCCGGATTCGGACTGGGCTCGGCGCTTTACAAGCCCGGCTTGAGCGCCGCGGAGGTGGCCCGCAATGCGGCCGCGTTCCGGACCGCGTTCGGAGCAGGTGCGGACGCATGATGCCGGTCCGCGCTGCGATGGTGAGTCGCGCGTCCGGCCCGGCCGTTCTGGTGCATAAGAAACTGCGTTTCCTATGGTCCTTTAGGTTTTCCTTACGCCCGAAGACGCTATAGAGCAGGTGCCGAATACGCTTTGCATGAAACGGGTGGCTCTCTATATTTCGACGCGCCGATGCCTGCGGCTGCAACGGCTTGCGTGCGGCGGTCTTCGGAAGGTTCCTGAGCGAGGCACTCGTCTCGTCGGTCGGGGGGTTACCCGGCTTGTCCCGGAGGTGGATGATCGAATGGTACGGGGAGCGGAATAGTCATGGACGACCTCCTGCGCGAATACCTGCCCATCCTCATCTTTTTGGCAATCGCCGTCGGCCTGTCGCTGGTGTTCGTGTTCGCCAGCATCGTCGTGGTGCCGCAGCATCCCGACTCCGAGAAGCTGTCGTCCTACGAGTGCGGCTTCGAGGCGTTCGACGATGCGCGCTCGCGGTTCGATGTTCGTTTCTACCTGGTCACCCTCTTGTTTATCGTCTTCGACCTGGAGGTCGCGTTCCTGTTCCCCTGGGCGGTCAGCCTGGGTGAGACGGGGGTGTTCGGATTCTGGTCTATGATGATCTTCCTGGGCATTCTGACCGTCGGATTCATTTACGAATGGCGCAAGGGGGCATTGGAATGGGAGTGACAGGCACGCCGCTGCCGCCGGGCGACGACCAGAGCGCGGCCCTGAGAGTGGTCACCAACGAGCTTCAGGACAAGGGATTCGTCATCGCGAACGTCGACAAGGTCGTAAACTGGGCCCGGACCGGGTCCATGTGGCCGATGACATTCGGCCTGGCCTGCTGCGCGATCGAGATGATCCACGCCTACACGCCGCGCTACGATCTGGACCGCTTCGGCGTCGTCGTGCGCGCGTCGCCGCGGCAATCCGATGTGATGATCGTGGCGGGCACGTTGACCAACAAGATGGCGCCGGCGCTGCGCAAGGTCTACGACCAGATGGCCGAGCCGCGCTGGGTGATCTCCATGGGTTCCTGCGCAAACGGCGGCGGCTACTACCATTATTCCTACTCGGTGGTCCGCGGCTGCGACCGCATCGTGCCGGTGGACATCTACGTGCCGGGGTGCCCGCCGACGGCGGAAGCGCTGGTCTACGGTGTCCTTCAGTTGCAGAAGAAGATCAAACGGACCGGCACGATCGCCCGATGAGGCGCCGATCGGCCGGACTTGCGTGAAAGAACAGGCATGGACGAAAAGACCGAAGCCCTGATCGACCTTGGCGAGGTGTTCGAAGCCGCATTTCCCGACGACGTGATCTGCCAGGGCCTCGTGAACGGCGAGCTGATTGTCGAAGTCAGGCCGGCCGAAATCGTCAAGGTCACCAAGTTTGCGCGCGACGACGCGAACTGCCTGTTCAAGACCTGCATCGACGTCTGCGGGGTCGACTATCCGGACCGGGAGGTCCGTTTCGACGTCGTCTACAACCTGCTGAGCCTGAAGCATAACCAGCGCATGCGCCTGAAGGTGGCGACCGACGAGGACAGCCCGGTCCCCAGCGTCACCTGCGTCTGGCCGTCGGCCAACTGGTACGAACGGGAGTGCTGGGACCAATACGGCGTCTTCTTCTCCGATCACCCGGACCTGCGCCGCATCCTTACCGACTACGGTTTCGACGGCCATCCCCAGCGCAAGGACTTTCCGCTGACCGGCTATGTGGAGGTCCGTTACGACGACGAACAGCGCCGGGTCGTCTATGAGCCGGTCAAGCTGACGCAGGAATTCCGAAGCTTCGATTTCTTGAGCCCCTGGGAAGGCCTGACGCGACAGCTGCCGGGCGACGAGAAAGCCGCGGCCAAAGGGGAAGGAGAGGGCGCATGACGACGGGTGCCGGCAGCCTCGCCAATTCCGACCAGGATCCCACCATCAAGACGCTGACCATGAATTTCGGGCCGCAGCACCCGGCGGCCCACGGCGTGTTGCGGATGGTCATGGAAATGGACGGCGAGGTGATCGACCGGCTGGACCCGCACATCGGCCTGTTGCACCGGGGCACCGAGAAGCTGATCGAATACAAGACCTACATGCAGGCCGTGCCCTATTTCGACCGGCTGGACTATGTCTCGCCGCTTTGCCAGGAGCATGCCTTCGTGCTGGCGGCGGAGAAGCTGTTGGGCATTGAGGTTCCGGAACGCGCCCAATATATCCGGATCCTGTTTGCCGAGATCACGCGGATCCTCAACCACATTCTCAACATCACCGCCTATGCCATGGATGTCGGCGCGATGACGCCGATGTTGTGGGGGTATGAGGAACGCGAAAAGCTGATGGAGTTCTACGAGGGGACGTCCGGTGCGCGCTTGCATGCCGCGTACTACCGCGTTGGTGGCGTGCACCAGGACATGCCGGCGGGCATGGGCGAGCAGATCCTCGAATGGATCGACCAGTTTCCGAGGTTCCTCGACGACACCGAAACGCTGCTGACGGAAAACCGCATCTTCAAACAGCGCTCGGTCGATATCGGCGTGGTTTCTGCGGAAGATGCCATGGCCTGGGGTTTCACCGGCGCGATGTTGCGCGGCTCGGGGGTGCCTTGGGACCTGCGCAAGGCCCAGCCCTACGATGTCTACGACCGGATCGACTTCGACATTCCGATCGGCAAGAACGGCGACTGCTACGACCGCTACCTGGTGCGGATGGAGGAGTTCCGCCAAAGTCTGCGCATCATGAAGCAATGCATAGAGGACATGCCCGAGGGCCCGGTGATGACCACCGACGGCAAGGTCGGACCGCCGTCGCGCGGCGAGATGAAGCGTTCGATGGAGGCACTGATCCACCACTTCAAGCTCTATACCGAGGGCTTTCACGTGCCGGCGGGCGAAACCTATACCGCGGTCGAGGCGCCGAAGGGTGAGTTCGGCGTCTACCTTGTGTCCGACGGCACCAACAAACCCTATCGCTGCAAGATCCGCTCGCCGGGCTTTGCGCATCTTCAAGCCATGGACTTCTGCTGCAAGGGTCACATGCTGGCGGATTCCGTCGCCGTCCTCGGCGCCATGGACATCGTGTTCGGTGAGATCGATCGTTAAAGGCAGACCATAAATGGCTTTGAACGTTCCAAAATTCGCATTCGAAGGCGCCTACGCCGAGCAGGCGCGGAAGGCGATGGAGAAATTCCCGCACGAGCGCCGGCAGAGCGCGGTGCTGGCGCTGCTAGACCTGTCGCAGCGCCAGTCCGGCGGATCGGTCCCGCCCGGTGCGGTGGAAACCATCGCGGAAATGCTGGGCATGGCGCCGATCCGGGTGATCGAGGTCGCGACCTTCTTCACCATGATCAACCTGCAGCCAGTCGGCCGCTATCACCTGCAAATGTGCGGCACGACACCCTGCATGCTGTGCGGCGCCGACGAAATCGTCGAGGCGACCGAGCGGCACCTGGGCATCAAGCGCGGGGAAACCACGCAGGACGGTCTGTTCACTTTGTCCGTGGTCGAGTGCCTCGGCGCGTGTTGCAACGCACCGATGGTGCAGATCAACGACGACTATTACGAGGACCTCACCCAGGAATCCTTCCTGGGCCTGCTGGACAAGCTGAAGGCGGGCGAGGCCATCACGCCCGGCTCGCAGGCCGGCCGCACTTGTTCGCAGGGCAAGGACGGCCCGACCACGCTGACCACGTTGTCATTCGGCCAGCCGGGCGGGGGGGACTGAGCGATGCTGGAAGACAAAGATCGCATCTTCACGAACCTCTACGGCCTGCACGACTGGCGCCTGCCGGCAGCGCGCCTGCGCGGAGACTGGGACGACACGAAGGGCCTGATCGAGAAAGGTCGCGACTGGCTGGTCAACGAGTGCAAGGAGTCGGGCCTGCGCGGCCGCGGCGGGGCCGGCTTTCCGACCGGCGTAAAATGGTCCTTCATGCCCAAGGAAAGCGACGGCCGCCCCGCCTATCTGGTGGTCAATGCCGACGAATCCGAACCCGGGACCTGCAAGGACCGGGAAATCATGCGCAACGATCCGCACAAGCTGATCGAGGGCTGCCTGCTGGCCAGCGTCGCGATGGATGCGCACACCTGCTACATCTATATTCGCGGCGAGTACGTCTACGAGGCCAAGATCCTGGAGGCGGCGATCGAGGAAGCCTACGAGGCCGGCCTCGTCGGCAAGAACGCCTGCGGGTCGGGCTACGACTTCGACCTCTACATCCACCGCGGCGCGGGCGCCTACATCTGCGGCGAAGAGACCGCGTTGCTGGAGAGCCTTGAAGGCAAAAAGGGCCAGCCGCGCCTGAAACCGCCGTTCCCCGCGATGTCCGGGCTTTGGGGCTGTCCGACGACCGTCAACAACGTGGAGTCGATCGCCGTCACCCCGACGATTTTCCGGCGCGGGGGCGCCTGGTTCAAGAGCTTCGGCCGCGAGAACAATTACGGCACCAAGCTGTTCTGCATTTCGGGCCACGTGAACACGCCGTGCAACGTCGAGGAATCGATGTCGATTCCGCTCAAGGAGTTGATCGAGAAGCATGCCGGCGGCGTGCGCGGCGGCTGGGACAACCTTCTGGCGGTCATTCCCGGCGGCAGCTCGGTGCCCTGCATCCCACGCCCGGTCTGCGGCGAGGTGCTGATGGACTTCGATTCCCTGAAGGAGGTGAAGTCCGGGCTTGGCACCGGCGCGGTGATCGTGATGGACAAATCGACGGACATCATCAAGGCGATCGCGCGGCTGGCGCATTTCTACAAGCACGAAAGCTGCGGCCAGTGCACGCCGTGCCGCGAAGGAACCGGTTGGATGTGGCGCGTGCTGGAACGCATGGTCAAGGGCGATGCGGCCGTCGAGGAAATCGACATGCTGCTGGACGTCACCTACCAGGTGGAGGGGCACACGATCTGCGCCCTGGGCGACGCCGCGGCCTGGCCGATCCAGGGTCTGATCCGCCATTTCCGGCACGAGATCGAGGACCGGATCATGCAGAAGCAAGGCCAGGCGGCCGCCGAGTAGGGGGATCGGAACAGCGCAATGCCGAAATTGAAACTGAACGGCAACGAGGTCGAGTTCGAGCCCGGCATGACGGTCCTGCAGGTGTGCGAGCAGCAGGGTATCGAAATCCCGCGCTTCTGCTATCACGAACGCCTGTCGATCGCCGGCAATTGCCGCATGTGCCTGGTCGAGGTCAAACCGGGGCCGCCCAAGCCGGCGGCGTCCTGCGCGCTTCCGGCCGGCGACGGCATGGAGGTGCTGACCGACTCAGACATGGGCAAAGAGGCTCGCAAGGGTGTGATGGAGTTCCTGCTGATCAATCACCCGCTGGACTGCCCGATCTGCGATCAGGGCGGCGAGTGCGACCTGCAGGACCAGGCCATGGCCTACGGTTTCGAAGGCAGCCGCTACGAGGAGAACAAGCGCGCGGTCAAGGACAAGTACATGGGGCCGCTGATCAAGACGATCATGACCCGGTGTATCCACTGCACCCGCTGTGTCCGTTTCATCTCCGAAGTGGCCGGAGTCGACGACATCGGCCCGTTGAACCGCGGCGAAAACGCCGAGATCTCGTCGCTGGAGAAGGCGGTCGGCAGCGAGCTGTCGGCCAATGTCATCGATCTTTGCCCGGTCGGCGCCCTGACGTCTCGGCCCTACGCCTTCCACGCTCGGCCCTGGGAGCTGAAGAAGACCGAATCGATCGATGTCTTGGACGCGGTCGGCTCGAACGTGCGGGTCGACGTGCGGGGCAACGAGGTGCTGCGCGTGCTGCCGCGCCTCAACGAGGACGTCAACGAGGAATGGCTGTCGGACAAGAGCCGTCATGCCTGCGACGGCCTGCGGCGCCAGCGGCTGGACAGCCCTTACGTGCGCAACGCCCAGGGCATGCTGGAGGCGGCAACCTGGGACAAGGCCTTCGCGGCGATTGCCGAACGGCTGAACGGCGTTTCCGGCGACCGCGTCGCGGCCTTGGCAGGCGATCTCTGCGACACCGAGGCGATGTATGCGCTGAAGGAGTTGATGGCGGCGCTTGGGTCGCCGCACCTGGACTGCCGCCAGGACGGTGCCGTGCTGGACCCGTCGGTTCGGGCCGGATACCTGTTCAACACCACGATCGCCGGCATCGAACAGGCCGACGCCTGCCTGATCGTCGGCGCCAACCCGCGTTGGGAGGCGCCGATTGTGAACGCCCGCATCCGCAAGCGCTGGCTGCGTGGCGGGCTGAAGACCGGCGTCGTCGGTCCACAGGTGGATCTCACCTATCCAAGCGACTATCTGGGGGCCGGTCCGGATACCTTGAAGCAGATTGCCGACGGCAGCCATCCCTTCGCCGAGGTCCTGCGCCAGGCCGAACGGCCGATGCTGATCCTGGGGCAGGGGGCGCTGACGCGCGGCGACGGCGCCGCCGTCCTGGCGATGGCGCGTCGGATCGCCGATACGCTGGGGCTGGTGAAGGACGGTTGGAACGGCTTCAACGTGCTGCACACCGCCGCGGCCCGTGTCGGCGGCCTGGACATCGGGTTCGTGCCCGGTACGGGTGGCCGCGACACGGCCGGCATCGTCGAAGCGTGCGGCGCCGGATCGATCGAGGTTCTCTACCTGCTGGGCGCCGACGAGTTCGACATGGGCGCGCTGGGCGAGGCATTCGTTATCTACCAGGGCCATCATGGCGATGCCGGTGCGCACCGCGCCGACGTCATTTTGCCGGGCGCGGCCTATACGGAGAAGAGTGGCACCTACGTCAATACCGAAGGCCGCGTCCAGATGGCCAAGCGCGCGGCCTTTCCGCCCGGCGACGCGCGCGAGGACTGGACCATCATCCGGGCCCTGTCGGGGGCGTTGGGCAAGCCGCTGTCCTACGACGATCTCGGTGCGTTGCGCCGGGCGATGCATGCGGCCTGTCCGCATTTCACCCATCTGGACGAGGTGCCGCCGGCGGACTGGGGCGGCTTCGGGGCCGCGGGCGAGACCACGGCGGCGCCGTTCGTTTCGCCGATCGAGAACTTCTACATGACCGACCCGATCAGCCGCGCATCGGAAACGATGGCGGAGTGCACCCAGATCTTCCTCGACGGCGAACACGGAACCGGCACCGATGGCTGAATTCTGGACTTTCTATGCCTGGCCGACGATCTGGATCGTCTTTCTGGTCCTGTGCATCGTCGTGCCGGTTCTGCTGGCGGTCGCCTATCTGACCTTAGCGGAACGCAAGGTCATCGGCTGGATGCAGCTGCGCAAGGGCCCCAACGTGGTGGGTCCCTTCGGCCTGCTGCAGCCCTTCGCGGATGGGCTGAAGCTGTTCCTCAAGGAAACGATCGTGCCGTCCGGTGCGAACAAGGCGCTGTTCCTGTTCGCGCCGATGCTGACCCTGACTCTGGGCATGGTCGCCTGGGCGGTGATTCCGTTCGACGAGGGCTGGGTGCTGGCGGACATCAATGTCGGCGTCCTGTACCTGTTCGCGATCTCCTCGCTGGGCGTCTACGGCGTCATCATCGCCGGCTGGGCGTCGAACTCGAAATACGCCTTCCTCGGGGCGATGCGCTCGGCGGCGCAGATGGTGAGCTACGAGGTCTCGATCGGTTTCGTCATCATCACGGTGCTTCTGTGTGTGGGTTCGCTGAACCTGTCCGAGATCGTGCGCGCCCAAAGCGGCGGCATTCTGAACTGGTTCTTCCTGCCGCTGTTCCCGATGTTCATCATCTTTTTCGTTTCTTCGCTTGCTGAGACGAACCGCGCGCCCTTCGACCTGCCCGAGGCGGAGGCCGAGCTGGTGTCCGGCTACAATGTCGAATACTCGTCGATGGCGTTCGCGCTGTTCTTCCTGGGCGAATACGGGAACATGATCCTGATGAGCGGCATGACCGTGGTTCTGTTCCTGGGAGGCTGGATGGCGCCGCTGGACATCGCGCCGTTCAACCTGGTCCCGGGTCCGATCTGGTTCGCGCTGAAGATCGCGATGGTGCTGTTTGTCTTCCTGTGGGTGCGCGCCACTTTCCCGCGCTATCGCTACGACCAGCTCATGCGGCTTGGCTGGAAGGTTTTCCTGCCGTTCTCGCTGTTCTGGGTGGCGGCGACCGCCGGGTTCCTGGTCGCGTTCAATATGGTCCCCGGTTCTGGTGCCTGAGCGTCAAGGACAAGCGGTAAGGGATTGAGCGAAAATGGCTTTCATTGACAGAGTGGCCCGGTCCTTCCTGCTGGCGGAACTGGTGACGGGCATGTCCCTGACGCTTCGGACCATGTTCCGCCCAAAGCACACGATCAACTATCCCTACGAGAAGGGGCCGCTGTCGCCGCGCTTCCGGGGCGAGCACGCGCTCAGGCGCTATCCCAACGGCGAGGAGCGGTGCATCGCCTGCAAGCTGTGCGAGGCGATCTGTCCGGCCCAGGCGATCACGATCGAGGCCGAGCCGCGCGCCGACGGATCGCGCCGCACCACGCGGTACGACATCGACATGACGAAATGCATCTATTGCGGTCTGTGCCAGGAGGCCTGCCCGGTCGATGCCATCGTCGAAGGTCCCAATTTCGAGTACGCGACCGAAACCCGGGAGGAACTCTTCTACAACAAGGAAAAGCTGTTGGCGAACGGCGACCGCTGGGAAGCGGAAATCGCAGCCAACATTGAAATGGATGCGCCTTATCGTTAGACACGGGGCAGCGCGCGCGGCGCGCTGGCGCCGCCCGTCGGTCCGGGAGGTGCCGGTTTCCGGCGGCTGCCGGCCGGTCGGTCCGGCGCTCCGGAGACTGCTGGTCATAGGGGGATTGATGATCATTCAGGGCCTGGCCTTCTACATGTTCGCGATCATCACGATCGCGTCGGCGGTCGTCGTCATATCCGCGCGGAACCCGGTGCATTCGGTGCTGTTCCTGATCCTGGCGTTCTTCAATTCCGCCGGGCTGTTCGTGCTGCGCGGGGCCGAATTCCTGGCGATGATCCTGGTGGTCGTCTATGTGGGCGCCATCGCCGTCCTGTTCCTGTTCGTTGTGATGATGCTGGACATCAACTTCGCCGAACTGCGGCGCGGAATCCTGCAGTATCTGCCGATCGGCGCCCTCATTGGGATCGCGCTGCTGGTGGAACTGGCCTTCGTTGTCGGCACCTGGGCGATCGGTCCGGATGCCGGCCTTGTCGCCGCGGCGCCGACGCCCCCGGCTTCCCAGATCAGCAACACCGAGGCCTTGGGGCGGATCATCTATACCGAGTATGTCTATCTGTTCCAGGCGGCGGGCATGGTGCTGTTGGTCGCGATGGTGGGGGCCATTGTGCTGACCCTGCGTCGCCGGACCGGGGTCAAGCGACAGCGCATCGCCCAGCAGGTTGCCCGGACGCGCGAGGAATCGGTCGAAGTGGTCAAGGTGCCCACGGGGAGCGGTATCTGATGCTGGAGATCGGGCTTGGCCACTATCTGACCGTCGCGGCGATCCTTTTCACGCTGGGCCTGGTCGGAATCTTCCTCAACAAGAAGAACGTGATCGTCATCCTGATGTCGATCGAGCTGATCCTGTTGTCGGTCAACATCAACCTGGTCGCATTTGCCACCGAGCTTGGGGATCTGGTCGGCCAGATGTTCGCGATGTTCGTGCTGACCGTGGCTGCCGCGGAGGCGGCCATCGGGCTTGCGATCCTGGTGACCTACTACCGGAACCGCGGCACGATCGATGTCGAAGACATCAACATGATGAAGGGGTAGGCGCGGGCGATGGAAGCGGCAACGGTATTCCTGCCCCTTTTGGGTTTTTTGATCGCGGGGCTGTTCGGGCGCTGGATCGGCGACCGCGGGGCGCAGATCGTAACCTGCGGCCTGCTGGTGCTGAGCACCATCCTGGCCTGGATCCTGTTCTTCGACGTCGCCATGAGCGGCAATCCCCGGACGGTCCCGTTGTTCGACTGGATCGTGTCCGGCGATTTCGCCGTCGACTGGGCTCTGAAGGTGGATCAGCTTACCGCCGTGATGCTGATCGTCGTGACCACCGTGTCCGCGGTGGTGCACGTCTACTCGGTTGGCTACATGGCGCACGACAAGTCGATCCCGCGCTTCATGGCCTATCTCAGTCTGTTCACCTTCTTCATGCTGATGCTGGTGACGGCCGACAACCTGGTGCAGCTCTTCTTCGGCTGGGAAGGGGTCGGGCTGGCGTCCTACCTGCTGATCGGGTTCTGGTACGAACGGCCGTCGGCCATCGCCGCGGCGATCAAGGCCTTTCTCGTCAACCGGGTCGGCGATTTCGGGTTCGCGCTGGGCATCTTCGCCACCTACGTCCTGTTCGACACCATCAAGCTGGACACGGTCTTCTCGCTGGTGCCGGAACACAGCGACGCGGTGATGACCTTCCTGGGCGGCGAGTTCCACGCGATGACGATGATTTGCATCCTGTTGTTCATCGGCGCGATGGGCAAGTCGGCGCAGCTCTTCCTGCACACCTGGCTGCCCGATGCGATGGAGGGCCCGACGCCGGTCTCCGCGTTGATCCATGCCGCGACGATGGTGACCGCCGGCGTCTTCATGGTGTGCCGCCTGTCGCCGATGTTCGAATATTCCGACACGGCGCTGGCCATGGTCACGATCGTCGGCGCGTCGACGGCTTTCTTCGCCGCAACCGTGGGCCTGACCCAGAACGACATCAAGCGGGTGATCGCCTATTCGACGTGCTCGCAGCTTGGCTACATGTTCTTCGCCGCCGGCGTGTCCGCCTATCCGGCGGCGATGTTCCACCTGACGACCCATGCCTTCTTCAAGGCGCTTTTGTTCCTGGGCGCGGGATCGGTCATTCATGCCATGTCCGACGAACAGGACATGCGCAAGATGGGCGGCATCTGGCGCCACATCAAACAGACCTACGTGCTGATGTGGATCGGCTCGCTGGCGTTGGCCGGAATCTTCCCGTTCGCAGGCTATTACTCCAAGGACATGATCCTGGAATCCGCCTTTGCGGCCCACAGCGGCGTCGGCGCCTATGCATTCTGGCTGGGCATCGCCGCAGCGGTCATGACGGCGTTTTATTCCTGGCGCCTCTTGTTCATGACGTTCAACGGTGCCCCGCGCAGTGACGAGAAGACCATGGCGCATGTGCACGAATCGCCCATGGTGATGTTGCTTCCGCTCTACGTGCTGGCCGCGGGCTCGGTCGCGTCGGGCTTCCTGTTGGTCTACGGGACCGGCCTGGTAGGCGAGAACTGGCGAGAGTTCTGGGGCGATTCCGTCGTCATCCTGGAGGCCCACGGCGCCCTGGAGGCGACCCATCACGTGCCTGCCTGGGTGGTCTATGCGCCCCTGGCGATGGGCATTCTGGGCATCGCCTTTGCCTGGTATGTCTATATCCTCAGGCCGGGCACTGCCGATGCCCTGGCACGGGCCTTCCGGCCGCTTTACCTGCTCTCGTTCAACAAGTGGTACTTCGACGAGCTGTACGACTCCCTGTTCGTCCGGCCGACCTTTTACCTGGGCCGCGGACTGTGGAAATCCGGCGACGGTGCGGTGATCGACGGCGTCGGGCCGGACGGGATTGCGGCGACGACCCAGTCGCTGTCGCGGCGGACCAGCCTGTTGCAGTCCGGCTATGTCTATCATTACGCCTTTGCCATGCTGATCGGCGTGTTCGTGCTGATCACCTGGTATGTCTTTGCTGGGTAGGGGAAGCCGGTGATCGCACTCGACTGGATCCTGACCACCACGATCTTTCCGCCGCTGTTCGGGGTGGTGGCAATTCTGCTGGTCAGCCAGCGCAGCGCCTATGCCGACCGCAATGTGCGCTACGTGGCGCTGTGGACCTCGCTGGTGACTTTCCTGGTGTCGCTGCTGATCTGGTGGAACTTCGACTATTCGACCGCCGAGTTTCAGATGGTGCAGCGGGCGGAGTGGATTCCCAGCCTGAGCATCAACTACGTCGTCGGCGTGGACGGGATATCGGTCTTCTTCGTCCTGCTTTGCACCCTGCTGACCCCGATATGCATCCTGGCAAGCTGGGACGCGATCAAGGTTCGGGTCCGCGAATACATGATCTCCTTCCTGGTCCTGGAAACCATGATGGTGGGCATGTTCTGCGCCCTGGATATGGTGGTGTTCTACGTCTTCTTCGAAGGCGTGCTGATCCCGATGTTCTTGATCATCGGGGTCTGGGGCGGGCCGCGCCGGATTTATGCGGCCTTCAAGTTCTTCCTCTACACGCTGGCCGGCTCGGTCCTGATGTTGTTGGCCATCATGACCGTCTATTTCCAGTCCGGCACCACCGACATCCCCAGCCTGATGACCTTCGTGTTCGACCTCGATCTGCAGCGCTGGCTGTGGCTGGCGTTCTTTGCGGCTTTCGCGGTCAAGGTGCCGATGTGGCCGGTCCATACCTGGCTGCCGGACGCGCATGTGGAGGCGCCCACGGCGGGGTCGGTCATCCTGGCCGGCGTGCTGCTGAAGATGGGCGGATACGGGTTCCTGCGGTTCTCGCTGCCGATGTTCCCGGATGCCAGCGCCTATTTCGCGCCGCTGATCTTCTCGCTGAGCTGCGTTGCGGTCATCTACACCTCGCTGGTGGCGCTGGCCCAGACCGACATGAAGAAGCTGATCGCCTATTCCTCGGTCGCCCACATGGGTCTGGTGACGGCGGGTATCTTCGTTGTCAACGAGCAGGGCGTTGCCGGCGCGATCATCCAGATGCTCAGCCACGGGCTGGTGTCGTCCGCGCTGTTCCTGTGCGTCGGCGTGGTCTACGACCGGATCCATTCCCGCGACATCGACCGTTACGGCGGGCTGGTCGAGCGCATGCCGCGCTACGCGCTGTTCTTCATGGTGTTCATGCTGGCCTCTGTGGGCCTGCCCGGGACCAGCGGTTTCGTCGGCGAAGTTCTGATCATGGTCGGCGCCTTCAAGGTTTCAACGCTGCTGGCGGCCCTGATCGCGACCGGCATGGTGCTGGGCGCGGCCTACATGCTGTACCTCTACCGTCGCGTGATCTTCGGGGTCATCACGAAGGAGGATCTGAAGGCGATCCTCGATCTCAGCCCGCGCGAGATCGCGATTTTCGCGCCGCTCTTGTTGCTGGTGTTCTGGATGGGGATCTATCCCCGGTCGTTCCTGGATCCGATCGAGGTCTCGGTCACCAATTTGGTTGAAACCTACCAGGCCCGGCTGGCCGCGAGCGAAGACCCGGCCCGCGGCGCGCTGGCGGCCCGTTGAAGGAAAGAGAGCCGGGATGAGCGATTTGCCCGTAATGATGCCCGCTTTGCCGGAGATCTTTCTGGCGGTTGCCAGCATGGTCCTGATGATGGTTGGCGCGTTTTCGCCCGAGAAACGCGCCTTCCGGTCGGTCATGCTGCTGTCCCTGGCGTCGCTGGTTGCCGCCGCGGTGCTGGTGCTGATCCCGGGCCGTGGGACGCAGCTGGCCTTCGGCGGCCTGTTCCTGGTCGACGATTACGCCGTCTACATGAAGCTGTTGGTCCTGACCGGGTCCTTCCTGGCCATCGTCATGAGCCTGGGCTTCGTCCAGCGCGAGGACATGGCGCGGTTCGAACTGCCGATCCTCATCATCTTCGCCACGTTGGGCATGATGATGATGATCTCGGCCAACGACCTGATCGCACTTTACATCGGGTTGGAGCTGCAGAGCCTGTCGCTGTATGTGGTGGCGGCCTTCAAGCGGGACACGGTGCGGTCAACGGAGGCCGGGTTGAAGTACTTCGTCCTCGGCGCCCTGTCGTCGGGCATGCTGTTGTACGGCTGTTCGATGATTTACGGCTTCACCGGCACGACCCAGTTCGCCGTGCTGGCGGACCGCTTCATCTCGCTGGAGACGGTGCCGGTCGGTTTGGTCGTTGGGCTGGTGTTCCTGTCGGCCGGGCTGGCTTTCAAGATCTCGGCGGTGCCGTTTCACATGTGGACCCCGGACGTCTACGAAGGCGCGCCGACGCCGATTACCGCCTTCTTTTCCGTCGCGCCCAAGATCGCCGCGATGGCCCTGTTCGTACGGGTCATGATCGGGCCGTTCGGTGAGCTGATCGACGAATGGCGCCAGATTGTCGTCGTCATCTCCGTCCTGTCGATGGTCCTGGGCGCCTTGGCGGCGATCGCCCAGACCAACATCAAGCGCCTGATGGCGTACAGTTCCATCGGCCATGTGGGCTATGCGCTGGTCGGCCTTGCGGCCGGCACCGAGGAGGGCATCAAGGGCGTCATAATCTACCTGACGATCTATCTGGCGATGAACGTGGGCACGTTCGGCTGCATCCTGTCGATGCGGGTCCAGGGCCGAATGGTGGAACAGATCTCCGATCTGGGTGGGTTGGCGAAGACCAATCCGCGAATGGCCGCGGCCTCGCTGTTGTTCATGTTCTCTCTGGCGGGCATTCCGCCGCTGGCCGGTTTCTTCGGCAAGTGGTTCGTCTTCGCCGCCGCGATCAATGTGGGCCTCGTCACGTTGGCGATCATCGGCATTCTGGCCAGCGTCGTCGGGGCTTACTATTACCTGCGTATCGTCAAGGCGATGTATTTTGACGAGGCCGTCGAGGCCTTCGAAAAGCCGGACCGGTCCATGGCCGTTGTCCTGACCGCCTCTGTCGTGGTCGTCACGGCCTTCTTCCTGGTCCTCAGCCCCGTGGACACCTCCGCTGCGCTTGCCGCAACTGCACTGTTTTCCGGCTGACACCCGGCGGATGCCGGGTCGGGTCCAGGTTCCGCCGGGTTTCGTCCTGTTCGCGCGCGGCGCCGTCGCCTCGACGCAAGACGAGGTCCGGGCACTGGCGGCCGGCGGCGCCGGCGACGGCACCGTCGTCTGGGCCGAGACGCAGAACGCCGGGCGCGGCCGGCGGTCACGGCAATGGGACAGCCCGCCCGGCAACCTATATGTTTCCTTGCTGGTCCAGGCCGATACGGACCTGGCGGACGCGGCGCAGCTTTCCTTCGTCACGGCCCTGGCGGTGCGCGATGCGCTGGCCTTGCATGTGGGCGAACCGGGGCGCCTGACGCTGAAATGGCCGAACGATGTGCTTCTGGACGGTGCAAAGGTGGCCGGGATCCTGCTGGAGACCGAGCCCGGCGCGAAAGGAGGCTTGCCGCTGGTTGTGATCGGGGTTGGCGTCAACCTGGCCAGCCATCCGCCGGAAACGCCCTATCCGGCAACCGATCTGGCCAGCGCCGAGGGCCGGCACTTGACGCCCGCACGCTTGTTGGGCGATTACCTTGCGGCCTTCGCGGATTGGCGCCGGATTTGGCGCAGCAAGGGCTTTGCGCCGGTTCGGGCGGCCTGGCTGGAGCACGCGGCGGGCCTGGGCGGCCAGATCTCGGTGCGGCTGCCGGACGGGACGCAGGAGGGCCGGTTCGTCACCCTGGATGAGCGTGGCGCCCTGGTGTTGGAGACCGACACGGGTGCCCGCCACAGCGTCACCGCGGGTGACGTGTTCGTAGGATAGGAAGACCTCTGCCGATGCTGTTGGCGATTGATAATGGCAACACGAACGTGGTGTTTGCCGTCTATGACGGGGACAGGGCCCTTGGCACGTGGCGCTGCCAAACCGACGTCAAGCGGACGGCTGACGAATACGCCGTCTGGCTGACCCAGTTGATGGCGCTCAAGGGCCTGAAGCCCGAGGATGTGACCGCCTCGATCATCGCCAGCGTCGTGCCCGGCGCGCTGTTCAATCTGATCACCCTGTGCAATCGTTATTTCGGGCGCGAACCGTTGGTGGTCGGCACGGACGGCGTGGATCTGGGCATGGAGGTCTTGATCGACCACCCTGAACAGGCCGGCGCCGACCGGCTGGTCAACGCGGTCGCGGCGCAGCGGCATTACGGGGGACCGGCGGTGATCATCGATTTCGGCACGGCGACGACGTTCGACGTTATCGATGGCGACGGCAACTTCCGTGGTTCGGCTTTCGCGCCGGGCATCAACCTCTCGATGGAGGCGCTGTACATGGCGGCCGCCCGGCTGCCTCGGATCGAGATCAAGCCCACCGAAAAGATCATCGGCAAGGCGACAGTCCCGGCAATGCAGTCCGGCATTTACTGGGGCTATGTCGGCATGATCGAAGGGCTGGTGGAGCGGATCCGCAAGGAGTCCGGCGAGCCCATGAAGGTTTATGCGACCGGCGGGCTGGCGGCCTTGTTCGACCAGGCGACCGAGGTGTTCGACATCGTCGACCCGGAGTTGACGATGAAAGGTCTGGTCGAAATCGATCGGCGGAACCGGCGGGCATGACCGAACCCCGCAGCGGTTACGAAATCAGCGGGGAGCCCGGTGACGACGAGGTTCTGTTCGTCCCGCTGGGAGGTTCCGGCGAGATCGGGATGAATCTCAATCTCTACGGCCACGCGGGACGGTGGATCGTTGCCGACATGGGGATCACCTTCGGCGACGAGACCACACCGGGTGTCGAGGTGGTGCTGCCGGATCCGGCCTTCCTTGAGGAACGGCGCGATGCGCTGGACGGCATCGTGCTGACGCACGCGCACGAGGATCATATCGGCGCGGTCCCGTATCTTTGGACCCGGTTCGAATGCCCGCTGTTCGCCACGCCGTTCACCGCCGCCGTCCTGCGGCGCAAATTGGAGGCCGAAGGCCTGGGCGACGTCGAGATCACCGAGATCCCGATGTCGGGCACGGTCACGATCGGTCCGTTCGAGATCGAACTGATCACGCTGACTCACTCGATCCCCGAGCCGAACGCCCTGGTCCTACGGACGCGGGTGGGCAACATCCTGCATACCGGCGACTGGAAACTGGATCCGTCGCCGCTGATCGGTCCGACCGCGGATGACGATGCGCTGAGGGCCGTCGGCGCCGAAGGCGTGCTGGCCCTGATCGGCGACAGCACGAACGCCCTGGTCCAGGGACATTCCGGCTCGGAGGAGGACGTGCGCGACAGCCTGGTGGAGATCATCGGGCGCTGTTCCCAGCGTGTCGTCGTCGCGGCGTTCTCGTCAAACATCGCCCGCATGGACTCCGTTGCCCATGCGGCGCGCGAAACCGGCCGCGAAGTGGCCCTGGTCGGCCGGTCGCTGTGGCGGATGCACGATGCGGCGAAGGAGACCGGCTATCTGAACGGGGCGTCCCGGTTCCTGACCGACGAGGAGGCCGCCCACCTGCCGCGCGACAAGGTGGTCCTGCTGTGTACCGGCAGCCAGGGCGAAAGCCGGTCGGCGCTGGCTCGTATCGTCCGCAACGACCACCCGCATATCGCGCTGGAGGCGGGCGACACGGCGATCTTTTCCAGCCGTGTGATCCCGGGCAACGAAAAGATCATCGGCGCGCTCCAGAACGCCTTGGCGACAATGGGCGTGGAGGTCATCACGGCGGCGCAGGCGCCGGTCCATGTGTCCGGTCACCCCAACCGTGACGAACTGGTGCAGATGTATCAGTGGGTCAGGCCGACCATTGCCATTCCCGTCCATGGCGAGCCGCGCCATCTTGTCGCCCACGCCGCGCTGGCCCGGGACTGCCAGGTGCCGTTCACCCAGGTGCCGTTCAACGGTGCGGTCATCCGCCTGACCGAGGAAGGCCCTCAGTTGGTGGACGAGGTCTATGCCGGCCATCTCGCGATCGACGGGAACCGGATCGTTTCCCTGGAAGGGACGGCGATGCGCAGCCGTCGCAAGATCGGCTATACCGGCGCCGCGACCGTCACGGTTGCCGTCAATGACGACGGACGTCTGGTTGCCGACCCTCAGATCAGCGTGACCGGCCTGTTCGATGAGGACGACAGCGACCTGATCGACGAGGTCGTGGACGCGGTCTGCCAAGTGGTGGAAGATCTGCCCCGGGCGCGGCGGCGCGACGACGAGGCGCTGAAGGAGGCGGCCCGCCTAGCGGTCCGGAGGACCATCAAGACGTTGTGCGGCAAGCGCCCGCCGACGACGGTGCATTTGGTGCGGCTTTAGATGGAACCAGGGGCGGGAGGCCAGCGATGATCGGTCGATTGAACCATGTGGCGATTACGGTGCCCGATCTTGATGCGGCGGCGGCGCAGTATCGCGAGACGCTGGGCGCGGCGGTGTCCGACCCCGTCGATCTGCCGGAGCACGGCGTCACCACGGTGTTTGTCGAGCTTGAGAACACCAAGATCGAGCTGTTGCACCCGCTGGGCGAGGCTTCGCCGATTGCCAAGTTCCTGGAACGCAATCCCGCCGGCGGCATCCATCACATCTGTTACGAGGTCGGCGACATCGCCGCGGCCAGGGGCCGGCTGGAATCCGCCGGGGCCCGGGTGCTGGGCGATGGGGAACCGCGGATCGGCGCGCATGGCAACCCCGTCCTGTTCCTGCACCCGAAGGACTTCAACGGCGCCTTGATCGAGCTGGAACAGGTCTGAGCCGACCCATGCAGGTCTTCACCGGCATCATGCTTTTTGCGATCATTTGGTGGATGGTGTTCTTCACCGTCCTGCCGTGGGGTAACCGCGCGGTAGAGAATCCAGAGCCCGGCCACGCCCCCAGCGCACCGGAAAAACCGCGCCTATGGCTGAAGCTGGGGGTCACCACCGGCATTGCCGGCGTGCTGTTCGTGGTCGCGCGGCTCGTCATCGACAGCGGCATCATCGATCTGCGGTCCTGAGCCGCTATGCGCGTGCCCGCCTGCCGGGCACCGTCGAAGGCAACTGCTGCTGATTTCGGCAAGAATTGCGAAAAGTGCGCGCCCGGACCGGATTGCGGCTTTTCGCGCTTGCAACCCGGGCGACATGGCGGGAGACTAAAAAAAGAAAGCGGAGCACGAGCCCCGCTTCGAGCAACCGGACGCCTTTCCCAGCATCCGAGAAATTCGTCCGGTTGGTGTGTTTCCTCCCTAGACTTGGGCCGCACCGTTTCATCCATGATGTCGGTGCGGTTTTTCTTGTGGCCGGGAGTGTACGCAATCCGCCCCCCCCCCCGGCGTCTTGGCTTTTCTGCCGTTAAGTGCCGAATTTGTGACGAAAATTCGCGTTCCGGATATGTCAGCGACTGCGCATACAAAATACGGTTGCATTTGGTGTCCCACACACGACCTGTTGATGGCATCGCGGACGGTCTTGGGCCGGCGTCCCGGGCTGGGATAGAGATGACGGGTGGCCGAATCGTGCGGAATTGACCAGAAGGCGGCGGCAGCGCGTTGGCTGCGCCCGCCTTGGGCCCCGCTGATCCTGTGCATGGCGCTGCTGTCGCTGACCGGGTGCGGGCCCGATCCCGAGCAGGTGAGCCTTTGCGAATCGCTGTTGCAGGCCCTAGACCGATCCGCCTCCGGGCTGGAGATCGTCGGCCGGCGAAGCGGGGCGGACGGGGCGCCCGGGGTGTCGATCCGCTACCGCCGGTTGGGCGAGGAAGCCGAGCACGAGGTGACATGCCGTTTTGCCGGCGGGCGGTTCGACCAGGGGCGGCTGCGGCTTGTGGGGGTGTCCACCGATCTGGAAGGTCCGCTGTCGGAGGTGCGGCTTTACATGCTGCGCCGCTATTGGCTGGGATGGCCGGAAGCCCGCGCCCGCCAAAGCGCCGATGCCGCCGAGCAGGAGGGCAGGCCGGCGCGGGCGCTCTATTTCCTGCAGATGCTGGTCAACGCGGTCGCGGTCAGCAGCATCTATGTCCTGCTGGCGACCGCCTATACCCTGGTCTTCGGTGTGATCCGCCGGATCAATCTGGCGTTTGGCGAAATCACCATGCTGGGTGCCTACGGGGCGGTCATCGCGGCCGCTGTGCTGGGTGCCCTGGGCGGGCTGGTTCTGTCGCTGATCCTGCTCGCGGCACCCTTGTTCGCGGTGACGATCGGCACCGTCTATGGCTGGACCGTCGGCCGAGTGGTGTTCCGGCCACTGCTTTCCAGCGGAACGCAGGCGCCGTTGATTGCGTCCTTGGGGCTCGCGATCTTCCTGCAGGAATACGTCCGCCTGGCCCAGGGCGCCAGGGTCCGCTGGCTGCAGCCGCTGTTCAGCGAACGGTTCGTCCTGGCCGGAACCGGGCGGTTTACGGTCACCATCACGATGTCCCAGCTGTTGGTCCTGGCGCTGACCCTGGTCGCCTGCGCCGGCCTGTTCTGGTGGCTGCGGGCGTCCCGCGCCGGCCGTAGGCTTCGGGCCTGCGGCGACGACAGCGAACTGGCGGCGTTGTGCGGCGTCGACGCGGCCGGCGTGACCGCGCTGGGTTTCATGGTCAGCGCCGGATTTGCGGCGCTGGGTGGCGTGATCGTGGCGGTCCACTACGGCGTGGTCGGCCCCTCGATGGGCTTCGCCATGGGATTTAAGGCGCTGGTGGCGGCGGTCCTGGGCGGCATCGGCTCGGTGCCGGGCGCCATGCTGGGCGGCCTGTTGCTGGGTCTTTTCGAGACGTTCTGGGCCGGCTATCTGAGCATTGCCTACAGGGATGTGGCGGTTTTCGGGGTGCTGGCGATGGTCCTGGTCTTCAGGCCCTACGGTCTGCTGGGCGACGCGGCGATGGAACGTTTCGTCCCGACCTTCCGCTGGTGAGGCGGGCGCCGATCGCCGCCGCACCGCGGTGATCGCCCGTGGACAAGGCCAAGGGCATTCCTTATGTAAGGTGCGCCGTCCACGGCTCCTTCGCACCCTTTCGAGCGTTTCCATGCACCTGAACCCTGCCGTCCGCCTGTCCCGCTATTATCTGCCGACCCTGAAAGACACCCCGGCGGAGGCCAAGATCGTGTCGCACCGCCTGATGCTGCGCTCGGGAATGGTGCGCCAGGCCAGCGCCGGCATCTATTCCTGGCTGCCGATGGGGTTCCGGGTCCTGAAGAAGATCGAGCAGATCGTCCGCGAGGAGCAGGACGCCGCCGGTGCGCACGAGATCCTGATGCCGACCATCCAGGCGGCCGGCCTGTGGCGCAAGTCGGGCCGTTACGACGACTACGGCAAGGAGATGCTGCGGATCCTGGACCGGCACGAACACGAGATGCTGTACGGCCCGACCAACGAGGAGCTGATCACCGACATCATCGCCGGCAGCGTGCGCAGCTACCGGCAGCTGCCGCAGCTGCTGTATCACATCCAGTGGAAGTTCCGCGACGAGATCCGGCCCCGCTTCGGGGTCATGCGCGGACGCGAGTTCTACATGAAGGACGCCTATTCCTTCGACGTGGACGAGGCCAGCGGACGGATCGCCTACAACAAGATGTTCGTCGCGTACCTGCGCACCTTTGCCCGTATGGGTCTGCAGGCGATCCCGATGGCCGCGGCGACCGGACCCATCGGCGGCGATCTCAGCCACGAATTCATCATCGTCGCGGAAACCGGCGAGAGCGACGTCTATTGTCACGGCGACCTCTTGGAGATCGATCCGCTGCAGGATGCGGTCGATTTCGACGCCGACCTGCAACCGATCATCGACCGCTGGACCGCGTCCTACGCGGCGACCGACGAGGAGTTCGACGAGGCGGCCTTTCACGCCGCGGTGCCCGAGGACAGACGCGTCACCGCGCGCGGCATCGAGGTCGGCCACATCTTCTTTTTCGGCGACAAGTATTCCAAGCCCCTGGGGGCGATGGCGATGAACGCCGACGGCGAGGAGGTGCCGGTCCAGATGGGCAGCTACGGCATCGGGGTATCGCGCCTGGTCGGCGCAATCATCGAGGCCAGCCACGACGAGAACGGCATCGTCTGGCCCGAGCCGGTGGCGCCGTTCAAGGTTGGCCTGATCAATCTGAGGGTCGGCGATCCGAAGTGCGATGCGGCGTGCAGCAAGTTCTTCGAGGCCCTGGTCGCCTCCGGCGTGGAGGTTCTTTATGACGACCGGGACGAGCGGGCCGGCGTGAAGTTCGCCGATATGGATCTGATCGGCCTACCATGGCAGTTGGTCATCGGGCCGAAAAGCCTGGCCGACGGCGCGGTCGAGATCAAGAACCGCAGGACCGGCGTGCGCGAGACGCTCTCGGAAGAGGCGGCGTTCAACAGGCTGAGAGGGTAGGCGACTCGTATGTTCTCACCGTTCGAGCGCCTGGTGGCGTTCCGCTACCTTCGTGCCAGGCGCCAGGAGGGTTTTATCTCCGTCATCGCGTGGTTCTCGCTTTTGGGGATCGGCCTGGGCGTCGCCACGCTGATCATCGTGATGTCGGTGATGAACGGTTTCCGGGCGGAACTGCTGGGCCGGATTCTGGGCCTGAACGGCCATGTGACGATCTCCCGCTACGCCGAACCGCTGAACGATTTCGATCGCCTGGCCACCGTGGTGCGGGACATCGACGGCGTGGTCAGCGTCACGCCGCTGGTCGAAGGGCAGGTGATGGCGGCCGCCAACGGCGTCGCCGGCGGCGCCCTGGTGCGCGGCGTGCGCGAGGCGGACTTCCGAGCCCGCGAAGCGCTGGCCGAAGGGCTGGTGCGCGGCTCGCTGGAAGGCTTCGATGACGGCGCTGGCATCGTGATCGGCGTCCGGATGGCAAACCGCCTCAGGCTGCGCGTCGGCGACAGCGTCACCCTGATCTCGCCGAAAGGCACGCAGACGGCGTTCGGGACGGTCCCGCGCATGAAGGCCTATCCCGTGCTGGCCGTGTTCGACGTTGGCATGTACGAATACGACAACACCTACATCTACATGCCGTTGGATCAGGCGCAGATCTATTTCCAGGTCGAAGACGCCGTCACCGCGCTGGAGGTGATGGTGACCAACGCCGACGATGCCCGGCGCATGCGCGGGGTGATCAGCGAAACGATCGGCCCCATCGCCAACGTGCTGGACTGGCAGCGGGTCAATTCCAGCTTCTTTACCGCCCTGCAGGTCGAACGGAACGTGATGTTCCTGATCCTGACCCTGACCATCCTGGTCGCGGCCTTCAACATCATCTCCAGCCAGATCATGCTGGTGAAGGACAAGGGCCGCGGCATTGCCATCCTGCGCACCATGGGGGCGACGCGGGGCATGATCCTGCGCATCTTCTTCATCACCGGCAGCAGCGTGGGTGTCATCGGCACCGTGTTCGGCAGCGCCCTGGGCATCGCGTTCGCCGCCAACATCGAGACCATTCGCCAGTGGATCCAGAGCCTGTCGGGGGCCAACCTGTTCCAGGCGGAGATCTATTTCCTGTCGCAGCTTCCGGCCAAGATCGACCCGGACGAGGTGGGCGCGGTGATGCTGATGGCGCTGGTCCTTTCCTTCCTTGCCTCGATCTATCCTGCCTGGCGCGCCGCGCGCCTCGATCCGGTCGAAGTGCTGCGGTATGAGTGAGCCTGCCGTCCTGGCGCTGGACCGGGTCGGCCGCATCTACCGCCAGGCCGGCGCCCCGCTGGAGATCCTGAAGGATGCCAGCCTGGAAGTGCGGCCAGCGGAGCTGGTGGCCCTGGTCGCGCCGAGCGGGGCGGGGAAATCCACCCTGCTGCATGTGGCCGGGCTGCTGGAGCCGCCCGACGCCGGAGAGGTTATTGTCGCCGGCAAGTCCAGCAGCCGCATGGGCGACCAGGAGCTGACCGCGCTGAGGCGCAACACGATCGGCTTCGTCTATCAGTTCCACCACCTGCTGCCCGAGTTTTCCGCCGTCGAGAATGTCATGCTGAGCCGGATGATCGCCGGCCGGCCGCGGCGCGAGGCCAGCGAGGTGGCGCTTGAAATTCTCGGCAAGGTCGGGCTTGCGGCCCGGGCCGACCACCGGCCGGCGCGGCTTTCCGGCGGCGAGCAACAGCGGGTCGCCATTGCGCGGGCCATCGCCAACGATCCGGCGGTGCTGCTGGCAGACGAGCCGACCGGCAATCTGGACCCGCACACCGCCGACGACGTGTTCGACCTGCTGGTGGGACTGGTGCGCGACAGCGGCCTTGCCGCCCTGATCGCAACCCACAACATGGCGCTGGCCCAGCGCATGGACTGTGTGCTGACCCTCCAAGACGGCGGCGTGGTCGACTACCGGCCCTGAGGGCGGCGGCCCGAGTCGGGTCGGCGCACCACGAAACGGCGTCCGTCGATTGTCTCTATTCCAATCATAGACGCGCAGTTTGCGCTGCAGGTTCCGCAAGGTGGCAGCCAGCCCCTTCGTGACGCGTCGCTTCGCGCCGCTCCTCAGAGTGAGGGGTTTGTATGTTGGAATTCAAAAAGAACTCCTGACCCTGAGGAGGCGGCGCAGCCGCCGTCACGAATGGGCTGGCTGCCACTGGCATAGGTCTATCCGCCCTTACCACGCCATCGTTCCAGTCCCGACAGATCGTTCGCCGGAACGCAATTGTCGCGACCCGCTTTGACCGAACGCAGGGCTGGTGTATCACCGTGGGGCAAGCCATGACCCACGCGCCGTTCGTTCATCTTCGTACCCACTCCGCCTATTCGCTGTCGGAAGGTGCGCTGCACAACAAGGCGCTGGTGGCGCTGTGCGCCGATCTGGGCATGCCCGCCGTCGCGGTCACCGACACCAGCAATCTTTTCGGAGCGCTGGAATTCTCGCTGGCGGCGCGGGAAAAAGGCGTGCAGCCGATCATCGGATGCCTGGTCGGCCTGACCCGCCAGGACGCCGGGCCGCACGGTGGCGAGGCGACGGCCCCCGACCAGCTGCTGCTTGTCCAGTCCGAGCCCGGCTATCTGAACCTGCTCGACCTGATCAGCCGAGCCTATCTGGAGACCGAACCCGGCCATCCGCCACAGGTGGACATGGCCGTGCTTGCCGCCCATGCCGAGGGGCTGATCGCGCTCAGCGGCGGGCCGGACGGGCCGGTCGGGCGGCTGCTGGGCGAAGGGCAGGGACCGGCCGCCCAGCAATGCGCCGAGGACCTGGCGGCCGCGTTCCCGGGCCGGTTCTATATCGAGCTGATGCGCCACGGCGTCGACCGGGAAGAGCGGATCGAAGGCGATCTCATCGACCTGGCCTATCGGTTGGAGTTGCCGCTGGTGGCCACCAACGACTGCTACTTCGCCACCAAGGACATGTTCGAGGCGCACGACGCACTGTTGTGCATCGCCGGCGGCAACTACGTGGCCCAGCCCGACCGGCGCCGGTTGACGCGGCACCACCGGTTCAAGTCGGCCGAAGAAATGCGGGAGCTGTTCCGGGACGTGCCCGAGGCGGTCGACAACACGGCTGTGATCGCCCGACGCTGCGCCTACATGCCCGACACGCAGAAGCCCCTGTTGCCGCCATTTCCCAAGCTGGAGGGTCGCAGCGAGGTCGAGGCGCTGCGCGAGATGGCGAAGGAAGGGCTGGAGCGCCGGCTGGACGCCATCGCGCGCGCCGACAACCTGGACGCAGAGGGGCGCGAGGCCGCGGCTGCGCCCTACCGGGAGCGGTTGGATTACGAGATCGGGGTCATCGACTCGATGGGTTTCAGCGGCTACTTCCTGATCGTCGCGGATTTTATCCAGTGGGCCAAGGCCAGGGGCATCGCCGTCGGCCCGGGGCGCGGGTCCGGCGCCGGCTCGGTCGTGGCCTGGTCGCTGACCATCACCGACCTGGATCCGCTGCGCTTCGGCCTGCTGTTCGAGCGTTTCCTCAACCCCGAACGCGTGTCGATGCCGGACTTCGACATCGATTTCTGCCAGGACCGGCGCGACGAGGTGATCCGCTACGTCCAGGAGGAATACGGCGCCGACCGGGTCGCCCAGATCATCACCTTCGGAAAGCTGCAGGCCCGCGCGGTGCTGCGCGACGTCGGCCGGGTGCTGGAGATGCCCTACGGCCAGGTGGACCGGATCTGCAAGATGGTGCCCAACAACCCGGCCAACCCCGTCACCCTGGCCCAGGCGATCGACGGCGAGCCGCTGTTGCAGGCGATGCGCGACGAGGACGAGGCGGTCGCCCGGCTGCTGGACATCGGGCTGAAGCTGGAGGGGCTCTACCGGCACGCCTCGACCCATGCCGCGGGTGTGGTGATCGGCGACCGCCCGCTGTCGGAACTGGTACCGCTCTACCGCGATCCCCGCTCGGACATGCCGGTCACCCAGTTCAACATGAAATATGTCGAGCAGGCGGGCCTGGTGAAGTTCGACTTCCTGGGCCTGACCACGCTGACGGTGATCGAAAAGGCGCTGGAGCTGATCCGCCGACGCACCGGGGAGGAGCTGGACATCAGCGCCATCCCGCTGGACGACCCGGGCACCTTCGAAATGCTGTGCCGCGCCGATTCGACCGGCGTTTTCCAGCTTGAATCGTCAGGCATGCGTGACGTGCTGCGCAAGCTGAAGCCCGACCGGTTCGAGGACATCATTGCCGTGGTCGCGCTCTACCGGCCCGGGCCGATGGACAACATCCCCAGCTATATCGCCCGCAAGCACGGCGACGAGCGGGTCGTCTACCTGCATCCGGTGCTGGAGCCGGTGCTGGAAGAGACCTTCGGGATTCCGATCTACCAGGAACAGGTCATGGAAATGGCCCAGGTCCTGGCCGGCTATACGCTGGGCGGCGCCGACCTGCTGCGCCGGGCGATGGGAAAGAAGATCAAGTCCGAGATGGACGCCCAGCGGTCCGATTTCATCGACGGCGCGGCTGCGACCCACAACGTGCCCACCGGCCTTGCCGGCCAGATTTTCGAGCAGATCGAGAAGTTCGCCGGCTACGGCTTCAACAAGAGCCACGCCGCCGCCTACGCCCTGGTTGCGTACCAGACCGGGTGGCTAAAGGCCAACTATCCCGTCGACTTCCTGGCCGCCTCGATGACCATGGTGATGGGCAACACCGACAAGCTGAACGCCTACAAGGTGGAGCTGGAACGCCAGGGCATCCCGCTGTTGCCTCCCGACGTGAACCGTTCGGACGTGCATTTCACGGTCGAGGAGGCCGCGGACGGGACGCTGGGCATTCGTTATGCCCTGGCCGCGATCAAGAATGTCGGGCACGGGGCGATGGAACAGCTTGTGGGCGAGCGCGACAGCGGCGGGCCGTTCCAGGACATGTTCGACTTCGCCGCGCGCATCGACATGCGCGCCTTGAACAAACGTTCGGTCGAGAACCTGGTCAAGGCGGGCGCCTTCGACGGCCTGAATGCCAACCGCCGCCAGGGCCTGGAGTCGGTGGAGCTGCTGATGCGCCACGGCGCCGCCCTGCAGGCCGACCGGGACAGCAACCAGGTCAGCCTGTTCGGCGAGGCGATGGCCGAGGTGTCGCGGCCGCCGCTGCCCGACGTGGTCGACTGGGCCAGCCAGGAGCGGCTGGCCCAGGAGTTCGAGGCGGTCGGCTTCTACCTGTCGTCGCACCCGCTGGAGGCCTACAAGTCGAGCTGCGCGCGGCTGGGCGTGGTGCCCTGGGCCGAGGTCGCCGGCGGCAACGTGCCCGAGGGCCGGATCAAGCTGGCCGGCATCGTCGGGTCGCGGCGCATCACCACCACCTCGCGCGGCTCGAAGATGGCGTTCGTCGCCATGTCGGACGCCAGCGGGTCATACGAGGTGACCGTGTTCCAGGAGGTGCTGAACGATGCGCGCGAACTGTTGGAGGGCGGCCAGCCGCTGCTGGTGACCGCCGACCTGCAGCGTCGCGGCGACGACGGCGACTTCCGGCTGACCGCCAGCCGGGTCCAGCCGCTGGACGAGGCCGCGGCCTCGGCGGCGGAGGGCATGGTCATCTACCTCAAGGACCCGCAGCCGCTGGACAGCCTGGCCTCGGTCCTGAAGAGCCACGGCCGCGCCGGCCGCGGCCGGGTCAGCCTGGTGGTCGACCTGGACGACAAGGAGGTGGAGATCGATCTCAACCGCACCTTCATGATCGACGCCAAGATGCGCCAGGCCGTGAAGTCGATTCCGGGGATCATCGACGTGCGGGACCTTTGAGCGGCCGGCCGTGTCCCGGGGTGTGGCCGAGCCCCGATTTCCCTTGAATCCCGCCCCCTGAGGCGGTATATCCCGCGCCATTCACGCACGCGAGTATGGTGGTTGCCGGTGCCGAAAAAGGTGACGGCGATCCCTCCGGTCCGGGCCGATGCCCGGTTCAGCTCGCGGAGGCTAACCGGAAAAAGGGTTAAATATCATGTCGATGCCGACCTTTACCATGCGCCAGCTGATCGAGGCGGGCGTTCATTTCGGGCACACGACCCGGCGCTGGAACCCCAAGATGAAGCCGTATCTGTTCGGCGAGCGGAACGGGGTCCATATCATCGATCTGGAACAGACGGTCCCGATGTTGCATCGGGCCCTGGAGCAGGCGCGCGACATCGCCGCCAGTGGCGGCCGCATCCTGTTCGTCGGCACCAAGCGCCAGGCCCAGGACGCGGTCCGGCTGGCGGCCGAGCGGTGCGGCCAGTACTACGTCAACCACCGCTGGCTGGGTGGTATGCTGACCAACTGGAAGACCATCTCAAATTCGATCAAGCGCCTGAAAACCCTGGACGAAAAGCTCTCGTCCGAAGACCGCGGCCTGACCAAGAAGGAGCTTCTGGGCCTGCAGCGCCAGCGCGACAAGCTGGAGCGCGCCCTGGGCGGCATCAAGGAGATGGGCGGCCTGCCGGACATGCTGTTCGTCGTTGACACCAATAAGGAATCGATCGCCGTGCGCGAGGCCACCCACCTGGGGATCCCCGTGGCGGCGGTGATCGACAGCAATTCCGACCCGGACAACATCACCTTCGCGGTGCCGGGCAATGACGACGCGATGCGGGCGATCACCACCTATTGCGACCTGGTTTCCAGCGCGATCCTGGACGGCCTGCAGCAGGAGTTGGTGGCGTCGGGCGTGGATGTGGGCGAAAGCCTGGAGCCGACGGAAGAGGGCCTCGCCGAAGTCGAGGCGGCAGCCGAAGCGCCGGCCGAGGCACCGGCCGAAGAGACCGCCGGGGACGCAGCGCCTGTAGCCGAGGGCGAGGACGCCGCGCCGGAAACTGCAGAGACTGCGCCCGCCGAGACCGAGGCAGCCACCGAAGAGGCCGGCGAGACGGAAGAAAAGGCCGCCAAGACCGCATAGCGAACGGCGGGACGGCTTGAAGGGAATTGGACGGCGGCGCTGGTGCCGCCGTTCCTGTGTAAGTGTGGGGCGTCAGGCCCCTGGAACAGCGACATTCGTCCGCCGGCCCGCCGGCGGCGTGAACGGAAAAGGGGTAACAGCGGATGGCGGCAATCTCTGCTGCATTGGTGAAGGAACTGCGCGACAAGACCGGCGCGGGCATGATGGACTGCAAGAAGGCGCTGAGTGAAACCGACGCCAACATGGAAGAGGCGGTCGACTGGCTGCGCACCAAGGGCCTTGCCGCCGCCGCCAAAAAGGCCGGCCGGGTGGCCGCCGAAGGCCTGGTCGGCGTGGTCGCCGAGGCGAACCGGGGCGCGGTGGTCGAGGTCAATGCCGAGACCGACTTCGTGGCCCGCAACGAGACCTTCCAGGCGTTCGTGACCAATGCCGCCCAGGCCGCCCTGGAGACCGGCGGCGACGCGGCCTCGATCTTGGCCGCGTCCTATCCCGGCACCGGCAACAGCTTCGAACAGCAACTGACCGACAACATCGCCACGATCGGCGAGAACATGAGCCTGCGCAGGGCGGCAGCGCTGTCGGTGGACAAGGGTGTCGTCGCGGCCTACGTCCATTCCGCGCTGGCACCGGGGCTGGGCAAGATCGGTGTCCTGGTGGCCCTGGAATCCGACGGCGATGCGGACGCGCTGGCGGCGCTGGGCAAGCAGATCGCCATGCACGTCGCGGCCGCGCGGCCCGAGTTCCTGTCGATCGATGCGGTCGATCCGGCGGCGCTGGAGCGTGAACGCACGGTGCTGGCCGAGCAGGCGCGCGAAAGCGGCAAGCCGGAGGAGATCGTCGCCAAGATGGTCGAGGGTCGTCTGCGCAAGTATTATGAGGAGGTTGTCCTCCTGGAGCAGGTTTTCGTCATCGACAATGAAACCAAGATTGCCAAGGTGATCGCCAACGCCGCCGCCGACGTCGGCGCACCGGTGACGCTGAAGGACTTCGCCCGGTTCAACCTGGGCGAGGGGATCGAGAAGCAGGAGGAGGATTTCGCAGCCGAGGTCAAGGCGACCCTGAATGCCTGACGCGCCCGGTTCCGTTCCCCTCTGACCGGTACGGTGAGATGACCACTGCTTCGCCAACCACCCCAGACCCGGAAGGCGCGGTTTATCGGCGCGTCCTGATGAAAGTGTCCGGCGAGGCCCTGATGGGCGAACGCGAATATGGCCTGGACCCGGAAACGGTGGGCCGCATTGCCGGCGACGTCAAGGCGGTGCACGAACTGGGGGTCCAGGTCTGCCTCGTCATCGGCGGCGGCAACATCTTCCGCGGCGTGTCCGGCGCCGCCAAGGGCATGGACCGGACGACGGCCGATTATATGGGCATGCTGGCGACGGTCATCAACGCGCTGGCCATGCAAAGCGCGCTGGAACGCATCGGTGTCTATACCCGTGTCCTGTCGGCCATCCCGATGCAGTCGGTCTGCGAACCCTACATCCGCCGCCGTGCTGTCAGGCACATGGAAAAGGGCCGTGTGGTGATCTTTGCCGCCGGCTCGGGCAACCCTTTTTTCACCACCGACACCGCTGCGGCGTTGCGGGCGTCGGAAATGGAATGCGACGCCCTGCTGAAGGGAACCCAGGTCGACGGCGTCTATTCCTCCGATCCGGCCAAGGATCCCAAGGCGCAACGCCACGAAAAACTCAACTATCTCGAGGTTCTCAGCCGCGACCTTAAAGTGATGGATGCGTCGGCAATCTCGCTCAGCCGGGAGAACGGCATTCCGATCCTGGTGTTTTCGATCCACGAAGCCGGTTCATTTGCGGACGTGATTCGGGGCCGCGGTCGGTATACGATCATCGCCGACGACTGACCGAACGGGCCGCCGACGGCCCGCAAAACAACAACGAGGATAAGGCTGTGTCGGATTTCGATTGGGCCGATATCAAACGCCGGATGGACGGCGCGGTCGAGGCGCTGAAGAAGGAATTTGCCGGTCTGAGAACCGGAAGAGCCAATCCGCAACTGCTGGAACACCTGCAGGCAGAGTGTTACGGGACGATGATGCCATTCAATCAGCTGGCCAGCATCTCGGTGCCCGAAGCCCGGATGCTGATTGTCCAGGTCTGGGACGGGGCCAACACCAAGGCCGTGGAGCGCGCGATCCGGGAGGCGGATCTGGGCCTCAATCCCCAGACCGAAGGCAACCTGATCCGCGTCCCGATTCCGGAATTGAACGAGGAGCGGCGCCAGGAGCTGTCACGGGTGGCTGCCAAATACACCGAGCAGGCGCGCGTTGCGGTCAGGAACATCCGGCGCGACGGCATGGAAAAGCTCAAACGCATGGAAAAGGACCACGAGATCTCCGAGGACGAGCATCATCGGGACGCCGACGAACTGCAAAAACTGACGGACGGACACGTGAAACAGATCGACGACCTGTTGGCCGCGAAGGAACAGGATATCATGCAGGTCTAGCGTGATGGACGTGCCGACGCTGCAGAATACGGACAAACCGCCCCCCGCCCATGTGGCCATCATCATGGATGGCAACGGGCGATGGGCGAAAGCGCGCGGGCTGCCGCGAACGGCGGGCCATGCGAAGGGCGCCGAAGCGGTCCGACGGACCGTCGAGGTCGCCGGCCAGATGGGCATTCGCTATCTGACCCTGTTCGGGTTCTCATCCGAGAATTGGAAGCGGCCCAAGGACGAGATCGGCGACCTGATGGGCTTGATGCGGCGCTATCTGCGCTCGGAGATCGCCGAAATCCATTCCCAGGGCATCCGCCTGAAAGTCATCGGCGAACGTGGCCGCCTGGACGCGGACATCGTGGCACTGATCGAAGACGCAGAGGCGCTGACCGCTGCAAACGACCACATGATGCTGGTGCTGGCGATCAGCTATGGCGCACGCCAGGAACTGGCCGGCGTGGTCCGGCAGATCGCCCGCTCGGTCAAATCTGGCGACATCGCGCCAGAAGACATCGACGAGGCGGCGATCGAGCGTTCCCTGCTGACGGCCGGCATCCCCGATCCTGACATCTTGATCCGCACCAGCGGCGAACAGCGGATCAGCAATTTCCTGTTGTGGCAACTGGCCTACACGGAACTGGTCTTCGTGGACCGGCTGTGGCCTGATTTCGGGGCGGCCGACTTGGCCGAGGCCATTACGGAGTTTCACCGCCGCGAACGTCGCTATGGCGCAACCGACAGCTCTCTCCGTGCCGAGCAACCTCGCTCTTAGGGTGCGATCCGCGGCTGTTATCCTGCCCGTTGCCATCCTGGCGATCTGGGCGGGCGGCGTGTGGTTCAGCCTGTTTGTCGCTGCGGCCCTCGTCGCAATGGCGTGGGAGTGGGCCGGCCTTTGTGCGCCCGGCCAGATCGCCGTCGTCGCCGCGACGGCGATCCTGGGCCTCGTCATCCTGGCAATCGTCTCGTTGGGCCTTTATTGGCCGGCGGTCGCGCTGGGCGGACTGGGCGCGATCGTCGTTGCCGTCTCGGTCCGCCAACAGACCATGGCCGACCGCGCCATTGCCGGGTTCGGAGTGATCTATCTCTCGGCGGCCTGTGCCGGGGCGGTCTGGCTCCGCGGACTTGCGGGATCCGGGGCGATGATCCTGCTGTGGCTGGTGCTGGTGATCGTCGCCACCGACATCGGCGCCTACGCGGCCGGACGTTCCATCGGCGGGCCGAAACTGGCCCCGCGGATCAGCCCGAAAAAGACCTGGGCGGGCCTGATCGGCGGCGCGGCCGCAGCCGCCGTGGTGGGTGTCGCAGGGGGGCGGGCCTTGCCGGGGATCGGCGGGGACGCCGGGCGCATCGCCGCCATCGCCGTCTGTCTGGCGGTGATGGCACAGCTCGGGGATCTGCTTGAATCCCACCTGAAACGCCGCGCCGGCGTCAAGGATTCCGGTTCCCTGATTCCGGGACATGGCGGCGTGCTGGACCGGCTGGACGGCGTCCTGGCCGCCGTTCCGGCCTTTGTGGCCTTCATCCTGGCCGGCGGGGCGGTCTGATGGCCGTAACCCTGGCCCAGTGCGCCCCCGAAGTAGGGCCGCGGCCCCGCCGCGTCACCATTCTGGGGGCGACCGGTTCGGTCGGGCGAAGCACGATGGATCTGATCGGGCGGCATCCGGACCGGTTCGAGGTGGCCGCGCTGACGGCGCTTCGCAACGTTGAAGCCCTTGCTGACTATGCCCGGCGTTTCACGCCGCAGTTCGTCGCAATCGGCGACCCGTCCTGCTATCGCGAACTCGCCGATCTGCTGGCAGGCACCGGCGTTGAGATCGGCGCAGGATCCGAAGCGCTGATCGCCGCGGCCGAGATCGAGAGCGACTGGACCATGGCCGCCATCGTCGGCGCGGCCGGCCTGGCGCCGACGGTGGCCGCGGTGCGCCGGGGCGGGATCGTGGCGCTTGCGAACAAGGAGTGCCTGGTCTGTGCCGGTGCGCTGATGCTGGAGGAGGTGCGGGCGAGCGGCGCGCGCCTGCTGCCGGTCGATTCCGAACACAACGCGATCTTTCAGATGTTCGACGCGGCCCGGCCTGAGACGGTGGAAAAGCTCATCCTGACGGCGTCCGGCGGCCCGTTCAGGACCCTGGATGCGGATGCGATGCGCACGGTCACGCCGGCCCAGGCCTGCGCGCATCCCAATTGGGACATGGGCGCGAAGATCTCGGTTGATTCCGCAACCATGATGAACAAGGGGCTGGAAATCATCGAAGCGCACCATCTGTTCGCCATCCCCGAGCCCCGGATCGAGGTGCTGGTGCATCCGCAATCGGTCGTGCATTCGATGGTGGCCTATGTGGACGGGTCGGTGCTTGCCCAGATGGGCTCGCCGGACATGCGCACGCCGATCGCCCATACCCTTGCCTGGCCTGGCCGGATCGAGACGCCGGCCCGGCGGCTGGATCTGGTCGCGTTGGCAAGTCTGGACTTCGAGCCGCCCGATTTGGAGCGGTTCCCGGCCCTGCGGCTGGCCCGCAGCGCCCTGAAAGCGCTGGCCGGCGCGCCCACAATCCTGAACGCCGCCAATGAGGAGGCGGTGGCGGCCTTTTTGGCCGGCAGGATCGGCTATCTGGATGTGGTCGCCGTGGCGGCCTATTGTCTCGAAACCGTGTCCGGATCCGGCATTGATTCGCTTGACGACGTATGCCACTTAGACCGCGAGACACGGCGCGTCGCGGCGCGGAGAATCGATGGCCTGGCGGCCTGAGCCGCCCGCCCAGTCAAGGTGAGAATGGATGGAGCTTGTTTCCTGGATCGGGCACAACGTCGGCTGGTTTCTTGTCGTCCTGACGGCCCTGGTTTTCGTCCACGAGTTGGGCCACTACGCGATCGCGCGCCGCAACGGCGTCAGGGTCGAGGTGTTTTCGGTCGGATTTGGTCCGGAATTGTTCGGATTCACTGACAAGGTCGGCACCCGCTGGAAGTTCAGCGCCATCCCGCTGGGCGGCTACGTCAAGATGTTTGGGGAGGCGTCGCTGGAGAGCCACCAGGACGTTGTGATGACCCCGGACCAGAAGGCCGTGTCCTTCAGCCACAAACGGCTGGGGCAGCGGGCGGCGATCGTGTTCGCCGGGCCCGCAGCGAATTTTATCTTCGCCATCATCGTCCTTGCCGGCCTGTTCATGGTGGCCGGCCGGCCGATGCCCCAGGAGTTCGTCGAGGCGGGCATCGGCGGTGTCGTCGAAGGCTCCGCAGCCGACCAGGCCGGCCTCGTCGCCGGGGACCGGATCAGGGCGGTCGACGGTGCGCCGATCGGCGATTTCTTCGACCTCAAGACCGCGGTGGAAGCCAGCGAGGGTCGGCCCCTCGCGTTCGAGATCCAGCGCGACGACACCGTGTTCACGGCAACGGTAACGCCCAGGATCGTAACCAGCACGACGGATGCGGTCGAAATCAAGGCCTACCGTCTGGGCGTTTATGCGCCGGGGCCGACATATGTCCGGCTTGGCCCCTTGTCGGCGGTTTGGCAGGCGGTTGTGGAGACCTGGAGGCTGACCTTGGGCACGCTGGCTGCGGTCGGAGAGATCATCGTCGGCGACCGTGGCGCGGACGAGCTGGGTGGGCCGCTGCGCATCGCCAAGCTTTCGGGCGATTTCGCCGAAAGCGGCGTGGTCACCCTGTTCGGTTTCATGGCTCTGTTGTCGATCAATCTGGGCCTGATCAACCTGTTTCCGATCCCCATTCTGGATGGCGGTCATTTGCTGTTCTATGCAATCGAAGCGGTCCGCGGCAGGCCTTTGGGAGAAAGAGCGCAAGAGTACGGTCTCAGGATCGGTCTGGCTCTTATCCTCAGTCTTATGGTATTCGTGACGATTAATGACTTCGTTCATTTGTCTGTTCTTGATTTCATAAGAGATTTATTGACGTAGGCTTCGCTCGCGTTGGAGGCATAGTGCGGGTTTGTTTTGGATTCTGGCTGGCGGCAGCAGCAGTGCTTTCCGCCCTTTCGCCTTGGCCGGCTGCGGCTCAAGGGCAGGGTCCGGCTATCCTGGCGCCAGCGCCTGCCGAACAACCGCCCGTTCCGCAGTCCGCACCCACCGTCGATGTCCGGCCAGAGGTGGTGCGCCCCGCGGGCCCGTCCGTTGCGAACATCGTTGTTGAAGGCACGCGCCGGATCGAGCCGGACACGGTTCTGTCCTATCTCTCGGTCAAGGTCGGCGATCCCTTTGATCCGTCCCTGGTCAACCGGTCCCTGAAGACGCTGTTCGCGACTGGCTTGTTCGCCGATGTGACCCTCAGGCGCGAGGGCGACACCCTGGTTGTGCGCGTGGTCGAGAACCCGATCATCAACCGCATCGCCTTTGAGGGGAACAAGCGGATCGACGACGATATCCTGAGGCAGGAGGTCCAGCTGCGGCCTCGGATCGTCTACACGCGGATCCGGGTTCAAAACGACGTTCGCCGCATCCTCGACATCTACCGACGGTCGGGCCGGTTTGCGGCCTCGGTCGAGCCGAAAGTGATCCAACTCGAACAGAACCGCGTCGATCTGGTCTTCGAAGTCACCGAAGGGCCGGTGACGGGCATCAAGAAGGTCAGCTTCATCGGCAACGACTATTTCTCCGATTCAGAGCTGCAAAGGGTCATCCAGACGAAGGAGTCCCGGTGGTACCGCTTCCTGTCGAACGCGGACACCTACGATCCGGACAAGCTGACCTTCGACCGCGAACTGCTGCGGCGCGCCTATCTAGAGGCCGGATTCGCCGATTTCCGGGTTGTGTCTGCGGTTGCCGAGCTGTCCGATGACAGGTCCGACTTCTTCATCACCTTCACCTTGGAGGAGGGCGAGCGGTATATCTTCGGCACCATGGACGTCGTCTCCAAGATTCGGGACGTCGAGGCCGAGCCACTGAAAGAGATCATCGAGCTGGAGCCGGGCGACTGGTACAACGCCGACGAAGTGGACCGCACCGTCGAGCGTTTGACGGACGCCGTCGCCGACCAGGGCTATGCCTTCGTCGATGTGCGTCCGGTCGTTGACCGCGACCGGGACACCAAGACGATCAACATCACCTTCGAGGTCCAGGAAGGCCCGCGCGTTTACGTCGAACGGATCGATATTCGCGGCAACGTGCGCACGCTGGACAAGGTGATCCGGTGGGAATTCCGACTTGTCGAAGGCGACGCCTTCAGTGCGTCAAAACTGCGGCGGTCGCGTCAGCGGGTTTCGAACCTGGGTTTCTTCAGTGCGGTGGACGTCAACAATGTGCCGGGCAGTTCGCCCGACAAGACGATCATCCAGGTGGACGTTGCGGAAACGCCGACCGGCGAGCTGACGATCGGCGCCGGCGTGTCGACCAGCGACGGCGCGCTTGGCGACATTGCGCTCCGCGAACGCAACCTGCTGGGTAAGGGCCAGGATCTCAGACTCTCGTTCACGCTGGCCCAGAAGCGCCAGAACCTGGACTTCAGTTTCACCGAGCCTTATTTCCTAGACCGCGATATCCGGGCCGGTATCGACGCTTTTCACACCTTGCGTGACAACGACAAGGAAAGTTCGTTCAAGAGCCGGGCAACCGGGACCGGCGTCCGTTTCGGCTACTCCATCACGGACGAATGGACGCAACGCCTGCGCTATTCGCTGCGCCGCGACGAAGTAACGGATGTCGACAGCGATGCGTCGCCTTTCATCCAGGAGGAAGAGGGCTCGCGGGTTACCTCTTCGATCGGCCAGGATCTCCGGTTCGACCGGCTGAACAGCCGGATCGACCCCACGGAAGGCTATTTCGGGGAACTGTCCAACGACCTCGCCGGGTTTGGCGGCAGCGTCAAGTATTTCAAGACGGTCCTTCGGGGCGCCTACTACCATCCGTTCACCGAAGAAATCATCGGCGCCATCACCGGCTCGGGCGGTTTCATCATCGGAATCAACGACGATATCAGCATCACCGACCGGTTCTTCCTGGGTGGCGACAATCTGAGGGGATTCAAGGATTCCGGCGCCGGTCCCCGCGACAAGAACACTGACGACGCGCTGGGCGGCAACAACCTGGTGGCGGGGACCGCGGAACTGGTGTTCCCACTGGGATTGCCCAGCGAGTTCGGCATCAGCGGCGCCGTCTTCACGGATGCGGGAACGCTACGGAAAGTGGACAACACCAGCAGTATCGACGATGACGCGACTCTGCGTTGGTCTGCCGGGGCTGGAATTGCATGGAAATCGCCCTTTGGCCCGGTTCGGGTCGACGTGGCCAAAGCAATACTGAAAGAGGATTTCGATGAAACAGAGGCCGTCAGGTTCCGCTTTGGCACGAGGTTCTAGGATGATTTCAGGCCTTCTGGGTAGGCAGAGCGTTGCGCTTGCCTTGATCGCGGTTGCGCTCGTGTGTCAGCCCGGTGTCGTCCTTGCGCAGGCGGACGGCCTGGTCGGTGTCGCCGTGATCGATACCGAGCGCGCCACCAAAGAGGCGACGGCGTTCATCAGCCTCAACCAGCAGATGCAGGAACGTTCGGGCCTGTTCGAGGGGGAGATCCGGCAGATCCAGAACCAGCTTCAGGAGGAGGAACAGCAGCTGGAGGGGCAGCAGGCGCTGCTGTCCGCCGAGGCGTTCCAGGAGCGGGTCCAGGCGTTTCAAGCCCGGGTCAATGAGGCCCAACGCGGTGTCAACGAACGAAAACGGCTGCTGGACGAGGCCTATCTGTTCGGACGCCAGCAGATCAAGCAGGAACTGCGTTCGATCATTCTGCAGTTGGCCGAAGAACGTGGCTACAAGCTGATCCTGAACTGGGAGCTGACGGATACAATGGTGATCTTCGCGGATGCTTCCATGGATATCACCAACGAGGTGGTCGGGTTGCTGAACGATCGTCTCCCCAGCGTGTCACTTCCCCAGCAATAGCAGCCGATCGATGGCCGATCCCAGATTCTTCGATAATGCCGGTCCGCTGTCGCTTGGCGATCTTGCGGCCCGGATCGAAGCCACGCTTGCGGATGGCGCCGACCCCGCGTTGGAGATCGCGGATGTGGCACCGCTGGACGTCGCCGGCCCCAGGGATCTGAGCTTCCTTGACAACAAGCGATATGTCGAAAGCTTCCGGCAATCCAACGCCGCGGCTTGCATCATCGAGCCATCCTTTGCGGACCGGGCGCCGGACGGCATGGCCCTGGTGATCAGCGAGGAACCGTACCGTGCGTTCGCGCTGGCGGCGCGAGCGCTCTATCCCGAAAGGCGCGCCAGCCCGGGCGTTCATCCAAGCGCCGTGATTGCGGCGAGCGCGCAGGTCGCGCCCGATGCGCGGATCGAGGCGGGTGCGGTGATCGGCGAGGGCGCGGTGATCGGCGCCGCCGTCGTGGTCGGCGCGAACGCGGTGGTCGGCGACCGGGTGGAGGTCGGCGCCGGAACCCAGATCGGCGCCAACGCGGCGCTCAGCCACTGCACGATCGGCGCGCGGGCGAACCTGCATCCGGGTGTTCGGATCGGCAATCGCGGCTTCGGGTTTGCGATGGGAAAGAGCGGGTCCGTGGACGTGCCGCAGTTGGGGCGTGTCATCGTCGAGGACGGGGTGGAGATCGGCGCAAATGCGACCGTTGACCGCGGCGCCGGGCCGGACACGGTGATCGGTGCCGGCGCGAAGATTGATAACCTGGTGCAGATCGGGCACAACGTCGTCATTGGCCGCGGCAGCGTCATTGTCGCGCAGGCGGGCGTTGCGGGCAGTTCCCGGCTGGGCGAGGGTGTGGTTCTCGCCGCCCAGGGGGGAGTTGCGGGCCATCTGAACATCGGTGCGGGTGCCCAGATCGGCGCACAGGCCGGCGTCATGCGCGACGTGGACGAAGGGGCGCGCGTGATCGGATCGCCAGCCATGCCTGTAAAGCAGTTCTGGCGTCTTCAGGCTATGCTGACGCGCCTCCTGGCGGGAAAGAAGAAGGAAAGCTGAGAAGAACCATGGGCGCGCCGGAAACAAGTGCCGCAAAGATCGATGTGGATCTCGCTGGTGTTCTGCGGTCCATTCCGCACCGCTATCCGTTTCTCCTGATCGACAGCGTTCGCGATATCGTGCCGTTCGAAAGCGCTAAGGGCATCAAGACGGTTACCCAGAACGAACCCTATTTCCAGGGCCACTTTCCCGGCCATCCGATCATGCCCGGCGTGCTGATCGTCGAGGCCATGGCGCAGACAGCGGCGGTGTTCGTCGTTCAGTCCCTGGGATTGGAGAGCGAAGGAAAGCTCGTCTATTTCATGTCGATCGAAGGCGCAAAGTTCCGCAAGCCGGTCCTGCCTGGCGATCTGCTGCAATTGAATGTGCGCAAACTGCAGCAGCGCGGCCAGGTGTGGCGATTCAAGGGCGAGGGCCAAATAGATGGCCGGCTGGTCGCCGAGGCAACGATCTCGGCCATGATCAGGGACCCCTGATGCCAGACATCCATCCAACGGCTGTGATCAATGCCGGCGCCAAGATCGCGGACACGGTTTCCATTGGTCCTTATTGCGTGATCGGTGCGGACGTGGAACTGCAGGACGGCGTGCATCTGCTTGCCCACGCGGTCGTCCAGGGCAGGACGCGCATCGGTCCCGGCAGCCGGATCTTCCCGTTCGCGTCGATCGGCACCATCCCGCAGGACCTCAAATACCGCGGCGAACCCTCGGAACTGATCGTCGGCAGCAATACGATCATCCGCGAACACGTGACCATGAACCCGGGCACCGAACAGGGCGGCATGGTGACGCGCGTCGGCGACAATTGTCTGCTGATGGTCGGCGCCCACGTGGCCCACGACTGTTTGCTGGGCGACCACGTGATCATGGCGAACAACGCAACGCTGGCCGGCCATGTCAGGGTCGGGGATTACGCCATTGTCGGCGGGCTTTCGGCCGTGCACCAGTATGTGCGGATCGGCCCACACGCGATGGTCGGCGGCATGTCGGGCGTTGAATCTGACGTGATTCCCTACGGGTCGGTCCTTGGCGACCGCGCCCGGCTTTGCGGCCTGAACCTTGTCGGCCTGAAACGACGCGGTTTCTCGAAGGACGACATCGACAGTCTGCGCAAGGCGTACCGCATGCTGTTCGCCGAAGAAGGCGCGATCCGCGAGCGGGTAGAGGACGTCGCCTCGGAGTTCTCGGGCAGCGCGTTGGTGAACGACGTGCTGGAGTTCATCCGGGCCGTCATCACCGCGGAATCAAAGCGGAGCCTGACGCAACCTCGTTGAGCGACACATCGACAAAGCTGGGCATCCTTGCCGGCCGGGGCGACCTTCCCCTGCGGATCGTCGCGGATTGCCGCAGGATGCAACGCCCGTTCTTCGTGGTGGCGTTCAAGGACCAGGCCCAGGCCGATGCCTTCCAGGACACGCCTCACACATGGGTCCGGCTCGGCGCCGCAGGTGCCGCGCTGGCCGCCCTGCGCGACAACGGCGTTCAGGAGGCGGTCTTCGCAGGCGGAATCAAGCGCCCTTCACTGGCCGCGCTCAGGCCGGACGCCCGGGCGTTGAAGTTCTTTTCGAAGGTCGGTCCGTCCGCCCTTGGCGACGATGGCCTGCTGCGGGCCATCGTTTCGACGCTGGAAGAGGAAGAAGGGATCCGCGTCGTCGGTGTCGACCAGATCATCGGCGGATTGACGGTGAAGGCGGGCGCCCTCGGCGCGCGGGCCCCCGATGCGGACGCCGATCGTGACATCCAACGGGGCATCCAGGTCTTGACCGCGCTGGGCGTGTGCGACGTCGGACAGGCCGTCGTCGTTCAGGACGGGTTGGTTCTGGGCATCGAGGCTGTGGAAGGAACGGATGCACTGCTGGACAGATGCGGCTTGCTGAAACGCGAAGGACGCGGCGGCGTCCTGATCAAGCTGGCGAAAACCGGGCAGGAAACCCGCGTGGATCTGCCGACGATCGGGCCGGAAACCGTCCGTCGGTCCCGGGCCGCGGGACTGTGCGGCATTGCCATCGACGCCGGCCGCACGCTGGTTGTCGACCGCCAGGACGTCGTGACACAGGCCGACGCCGCGGGAATGTTCGTGGTGGCGGTCGATACCTGATCGATGAGCGCCGAGGCCCCGCTTATCTTCCTCGTTGCCGGGGAGCCGTCCGGCGACGCCCTGGGCGGACGGCTGATGGCGGCGCTGAAACGCCGGACGGGTGGCAAGGTCAGATTTGCCGGCGTCGGCGGCGAGGCGATGGCGGCGGAAGGCCTTGAAAGCCTGTTCCCGATGACCGAGCTGTCGATTATCGGCGTTTTCGAGGTGTTGCCCCATGCCCGGCGGATCTTCGCGCGCATGGCCGAGGCGGCAGCGGCCGTCGACAGGCTGAAGCCGGCCGCTGTCGTAACGATCGACGCGCCGGCCTTTGCGCACGGGTTCGTGCGCCGGATCCGGGAGCGCGCCATCCCCCGGATCCACTACGTCGCGCCGTCCGTGTGGGCGTGGCGCCCTTGGCGGGCGCACAAGTTCCAGCGCAACTTCGATCATCTGCTGGCGCTGCTGCCGTTCGAGCCGCCGCACTTCGAGGCCGCCGGCCTTCCTTGCGCCTTCGTCGGCCATCCGGCCATCGAAGAGATGGATGAAGTCACCGACGGTGCGGCGTTCCGTGCGGCCCACGGCATTGACCCGGATGCCACGGTCCTGTGCGTTCTGCCCGGCAGTCGCAGATCGGAGGTGCAGCGCCTGATCGGCATCTTCGGCCAAGCCGTCGATGCCTTGGCGGACCGTATCGGGCCCCTTCAAGTGGTGGTGCCGACGCTGGCCGGGGTCGAAGACCTGGTGCGCGCCGCCGTGCGCGACTGGCGCGTCCCGGTCACGGTGGTGCTGGGGCGCGGGCAGAGACAGGCGGCGATGGTGGCCAGCAACGCCGCCCTGGCCGCCAGCGGCACGGTGGCCCTGGAACTGGCGGCGGCCGGCGTCCCCAGCGTCATCTGCTATCGGCTGCCGCTGCCCACCTACCTTGTTCTGAAATGCATGGTCAGGGTCCGGTACGCCAATCTGATCAACATCATCCTTGACACGCCGGTCGTGCCCGAGCGGCTGCAGCGGGAATGCAGACCGGATTTGCTGTGCGACGATCTTCAGGCGCTGCTGGGTCAGGCCGGACGGGAACAGGTCCGGCGGTTGCAGCCGGCCCTGGCACGCCTGCGGCCCGACGGCGCGAAGCCAAGCGAGCGGGCCGCAGAGGCCATCATGCGGATCGTTGAAGCCAGATAGGCGGGACGGCGGCAGGGGCCGCCGCCGCTGTCGTCAGCGCTTGGCGATGGGCGGGAAGGGCCGCGGCGAACTGCCGGTATAAAGCTGCCGAGGGCGGCCGATCTTCTGGGTCGGATCCTCGATCATTTCCTTCCACTGGGCGATCCAGCCCACCGTGCGGGCGAGCGAGAACAGGACGGTGAACATGCTGGTCGGGAAGCCCATCGCGCGCAGGATGATGCCCGAATAGAAGTCCACATTCGGGAACAGCTTGCGCTCGGCGAAATACTCGTCCTCCACCGCGATCCGCTCCAGTTCCATCGCCAGGTCCAGCAGCGGCTCGTGCTTCACGCCAAGCTCTTCCAACACCTCGTGGCAGGATTCCCGCAGGACCGTCGCCCGTGGGTCGTAATTCTTGTAGACCCGGTGACCGAAACCCATCAGGCGGAAGGGATCGTCCTTGTCCTTGGCCTTCTTGATGAACTCCGGCACCTGGTCCATTGAGCCGATCTGCGACAGCATGTTGAGAACGGCCTCGTTGGCGCCGCCATGCGCCGGGCCCCACAGGGACGAAATGCCGGCCGAGATGCAGGCAAAGGGGTTGGCGCCGGACGATCCCGACAGCCGCACGGTCGAGGTGGAGGCGTTCTGCTCGTGGTCGGCGTGCAGAATGAAGATGCGGTCCATCGCACGGGCCACCTTGGGGTGAACCACGTATTCGTCGGCGGGGACCGAGAATGTCATGTGCAGGAAGTTCTCGGCATAGGTCAGGTCGTTGCGGGGATAAACGAAGGGCTGACCGATGGAGTATTTGTAGGCCATCGCCGCAATCGTCGGCAACTTGGCGATCAGCCGATGCGACGCGATCAGGCGCTGCATCGGATCGTTGATGTCGGTGGAGTCGTGATAGAAGGCCGATAGCGCGCCAACGACGCCGACCATAATCGCCATCGGATGCGCGTCGCGCCTGAAGCCGCGGAAGAAGTTCAAGAGCTGTTCATGCACCATCGTATGGTTTGTGATGGTGCTTTCGAAGGCCTCCAGCTCGTCGGCATTGGGCAGGTCGCCGCGCAACAGCAAATAGCAGACCTCAAGGAAGTCGCAGTTGCTGGCCAGATCCTCGATTGAGTATCCGCGGTGCAGCAGCACGCCCTTTTCGCCGTCGATATAGGTGATCTGGCTTTCGCAGGACGCCGTCGAGGTGAACCCCGGATCGTAGGTGAACATTCCGCTGTCGGCATACAGCTTGCGGATGTCGATCACCCGCGGCCCTTCGGTGCCGTCTATCACCGGAAGATCGAAACTTCGGCCCGTGGCGTGATCGGTCAGCGTAACATGCTTGCTGTTTGCAGCCGGATCGGCCGCTGTCGCGTCATGGGTCATCTACATCCCCTCGAAAATGATTGACTGCCCGACCGCCGATACCAGGAAAGGCGGGGTGCACCGCTCGATTGAGCTTTGCTGCAGCGCAGTAAATATACCATTACAGGGCCGGCGAACGCAAATCGACCCGGCCTTCAGGACGTGCCGGGAACCGCCCTCAGCCGGGCCAGGCACTCGTCGCGGCCAAGGATTTCCATGACTTCGAACAGGCTCGGCGAGGCGTTGGAGCCGGTCAACGCGGCACGGATAGGTTGCGCGATCTTTCCGAATCCCACGTTAAGATTCTCAGCGCAGGCCCGCAGCGCGGTTTCGAGGCCGGCGGCTTCCCAGGACGTCAGGTTTTCGAGCGTTTCCACCGCCACCGCGATCAGGCCGGGCGCGTCGCCCTGAAGCGCCTTGGCCGCCTTTGCGACCGCAAGGGGATAGCGGGGCCTTTGAACGTAGAAGAGCGCCGCGTCGGCCAGCTCGACCAGCGTTTTGGCGCGCTCCTTCAGCCCGTCCATCCCGGCCGTCACCCTGCCGGCCGCGTCCGAACCGATCGGCGCCCCTGCCAGTTCCTCAAGCCGGGGCTCGATCAGGGCGGTCAGTGCCGCGGCGTCCGTTTCCCGAAGGTAGACCGCGTTCAGGCTGTCCAGCTTGGCGAAATCCATGCGCGACGGCGACCGGCCGACGCCGTCCAGATCGAACCATTCGATCGCCTTGTCGGTCGGGATGACCTCATCGTCGCCGTGCGCCCAGCCCAGGCGCAACAGATAGTTTCGCAGCGCTGCGGGCAGGTAACCCAGATCGCGATAGGCCTCCACGCTGAGCGCGCCATGCCGCTTCGACAGCTTCTTTCCGTCCGGACCATGGATCAGCGGGATATGGGCAAAGACCGGCGTCTCCCAGCCAAGCGCGCGGTACAGGTGGAATTGCCGGAAGGCGTTCGTCAGGTGGTCGTCGCCGCGGATGACATGGGTGATTTCCATGTCGTGGTCGTCGACCACGACGGACAGCATGTAGGTCGGCGTGCCGTCCGCGCGCAGCAGGATGAAGTCGTCGAGCTGGTCATTGGCGATCCGTACGGTGCCCTGGACGGCGTCTTCGATGACCGTTTCGCCCTCCAACGGCATCTTGATACGCACGACGGGATCCACTCCGGGCGGCGCCTCGGCCGGATCGCGCTCGCGCCAGCGTCCATCATAAAGCCGGGCGCTGCCGGCTGAACGGGCCGCTTCGCGCATCTCGGCCAATTCTTCCGGGCTGCAGTAACAGCGGTAGGCCTTGCCTTCCTCCAACAGGCGCTGCGCGGCGGCGACGTGGGCGGCGGCGTTTTCGGACTGATAGACGACGGCGCCGTCCCAATCGAGGCCGAACCAGTCGAGCCCGTCGACGATCGCCCGGATCGCATCGGGGGCGGACCGCTTGCGGTCGGTATCCTCGATCCTGAGTCGGCAGGTGCCGCCGTGATGACGGGCGAACAGCCAGTTGAACAAAGCGGTTCGGGCGCCGCCGATATGCAGGTATCCGGTCGGAGACGGGGCGAAACGGGTGACAACCGACATGCGGGCTCCAGCGTGGCAAGGCCGCGCGGTCGCGGGCCGCGCGCGATGTAGCACAGAACCGGAGGTGGCGGCAAAACCGTTCTTAACCGCTAACGGCGGCCCGGCGGCAATCGCCGTTCGGGACGCATGTGCTCACGACCGGGTTACGGGATGCTCGCCTCTGTTGCTCACGCCGCCGGGTGGCGCTTTGCTCAGCGCGGGGCGCTGGAAGCCTTCGTCGAGGCCGAGCGGGAACGGTTCGTCCTGTGGGCACCGGTTTTCTACGGCATCGGGATCGGCGTCTATTTCGCGCTGCCGTGGGAACCGCAGGGTTGGATCTGTGCTGCTGGCGCGCTGGCCGCGATCGGCCTTGCCTGGCTGAGCCGACGGACCGCGGTTCCGCTGCTGCTGTGTGCCGCGGTTGCGCTGTCCGCCGCGGGGTTTGCCGTCGCCAAGGCCCGAACGGCGCTGCGCGAGGCGCCGGTTTTGGCGCGGGAAACAGGGTTTGTCACGATGAGCGGCCGCCTGGTCGCGCTGGAGACCCACGGCAAGACCCGGCGCGCCATTCTGGACCGGCTGGCGGTGTCGGGGCTGGTGCCGCCCGAAACGCCCGTGCGGGTGCGGCTGCGCCTGCATCCCCGCGACGAGGCGGTGCTGGGACAGAGGGTGGAACTGCTGGCCAGTCTGCGGCCGCCGCCCGAACCGGTGATTCCCGACGGCTACGACTTCCAGCGTCGGGCGTATTTTCAGCAGCTTGGCGGGGTCGGGTTTGCGTTGAAACCGGGCCGGCCGGTGGCCGCCATCGCACCAACCGGATGGTGGGACCGCGCCGGTCTGTGGATCGGCGGGCTGCGCCGCGCCGTCAACGCCCGGATCGAGGCTGCGATCCCGGGCGAGGCGGGCGCCGTCGCAACGGCGCTGGTGACCGGCGAGCGGGGGGCAATTCCGAAGGCGGTTCTGCAGGATATGCGCGCGGCGGGTCTGGCGCATCTTCTGGCCATCTCGGGCCTGCATCTGGGACTTGTTTACGCGCTGATTTTCGGCGGCCTGCGCCTGGGGCTGGCCTGCATCGGGCCGCTGGCCCTGCGCTTTCCGATCAAGAAATGGGCCGCCCTGGCCGCCCTGTTCGGGAGTTTCGGGTACCTCCTGCTGGCCGGCGGCACGGTCCCGACCCAGCGGGCCTTCATCATGACCGGCGTCGTACTGGTGGCGGTCGTCGCGGACCGACGGGCGCTGTCGATGCGCATGGTCGCCTGCGCCGCAATGATCGTCCTGACGCTACGCCCCGAAAACCTGACCGGGGCCAGCTTCCAGATGTCGTTTGCCGCGGTGACGGCGCTGGTCGCCGCCTACGAGGTGCTGTCGCGCCGCCGGCCGCATTCCGGCGGCCACCCGATGGCATACCGTCTTGCCGCCTATCTGGCGGGCATTGCCCTGACCACCTTGATTGCCGGCAGCGCGACGTCGCTGTTCGCGTTGCACCATTTCGGCCGGATCTCCAGCTACGGGATGCTGGCCAACATGGTGGCGATCCCGGTCACGGCGCTGTGGATCATGCCGTCTGCGATCGTCTCGGTCCTGGCAATGCCGATCGGACTTGAAGCCGTTCCGCTGTCGGTCATGGGCGCGGGCATCGAGGTCGTGCTGCGGCTGGCCGCGACGATCGCCGCCTGGCCCGGCGCCGAGCGGGCGGTGCCCACGCTCTCCGCCGCGGCAATGGTGGCCGCGGCCGGCGGCGGGCTCTGGCTGTGCCTGTGGCGTTCGCGGATCAGGCTGTTCGGTGTCTTCGGTCCGATCGCGGCGGTGTCGGGCCTGCTGTGGGTCAGCCCGCCCGATCTGCTGGTGTCCGGGGACGGGCGTCTGATCGGCGTGGCGGACGGGACGGGCGGGTTGCTGCTGTCCAGCCGGCGTGCCGGGATCTGGGCGGCACGCTCGTGGCTGGAACGGCTGGGGGAACGTACGGCGGCCCCGTGGCCGCGCCCGGGAGAAGGCGTGGCCGGCGGCCTGGTGCGATGCGACCTGTCGGCCTGCCTTTATCGTCGTGCCGGATTGCTGTTCGCGCTGGTGAAGCGTGCCGAGGCCTTGGAAGAGGACTGCCGGCACGCCGATATCGTGATCGCGCGGGTGCCTGTCCGCCGCGGGTGCGGCGCACGGCTGGTCATCGACAGGTTCGACCTGGCGGCGGAAGGGGCGCACGCCCTGTGGATCGGCGATCCGGCGGACATCCGGGTCGACACGGTCGTCGGCAGACGGGGCCGACGACCCTGGGTCGCCCGCTGAGGCCTGCGCCCGGGTCGGGCGGCGTGTTATGCTGTGTGCCAGTGCGTTCCGGGATCCGGGCCGGCGATTCCCGCCGGGCGCCGAGGAGGCCGATCGTTGGCGACGCTGCACTTCACCGCCCATCTGCGCGCCGTCGCGCCGCCGGAACCGCTCGAGGTCAACGCGACGACGGTTGCGGCCGCGCTGGACAGCGCTTTCGACGCCTTTCCGCAGCTGCGGGGGTATGTGGTGGACGACCAGGGGCGGATACGCCGCCATGTCGCGGTGCTCGTCGACGGCCAAATGCTGGATCGGACAGCGGCGCTGCAGGCCGAACTGAGGCCCACGTCGGAGGTTCACGTTTTGCAGGCCTTGTCGGGCGGCTAGGCGGGAAGGGGAGAAAGGACCATGGCTGAAATCCTGGCAGTTGGGACGCGCAAGGGTCTGTTCTTGCTCAAGCAGGGGGCCGGCGGCGCCCGGGACATCGGACAGCCGGCCTTTCTTGGCGTGCCGGTCTCAATGGTGGCCAGGCGACAGGGAACAGAATATCTGTTCGCCGCCCTCGACCATGGACATTTCGGCGTCAAGCTGCACGCCTCCGCCGATCTGGGAGAAACCTGGGAGGAGCGCACCGCGCCCGCCTTTCCGGCCGATGCGTCGCCCGCCAAAGACGGCGACAAGGCGCCGTCGGTCAGCCTTGTTTGGAGCCTGGAGACCGCGGTCCGCGACGGCGCTCCGGTGCTGTGGGCGGGCACCATCCCGGGCGGGCTGTTCCGCTCGGACGACGAGGGCGAAAGCTGGGCCCTGGTCCGCGGGCTGTGGGACAAACCGGAACGCGCCGACTGGTTCGGCGGCGGATTCGACGATCCGGGCATCCATTCGATCTGTGTCGATCCGCGAGGCAGCGGGCATCTTGCCGTAGCTTCTTCGTTGGGCGGCGTCTGGCGCAGCGAGGATTCCGGCGAGACCTGGACGGCGGCCTGCAAGGGGCTGTGGGCGGCCTACGTGCCGCCGGAACGGCGCGAGGATCCCGCCTATCAGGATCCGCACCGGGTCGTGCAGTGCCCGACCGCGCCGGACACATTCTGGATGCAGCACCACAACGGCATCTTCCACAGCGACGACAACGCAAAGACCTGGCAGCAGATCGAACCGGTTCCCGTCTCGGACTTCGGCTTCGCGGTCGCGGTCCACCCGGCCGACCCCAGGACGGCCTGGTTCGTGCCGGCGGTCGCCGACGAGAAGCGGGTGCCGGTCGACGGCGCGGTGACGGTGCTGAAGACCGAGGATGCCGGCCGCTCCTTCGTCGAGCAGCGGGACGGCCTGCCCCAGACGGATGCCTACGACCTGGTCTTCCGGCACGGGCTGGACGTGTCGGCCGACGGCACGACGCTGGCGATGGGCTCGACCACCGGCAGCCTGTGGATTGGCGAGGAGGGCGGGGCGCACTGGTCGTGCGTGGCGGCGCATCTGCCGCCCATCTATTGCGTTCGGTTTCTACCTGACTGCCGCTGCCGGCGGTGAGCAGCGCACCTACGAACCTCACGTGTCACTTGCTGGGCCAGGCCCACCGAGGTCGAGCGGAGGTACTCGGCGAAAACGGAGTAGAACGTTCATGAACGAAGAACTGAACCTGGAGGGAAAATGCATGTGCGGTGCGGTCAAGTTCACCGCGACCGCCAAAAAGCCGAGTGTCGTTGCTTGCCATTGCGACATGTGCCGACGCTGGTCGGCAGGGCCCTTCATGGCTCTGAATTGCCAGGCCGTGACCTTCGAGGGCCAAGACCATGTTGGCCGGATACGCTCGTCAGACTGGGCCGAACGCGGCTTCTGCAAGCAATGTGGCTCGAACCTTTTCTATCACATCGTAGACAGCGGCGATTACCAGGTCGCTGCCGGTCTGTTCGACGACCAATCGATGTTTCGCATGTCTCTGCAGGTCTTCACGGACGAAAAGCCGGATTTCTATGCATTTGCCAATGAAACGAAAATGATGACCGGCGCGGAAGTGATTGCGCTGTTCGCGCCGCCACCGAAGTGAGCCGGAGGATCGAAGCGCCCTCCAACGACCTAGAGCATGATCACGCAAGGTGGAATCGTTGGAGCAAGCCGCTATACGTGCTGCAGCGCGCCGCCTGCAGCCACACCCTTCGAGACGCGCCCCGCGGGCGCCCCTCAGGGTGAGGGATTGCAATGCAACAGCTCGCCATATCCCTCATGGTGAGCAGCCATTAGGTAGCGTGGCTTGCTTTGGTCCACGGTGTTCCTCTTGCGACGACGGCGTTTGCGAAGATGAGGAGCTTTCTGGCGCATGCGACGAGTGCGGCTTTGTGGGTT
>Ga0209783_1000058_pt1 | contig 60041 bp, 59 predicted proteins | sample WorMetfiPIANOSA1_FD_187395 | JGI IMG/M metagenome (GOLD analysis project Ga0209783, IMG submission 187395) | Marine gutless worms symbiont microbial communities from Max Planck institute for Marine Microbiology, Germany - Olavius filocauda... | ecosystem: Host-associated > Annelida > Digestive... | reverse complement strand
CGCGGCCGGCTACAACTTCCGCCTGATCCTCAAGTGGCTGAGGGATTTGTTGGCCAAGTTCGTCGCGACCCTGATCGCCGCGATCGCACCTCAATCAACGCTCAGACCGGCTTCTTAACGGACGACTATCGATTTTCGGGAGATCGCCGAAACGGACACCGGTACGGTCATGCCCAAACCCGTGACAGACCGACGTTCCGAACAGCCGATAGCGAAAATCCTCAAGCGTTTCGGCCGTATCCACCAGCATCATATGTGGCAACAACGCGGGGATTTCCGCCGGATCGATCTCCGAACGCAACGGCATTCTGCGTTCGCCACGTTTCGCGTTCCAATACTCGAAGAGTTCCCGCAGCCGCGTTTCCTGGATATCGTCGCACTGAACAACCATAACCTCTACCACCCGCCCCCGGTGAAGACGGGCGTATCATAGTATGCTTCACTGATACGACCAACGACTTGCTCCGCGCGTTTCGCGCTTCGCGAGGATGATAAAGACGTGGCACAACTTAATGTCGAATCCGCGGCGCATATCCTGTGCCAGAACCGGCTGACGCGCCGCCCGATCGTCCCTCTGCCCCCGCAATCGCGACCCCGGGACATGACCCAGGCATACGATGTCCAGGAGCGGCTCCACGACCTGTTGCGTGACAACGGATATGGCTCGCTGTGCGGGTACAAGATCGGGTGCACCACCCGTGTCATGCAGGACTATCTGGGCATCGACCAACCTTGCGCCGGGGGCATGTTCGCCTCCCGGCTCGCGACCGAGACCATCGCGGTCGCTCTGGCCGATCATTGCAGGCTGGGCATCGAATGCGAGATCGCCGTGCGGCTGGGACGGGACCTCACGGCCGGGGAGGCCCCGCACGATCGCACCCGCGTAAAGGGCGCAATTGCCGCCTGGATGCCATCACTGGAAATCGTTGAGGACCGTTACCAGGACTATGCAAGCCTCGGCGCGCCGACACTGGTTGCGGACGACTTCTTTCATACCGCCTGCGTGACCGGGTCGCCGGTCGGCCCGGACACCGTACCGGATATCGGCAGCGTGGAGGGCCGGTTGCTGATCTACGGCGTCGAAGCGGGGCGCGGATTCGGCCGCGACATCCTGGGCGACCCGGTCGAAGCGCTGATCTGGCTCGCCAACCATCTGGGCGCCCGCGGCAAAACCCTTGAATCGGGGTCGGTCGTGACCTTGGGCAGTGTGGTCAAGACCGTGTGGATCGACCGCCCGGCGCAAGCGGAGGCGGTGTTTGCGGAACTGGGGCGGGTGACGGCCGTCATTGTCTAGCAAGGGCGTCGTCTCCGGCCGCGCCTCTACTGGAATACGTGGGTAAGTGCCTGCCCGTCGGCCGGCCAGACACCGCGGTCGACGGCCCGCCGGCCGTCGAATACCAGGAAACTCTGTTTCTTGTAGTGCGGCAACGGTCCGACCAGTGCTTCCAGGACGGGCGCGTCGCGCGCGGCGACGACCAGCACCGCGGTTCCGTTCTGTCAGCGCAATGTCCAGGCGCGCGCTGCCGCGGCCATCGAGAGCCGCCGGGACGGGGCCGGCGCCGATGCTGTCCAAGGCCTGGCGCAACGTCGCATCGAGAGCAATCAGCAGTACGGGGCGATCCGCCGTATCCGCCACGGCACCCGCGTCCCCGTCGACAAGACGTCCGGCCAGCGCACGCGCGGCCGCCTCCGCAGCGGCGTCCGCGCCGACGGCAATCAGAACGGCACTGTTCCCGGCCAGCGTGACGTCGCGCAGGATCGGCGGCGCTTCGCCGGGCGCCAGACGTCTGAACAGAGCGTGGTCCGGATCCAGGGAGACGGAGCGTGGACGACCGGCGACCGTCAGGCGGGAGACGGTTTCCGCGCCGGTCGTCTCGACCCGATGAACCGAAACGCCGTCGTCGGTTTCGACCCGCAGCGGAACACTGAGGCGATAGCCCGGCATTGCCTGTTCCAGTCGCACCGTCACGACATGCCCGTTGCCGTCCGCGGACGCCGCAGCCGATGTCAGCGATAGCGACGGCGCGCCCCTGCGATCCAGCCATTGGGCGAAGAATGGCGCAAGGTCGGTACCCGATGCCGTCTCGAATGCCCGACGCAGATCGTCCCACGATGCCGTCTTGAAGCGCGCCTGCCGCCAGAACAGGCGCAATCCCGCAGTGAAACTGTCATCCCCCAACGCGTCGCGCAGCATCACGAACACGAACGCCGCCTTCCCATAGCCAACGACCTGGGCCGCGTCGTGGGCCTTGTGGGTGAACCGGCGCAGGGCCAAATCGCGCTCTTCCGGCAGCGCCGCAAAATCACGCAACCACTCCAGACGCATGGCGCCCGCCTGTGCAGCGCCGGCGTCTTCCGCAAGGCCGTAGTCCGCCATGAAGGTTGTCAGACCCTCGGCCCAGTTACCCGTTGCATAGTCGACGCCGACGCCATTGCCCCACCAGTTGTGCGCCACCTCGTGCGCCAGCGAGCGCCCCCGCATGAAGGGGAGCGGGAGAATGCGTTCGGACACGTAGGTCAGCCCGGGAAACCCCAGGCCAACCGGCTGTGGCGCGGCGACGATGGAAAAACCGGCAAACGGGTACGGCCCGATCTGCCGAGAAAACCGATCGATGTAGGACGCGGCAGCCTCGAGATAGGTCAGCGACAGCGCCGTCCGTTCCGCGGGAAAATAGGTACGCAACCGAAGGTCGCCCCGGATCTGTTCGCCCACCACGTACCGCCCGGCAAACAAGGTCGGTGGTTCCATCGGCGTTTCGGTTTGGAAGCGCGCGCGATAGAGTCCGTTCTCTTCGGCTTCGGCAAGCAGCCGTCCGGTAGCGACGGCCTTATAGGGCAGCGGCACCTCGACACTGAGACGGTAGACCTGTTCCGCGTCGTCAACGGCCGCCAACCAACCGCTTCCGCCAGGAAGGAACGCCCTTTTCGGGCCAATGAAAGGCCCGCGCGATTCGGTCCCGGGCCATGGGCTGGCGTCAGATGCCAAGACCACTTCCGCCGAACCGCCCGCGCCGGGTTCGACCTCCATCGTCCGGCCTTCCAAAGAGCCTGTCACCGGACGGCCATTAATCGTTGCCTGCCGGACCGTCATCCGATCGGGCAGGACCACGGTCACGGCCGTGCCGCCGCTAACGGCAAGTCGGTGTGTCACCGCAATCGCGCCAGATTCCGGCGTCAGGACAATGCCCACGTCATGCTGGGTGGCGGCGTGCGCAAGACTTGCTGCCGCCGGCGACGCAGCCAGAAGCGCGGCAAGGACCAGACGCATCGAAGCTTGTCGTATCACGGGGTCGGCGCGGCCGGTCCGAACTTGGCAACCATGTCCAGGCGCGCGCCGTCGCGTTCCACGGTCAGCGGCAGCCAGGTGCCCGGCGCCTGTCGGCCGATGGTTTCGATCAGGTCCGCGGCGCTATCTATAGACGTGCCGGCCGCCTCGACGATGATATCGCCGGCAACAATACCGGTGGCCTGGGCGACGCTGTCTTCGACGACCTTTTCCACAAGGGCGCCGCCGTCGGTGGTCTCGATATAGACTCCCAGGCGCAGGCGCGGCGGCCCCGTTGGTTCGGCGACCGGATCGACCAGGAAGACCGCGTGGGCAAGGCCGGCCGCAGTCTGGGCGCAGTCCTCGGCAACCACTGAAGGCAGCAAGACCGCGTGGTCATCGACGCCGAGATCCTGGAGCTGATCGGGAACGCCGTGATCGAATTCCAGATGACCGCGGCCAATGATCCCGACGACCTGGGTGACGCCGGCAATTGCCTTTGCGTCCTTGACCGCCTCTGCCATCGCCCGGTCCCAGAATTGCTGCGCCTGGACGAACTGCTGGAAGGTGGGATCGTCGAGGACGGCTTCGATGTCCGGCTACCTGGCCGCCGGATCCGTCTCCGCCCCGTGCGCCGAAGCGGGCCCGCCCTGGTGACCGAGATAGGCATTGGCCAACTGACGCCGGTACGCTTCGCTTGCCGGCGCCGGCTGCCCCACGCCTTCGCGCGCCTCCACCGGCACGGCATCCAATCCTTCGGCGCCGATCCGGGAAATCAGGGACCGTTCCACATTCAGCGCGACGACAGGCAGCCTGTGCAGCCGTGCGAAGTGCAACAACGGCAGGTAGAGGTCCGGATCGACGCCCCAGATTTCGTTCCATTCGACCTGTTCCAGGAACTGCTTGGTGTCCAGCCGGCCTTGCGACCACGCGTCCAGCACCGGCTGGACTCGCCGCGGGAATGCCTCGAAACCGACGGCGAGGCCGAGATTCCGCCCATGCAGCGCCGCCAGGACAGAGAGCTGCAATCGGTGGTGTTCGGCGTTGGTGTGGCTTTCGCCCAACAAGACTGCCGAACGACCGGCAAGTCCCTCTATGACACGGTCATGGCCAAGCACGACGCCTGTGTCGGGGTCGATCCAGGTTCCCGCAACGCCGCAAAGCGGCAGTTCCGCATCAGGTTCGGCAGCCGACAGGTCCCCGGCGGAGACGCCGATAGCCAGTGCTGCAGCGAGTGCCAGCAAACCGCGGCGGTGCGGCGGATAGTGTCTCATTCTTCCTTCTATCATGGTGCGAGGTACGAGACCCGAGGCAATCGGGATCACCAACCCATCCGGGCACCTGGCGCCTATTGCGCGGCCACCGCAAGCTCCTCAAGGGGCAGGGTGAACTCGACCGTCTCACCACTTGTCAGTGCATGGCTGCGGCCGTCCACCCGAACGGTGACGGCGTCGCCTTCGCATCGCAATGCGTGAACCCTTAGCCGCTCGTGTGTGATGTCCAGTTCGATGGCATGGCCGCGATACCGGATCGGCACGGTCAGCCGCCGGATGCTGTGCGGCAGACAGGGATCAAGGTACAGCGCATCCGCCCGCATTGTGATGCCCGCGAAACAGCGTTGGACAAGATCGACGGTGCCGGCCATTGCCCCGAGATGAATGCCCTCTGCCGAGATCCCCCCCTGGATATCACCGATGTCGCATTCCAGGGCCATCGCGAAAAGATTCCAAGATGCCGCGCGATCCGCACGCGCGATAACCCAAGAATGCACAATCCGGCTGAGCGTCGATCCATGCGAGGTCCGTCGATCGTAGTAGTCGATGTTCCGGCGAATCAGATCGTGATCGAAGTCGTAGCCAAGTCTCTCGAACAGATCACTCAGCTGGTCGGACGAGAAAAGATAGAACAGCATCAGGACGTCCGCCTGCTTGCTGGCCTTGTATCTGTTGGGCGTGTCGTTTTCCGACTCGAGGATCCTGTCCAGGCGCTGGATGTCCCCGTATTTGCGCGTATAGCCCTCCCAGTCGAACTCCTCCAGATCGTCGTAGCGGTCAAACTGGCTGATGATCCCGCCGTCGTGGAAGGAAACCTTCAGCTTGCGACTGACCTCGTTCCAATGGGCCAGTTCCTCGTCGGTCAGGCCAAGTTTGCCGCGCAGCTTGCGGAGTTGGTCCGCGGAGAGGATCTGCTGCAGCTCCAGGGCATGTTTCAGGATCCACGTCGCCATCAGGTTCGTATAGGCGTTGTTGTCGAGGCCTGGTTCATCCGAACCGGGATAGCCATCGTGGTATTCGTCCGGTCCCATCACGCCCCGGATCTCGTAGCGGCCGGTGTCGCGATCGAAGACCGCGATGCTGGCCCAGAACCGGGCAATCTCGAACAGCATTTCCGCACCGTAGAAGGCGAGGAACTCCTTGTCGTCGCTCACCTGGAAGTACTGCCAGATATTGTAGGCGACCGCCGCGTTCACGTGTCTTTGCAGCCGCGAGTTGTCGGGCAACCAATGCCCCGACTTCGGATTGAGATGAATGACCTGGGTTTCCTCCCGTCCGTCGCTTCCGCTTTGCCAGGGATACATCGCGCCCCGGGCGCCAATCGCCGCAGCCGCCGCCCTGGCCTCGCCGAGGCGGCGATAGCGATACATCAACAGCGACCGGGTCAGTTCCGGCATGCGCAGGTTCAGAATCGGGAAGATGAACAGCTCGTCCCAGAAAACGTGGCCGCGATAAGCTTCGCCGGTGAGGCCGCGGGCCGGTACGCTGACGTCAAGGTCGACCGTGTTCGGCGACGCCGTCTGCAGCAAGTGGAATACGTGCAGGCGCAGGATCAATTGCGCGCGCACCAGGCCCACGCTTGCATCGTCTTCGATCCTGATATCGAACTGATCCCACAAGTACCGCCACGCCTCGACATGCGGTTCCCGAATCGCGTCAAACGATGTCAGCCGCCCGGCACTCTGTCTCGCCACCAAGCCGCATTCGGAGATTCCGTTGTCCCGCGACGTGTGAAGGACCACCAGATTTTCCAACGAAACGGGGACACCTTCGACCATGTCCGCCGTTACAACGTGCGCGACATATCCCGGTTCTTCGACCAGAACGGGATCGCAATCCTCCGGCTGACCGTCCCGGTACAACCGGCTGCGTGCCGCCAGTGCAATGCGCATTCCGGCCTGTGTCGTTTCCACCATCAGGTGCATGAGGTCGCCGTCGCCGCCGGTCGTGACCGGACGAAGGTGGCGACCGTCCAATGCCTTGTATCGGTCGACGCCTTCGTTGATCACACGGCCGTCCAGCGCGGAAAGAAACGTGGCGCTCCCCGACCAGTTCTCCGGTATCAGGGTGATCTCCCGGGCTGCGACGAAGGCATCCGCCATGCTGATCAGCCGGCGTGTCTTCATGGTGGTCAGACGACCTTCCGGGTTCTCGAACCTGATCTCGCGTTTCAGCTCGCCGTTCTTCAGGTCCAGCTCCTGGACGTAGGAGACGATCGTCACCGCCTGAAGATCGAACCACGGACCGGTGCCGAACCGGAATGTCAGGGACAGCCAGTTGGGCGTGTTGACCAGGTCCTCGTTCTCGACGACCCGTCCGGCAATTTCCGTCTCGAGCCGGTTGTAGCAGCCGGCGATGTAGGTTCCGGGATAGTGGTGAGGGCCGGCCTCGGCTTCTTCGCCGGCCCCGCGGCTGGCGAAACGACCGTTCCCCAACGTGCACATCGCTTCGCGCAGACGTTCGTTTTCCGGATCGAAACCGGTGTAGATCAGCGACCATTCCGTCATGATGGCGCCCCCCTTGCCATGCTGCTCCAGCCTTTCGAGGAAGATCTTGACCTCGTCGGTATCGTTCAGGCGATAAGATGCGGCCGAACTGACCGGACCGTCCGCGACGATGAAGCCGAGCCCTCGGCCCACCAGAACCCGGAATGCGTCCTCATCCGTCTCGTCGTCGCCCACATAGACCGGCAGCACTTCGGGGCGGTCGAGATCCAGGGCCTCAAGCAGCCAGTCAAGCGCCCGCCCCTTGTGCCAGTCCATCGCCGGTCGAACCTCAAAGACCTTCTTGCCGCCCGTCTTGCGCAGCCGGGGTTCGGCGGCGACGACGGCATCGACCTCGGCTTCGACCCGCGGCACGTCCGAGTCCGCCACGAGGCGGTAGTGAACCGCAAGGGCATAGGTTTTCGGCTCGACGATCACGCCCTCGACCCCGGCCAGCCTTGTCTTCAATGTATCGGCCGCCTTCGCGATCAGCGGCACGAACTCGCCGCCCTCCTCGTGATGCAGGTTCCCGCCTTTGGGGTCATGGATCTCGAAGCCGTGGCTGCCGGCATAGATCACCGAATCCAGGCCCACGAGGCGCTGCACATCGGCCAGCGCGCGTCCGCTGACGATCGCGACCGTACAGCATTGTGCCAGACGGTGCAGCGTCTCGCGCATGTCATCGGCCAGGACCGCGAGTTCCGGCCGGGCGACGATCGGTGTCAGTGTGCCGTCATAGTCTAGAAAGACGGCCAATTTGCGGGATTCGCACTGTCGAAGAATCTCCGGCAGCGCAGAAAGCGCCGAATCCGCCAGCCCCATGATCTCCTCCTGTACGGGCGCCGCCTGGGCGTCCGCGCGAACCACGCCCTCGTCAATGCTCACGACACCTCCCTTATGCCGCATTGTCCGCGCTCGGGACAATTGCCAAATCCTACCTCCCAGCACGTCTCTTCCCGGGCGCGAAACCTGCCTAGAACCTCTCGCAACGCCCGCTATGAAGACCGGAATGGACTGATTGGTGGTGCACGGAACCGGGGTCAGTGTGCCCGCTCCGCCACCGTGGGACTTTGCGCTGAGTCAATTGGCCCGACGCTAGAGCGAATTCAACCGAACCGCGAACTCCTTTTCGCCTATGGGATGATAGGTCAGCAGGTGGCCACGTCGTACCGCCCCAAAAGACGCCGTACGCGCACGGAGCCCGATTGCGAACATCCTTGGCGGATTCCAGTTTGACGGCACGGAATGCGATCGATTGGCCCGCGCATACGGCCCGCATCGCCTCCAGAGTATCCGCAATATAGGGGCACTGATCGCTGTAGAAGGCCGCGACGCCGTCATCGTCGGGTCGGCACCTGGCGTCCCAGTCAGTGGGAAAAATCGGCAGCGGCGCGTCGCCGAACCGTTTCGCCGCAAGCTGGAACCGTGGCGGCGCATGATCGACGACGGCATAGCCGTTCCTGGCAAAAAGGCGCTCACCCGCCAGCCAATTTCCCGCACTGACCACAATGGCGACGCCGTCCAGGCCGGCCCGGCAGGCCGCGGCTTCGCAGTCATCCAGCAACGCTTGACCATGGCCCTGTCCTTTGGTGCTGCCGATCACCCAGATGCAATGGATCAGGGCATAGTTCGAGGCATGGACGGCGCGCCAGGCAAAGTCGCCCGGTATCCACTCGATGAAGCCGCGCCACCGCCCCTCGGCCATCAGCAGTTTCAGTCGCATGCCTTCGGCAAACCGCGCATGCAGCCAGGCGTCCTTGGCCCGATAGCCGGCCGATTTTCGCTTGCTTTTGTAGCAGAAGAACCCCAGATCGCCGGCCGTCGCAGCCGTCACATCGATCAGTTCCGCCATCCGCCCCGTCCTCCGGCCGGCAGCGCCCTTGCCATTGCGCCCCGGTCGCTGTCATGGTCGTCGGACGACAGTTTGGCCGTGAACGTCTGCGGCGCTCAAGCGAGGAATCGAACCGGTCCGGCATGCAGGTCGTCTATGCCCCAAACCATCGCGGACATCGGCCGCGGCATTTCCTGGTGGCCGGCGCCTTGAAGCCGTCGCCGGAGTTACCTGAACGGGCCGACGCGCTGTTGGCCGCCGTCGAAGCCGCCGGATACCGCCTGGTGCAGCCGCCGGCCTGCGATCCTGGCCCGCGCGAAGCGGCGCATTCCCTCGACTATCTGCAGTTTCTGGAGACAATCCAAGCGCGCTGGCGACGGATCGACGGAGCGGGCGCGGAAGTCGTGCCCAACGTGCACCCGGCGCGTGGCCCGGCCGGTTATCCGGAGTCGGCCGTGGGCCAGGCGGGGTACCACATGGCCGATACCGCCTGCCCCATCTCGGAAGGGACCTGGGAGGCCGTCTGCGCCAGCGCCGACAGCGCCGCACACGCAGCCGCGCTTCTGTTGGAAGGGGAAAGGGAAGTCTATGCGCTGCGCCGACCGCCCGGACACCATGCATTTGCCGATATGGCGGGCGGATTCTGCTACCTGAACAACACCGCGATCGCCGCACAGCGGTTGCGCGACCGGAACGCGCGGGTCGCAATCCTGGATGTCGACGTGCATCACGGCAACGGCACCCAGGCGATCTTCTACCGCCGTCCCGACGTGCTGACGGTTTCCCTGCACGCGGATCCCGCGAGTTTCTATCCGTTCTTCTGGGGGTACGCGCACGAGCAGGGCGACGGGCCCGGCGAAGGCGCCAATCTGAATATCCCGTTGGCCCGCGGGACCGGTGACAAGGCCTATCTGGAAAACCTGGCAACAGCGCTGGAACGCGTGGACGCGTACGCGCCCGAGGCACTTGTCGTGGCGCTGGGTCTGGATGCCTACGAGTCGGATCCGCTGGCTGGCCTGTCCATAACCACCGACGGGTTCGCGCGGATCGGCAGTGCAATCGGGTCCCTGGGGCTGCCGACGGCGCTGGTCCAGGAGGGGGGCTATCTCTCGGACGCGCTGGGCCGCAATCTGGCCGCTTTCCTCAGCGGTTTCTTGGATCGTCGGTGACCGGAGAACAAGCCCGAATGCAGAACACCAGGAAGAACGGCATTCCGGGACTCCTCTTCGCGATTCTCGTTGCGCTTGGTCCGGCCACCGCCAATGCCGACATCGAAGGGTGGGTGAAGGAGCTGGACGACACCGGGTTCTGGGCGGTCAGCGCGTCCGACCCGGCCCTGCGCGTGGAACTGTTCACCCATGGCGGCATCCCGCGCATCGAAGCCTTCGAGCCGGTGCCGGAAAAACCGGCGCTGTGGCGCCTGCGCTACTACGCGGGCACCGCGGGCACGTCCTTCATGGTGGGATTTCAGCGCGCGGCGATCATCGACCGCGAGGCCGGACGGGTTCTGGGCGACGGCCTGTTGCGCCTGGAACCGCAGGACGGGTCCGATTGGGACCAGCCACACTGGGAATGGGCGGACCGGTTCGTCGTCGTCCACGATCCCGACTGGGGCTACGACCTGATCCAGACCGAGGGTCCCTGATTCGAGGACCACGCCGTCGAGATAGAACGATTTTCGGCGCCGACCCAAGTGCAGATCGACGCCGATGAGATTCCCAGGATCCGGGAGGCTCTGACCGAAGCCGCCGAAGGACGCCCCAATTTCGCAGGGCGCTATCGGTTGGCGGCCTGGGGATGCGGCAGCGGCTGCACCGCCGGCGCCATCCTGGACAAGGAGACGGGCCGCGTTACCGAGTTACCCTTCGCGGCGCATCGGGTGATGGGAACCACCTACAACCCGCTTCTGTTCCGGGCCGACAGCCGTCTGCTGATCGTGTCCGGAAGCCTCAACGAAGAACGCGAGGGGACGTTCTATTTCCTGTGGGACGGGATGCAATTAGAGGAGATCCGCTGAGCGGCGGCCGGAGACACCTTCTTCACTCCGCGAAAGCACCCCTTATCGGCGCGTGACGCCGCCCAGAATGCGGGCCAGGATGACCTGCGAGAACGCTTTGTTGCCGACAGGGCGCAGCGCCAAGGATCGGATAACGTTGTCGAAGACCGACACCATCCGGCCTTCCCGAAAGGCCTGAGCGGCGCGCTCGACACGGATCGCGGCACGCAGGTCGCGGACAAGCCCGGGCGATGTTCTCGCCAGCCCTTCGAAGTGCGTTGCCGCAAGCCTGTCCAGGGAGTCCTCCATTGCCGCACCGGCCGGGGGATCGCCCTGGACGATATCGACGAGAACATCGTCCATAAGCCCAAGCCGGTATTTCTGAACATACCGCAAGAGCCATTCCCAATCCTCAAGGCGCCGAAACGCCTCGTTTAATCGGCCAATATCGTCATAGACCGCACGCTCGGCCATTAGCGTGGAGCCGGGACTGAAGATGCATCCCCAGACCATCTCCTGAAGTCCGATGTCCCTCTTGTCGAAACGCCGAATCTCGCCGTCCGGCGCGCCTTTCCGCCAAAACCGGAAACCCGTGCAACAGGCGCGGACGGATCGATCGGCACCGGCCAGGAACTTGACCTGTATCGCCAACTTTTCCGGAGGCCATCGGTCATCGGAATCGATGAACGCAACCAGCGCGCCCTTGGCTCTGTCGATGCCTGTATTCCGCGCGGCAGCGGCCCCTTTGTTGGTGTCGTGCCGGATCAGCTGGACCCGCGGATCGTCAAGGCCCTTGACCGCGCCCGCCAGATCGACCGTCGAACCGTCGTCCACCACCAGAAGCTCGAAATCCGAAAAGGTCTGGGCAAGCACGCTGGAGATCGCGTTGCCCACGACATCCGTCCGATTATAGACGGGCAGGATGACAGAGACGGCGGGTGTGGAGCCCAATGTCAAACGGCCAGCCGCCGTCTTGACCCGAAGGTCGACCAGGATTCCTGTCGGGAGCGGGGTCTTTCCGCGGCCCATCCGGAACCGGATGCACCTTCCGGCATTTGGAGCGGATTGCCTGTATTTCCGCGCCAACCTGTATGGCGGACGCAACACCGTGAGGCATGGCCTGTCGCGCTAGGCAAGCTGGGTCTTGTCATTGCTGTTTTTCCGAAACCAATCGTATGTCCTGGTCAAGCCATCCTTAAGCGGCGTGGCGGCGGTTTTCGTATCGATGTCAATCCAACTCAAACGCATCCTTATAATCCAGCTTCAGGGCGGGATCCTGATCTTCTTTCTTCAGGATGCAGTTGCCCACCACCAACAGCTCGATCTCGGTCCCCATGAAACAGCGGAAGGCGTCGCTGGGCGTGCAAACGATCGGCTCGCCGCGGACGTTGAAACTTGTATTGATCAGAACGGAGCAGCCGGTGCGGTCCCTGAACCGTTCGATCAGGCGGTGATAGCGCGGGTTGGTTTCCCGATGCACGGTCTGGATCCGAGCGGAATAGTCCACATGGGTCACGGCGGGTATGTCCGAGCGCGGCACGTTCAGTTTGTCGATCCCAAACAGCGCCTCTTCCTCAGCAGTCATCTCCCGGCGCCTCTTTTCCGCGACATCGCTGACCAGCAGCATGTAGGGCGAATCCTCATCCAGCTCGAACCAGTCGGCAACATCCTCACGCAGCACCGATGGCGCGAAAGGTCGGAAGCTCTCCCGGTACTTGACCTTGAGGTTCAACGTCTTCTGCATCGTGGGCGAACGCGGGTCACCCAGGATCGATCGCCCGCCCAGGGCGCGAGGGCTGAACTCCATCCGTCCCTGAAACCAGCCCACGGCCTTTCCTTCCGCCAGGGCATCCGCGGTCAGGGATAGGAGAGCCTCGTCATCCTGGACCACATCGCATTTCGCGCCGGCATCTGCCAGTCGGTTTTCGATGTCGTCCTGGGTAAAGGATGGTCCCAGATAAGACCCCCTCATAGCGTCCAGGCTGCCGTTCAGTTGCCGCGGCGCCCCCTGCGTCATGTAGTGGGCGTAAAGAGCCGCGCCCAGCGCGCCACCCGCGTCGCCTGCGGCCGGCTGGATCCAGATCTCGTCGAAGATCCCTTCGCGTTTGATCCTGCCATTGCCGACGCAATTCAGCGCCACGCCGCCCGCCAGACAGAGATTGCGTGCCCCGGTCTCACGGCGCAGCCCACGAGCCAGACGTACCATGACCTCCTCGGTGACCGCCTGGATCGAGGCGGCCAGATCCATGTGATTCTGGGTGAGAAGCTCCTCGGGTTTGCGCGGCGGACCGCCAAAAAGCGCATCGAACTTCTCGTTCGTCATGGTCAGCCCGGTGCAATAGTCGAAGTAGGACTGGTCCAGTCTGAAGCTGCCCTCGTCCTTCAGGTCCATCAGGTTGTCTAGGATGGTCTGTTTGTACTTGGGCTCGCCGTAGGGCGCGAGGCCCATGACCTTGTACTCGCCGGAATTCACCTTGAAACCCGTATAATAGGTGAAGGCCGAATACAACAGCCCCAGCGAGTGGGGAAAGTGCATCTCCTGGAAGATTTCCAGCCGGTTTCCGGTGCCCAGTGCGCTGGAGCTTGTCGCCCATTCGCCGACGCCGTCCATTGTCAGGACCACCGCTTCGTCAAAGGGCGAGGGGTAAAAGGCGCTGGCTGCGTGGCTCAGGTGGTGTTCCGAGAACAAGAGCTTTCCCATCCAGTCCACGTCAGGGTCGAACTTCTTGAGGTCCTTGCCAAGCTGTGTCTTCTGAAACAGCTTGTCCTTCAGCCAGACTGGCATCGCCATGCGAAAGGACGTGAAGCCGCGCGGCGCGAAGGCAACGTATGTTTCCAGGAGGCGTTCGAACTTCAGGAACGGCTTGTCATAGAAGACGACCCGATCGATGCCCCGCGCATCGATGCCGGCCTCGCCAAGGCAGTAGGCGACGGCGTTTCGGGGGAACGTGGGATCATGTTTCTTCCGCGTAAAACGCTCTTCCTGCGCGGCCGCAACGATAACCCCGTCATCGACCAGGGCCGCCGCGCTGTCGTGATAGAACGCCGAGATTCCAAGTATCCGCACCGCGGAAGCCCGCCCCTAGAAGACCGTATAAATAAACGGCGCCACCGCTGAACCCTGGGTCAGGACGATCAAGCCTCCGAACAGGACCATTACGAGAATAATCGGCAACAGCCAGAATTTCTTGCGTGCCTTCATGAAGGCCCAAAGTTCCAACAAGAATGTCATCGCATGATCCCAGACAGGGCGCGTCGCCAGCGGCACGCGTCAAAATTGGTTCTTCAGGCCCTCCGGCGCGGGCCCGGGCGGATCTCTCTTGATCCAGTAGCTGTCCGCCTTCGGATCGAACTTCAGCCGCAACGGGTCCTTGCCCGCCAGGCGCATGATGAGGCCGGTCGGCACGACCGTCAGGAAGAACATGGCTCCGATCACGACCGGGCTCACCAGCTTGTGCAGCAGCAGCCCCAACCTGAACCAGGCAACGTTTAGTGGGTGAAGCACGCGCGGCCAAGCAAATGCCGCCACGCCGAAAACCGCCGCGGCCGCCAACCAATAGGGCCCGCTCGCCCCGCCCCTCCACATCTGGAAGGCGCCGATCAGGCCGAAGACGACCAGGAACAGCACACCGAAACGCCGGTCGGAGGTCTTCATCTCCGTCGACCCGTCAATCAGCGTTTCGTGCGCTAGCCGCCTCGTCATCTCAAATGCCGCCGCTGTCCCCATGATGCCTGTAGCAGGTACGGTCAGCCACATAGTGCATTTTTCTGGTCAGTTCAACGTCCGTTGGCCGCCGCACGATTTTGTCTGTCTCAGGATCCGGTCGCACGGCGCCTGCGAATCGATATGTTGCCGGGGTTCGACGGATCTCGTGCCTCCGACCCGGCCCGGCATCGACTTCGGTCACCGGAAATCAGCCCTCACGCCAGCCAGCGCCGCTTCCAGGTCTGGAACATCAGCACACACCACAGCGGCTCCTGCAGATTCTGCCGTCCCGAAAGGTGCGCCTGCCAGGCGCTGCGCACTGCCGCCGCATCCAGGATGCCATCGGCCTCAAGCGCCCGTTCCGACAGCAGGTCTTCGCCCCAATCCCGCAGCGGCCCGCGCAGCCAGCCATCCAAGGGGACTGCAAATCCCGCTTTTGGCCGGTCGATCAGATCACGCGGGACATAGCGGTCCAAAAGCCGCCTTAACAGCCACTTGCCGCCACCGTTTCGCAGCTTCAGACGCATCGGCATGCCCCATGCGAAGGCAACGACCCGGTGATCGAGCATCGGCACGCGTGCTTCGAGCGATGTCGCCATGGAGGCGCGGTCCACCTTGGTCAGGATATCGTCCGGCAGGTAGGTAACGGTATCCAGATACTGCATGCGCTCGACGAAAGCGGGCATCCGCGCTTCGAGCCGCCGGTCGTCGATCGGACTCGCCGGCTCCCGCGCGCCGTGGACGATATCGGTGGGACTGGGCCACTGGCTGACGAGGCTGCGATAGAAGTCGTCCTGGTCGCCCGCGAGAACCTCGGCAAGCTTGTACAGCTTGTCGCCCGCCATCGACGGCCGCCACTGGGCGGGGACCGCCCGGAAAAGCGTTGTCCAGGCCCGTGGCGGCAGGCTCCTCAGTGCGCCGGCACCGAGCCGCCGGATGCCGCGCGGCAGGTACCGAAAGCACGGCATCAGGCGCGCGCCCTGCATGTACCGGTTATAGCCGCCGAAGACCTCGTCGCCGCCGTCGCCGGACAGGGCAACCGTGACGTGCCGGCGGGTCATCTGCGAAACCAAGAGGACGGGGATCTGCGAGGAATCGGCAAAGGGCTCGTCATAGATCTCCGCCAGCCGGGGAATCACGTCCCGGGCCTCGCCCGGGGAAACGTAGAGTTCCGTATGATCGATTCCCAGGTGTGCCGCGACGTTACTGGCATGTCCGGCCTCGTTCAGGTCGGCCTCTTCGAATCCGATCGTGAAGGTGCGGACTGGGCGATTCATGTGCGCCCGCATCAGCGCCACGACAGCGGTCGAATCGATCCCGCCGGACAGGAACGCGCCGACCGGCACGTCCGCGACCAGCCGCGCCTCGACGGCATCCGAAAGAACCCGCGCCAGTTCGTCGACCGCTTCTTTATCGCCGATGTTGTCCCGGTTTTCTCGCGCCCCCTCGATGACCTCGGCAAGGTCCCAGTAGCGCTCGACCCGGGCCTCGGCGCCGTCACGCAGGGTGAGAATGCAGCCGGGCTCCAGCTTTCTGACGCCCCGGTAGATCGTGTGCGGCGCCGGCACGTAGTTGAATCGCAGGAATGAGGCGAGCGCGTTGGTGTCCAACTCCGGCTGCCACCGTCCGCAAGCACGCAGCGCCTTCAACTCCGACGCAAACAGGAACAGGCCGTCCAGATCGGCGTAATAGAGCGGCTTGATCCCCAGGCGGTCGCGCACCAAGCTCAGCGTCCGGGCTTCGCGGTCCCACAGGGCGAGGGCAAACATGCCGACGAAGCGCTTCACGGCCGTGGCCAGGCCCCAGCGTGCGATGGCCTCCAGTGCAACCTCCGTATCGGAATTGCCGCGGAAGGAAACGCCCAGGGCCTCGAGTTCAGCCCTGAGGGCACGGAAATTGTAGATCTCGCCGTTGTGGGTGATCACGTAGCGATGACTGGCCGAAACCATCGGCTGACGCCCGGTTTCCGTGAGATCAATGATGTTCAGGCGGCGATGGCCAAAGGCGACCCCCACCTCCGGATCCGTCCATGTCCCGGATCCGTCGGGCCCACGATGGCGGAGTGCATCTGCCATGCCTGTGGCAAGGCGTGTCAGGTCTTCCCGCCCGAGGCCAGGCGATCGTATCCGTGCGCCCGCTATCCCGCACATCGGAGTGCTCTCGATTTTCTCAGAGACAGACAGGCGATGCCGGGAGACTCAGCACAAAAGGGTTCAGGCTTGCCGTTCCGTCGACGGTCTAGCCGCGGGCGCCGGTTTCGTCGGCGAGAAGATCCTCCCAGCGATCGAGCGCACGATCGATGCGGTTCTCCTCCATCGGGCCAATGCCTGTCTTCGACAGTTCCAGCCGCAAGCCGGTATCGGCCATGAGCTTGCGCAACCCATCGGCCAGCGCAGATACCCGGTCGCCGTTTCCATCGACCAGAAGACCATTCCGGCCATCGCGAATGAGCTCGTTGACGCCGAGACATGTCTTGAACCCGATTGCCGGCAGTCCGTGGCTAAGGCTTTCGACGACCGTCAGCCCGAAGCTCTCATAGCGGGAAGGCTGAACATAGAGCTGGGCCGCCTGGTATTCGTCCGAAATCTGCTTCGTGACCCCGGGCAGGAATATCCTTTGTTCCATTCCAAGAGCGGCGATCTTCGCGGCGAGTTCTCGGTGCAGTTCCCCTTCCCCGACAATTCTCAGGTCCCAGTCGGGAAACTCGTCGGCAATCCTGGCGAACGCCTCGATCAGAGTCTGATGGTCTTTTTGCCGATCCATGCGGCCGACGGTCAGGACCGTCTTCCGTTGCTTCCCCTCGCCCAGGACATCCGCCCGCGTCTTGGACTCGGTCGAAAGCGGATTGGGCATCACCACCATTTCTTTGCGCAGGAACGGCGAAAAGGCCAGCCGCACCTGCTCGGAAACGCAGGTAATGATGCTGACCAGGAACGGCGTCAACTGCAGCAATGCGGCCTGCAGAGGCCGGCTGCGGTAGTGCTCCGGCACGATGTGCTCGCTCGCGATCACCCGATATCCGGTCCCGACCAAGGCAAGGCCAAGCGGGATATAGGCGCTGTGCATGAAACCCACCGAGATATCGGGGTTCATTCGCCGGATCGCGCCTCGCAGCCGCACGATGTGCCGCAGAACGCGCAGCGACTTTGACGGTCCCTTGTCTTTACCGGACCCGATAAAGACACGCTCGATCTTCGGGCTCAGCTCGTAGAAGGACCCCGCACCGGCGGCGTCGAACGAGAGCAGCTGGACCTGGTGACCGCGCTCTGCCAAGCCGGATGCGACCGCGGCCAGGACGCGCTCTGCGCGCCCTCCCAGCGAATCCATCGACTTGATACAGAACAGAACTTTCAGCGCTTCGGCATCCTCCACAGCCGCGGCCAAGCGTCACCGGCCACAGTTGTTCTCGACGCGATAGCCTGGCAGGGCGCACATCTGCACACCGGAGGTTTCATGAACGCGATGGGTCCGCCAATCGGGCATCGCCGATAATGGGAACGAAACTAGGAGCATGGATCACGCGTTTCACCGCGGGTTAGTAACGTCGACAAGCAACTCCTCCCACAGTGGGAAGACTGCGTCCAGTTTGAACTGTTGTACAGAATCTCTGGCGGCATTGCCCATCTTTTCGCGCTGCTTCGGATCGGCCATCAGGCAATCCAAGGACTTGGCGAGGCTGGCGACGTTCCCGTTTCCCTCCGCGAGCAGCCCGTTCCTGCCATGCGCGATCACGTCGCTGACACCGGCGCAATCCTGATAGCCGATGGCGGGCAGTCCGTGCGCCATGGCCTCGGCAAGCGCGTTGGGAAAGCCTTCCCACTTGGACGGCATGCAGAACAAAGAGGCGTTCTCGTAGGCATCGAAGACCGAGGGTGTCGCCGCCACCAACCGGACTCGCGTCTCTAGCTCGTGCTCCGCGATCCTTTGCAGCAACCGCCCGCGCGATTCACCGTCGCCGACGATGATGAGATCCCAATCAGGGAAGCGGGACGCAAGGCTGGCAAAAGCATCGATCAAGGCCTCGTAATTCTTCTGCGCGCAAAGCCGGCCGACGGCAAGCAACTCGTGCCGTCGATGCCGATTGTCGTTGTGCGCAAGGGTCAGCGGCGTCACGGGCATGACGGGATTTGGGATCACCGCGATGCGCGACCTCAGAAGGCTCGGGTAGTCGTTGACGTATTGGGGAAACTGAACGGTGATGCCATCGACCAGAAACATGAGCAGGAAGTTCAAGTTCCACTTCGACTGCCTGATATGATCGTAGATGCTCAGCGCATTGCGCTCCGAAACGACCATCCTGACATTCAGAAACAGTGCGGCAAGCAGGAACCGCGCCAGAATCCCGTGATGGAAGCAGACCACAACGGATGCCTGCGAGTCTTTAAGCGCCTCGCGGATCTTGAGGATGAGATGCAGGCGATCTCGAAATCCAATCGGCGCGTGCGGCTGCGATGTCGCGACCTTGTACCACCGGACCTCGTCATCGATTGGGTAGAAGGACTGCGCCGATTCCCAGTCAAAGGTGACAAGGCCGACACTGTGCCCGTTTTGCGCCAGCCTGTTGGCAAGACGCACGATATTCCGCTCGAGCCCCCCGGCCATCCTGTCCAGGGAGATCGTCGCAAGGACATAGCTGCCGTTCACCGCTTGATCCCGTCGACGATCAGCGAGGTGTCAGCATCGACAAAGCCCCATCGCCTTCGGCTTTCCGGTGTCGCGTTGGCACGGCTTCGGTAGATGAAACCGTCTTCGGCGGAATAGCGTTGCTGAACAAGATTCCCCGTGGCGTCATAACCTTCGATGTGGGTCGGAACGAACCCGGCCTCCGCCATCAGCCCGCACAGCGTGTCAACCGTCAGCAGCTGCTTGTGGTCCGCGGCATCGTCTCCGATGCCGTTGATGCCCACATGCCTCAGATAGTCGGCGTCGGGATGATTGCCGTCGAGCACGGCGACCCGAACCCGTCCACCCGACTTCATCTGCCCGCTGATGTTGGCAAGCGCGGACTGGCATTCTTCGTAGGTTAGGTGCTCGAACACGTGCTCGGCGACGACGTGGGTGACGATCCGCTTGCCCTTGAACACCGCCTGCCAGTCTTCCGCCCTGGAAATGTCCAGCCACTCCTCGTTCGTCGAATACCAGCCGTCCTGGCGGGTCTCGGCGGCGCCGACAATGATCTTGATCTGCTCGCCGCGGGCAACGGGTTCTGAAATCCGGTAGCGGCGGTACCGGTACTTGAAGAACTTGATGGCACGCCGCACCGGTGCCTTCAGCCAAACAGGCAGCAGTCGTTTGACGGCGGCAATCATCCCGGTCACGGCCGGCCAATGCGCCGTTCGTGGATCAACCGGCTGGGACCCGTCGACAGAATGTGCCGCGGGACCGTCAGGGGATAGCGAACGAGCAGTCCCGCCAGTTCCAGAAAGAACCGCCAATAGGCTCGCTTAAAGTGCCAGTAGCGAAGCCTTGGCCACCGCCTAGCATATTGATAGCGGCCGATGGATTCCAGGTGGGCTCTGTGCTTCTCGGCCAGAAACCGCTCCGCCTGGAGGTTCTTTTCGGGCGACTTGTCCGGCGCTGTGGTGGCGTGCTGCACGAATTGGGGCTCGCGTGTGCCAATAAAGTGCCCGCCCTTCAGGGCCAGGCGGATGGCAATATCGGCATCTTCGACGCGTGCCAGCGCCTAGTCGAATGCACCGATTTCGGAAAACGTTGCGCGGCGGGCCAACAAGGCGCAGGCCGGCGTGCCCGCACCGTAGAACCAACGGGACCGGCGACGACCGAACAGGAGATAGTCCGCGACCCCCGGTCCGTTCGGCGCCTCCTCCCCGCGGCTCCCGATCGCCGGCAGATCGAGTTGGTAGCCGTTGTCATAGATGCGATGGCCGGACGCGTAGCAGGCAACCAGTCTCACGCCGGTGCTGTTCTCGTACCGTTCCAGGGCGGCGACTTGCGCGCCGATGCGACCGGGAAGCGCCTCGTCATCGTCATCGATGAAGGCGACAAACGTACCGTTCGCCTGTTGCAGGATCGAGTTGCGCGAACCGGCAGGTCCCTTGTTCCTGTCGTGCCGGACAAGGCGGGCCATCGGTGTTTCTTCGATCGCATTCGTAACCACCGCGACGGAATCATCCGTTGAGGCGTCGTCGACGACGATCACCTCCAGATTTGGCCAGTCCTGTGCCAGCGCGCTGCGGATAGCGCGGCGGATCGTGTCCTCCGCATTGAAACAGGCAATACCAATGGTCACCAGCGGTGCCGCCATCGGGTCCTTCAACCTTCCGTATGAAAACGTCGAAACGCCAGGTTCTGACCGAGATTCGGCACGGCGGCCGACAGCCGTCGGAACGTCTGAACCGGATAGCGCAAGGCCAGTCGCGCGGCTTGGATCAGCGACGTCGATTGCCGCCCCCCCAACCAGGCCTGTTTGATATCGATCCAGGCGCGGCAGAACTCGAACAGCCCGAACCGATCGGGCACGTCCCGGTGTTTCTCCAGCAACCGGATCATGAAATCCCTCTCGCCGCCCAGACTCTTGTCCGACGTGCGGGTCATGAATTGATCGACCAGCGGCGCGGCGATGCCGACGAAATGCCCGCCCGCCTTGGCAAGGCGAACCGCTAGGTCGGTGTCCTCGCTGCGCCGAAATACCGGGTCAAACCCCCCTAAGTCGCGGTACGTGCTCGTTCTGGCCATCTGCGAGCAGGTTGCGCACGCACCGTAGCCGTCCTTCAGCGGCGTCCCGATCAGGACACGCTCGGCGACCGCCCGGCCCGCCGGACCCGCCCGGCCTTCCCTGTCCCCCATGGTGGGAACGATCTGCTCGGTCCCGTCGGCAAATACCTGTTTGCGGGCGGTGTGGCAGACCACCGGGGCGCCATTCGCAAACGTGCGCTCGTAGTCGATGATCCGGGCAACCTGGCGTGCGATCCGGTCCGGGTGACTGCGATCATCGTCGTCGAAGAAGACGATAAACTCTCCGTCGGCCTCCTCGACGATCCGGTTGCGGGTGGCGGCGACCCCTTCGTTTTCGTCCTGCCGGAATACGCGGATCTCGGGATGGCGCGCCCGCAGCCGTTCCAGGACGGCCGGTGTCTCGTCGATAGAGCAGTCGTCGACGATGACGATTTCGAGCGGACGCCATGTCTGGGAAAGTGCCGATGCCACGCCCCGCTCAATGGTGTCGGCGGCATTGTGGGCTGCCATTCCGACCGTCACTTTCGCACTGCTGCCGCTTGCCGCACCATCTTCGGCAGCATCCCTCGCGGCATGTGTCTGGTTCTGACCGACCTCGTCGATCAATTGCCGCCATTCGGCATATTGCCGTTCGGGCGCATAAGCAGTCATCGCGCGGACCGCCGCGGCGCCGCGGCGTTCGCGTTCCGATGCATCCATCATGGCCGCGCCAAGCGTTCGGGCCAGCGCTTCGGAATCGTCCGTGCCGTCCGCCAGCCAGCCGGTCTTGCCGTCCTCGATGAGATGCGCGACGCCGTCGGCGCCGGCAAAGCCGACCACCGGCAGGCCATGCGCCATGGCCTCCGCCAGTGCATTGGGAAAGCCCTCCGAAAGCGACGGGATTGCGAACAGGTTGGACCGGGTATAGCGGTCGGAGACGTCCGGGGTCGATGGAACCAGTCGCACCCGGTCCTGCAGGCCGTGTCTCGCTATCTGCTCCGCAAGCGCCCGCCGGTCTGGCCCATCACCGACGATCTCAAGGTCCCACTGGGGGTGCCGCGCGGCGATCCTTCCGAAGGCTTCGACCAGGCAGCCAAGCCGTTTCTGGATCTCGTCCAGCCGGCTGACGGCCAGCAGGGTGTAGCGACCGCGTGCGTCCGGTTTGCCGGGCGCGGCGGTTCGGTCTGCGGCGGCAACCGGGTTCGCGATCGCCTGGATCCGGCTGCGAAGCGCCTGCGGGTAGCCTTGGGCGTAGTCCTCGAACTGAACGACGATCCGGTCGACCCAACGTAGCAGCGCGAAGCACTGCCAGCGCTGCAACGGCGTGTGGCGAAGGCGATACATCGACGGCGTGTTTCGTTCGGCCGCAACCAGCCTGACGCCCGCCAGCTTTGCGGCGGCATACACGGTTCTGTCGCCGCTCATCACGAAACCAACTAGGACCCGGACGTCGCCCGCACGTAAGACACGCGCCAAAGCCAAAGTTCGCCGGACCTTGTCGAACAGGCCGGGGCGAAAGCCGAGATGGTACCATACGATGTGTTGGGAAAGCGGATAGGCCGCCCGCGCGTCTGCTTCGTCCCAGCTGACGAGCACAGTCCGCACCCCGCCGTCCGCCAACGCGTTCGCCAGTTGGCAGACCATCCGTTCCGCGCCGCCGACCTCGGAGAGCCGGTAGAAATAAAGTGCAGCCGTCAACACGGGAAATCCTGCAACAGATCAGCCGTTGGCGACGACGCCAAAACGCTCCAGCGCCGGCCGCAATTCGGCGCGGCAGGCAATGTAGTTCGGGCCAAACTCAAACCCGTTGTCCCTGAAGTCGAACGTATCGATAAACGCGATCCCCTCGGGGCGCAGCGGTCCCAGGACGTAGCCATTGTCGCCTAGAAAATCGTAATAGTCCCTCAACATCACCCGCGTGTCGGTGTGCTTGGCGGTATATTCGAACTGGATGACGTCGATCCGCTGCTGCGCCAGCATCTCGTGAAGCCCTTTCAGGACGTGCAGGTCGTAGCCTTCCGCGTCGATCTTCAGCAGATCGATATGGCCGATCCCGCTGTCTCGGCAGTAGTCATCTCCCGTCGCGCAAACGGCTGTCTCGATCACACAGTCGAAGTTCTTTTCCAGTCCCACGCCCGCGATGCCGTTGCGGCTCGGGTCGTCCGGATAGACCCGGTACTCCACCTCGCCCGGCGCGTCGGAAAGCGCCAGGTTGCTGATATGCAACCGCCCGTCGCCGTTCAGACGTCGCAGCGATTCCTCATAGGTCGTGCGGGTCGGCTCGAACAGGTGCCCTTCACAGTCGGCGAAACGGTCGAGGACCAGCTGCGTATAGGTTCCGAAATGAGAGCCTACGTCGAAAAAGACCAGCTTGCGGTCCAGCGTGCCGGCGATCGTGTCCAGAAGCTCGGTTTCGCCATTCTCGTCCGGCATGTACGAGTAGCGGTACCCCCGGTCGATATCGATGTACATCTGCGCCAGGGCCTTCAACCGAGGATGGAGGACGTCGATCTTGGAGACCGCCGTAAGAAGCCGTTTGATCGCGAGATAACGTTTGGTGAGCATCGGATTCCAGAAACTAGATGGTGCCCTGAACCGGCGTCGCGGAACCGGGCATGACATGCGGCGCGTCGATCGCCTCTGCCCAGGCCGGCGGCAGGGAAACCGGCGATTTCGACAGGAGCAGCAACGGTTTGGTCGATTTGCGGTCGGTCAGTTTGTGCCAGCACGAGAAAGACCGCGCCAGATGCCGTAAGACTTCGTCGCCGTCGATGCGGTCATCGTGGATCTCAATGGTCAGCTTGTCCGTATGGGCCAGGATCTCCGACGCGCTGGACACGACCTCCGACTCAGCGCCCTCGATGTCCATCTTGACCAGGTCAACGCCGTCCCAGCCCAGCCGTGCAAGGATCGTGTCCAGTGACAGGCCTTCGACCCGTTCCATACCCGCGCCGTTCCCGACACGATGGCTGGCCGAATTGCCCATGCGTGAAAGGTGCAGGGGACCGTCGCTCTTCCACACCGCACCGCGGATAACCGTCCAGTCCAGATCCGGGTTGCTTCGCCGGTTCTGTTCCAGAACGTCGGCGGTATCGTCCGCTGCCTCGACCGACGCGACGCGCGCGTGCGGCAACCGGGAAAAGGTGCGCAACGCGAAACAACCGATGTTCGCACCGAGGTCCAGGACTCTCGGACGATCGGACCGGCCGAAGAGATGGTCGAGACATCTGTACTCGTCCTCAATCAGAACCTCTCGGACCGACGACCAGTCCTGCTTGCGGGCCGAGATTTCCATGCCGCCAAAGTGAAGGTCTAACCGGTCGGGTTGGCGTCCCCTCCTGAGATAGCCGTAGGCACGCCAGGGGTTTCGGGCGAGCCGCGACAACGCCACCAGATCCAGGAACTGCCTTAGCCTAGTCTTCAGCATGATATTCGCGATGCAAATGAACCGGTTGCACGTCTGTCACCGTGGAACAACGGAGACAATCTCGTCGTCGGAAGTCACCGTGAACCATTCCATGTTCTTGATGATGGCAGTGTCGTCGACCTTGTATTCCAGGTAGCGCTTTTCCGCCTCCTCTTGTGGCGCCTCCTCGACAAGGGGAAAGCTCAGGATGCGGTCACGCAAAGCGCGCACGGAGTCCTTGTCCAGGTGATCGAAGATCGCGACCGGCTCGAAATCCACCGGCGTCGCGTCCTGGTATTGCGCTGAATCGCTGACCCTAAAATTGGCCACGTACCACAGCCATTCATCTTCCGACAGCTCGGACGGGCAGTCACGGACTGACCAGCCGCCCTGCCCCGACACATGCACGCGGTATTCCATCTGCTTCACGTAGTTCTGGATCTTGCGGACAAAGTCGGCCTTGTTGAACGCAAGAACGTGAAAGAGAGGTTCGTCGACCGTAAGGGCACTATAGTACTGCCCGTTCGCGCGTCGGCGAAGTCGTGAGAGCCAAGGCGCCTTCGCATACGAGATCTGATGCGATCCGGTCGGCACGAGGAAATTCCCACCGATCTTGGCAAGATTGGGAAACGCAGACGTATGAATGCTCTTCTCGCGGAAGAAACGGATTGAATCGCAGTCAATCGGACTGGCAGGCGGGTGCGTGTCCTGATCATGAAAAGGCACGCCGTTCCGCCACCTGAAACTCAGAACATTGTCGTCCGCGTGCGATCTCAGAAAGCGATTAAACGCGTCGCGGTCCTTGAATGGGAGGAACTCGTCACTGTCGAGAACGAACAGCCAGTCAAAGCTGTTCCGGATTCCGAAATGTTCGATCACCAGATTCGTGCATTCCGATTGGCACTGCGCCACATGGTTGGAGCGCAACACCGTCACCCCTGGCAGGTTCAGGTTCCTGAGGTCGTGGCGCGACTTGTGGTCGATCAGATAGATGTGGTCGACCAGGTTCAGATGGTACAGCAGGAATTCGCCGAGATACTGCTGGGCGTTCTACACCATGCAAACCACGGCGGTTCGAGCTGCTTTCGCGCGGCTGCTCATGCCGAACCCCCAAAGCCCGGGGTCTTGACACCGTGTGAGAATATCTCCTGGGCCGCTTGACTGAGAAAAGAGACGTCGGGATCGCCGTCCAAGCGGGCCATTGTTTCAGCATAGGTGCCGCGGTTTCGTTTCTGGTAGTCAAGCATCTCCGGCCAGGTCAGACCGACACGGATCTTCTCCATGAACCGGCTGACTACGAACGCGGGCAATACGATCGCCACTCGAAACAACCGCAACTTCATGCTGAGCGGAATCGGGCCACCAGTAAGCGGCGCCGCGAGCGTGTCGGCAATGTAGCGCAGCGGACGTATCGGTCCTCGCAGGTCGACGATCATCTGAGACCATTGATCCCACATGGCCTTTGAGAGTCTTATCGACGCTGGCCGATCCAGCCGCGTCCGGTAGACCTTATAGTCCAGGAACAGGACCGAATTACGCTCCGCAAGCCGCATCAGCATATCTCGGTCTTCCGACCGGTAGATGTTCCGGTATGGTCCGTGGGGGAGCAGAAGAGCGCGCTTTGCCATGCCCGTCTGTTGACCGCTTAAGTAGATGTCTCGCCCGGCCTGTGCCTCGATCTTGTGAAACAGCGTCACGAAATCCGGCAGATAGGGGTCCCAGACGTCGTCGGCGTCCATCCCCACCAACACGTACTCGCCACGCGCAGCACGGATCGAGATGTTTCGGGTCTCTCCCAACTGTCGGTTCCGATCGCGCGGCAGGGCAATGTATCGAAATCGGTCATACCGAGCGGCGAGGTCTTGGAGTATCTCAAGGCTGCCATCGCTGGATCCGTCATCGATGACCAGTACCTCGAACCGGTCGTCAAGTTGTTCCACGACGCTGGCAATGGCGCGATCCAGCGTGTCCGCCATGTTGTAGTTGCACATGCAGACCGAGTAACGCGGGGCGTTTGGGGCCTACTGGTCCCTACAACCCAGCCTGGCGCGTTCGTTTTCGACCAGTTTGTAGGCGGGCGGACGCTTCAGATAGACGTCGAACTGCCCGGACCGGGAAGATCGCCAGACCTCCTTCAAGCCTATTTCCGTCAAGAGGGAGAAGATGGGATCGATCTCTTCCGCCGAAACCCAGTCGGGGCTGACTTCGATAAAGGCTTCGTCAACGCAGTGGCGCATTCTTGATTTCGCAAGCTGCCGGACCACCTCGGCCTCGCATCCCTCCACATCGATTTTGAGGAAGACCGGTCGGTCCGGATGCTAGTCACAGATTTCATCCAACAGCGAAAAGTCTCGCACATGGACATCCAGCCGATGGTCGCCTCTCTCCAGGAAGTTCCCCAGCCCGCGATGCCAGTCCTTGAAGAAGAAGGTCTTGGCGCCGTTCTCATCGGCAATCCCAAGCTTTATCGCCTCAACCCCGGTGGCCCGGTTGTGGTCGATGTTTCCGAGCAAATTCCGAAACACCGTGGGATTGGGCTCGAGAGCATAGGCCCGGACACAGTGGGCATTCCCGCTGGCAAGCAGCGAATAGAGGCCGATGTTCGCGCCCACATCGACGAAGACGAAGTCCGAGTCGCGCCTTTCCTGCAAGATGTCGTAAAGCTTGAAACCGCTGCGGCCCGTCACGCACAGGTAGAACTGGTGGTCCTCCCAGTCGGTCGACAGCACGGGCCCGTAGACGGTCTTCGTCACAGGCACGCCCCGCCTCCGTGTGAGGCGCACCGAGATGCTCCAAAGCCGCATCAAGTGAAGCGACCGCATCAAGGGCTCGGCCCGCAGCATTGCCCGGCCTAAGACCCGCGCGAGAAGAACGCGCATTCGATAGATCCTGGAACCCGTTAAATCTGCTGCATGACCATGCACGTGCTCTTGTTCCAAAGGCTGCGCATCCGGGCGATCCACCGTGGGCAACGCCTCCGTCTCTCCGCGCGTTTCAGAATGAGGGCTCATGGCGAACCTGCGGAAGTGGGGGTGTGCCCGGGTATCGGGCTTTCCAGCTAGACATCCGAGACCTCCGCCTGCGATGCCGACGGCTTCAGCCCGGTTTCAGGCACGCCTTGGCTCTGGTCCCCGTCAAGCTGTTCGCCCGCGGCCACCAGGCGCCTGAACGCCTCTGAGCTTTCCATGAGCTCACGGAACGTTCCCTGACCCACGACCCGTCCCTGATCGATATGGAAGATGATGTTGGCGTCCTGCACCGTGCTCAGACGGTGCGCAATCAGGACGATTGTCCGTTGTCCCTGCAGGCCCCTGATGGCCTCCATCACGGCGCTCTCCGTCGCGTTGTCGAGGGAGCTTGTCGCTTCGTCAAACACGATGAACGGCGCATCGCGGTAAAGGGCCCGGGCGATACCGATGCGTTGGCGTTGTCCGCCGCTGAGGCGAATGCCACGCTCGCCGATGATCTCGGCATAGCGCTTCGGAATTTTGTCGACAAACTCCGAAACCCATGCGGACTTGCCGGCGCGTTCGACCAGATTCTGATCGATCTCGTCCGGCCGACACCCAAAGGCGATATTTTCGGCAATGGAGGTGTCGCTCAAAAAGACGCTCTGCGGCACGCATGCCACCATCCGACGCCAGGCGGACAGTGTCGCGTCGTCGAGGGGAGTGCCGTCCAGCATCAGCTCGCCTTTCTGCGGCCTCAGAAGCCCCAGCAGGATATCGGCGATCGTGCTTTTCCCGCTTCCGGTTGCGCCGACAAGGGCAATTGTCCTGTTGACCGGGATCTCAAGCGAGACACCCTGTAGAACCCAATCCCGACCGACTTCTTCGGTCTGCTGTCCGCCGTATCGGAACCAGATGTCTTTGAGCGCAATCGACCGCTTCGGCGGTGTCAGAGCGGGCGCGTCCAAGGTGCTCAGGGGGTCGAGTGGCCGCTCCAGGTCTTCGAGTGTCCGCCGGGCCGACACATGGGTTGCCTGAAGCACCGAGTAGGAGGCGTAGATCTGCTGCAAGGCCGGCAGCAGCCGGTTGGCCGCCATTGCCAGACCGCCGATCGTCGGCAGCACGCCGAAGATATCGCCGCGCAACAGTGCCATTGACGCGGCCACGGCCGTCAGCGTCACGACGCCGAACGTTTCCATCGCATACCGCGGCACGCTGACGAGAAACATGCTGCGCGCACCGGCCATTCGAAATCGTCGGTCGAACTCTGCGTACTGATCGATGAAGGTCGACTGCGAACGGCCCAGCAACAAGTCGCGAATGCCGCCGATTCCCTCCTGGGTCACACGGACAATGCGAGCATAGTCCGATGACCGGATGTGGCCGATTGATACCAGTCGTTTTTGGTCTGTCCGATTGGTCATGACATACATCGTGCCTGTCAGAGACGTCATGACGAGTGCGATGACCGGATCGAATGCAAACAGGGCCGAAACGATCGCGAAGACAGCCAACCCCTGGGTCACGATCATCAGGGCCCCCATGGCAACCGCCATGGTCGTATTAAAATCGTTGGTGGCCGTGCTGACGAAGTCGCTGCTGTTCTGGCCGGCGTAGTATTCGAACTCCTGGTGCATCATGCGACGGAAGAGCTCTATGCTCACGTCGCTGCCGATGGCGGCGGAAAGCCGGGTCTGCACCCACATCGTGAGCAGCCGCAGACCGTTCACAAGGACAAAGGACGCCGCAAAAGCCGTCGACAACGCGGCGATCAATTGGAATTCGTTCTCCAGACCCAGGATATCGATGACGATCCGGAAGTTCGGATGATTGAAGTAACGGCTGACATCGGTAAGGACGGCAATGAACGGCACCAACGCTCCCAGACTGACGACCTCCGAGATCGCGGCCGCCACCTGCAACACCAGCAATGCGCCGATCTGTAGACGGCGACGGCGGGAAACCACGTCGAACAGCCGGTGAATGTCACGGAGGATCGTTGAGATCCTGCCGAGATCCTGCGACAGACCGGTCATATTTGTGGTGGAGCTACTCAATGTGCTGACATGTCCTGGAAGGCCGCAATTGGGCGCGCAGCGGTCAAACGGCCTTGATCGTTTCCGCACGCGCCTGCGGCCGCGCATCGGCGCACGTGGCCATCAGTGCGTACCATGTTTCGAGCAGCACCAGCCGGTAGACCGTGTGCAGGCTGGCATGCGATTGCTCGAGGCGGCATAGGCTGTCGACCGCCTCGGGTCGGACCACGCCCTGAGAGACAAGAAACCCTTGGCGCAGGTGCGCGCCGTAGGCGTCGACGACGCCCTTCAGCCACGCCACGACCGGCGGCACGAAGCCCGACTTCCGCCGGTTCAGGACTTCCGGTGGCAGGACATCCTGCAGGACCCTCCGCAGGACCGCCTTCTGGCCTTGGCCGTGGTCCGGATACGCCTTGCGACGGGCCACCACCAGCTCGATCAGTCGTTGGTCGAGCAAAGGCAGCCGCGATTCGACCCCCACGGCCATGCTGACGCGGTCGCCGAGATTGATGCAGTTGGAAACCAACCATGTCTTGAACAACAGATTCTGGACCGCGACAGCGAGCCCCTCGTCGTTCGCCGGCGCCTCGCTGCGGGTCGGGACAAATGCCGTCGTGTCGGCGACATCTCGCATGCGTGGGCCGTACCAGCCGTGCCCGACGTTCATTTCATTCGTGAATTCCGGCGCGCCGGACAACGCCATGAAGATCAGTTGATCCGGCGGCGTGACGGGATCGCAGCACGCCAACGTCATTCGAATCTGGTTGCGCAGCGCTTCCGGAATCTTCCGGGTCCGGGACGCCTTGAACATGAACTGTCTTGCGTACCGGCTCTTCATGAACGGTCCCAGGAGCCACGCACTGAAATCGTACAGCCGCCGCCTGGAGTTCGCGGAAACCGCCAAACGAGTCCAGTCGTAGCCCCAGAAAAGCTCGTCGCCACCGATGCCCGTCAGCAAAACCTTGATATCGTGGTCTGCAGCAATCCTTGGCACGGCGTAGTGGCCAAAAGCGGCCGGGTCGCCAATCGGCTCGTCCATCACGCCCACGAAAGCGGGAAAATCGGACACGAACTGATCGGTCGGAATCTCAACTTCGTGAAAGATACAGCCGAGATCCTTTGCCAGTGCCTCCGCCTGTCCGCGCTCGTCGTATGACGGACGTCCCGGGTATCCGACGCTGAAGGCATGCATCGGTTCCGGGTAGTGGCGGGCGGCCAATGCCGCTATCAGGCTGGAATCGATTCCACCTGACAGAGCGACCGCAACGGGCACGTCTGAACGCAGCGTCAACCGCACGGCCGTTTCGATCTCGTTGCGGATATCCTGTTCGGAGATCGTGGCATCGGCCGGAATGCTTTCGAGATCCCAATAGCGCTCGACCCGCATCGACCAGTCACCCACCGACAGGACCGCAAACTCTCCGGCAGCAAGCTTTTTGACGCCCTCGAGCAGCGTGAACGGCTCGGGCGCGTAGCCGAAGTGCAGGTACATGTCGACCGCCGCGGGATCCAGCTGCGGCAGGCCGGGTAGCAGCGGTGCGATGGACTTGAATTCCGACCCGAAGACAAAGATCTCGTCGTCGAGATAATAGGTCAGCGGTTTCTCTCCGCATCGGTCGCGGGCGAGAAACAGTTGCCGGGCTCGCCGATCCCAAATGGCAAACGCGAACATGCCCCGCAAGCGGGACAGACAGTCCGTCCCCCATTGCTGATATGCAGCCAGCAATACCTCCGTATCGCTTTCGGTCGAGAACGAGTGGCCCTTTTGCCGCAAGAGATCGCGGACCTCGATATAGTTGTAGATCTCGCCATTGTAGGTGAGCGTGTAGCGGCCATCGGCCGACGACATCGGCTGACCGGCCTGTTCCGAGAGATCGATGACCGCCAGACGGCGATGCCCCAACGTGGCGTGCTCGTCGGCAAACAACCCTTCACCGTCCGGACCACGATGCACCAGGGCATCCAGATGGGACCGTGAGAAGAAAGGCTTGCCTGGACGACGTCGGATCGCGCCCAAGACTCCACACATTGCGACGACCTACCTTCTTTCCGGCCTGACCTGGCGGGCCATCCCGGCCGACCCGGCGGTGACGTCACGCCGGCTGGTGCAAGTGTCCATCGTCACTTCGCCCGCAGCCGCTGGGCAAAATGGGTGACCTCCTGCAAGGAAGGCCATTGCAGGACCGAACCGATACACTTCTGGAAAAACCGGTTGACGAGGCGAACGGCCTTGAGGTGGCGAGAAAGGTTTTTCGTTCGACCGGCCGGTACGGGGATCGAATGGCGCGATAGGTGCCCGAACAGATCGATCCATCGCGGGACGACAACCGAGAAGTCGTACTGCTCCATGGCGCGGCGATGCCCGGCTTTGCCCATGGCAATGGCACGATCCGGGTCTTCCAGAAGCCTGCAGATATTGGCCGCCAGATCCCCGCCGCTTCGCCCCAGCAGTCCCGTCTCGTTGTGCCGCACCGTATCGAGAAGGGCGTAGTACGCGCCGGACACCACGGCGGTCTTACATGCCGCCATTTCCACCGCACTGACACAGCATGTCTCGGTTTGGCCGGTGGGATTGGCGACACCGACAAGGGCGCGTTGCAGGATCTCGTATTTTTCCCGTCCCATCCGGCCGTGGAACGTCACGGAGGGATGCAGCGCGCCATCGGGGCCGCACAAGTACTGCATGATATGGGTGCGCTCGTAGTGCTCGTCGGCGTCGCCCAGCGGTCCAAGTTGGGCGCTTTCATTGTACATCGTCAGCGATCCGATCACCGACAGGCGGGCATCGGGGATCCGCTGCAAGACCTTCGGCCACGCCTCGGCCAGGACGTGAAAGCCCTTTTGCAGGACCAGCGCGCCCATATAGACGACAAGACGCGGGCCCTTCGCAGGCGCGGGATCCTGGAGGCAACTGGAAACCTGAACGCCGTTGTCGATGTACGCCAGCTTGTTGTGCAGCGGCGTATCCATCAAATAGTCGTACTGTTCGCGTCCGACGCACACCAGCGCCTTGAACGCGCCGCATTTCGCCATCCGCCGCACGTGGTCCGGGTGCGGTGTCAGTGCGGCACGACCGATGGACGGCAATTGCAGTTCGTCCAAGACATCCAGAATACCGTCTTCCTCGCTCATCCGCGGTCGAAAGACAAGGTAGTCGACGCCCGCCGCCTTGGCCTGTCGCGCGGCATCGGTGATCGTTTGCACCGGATGCGCGGGAACGTCCGGTGGCAGCATGGCCGTGTCGGAAGCAAAGATCCGCGTTCGCACGGCTCCGTCACCGTAGTGGGCGATGAAGTACGGCAAGGCGGCATGCAGATACTCCACCGCGCCGGTGCCCGGGTTTCCTTCCCATGGCCGCCGGAAGTCCGTCCCGCGAACGTGTCGATTGTCCAGAAAGAAGCCGATATCCATGTCAAATCTTCAGGTATCGATGGCCCAGATATCAGGCGCTAAAGGCCGATATGGCGAGACCATATCGTTCCAAGCCACGCTACCGCAGTTCGGGTGAAGCGACCTCCACCCGTCTCGGCGCCATTTCCGGTGCCCGCCAAACGCGAAACCCGATCAGGCGGCGGACGCGACGCCCCGCCTGGAGACCTCTGCCGTTATCCGGCCTCCAAGCACGTTCAGCAACAACTTGACCCGGTCGCCCGGTGCCAGCTCATGGACCACGGCGACGTAGTCGACGAACGGACCGGACGTGATCCGCACCTTGTCCCCCGGCTCAAGATCCGCAGGCGTTATCACGCATGCGTCTTTGCCTTCGCCGGCGCCGCGCAACGCGGCAACGAATGTGTCGGGCAGCGGCTGCGGCCGCGCGCCGTCGGTGAGCAGACGCCTGACCCCGAAGGTGCCGTTGATGGCGTTCCACGCTTGCCGCTCGACGTCCAGTTCGACGAACAGATAGCCGGGAAAGACCGGAACGCGGACCGTGTCGATACGCCGGGCGTGGCGGCGGGATCGCTCCATCACCGGCAGCCAGGCGCGGTATCCCTGCCGTTTCAGGTTCATCTCGGCGCGCGCCTCCTGGTGCGGCCGCGTGTTGACCACGTACCAGCGGTTCATCGCTTCGCCCTCACCGGCGCGACGTCCGGCGGCTCGAAGTCCAGCGGCTGGCGCACGATGTGCAGGAAGTCGGGGGCCAGAAGCTGCTGGTCCGGGACCGCCCCGCGCATCTGCTCGAAGGCCTCCTGCGGGTGGCGGGATGCCGTGATCACCAGGGCGTCCCAGTCTCCGGCCTCGTCCAGGGACTGAAAGACCGGCAGGCCGTTCAGACGCTCGGCATTCGCGCCCCGGTCCAGGATTCCCACCACTTCGGCATCCGCCTCGAGCGCGGCCAGAAGCGCGATTTCGGCAACCTCGCCGCGACCGACAAGGACGAACCTGCGGAAACCGCATTCCCGGCCGCGCAGGAACATGGCGCGGTATTGCTGCCGCGCCTTGCGATAAAACGCCAGCGACGTCTCGAGATACTCCGCCACGAGGCGGCTCTTCTCCTCGAACCCTCTTGGCGTGAGATAGTAGGCCCAGCGCTTGTAGGGGGCCGCCTTGGCCTTGACGAGTCCCTTGTGCGTGACGCGCTTCAACAGCGCATTGACCAGCCCGACCGACACCGACAGACGCTTCGACAGCGCCATCTGGGTCACAACCTCGCCTTGCTCAAGCGCGGTCAGAAGCTCGATCTGGGTCTGGATCTTGGTCTTGTCGCCCATCGGGATCTCGTGTAATTCACGGCCTGAATGACAGCGCCAAGATCGAAAGTCAAGCCGTGAATTTCACGCCGTGAACAACAGCTCTGTTGGCCATCATGGCCCCGGCCTTGTGCCCGTCTGGACACCGCCGACGACGCAATGAACGGGCCTGCCCTCACCTTCCGCCCCGCCACCCGCGCCGACCTGCCCGCACTGGTGGGCATGCTGGCCAACGATCCGCTGGGCCAGACCCGCGAACAGGCGACCGAACCGCTGCCGGCTGCCTATGAATCGGCCTTTGCCGCGATCGACGCCGATCCCAACAACGAACTGGTCGCGGTCGAAGACGGCGACGGCGCGGTGATCGCCACCCTGCAGCTGACCTTCATCCCCAGCCTTTCACTGACAGGGGGCCTGCGCCTGCAGATCGAAAGCGTCCGGGTAAGCGATGCCTGCCGCGGCCGGGGCATCGGCGAGCAGGTCTTCCAATGGGCAATCGAGCGCGGCCGCGCCCGCGGCTGCCGGCTGGTCCAGCTCACCACCAACAAGACCAGGGACGACGCCTTGCGGTTTTACCAGCGGCTGGGTTTCTCGGCCTCGCACGAGGGGCTGAAACTGATGCTGGAGCCGCCGCCCGGCGGGACCGGCTGAGGGCTGCGCTCAGCCCTCGCCCTCGTCCGACCCCGCGCCCCAGCCGAGAAACAGCCCAACGTCGCCCGGCATACCGTCCGGGAAATTGAGGATGGCCGCGTGCGTCGTGAAGCCGCGATCCTTCAACTCCTTTTCCCAGAACTCGTAGGCCCGGCGGGCGAAACCGGTCAGCGTGTCCGGCCAGTTGTCCAGGCCGTTGTTGATGGCCCTGCCGCCGTCCTCGCACCAGTCCGACGGGAACTGCATGACCATGACCTCCTTCTCGCCGTCCTTGACGGCGGTGCGGACCCGGGCACGGATACGGCTCCAGACATCCGGATGGATCTCCCGCTCCAGGAAGGCCTGGTGCAGTTCGTCCCGCTCCTTTTCCGCCTGTTTGGCCTTTTCCGCCTCTTCCGCCGCTTTTTTGTCTCTGGTTGCGGCGATTTCGCCCAACACATCGGCCGCCGAAAACGGCGCGTTCCGGTCATCGGAGCCCGGCTGCTTCGACTCAGAACCCGCCTGCTCCTTAACGTCTGACTCGCTCATTCCCCGTCTCCTTCGGAATTGGCTCTGCATTGCGCCATCATGACCCCGGACTAGGATGGCGCATTGACCGATGATAGCCGATCCTCGCAGAACCTGTCTCCCGGCTCGCGATCTTCCCGGCCCTTCATGCCGGCACCGCGCCGCACACTTCCAACCATTTGTCGCAAAAGGACAAGTGACAGCAGGCCCAAACCATTCAGACTGGCGGGTGGGGTCTGGTGGCTCCGTGGAAAGATGGCAGAACGGGAGACAGCAAGATGGCAAAAAGGGGCAAGAAACGGAAAGGGACCGCGGCTGAAGCGATTGAGCCGAACCGGACCTTCGACAAGCACCCGCCGGAACCCAAACCAAAGATGAGCCGCAAAGAGTATGAAACCCACCTTGAGAAGCTGCAGGTGGAGCTCGTCCGATTGCAGGAATGGGTCGTAGCCAACGGCGAACGCATCATCGTCATCTTCGAAGGCCGCGATGCCGCCGGTAAGGGGGGCGTCCTGAAACGCATCACCGAACGGGTGAGCCCGCGGGTCTTCCGAACGGTCGCCCTGCCGGCGCCGACCGAGCGCCAGAAGTCGCAGATGTATATCCAGCGCTACATGGAGCACTTCCCGGCGGCCGGCGAAATCATCCTGTTCGATCGTTCCTGGTACAACCGGTTTGGTGTGGAACGCGTGATGGGATTCTGCACCGACGAGGAGTACGAGAACTTCGTTCGTCTGTGCCCCGGGCTCGAACGCGAGATCGTCCACTCGGGAATCCGCCTCATAAAGTACTATTTCGATGTCAGCCAGGCCGAGCAGGAGCGCCGGTTCAAGGCCCGGATCAACGACCCCATGCGGCAATGGAAACTGAGCCCGATGGACCTGGAGTCCTACCGCCTGTGGTGGGAGTACTCGAAGGCGATCGACAACATGTTCATCACGACCGACACGGAATACGCGCCATGGTACGTGGTCCATGCCGACGACAAGCGCCGGGCCCGCTTGAACTGCATCTCCCACATGCTCAGCATGATCCCGTATGAAGATGTGCCGTTCGAAAAGCCGGTCCTGCCCCGGCGCAAGGCCCGTCCCAAAGGGCTGCCGGAGATGAGAATGTACGAACGGTTCGTCCCCGGCCGCTTCTAGTTCCCGCACCACACACAGATGAACAAAGACGGCCGACGCAGCGCGCGCTCGCTGGAGCATTTTTACAAGCTGCTGGTGGGGGCGGACGACGACAAGGGCGGGCACCCGGTCGTCAGGAAGGTCGGCGCCGTCGCGGTGCTGGTGGTGCTGTTGCTTTTGGCCGTCGAGACGTTGGCGGCACGCCTGATCGATGCGCTGGGCCTGCCGCACATACCGATCGGCTGGCTGATGGGGGCGTTCGTGGCGATCAGCACGATCTGGGCCGGGATCGCAGCCTGGCAGAAACGCCGCACGGGCGGCCCAAAGGACTGAGATGCGCTGCCGGTTTCAGCGGACCTCCTGATCCGTCTCGGCGGGCACGACGACGCCCCACAACGTCTCGACGCGGGCGCCATCCTCCGTCAACGGCATGGTCACGACCTCGACATGGTCGATCAACCGGTCGTCGCCGACATAGGGAAGTGTGCCGCACACCGGCGCGCCGCGCCTGACGGTCTCGGCATACAGGTCGAAGATCCGGCTGGGCGGCCGCTGGCTCGGGATCTCGCTGACACGCTTGCCCACGTAGTAGTCCCTGGAGATCCGGTCGATCACGTCGCCGATCAGCCGATAGCGGAAGTCCAACGGCGGTCCCAAGACCTCGATCAGTTCGGAATTTGGCAGCAGGGCGGGGATGTCCACCGGATCCAGCGCACGGCGAAGCGGAATTGGTGCCTCGCCCCGGATGGTATGCCAGTGGTCGACCGCCAGACGCACTGGCTCGGAGTTCGGCGCAGCCTCGATAAAGGCGCGCGTTCCACGCGCGTCGCCGTTCCGAGCCTCATGCGACCCGATCGCGGAACGCCGCAACGCCATCGGAGTCTCGATGACAGGCATATCCGGCATGCTATCGCCGATCGCCGTAGAGCACGCTCAGGATTGCCGATCGGCGCACACCGATGTCCTTCAAGGTCCGATCGTCAATCGACCGCAAAGCCATCATGGCCTCTCGCCGCTCGACCCAACGATGCGTCGCGTCGGCTGCCCATTTGCGCACGGCATTGAACAGGCCGGCCGCGTGGACCGAAATCCTTGCCACAGCAGCGCGCTGGGGCGAAGCGTTGTAACCGATACTCACAGGCATGGTCGTTTCCTCCATATCCGACGGCGCCGTCGAGGCAGCCGTCCTTTGGTTGGACGCCCCCCAAAAAAAGTCCCCTATCGCGTTACTTGTTGCGGCCTTAGCGTGCAAAAGGCTGTGACATCTGTCACATCCCGGCCCGCAGCGCGCTGACGGACGGTCCACGTCCGCAGACAAAGCCTCCGGACTTGATCCGACCGGGACCGTGTGCATAGGGTCGGGATCCGACTCTCGCAACCGGCAGGCCCCGCTCTGCAGAAACCGCGCTTTTTCTTGGCATACACGCATTGCACGGCCCAGCCATGACTGGGGCCAGAATGCTCTTGCGCTGGCTGGATGCCACCGTCCTGGATCTGGGACGCCAGTTCCGGTGGTCCTACCTGCCGCCGCTGATGGTCTATGTCGCGGCCGGCATATCCGGGCTGACCGCAATCGTCGGCATCTTCTTCATCAAGGACTACCTCGGTCTGTCGGCGGCGTTCCTGGCCGGACTTGCCTTCTGGGCCGGCATACCCTGGGCGCTGAAGATGCCGCTGGGCCACCTGGTCGATCTGATCTGGCGATGGAAGGCCCTGCTGGTCTATGGCGGCGCGACGATGATCGCGTTGTCGATCGCGATCATGTACGGCCTGATTGCCCATATCGATGCGATGACGGCAATCGCCAGCGCGGAGGCCTGGTTCGTGACCAGCGTACTGCTGGCCCCCACCGGCTACGTGGTTCAGGACGTGGTCGCCGACGCCATGACCGTCGAGGCGGTCCCGGCGGCCGACGATCGGGGCGAACCCTACCCGGACGCCCAGGTCAAGACCATGCACACCACCATGCAGACCCTGGGCCGGGTGGCGATCATCGGCGGCTTCGTCGCCGTGGCGGCTCTGAACATCGGTTTCTTTACCGGCGTGGAAGCGATGACCGAGGTGGAAAAGATCGACATCTACGGCCGGATCTATCTGATGGCTCTGGCAATCCCGGTGATTTCGGTTGTCGGCGTCACGCTGGGCCTGGTCATGCAGCGGCTGCGGGCACGCAGGCTCAGCATGCAGGGGTTCGACGCAACAACCATCGACAGGATGCTGTCCACGCCCACGGAAGAGACCGAGCCCAATTGGTGGATCTTCGGCGGCAGCGCGGCTTTCGTCGTCTTCACGCTGGCGATGGGACTGGGACAGGTGCCGTTCGCCCAGGAGATCGTGTTTGCCGGTTCGCTTGCGATCGTCCTGTTTCTGATGTTCCGCCTGGTCCTGGAACTGCCGCCGGACACGCGCCGCGCGCTGATGGGAACAGCCATCATCATCTTCGTCTTTCGCGCCGTCCCCCTGCCGGATCCGGGCGTGGCCTGGTTCGAGATCGATGTGCTGGGGTTCGACCAGCGGTTCCTCTCCATCCTGTCCTTGATCACATCGGCCCTGGCCCTGGCGGGCCTGGTGATCGCGCGGCCCCTGCTGGCGCGCCGCTCGATCGCCGAGGTTGTCCTCTTCTTGACCCTGACAGCGGGCATTCTGTCATTGCCCAATATCGGCCTCTACTACGGACTGCACGAATGGACCGCCCCCCGCACGAACGACGTCGTCGATGCACGTTTCATCGCAATCCTGGATACCGCACTTGAATCGCCGCTGGCCCAGATCGCCATGATCCCGATGCTGGCCTGGATCGCGAAAAACGCGCCGGCCCATCTCAAGGCGACTTTCTTCGCGGTGATGGCCTCGTTCACCAACCTTGCGCTCTCCGCAGCCGCATTGGGGACGAAATATCTGAACCAGGTCTTCTCGGTGACCCGCGAGGTCCGGGACCGCGCAACAGGGACCGTGGAGGTCGCCGCCGACTACAGCGAATTGGGCTGGCTTTTGATCACGGCGGCCGTTCTCACGGTGGCGCTGCCGCTGCTTGTGATCGCCGTCGTGCAACGCACACCGCTGCGCACCCGGCAAAAGGGCCCTGCGCCTATCCGGTGCGGGGCATCTGCACCCGCATGATCGGCTTTTCGTCGATCGGCAGATGGATCGCCGCAGCAAGCAGGCCGAACACGACCCCGGCCCACCAGACACCGTCGTAGGAGCCGGTGGTGTCGTAAAGATAACCGCCCAGCCAGACCCCCAGGAAGCTGCCGATCTGGTGGCTAAGGAAGACGATGCCGAACAGCGTCGCCAGATACCGTACGCCGAAGATCTGGCCGACGATCCCCGTGGTCAGCGGCACGGTGGACAGCCACAGGATGCCCATGGCCGCGGAGAACAGGTAGATCGTCGCCTCGGTCTTCGGCGCCAGCATCAGCACCGTGATGGTCACGGCGCGGAGAAAGTAGATGCTGCTGAGGCCGCACTTCTTGCTCCAGCGCTGCCCGAAGGCCCCGGATGCGAACGAGCCGATGATGTTGAACAAGCCGATGATCGCAATGGCGATGGCACCGACCGAGGCGGCCAGACCCAGATCCTTCACATAGGCCGGGAAATGCACCGTGATGAATGCGACATGAAAGCCGCAGACGAAGAAACCCACCGTCAAAAGGACGTAGCCGCTATGCCCGCGCGCCTCACGCAGGGCCTGGCGCAATGACTGATCGACCTCCGCCTCGCCCGCCACGCTGGGGGATCCCGGCAGCAGGAATGCCAACGGGATGATGAGCAGCGCCGAGGCAGCCAGGATCAGCAGCGCGGTGTGCCAACCGTAGGCAGTAATGAAGGCCTGTCCCAGCGGCGAGAACACGACCTGACCGAACGACCCTGCCGCGGTCCCCAGGCCCAGTGCCAGCGAGCGCCGTTCGGGGCCCACGACCTTCGCCATGGCCGCAAGCGCAATCGAGAAGGCCGTGAAGGCCACGCCGATGCCCACCAGAATGCCGGCCGTCAGATGCAGCATCATGCCCGTCTGGGTCTCGGCCATGCCCCAGATGCCGACGGCATAGACGACGGCGCCCAGCGCCAGCACCCGCGGCGGCCCGAACCGGTCGCTCAGGGCACCGGCGATCGGCACGCCCACGCCCCACAGCAGGTTCTGGATCGCCAGCGCCAGGGCGAAGGTCTCGCGGCTCCACCCCTGGGCGACCGTCATCGGCTCCAGGAACAGACCGAAGATCGATCGTGCGCCGAACCCCGTCATGGCGATCAGGCACCCGGCGACGATCACGACGGCGGGTGTCTGCCAGCGCGGCAGGCCGATGCTTTGCTGCGAGACACTCATGCTTGGCTCTCCCCGGCGTGCGGTCCGGCAACCCCCTCGCCGGCCCAGCGGTGTTGTTCGCTTGATTTATGTGTATATACACTTATTGTCGATTCGGCAAACGCCCAGTCGGTAAGGACGAGTCGGGATCTTGGGAAGAACGAACACGGCCACTGAGGAACGCATGACCTGCAGCTGCGCGCTGCTGCGCCGCGCCGGCCGCCAGGTCACGAACCTGTATGACGAGGCCCTGAGGCCGGCGGGCCTCAAGCTCAGCCAGTATTCCCTGCTGGCCGTGATCGCCCGCGAAGGTCCGGAAACACTGAGCGTCCTGGCGGACCATCTGGACATGGACCGAACGACGCTGAGCCGAAACCTGTTGGCCTTGGAGCGGGCTGGCTGGGTCGAGCGGACCGAGGGCGTCGACCGGCGCAGCAGGCGCATCGGCCTGACACGTCGCGGCGGCGTCAAGCTCGCGGCCGCCCGCCCATATTGGACAAAGGCAGAGGTCGCATTCCGCGAAAAACTCGGAAGCAAAGACCTGAAGGGGTTGCATGAAGTGGTCGAGACAGTCCTGGCAACGCTGCACGATCCGGCCTCGACGTCCTGACCGCAGGATGTCGCGGGGATCCGTCGCCTCTGCAACCAAGGCGAACCCCGTTCATGGCGGTTGTACCCCTTCCCCTTGTCGTGGTTGAATTCCAACAGCAGGACAACAAGCAAAACGGGGAGCGCTGCACCATGGCTGGAATTCTGCCGTTCCGCAGGACTGGTCTGTTGATCAGCGAGATCGACGAGTATCTCGACAAGGTTGCGGAGTCCGTCATGGTTCTGGAACAGGCGCTCCTGCACTACGTCGAGCATGGTCCGGACGACTACCTTTCCCAGAAGCTCGAACAGATTGGCGGGATCGAAGGCCGAGCGGACGAACTTCGCCGCGCCATTGCCAACGTGATGTATACCGAGATGCTGATGCCCGACACCCGGGGCGACGTGCTGACCCTGCTGGACGAACTCGACACCCTGATCGACGACAGCGTCCACGCCATCGCCGACCTCGCAATGGAACGACCGGAGCTGCCGGAAAACACGCACGATGCGTTCCATACGATGATGGTGGGCACTTCCAAGGCGGCACAATGCACGGTGGACGCGGCGCGCGCCTACTTCAAGGAGCCCAGTGCCGTGCGAAATCACGTGCACAAGATCGGTTTCCATGCATCCGAGGTGACCGACGTTACGTTCAACGCTGGAACGGCGGTCTTCGATTCCGACCTTTCGCTAGAACGAAAGCGTCAACTCCGGGTCTGGCTTTTGAGCATCAGGGAGATCGCCTCTCACGCCAATGACGTGGGAGATCAGATCGAGATATTCGCGGTGAAGCGAGCGGACTGAGCACCTGCAATCACGCCTGATCTGGCTGTCAAACGCGGAAGCTCGGACCGATGGACATCACGCTCCTCATCTTTCTATCCAGCGGCCTCTTTCTCGGCTGGTCGCTGGGCGCGAACGACGCGGCAAACATCTTCGGCACCGCCGGCGGCAGCCGCATGATCTCGTTTGCCACCGCGGCAATCGTCTGCGCGGTCTTCGTCACCCTGGGCGCAGTCGTCGGTGGCGAAGGCGCCGCTCACGGGCTCGGTCGACTAGGAGCGGTAAACGCGCTTGCAGGGTCGTTCATGGTTGCCCTTTCCGCGGCGGTGACCGTCTATGCCATGACCAAGCTGGGACTGCCGGTTTCGACAACACAGGCCGTCGTCGGCGGCATCATCAGCTGGAACCTGTTCGGCGGCTTTCTGACCGACATGAATGCCCTGTCGCGCATTGTCGGCACTTGGATCATATGCCCCATTCTCGGCGCCATTTTCGGTGCGGCGCTGTACAAGGGAACGACAGCATTCTTGGCCTGGGCGAAGATCCACATGGTGCGTCTGGATGCGCTGACCCGGGTGGCGCTTTTGCTGGCCGGCGCATTCGGCGCCTACAGCCTGGGCGCAAACAACATCGGCAATGTCATGGGTGTCTTCGTCTCCTCATCGCCATTCGAAGACCTCAATGTGGTGGGATTGTTCACCCTCACCGGTGTGCAGCAGCTGTTCCTGGTGGGCGGCCTGGCGATTGCGGTGGGAGTTTTCTACTCAAAGACCGTGATGATGACGGTGGGCAACAGCATCATGCCAGTTAGTCCGGTCGGAGCCTTCGTTGTGGTCATGGCACAGTCGCTGGTGCTGTTCATCTTCTCGTCCAATGAACTGCTGGCCTTCGTGGTGGGTTTGGGCCTGCCGCCCTTTCCGTTGATCCCCGTTTCCAGTTCCCAGGCGGTTATCGGGGCAGTAATCGGAATAGGATTGACCCGCGGCCTGACCGGAGCCCGGCAAATCAGGTGGCGCGTGCTCCTCAACATCGGGTCCGGCTGGGTTTCAACGCCGATCATCGCCGCGGCGATCAGTTTCTTTTTCCTGTTCTTCCTGCAGAACGTCTTCCAACAGCAGGTCTTCCAGGAAGTCCGTTATGTGTTGGGAGACGCTGTGATCGAAAGGCTGGAGGCGCGCGGCGTTCCGGTGACGGAATTGGAGGGCCTGCGCGGAAGCGAGACGATCTCGGCCGTGGCGTTCCGCGACACGCTCAGGGCCAAGACCGCGCTGACGGACAAGCAGGAGGGCCTGGTCATCGAAACGGCCGAGGTCCACCCGATCCACATGGACCCGGTTGAGTTCGACACTCTGGACCGGGATTTACTGGGGCTGGAGCGAACGGCCGCTGTCGAGCGACTCGCCGATCAATCCTTCGACCACAAGTGGCAGCTGGAGCAGGCGTTGCAGCAGCTTTCTGACGCATGGAAACCGAAGGAGGCAAGCCCGCTCACCAAGGAATACATTCCGTGCTGGCGGAATCGTTCGACTATCTCTTCAGGAAGTTCCGCGGGGCCGACGAGTAGTCCGGGCCCGGTTGCTCTGAGCGGGATGCCCGCGGGTACGTCTGCCTAACTCGCCTCCGCCGATCCGGCCTTTTCGGCGGACCAACTGTTGATCAGGGTATAGGCCAGGGCCAGCAGGATCGGGCCGAGGAAGATTCCCAGGAACCCGAATGCGAAAGCACCGCCGATGATGCCCAGAAAGACCAACAGCAACGGCAGTGCACTGGCCTGGCTGATCAGGATCGGTTTCAGGAAATTATCGACGCTGCCGACTGCCAGCGCGCCCCACAGGGCAAGAAAGACGGCCCACCCCGTCTGATCCTGGTTGTAGAGCCATACGGCCGCCGGCAGCCAGACCAGCGGCGCGCCGAAGGGAAAGATCGACGTGAAGAAAGTGACCAGCCCCAACAGGGCTGCCCCCGGCACGCCCGCGATCAGAAAGCCGACGCCTGCCAGAGTTCCTTGCGCCAAAGACGTTCCCGGGATGCCGTGCACCACGCCACGCATGGTGTCGCCGGCGACCTTGATCAGGCCGCCCGCGCCGGGGCCAGCCAGCATTTCCGACACCGCTTCGAACCGATTGAGGATCCGGCGCCCATGCCGATAGAAGAAGAACGTGACGACGACGCTCAAGGCAAGGTCGAGCACGCCGAGCCCCAGCTTCCCGGCGGATGCGATCAGCCAGTTGGTCGCCCCGCCGATATAGGGCTTTAATGCATCGAAAAACGCCTTCGCGTCGCCCGACACCTCCTCCCACTGTTCCGCCAGCTCCGGCCCGACCAGCGGAATGTCCGCAATCCAGGCCGGCGGCGGCGGGCCGCGTTCGACGAAGCCGGAAAACAGACGTCCCAGTGTGGCGGCGTTGTCGGCAAGCTTGACCCCGGCAAAGACAAGCGGAACCAGCAGAACGAGAGCGAGCAGCAGTGTCATGATCGACGCAGCCAGAGTTGCGTGGTCTCCGACCAGGCGTTTCACCCATTCGAACGTGCTCCAGGTGGAGATGGTTAGAACGAGCGCCCAGATCAGCGCCGCAATGAACGGGCTGACGACGACGATGCAGCCCGCCGCCGGCAGGATCAGAAGCGAGATCGTGGCGACTTGCTGGATCTGTCTGGCACGTGGTGGCACGTCATCCTCTGTCGATTGGGCCAAGTCCTGCATCCTCACGTCGATCGCTGCGGTTTTCAACAGCCTCGATCATCCGCCCGGCACGACGACGGGGGGTCATGCGGCGGCCCATCGCGAACCGAGCCAAGACGACGGCAAACACGACCCAGGCCACGAACGCCATCGCGATCGCTTCCATGGTGACACCGGCATCGATCAACCAACCCAGCACCGCGGGCGACAATGCGGATGAAAAAACCATGACCGCGGCCACCATGGCACGAATGGCGCCCAGGTGACGCTGTCCGTACAACTCCGCCCACAGCGCGCTCGAGGCGGTTTGAAACATCCCGGTCGAGCACCCGGCAAGCGTCATGAACCCGATGGCGGTCATCGGTTCCCGGGAAAGGCTGAGCCACAACAGACCGAGCGCCAGCGGCACCAGCGCGTAGGCGAAGATGCCGCCCGCGCGCAGCCGGTCGATCGCGGCGCCTGCGAGAAGGGAGCACGCGACCACGGCCCCGGCATAGAAGACGAAGCCGCCGGCGAAAAGACTGAGCGGCCAGCCCTTTGCGTCGACCAGGTGGACCTGGTGGAAGAACAGGCCGGTAATCATGAAGGAGGGTGCGAACAAGGCCGGAAGCACCAGATAGAAACGACCGTCCCGCAGGATCTCCTGCCGCGACCATTCCCCTGACGTGGCATCGGATCCGCCGGTCGCGGCCCCGGGTTGGCGAAGCGCCGCGTGGCGCGCCGCATGACCGCGCAACAGCCACAGGATCGACGGTATCCAGACAACCGCCAGCGCCGCCGCGGCGGCACCCCAGGTCTGCCGCCATCCCAGGATGCCCATCATGGTGACGGCCAGCAGCGGCAGCGCCGCCTCGCCCGCAGCGAAGCCCAGAGACGCCAGAGCGATGGCCCGGCCCCGGCCCTGGTCGAAATACCGGGCCATCGACGTCACCGACGTGTGACTCATCAGCCCCTGGCCGGCAAATCGCAGCAGGAAAAACCCGATGAAGAGATACGGCCAGGCCGCAGGGGGCGCGATTGCCAGCCACAGGCAGGCCAGCGCCAGCAGGCCGGCGACAGCCAGGCTGTAACGCCGAAGCGCGACACGGTCGATCAACTGCCCCGCCGGCACCATCACGGCGGCGCTGGTCAGCGTCGCGAGCGCGTAGACTGTTCCGAATGCCCCGTGACCAAGATCGAACGCGCCGCGGATTTCCGCCCCGAATAAGGCAATAAAGAAGGTCTGCCCGAAGGACGAGCCGAGCGACATCAGGAAACCGAAGGCGATGAATCGCCGGTTCTGCAGAAAAAACCGGAGATAGCGCACGTATGCTCCCGGGCCGGCGGTGGTTGGATCCGATGCGCCCCTTGTCGGCCATTCCCACCATGAAGTCCAGCACCGGCCGCCCGCCGCGCTGTCGCGGCAATGGGACAATCGCCTTATAGTCTCCCCGGCCGGCGGGCAACGGCCCGTCCATTCCGGCAGGCTTTCTGGAGGCACGTGCAAAACATGATCGTTCCAAACCTGATGGTGACCGACATCCGACGCTCGATCGGTTTCTATCGCGACAAACTGGGCCTTTCGGTCGCCACCACAGTTTCGTCCGACCGCACGTTCGCAACGGGCGGCGACATCGTCGACGATCCGGTCTTCGCGGTGCTGGAATGGGACGGCGCGCAACTGATGCTGCAGACGGTCGGAAGTCTGGCCGGCGAGCTTTCGGTGTTTTCATCGCACCAGAAGCCGCGTCCCTCGGGCACCGTCTACCTCCGCGGCTTCAATCCCGACGACACAGCCGGCAGGTTTGCGGAAGGCGAAATCCTCAAGGGACCCGAGCTGACCTGGTACGGCATGAAGGAACTCTACGTCCGGGATCCCGACGGCCACGTCATCTGTCTGGGCGCGCCGGAAGGCCCGCCACCGGCGGCGGAAGAGGCCTGAATGCACCGGAAAACCATCTCAAAACTGGCGGTTTGAGCGCTGCTGCCGCCGGGCTATAGTGCCGGGCCGGCCGACGGCGAAGACCGTCTGCTATAAGGACCAACAAGGGGGTTACCAATAAGGCTTTTGTTCGCACTGGGCATGGCGCTTGCCTTGATCGCGCCCGCGGAGGCTTCGGCGCAGTCTTCGACGCTGGAGCGCATCAAGGAGACCCAGAAGTTCCGGATCGGATTTCGGCCAGCCCAGCCGCCGATGTCTTTTGTGAACGCGGACGGACAACCCTCGGGTTATTCGGTCGACCTTTGCCTTCGGATTGCGGCCGGTGTCCGCAGCATCCTGCAGCTCCCGGAGATGGAGGTCGAGTTCGTCTCGGTCGAAGCTTCGAACCGCTTCACGGCCTTGACCGAAGGCGGCATCGACATTCTGTGCGGCACGACGACCAAGACCATTGGCCGCAGCGAGTTGGTCGATTTCACAACCCTGACATTCGTAACCGGCGCCACGGTCATGAGCCTCAGGGACGCCGGGATCGGTGGCCTGGCGGATCTGCAGGGCAAGCGCGTCGGCGTGGTGCGCGGAACGACGTCGGCCGCGGCCTTGGAGGACGCGCTGATCAAGTCTGTGATCGAACCGAAGATCGTCGGCATCGGAACCACGTCGGCCGGCATGCAGGCGTTGATATCCGGTGAGATCGACGCTTTCGCGGGCGACCAGGTCGTCCTGCTGGGCCTGATTCTCTCCTCGCCCGACCCGAGCAAGTTCGCGATTTCGCCGGACCTCTATTCCTTCGAACCCTTTGCGCTGGCCGTTCAGCGCAACGACACCGACTTCCGCCTTGCCGCCGATGCCGTGCTGGCCCAGCTCTATCGCGGCGGCGCCATCGACGGCATCTACGACAAGTGGTTCGGCAAGATCTCGAGGGCGAAGCCGCAGGTCCTGGAGGCTCTATACCTGTTGGGAGCGACCCCGAAATAGGCGCCGCTGTCCGGACACATTCCCGAAGACCCAAGAGGGGGGCACCGATGAGATTTCTGTTCGCACTGGGGATCGCGCTTGCCCTCCTCGGACCTGCGCAGGCAACGGCGCGGCAAGACACGCTGGCTCAGATCAAGGAGACCAGCACGATGCGCATCGGCTTTCGCAAATCCGAGCCGCCCATGTCTTTCGTGGACGCGGCCGGACGGCCGGCGGGTTATTCCATCGACCTGTGCAACAGGATCGCGGCGGGTGTCCGCGGCGTCCTGAAAATCCCGGAGCTGGAGATCGAATACGTGCCCGTTGAGTCGACCAACCGTTTCTCGGCGTTGGGCGACAACACCATCGACATCTTGTGCGGTTCGACGACGAAGACGATCAGGCGCGGCGAACTGGTCGATTTCACGTCGCTGACCTTCGTCACCGGCGCCGGCCTGATGAGTTTGAAGGCGAACGGGATCAACGAGATCGGCGACCTTCAGGGCAAACGGGTCGGCGTCGTGCGCGAGACGACGACGGCCACTGCGCTGCAGAAAGCGATGAGCGGTTCGCTGATCGAGGCGCAGATCGTCAATGTCGGAACGGCATCGGCCGGCCTGCAGGCCCTGAAGTCGGGCGAGGTCGATGCCTTTGCCTCCGACCAGGTTGTTCTGATCGGTCTGATCCTTACCTCCGGAGAGCGGGACATCTATTCGCTGTCGCCTCAGCTCTACTCGTTCGAGCCGTTCGCGCTGGCGGTCCGTCGCAACGACTCCGACTTCCGCCTTGTCGCCGATGCCGTGCTGGCCCAGCTCTACCGCAGCGGTGCGATCAACGGAATCTACGACAAGTGGTTTGGAAAACTGGCCCCCGAGCAACCGAACGGCCTGAAGACCCTTTACATGCTGGGGGCAACGCCACGGTAGCCGCGCTGCGGCCAGCCTCCGAACGGAAACGCCCTTGGCTTTGACGGAAAAACAACGCGGCGTCCTGGCCGGCATGGCTGTCGGCGCGACGGCCACGGTCGCCGGTATCTTCGCGGCGGCCTGGTGGCAGCCGCCGGCGCTTGTCCCCGCCGACAGTCCGCTGGGACGGGCGGCGTTCGTCGCGGCCTGGGACCTCCTTGTCGTCTTCTGGCTGTTGGCCGGCATCGGAACACTGGCCCGGCATCGGTTCTTCACGCCACAGGACATCGACGGGGCCGGACTTGGCGCAAATTCCGACAGGGCCCACGTCCTTCAGTCCGTTCTTCAGAACACCCTGGAACAGACCGTACTGGCCATTGCAGTTCATGCGGCCTGGGCAGCTCTCATGCCTGTCGGCTTGCTGGCGGTCATTCCCGTTGCCGCCGTGTTGTTTTTCGCCGGAAGGCTGCTGTTCGTTCTAGGTTACGCCAAGGGCGCACCCCATCGGGCTGCGGGTTTTGCCGCCACCTTCTATCCCAGCGTGCTGATGTTCGCGATTCTGGCCGTCGCCCTGGCGACGGGCCATGCCGGCGGTTGACTAAACCGGCCGCTCTCCCGCTGCGGTCGTGCGGTGCATGATGCGCACCATGCTGTCGTCATAGTCGCGCACGGCGTAGTGCATTGCGGCGCGGTTGTCCCACATCACGACATCATGCCGGCGCCAGCGGTGCCGGTAGACGTTCTCGGGCCTTGTCGCCTCGGCGGAGAGGAAGTCGATCAGCGGCCTGCTTTCCGCGGCCGTCATGTTTGCGAACCGCTCGGTAAACCAGGGATTGACGTACAGCGCCGAGCGACCGCTGTCGGGATGCGTGCGCACCACGGGGTGTTCGACCGGATCCGGCACCGCCGCGATCGGCAGCGCGTTGTTCTGTTCCTCGTTGTTGCGCCGCGCCAGCCCTTCGGCGGAGTGCAACGCCGTCAGGCCGCGCAACATCCGCTGCATGCCGGGCGGCAGCGCCTCGAAGGCCTTGACCATGTTGCAGAACATCGTGTCCCCGAACCCCTCCGGCACCTCCAGTCCATAAAGGACGGAGCCCAACGGCGGCCGTTCGGCAAACGAGATGTCGCTGTGCCAGATGTCGTTGCGCGCCGCCCGCTCGCCGGGCCGGTTCACGATTACCAGAATCTCGGGATGCTCGGCCAAGCCCGCGCGGGACCGCAACGGATGCGCCTCGACCACGCCGAACCGCGCGGTGAAGGCCACCTGGTCGGCGGGCGACCAGTCCTGGTCGGGAAAAACCAGGACGATGTGGTCGACGAATGCCTGGCGAATTTCGGCGAAGACCGCGTCGTCCAGCCGGCCGGCCAGGTCGACGCCGGAAACCTCCGCACCCAGGGCGCCGCACAGTGGCCGGACTGTCAGTCGTTGTTCCGCATCGCTGGCGGTGTGTGCTTGCGCCGTCACGAGATCGCCTCCGGGACTACCGTTGTTTGGCGCATTCTAGCGCCCCGTTTCCGCCTGGCAAAGACGCCGACCGCACGCGGTGCCTAGGCCGATCCGGCATCCCAGGCCTTGCGCACCGCCGCCCGCAGGACGGCCGCATCCGGCCTTTCACCCGTAAAGACCTCGAAGGCCTTCACGCCCTGATGAAAGAACAGCTCGAAGCCGCTGATCGTGGTCAGGCCGGCGGCCCGGGCATCCTGCAGGAACCGGGTCTCCAGCGGGGTGTAGACCGCGTCGAAGGCCCAGGATGCCCCTGCGAACGACCCTTTGGGCAAAGGCGTGCCGGCATGGCCGACCATCCCGACGGGCGAGCAGTTGAGGATGCCTTGCGCACCGGCCGCCGCCGCGGCCGGATCGCCCGATACCGCTACGGCAATGTCGGGCGCGGCGGCGCGCAGTGCCGCGGCCAGCGCCTCCGCGAGCGCCGCGTCACGTTCGACAAGCCGGATCTCCGTAGCCCCAAGCGAGACCAGACCGAAGGCGACAGCCCGTCCCGCCCCGCCCGCACCGATCAGGCAGACCACGCCGGGCAGCGCCGATTTCCTGGTCTCGCGGTAGCCGGCGATAAAACCGGAATGGTCCGTGTTGAACCCCACCGGCGGCACGTCGTCGAACACCACCGTATTGACCGCCGCAATGGCGCGGACCAGCGGATCGTCGATGCGCGAGCGAGCGGCGGCACGCTGCTTGTAGGGATAGGTGACGTTGACGCCGCGATAGCCTTCGCCCGCGCAGCGGTCGAACAGGCGATCGAAACCCAGACCCAGATCCTTCGGAACCAGCAGGTCGTAGCGGATCTCCAACCCGGTGAGCCGCCCCGCCAGACCGTGTAGTGTGGGCGCCCGCGACGGCGCGATGTTGTCGCCGATCAGCCCCAGCCTGATGACCGTCATGACGGTCGCCCCTTCCGCACCGTCCGCGCGGCGTCCTAGCCGTCCGGAATGGCCGCAGCGTCGGGCGCGATCACCGCGAAACGGTAACCCAGCGCGGCCAGGCTGGCCCAGTGCAATGCGTCCGCGTCGATCACGCCGCCGCCCGGGTTCGGCAGGGGCCGCGTTGCGGTCGCCGCGGCCACCACCGTGGACCCGAAACCCAGATCCAATGCCGCGCGCACGGTCGACGACACGCACATATGGGTCATGAAGCCGGCCACGATGAGGTTGTCGCGCCCGGTATCGCGCAGCCTTGCCTCAAGGTCCGTGCCGGCAAAGGCGTTGGGCAGGCTTTTCTCGACCACGGATTCGTCGCCCACGGGCGCGGCCGGGTCGGCAATCTGCCCCCGCGCCGCATCCCGGTCGAACGCCCCGCCCGGCCTGCCTTTGTGGGCCACATGCAGAACCGGCACTCCGGCGGCGCGGGCCCGGGCGAGCAGGGTCGCAATCTGATCCAACGCCGGCCGGACGCCGGGCAGAACCAATGCACCGTCCACATATTCGTTCTGGGCGTCGATAACCAGCAGCGCGGCCTGGTCCAGTCCTGCGGGCGTCACGTCTGCACCGGCCATCTGCAATAGAGTCTTGGGATCGCTCACAGGCCGCCCCCCTTTCGTGATTTGCAGCCCCCTAATGCCCGATTGCGCGCCCGTCGACAACCGGGCGAATAGCCCTTCTCCCTGCGGGCAGAAGGGAACGGACTACTGCAGCGTCGGGTAGCCGGCCTCTATGGCGTCGCGTTCCATCGCCTCGATGCAGTCATACGCGGCTGGCGGCAGGGCCTCGGCCCCGGTGATGAAAAGCGCATCGCGGATCCGCGCGCCCAGCCCGGTCGCCAGCACCTCGGCCACCGCGCCGCGCATCCGCTCCAGCACGCGTCGGTCATGGGTGCCGGCACAGATCAGGGGAAGCCCGGGGGTCGGCGGCGTTTGCGCGATCACCGTCAGACGCTCCGCGGTCTCGGGGTCGTGCCGGCGGGCAAGCGCCCAGCAGACGGCGTCGACGGCGCAGAGATCGGCCCGCCCGTCGGCAACCGCCCGCAGCGATGCACGATGGCCGCCGGTTTCCAGAGTCGTGCCGAAGAACCGGCCACCGCGGGACAACGGCGCGACCAGGGACCTCAGCGCCGAATAGCCTGACTGCGAGTGGCGGGAGTTGAAGGCAAGCCGCCGGCCGCGCAGGCCTTCCAGCGCGCCTGCCTGTTCCGAGGCCCGCGTCACCACCAGGCTGCGATAGGTTGGCCCGTCGCATCCGGGGACGCCATAGCAGGGCGTGACAAGCAGTTGAACGCTGGTCCGCAGCTCGCGCACGTAGGGCAGGCCGCACGTCTGCCCCAGCAACAGCCGCGGATCCCGCCACAGTGCGCGCATTTCCCTGCGCCGGTCCAGCCGCACCGGCGGCCGCAGTCCCCTTTCCTTCAGGGCGCCGGCCAATGCCCGCCACAAAGCATCGGTGTGGCGGCGCACCTCGGGCCAGTCATACATGGGAAGCGCCGCGACGGCGGTATCGGCTGCAGGCTCAGCCATGCCGTGCCTGTGACAGCGGATGGGCCACAGGTTCCTTGGTCCGGAACGCATAGCGGCGCAGCAGATCCCCGTAGCTGTCGAACCGGTAGCTGCCGTTCCGTGTCAGCGTCTGGGATCGGGTGTCGGCATACAGTCGCGGCAGCACATACCAGGGCGCCCCGGGGTGGCGATGATGGACCGCATGCAGATTGTTGTTGAGAAACAGCAAGGCCAACGGCCCGCGGTCCTCGATCACGACCGAGCGCCCGGCCTGGTCGGGATGGGCGCGGTGCTCGGCAAAGGTGCGCACCATCAGAACGCCGTAGCCCGCATAGGCAGCCAGTCCGTATTCCGCGGCACCGACGCCGCAGACCACCTGGGTCCAGACCAGAACGCAGGCGACCGAGGCCACATGCAACAGCCAGGCAGCGGCCACGTCCGGCGCGCCGGCGCGCAAGGCGCGCAGTTCACCCCGATAGAACCGCGCCAGGGCGATCGCCGGACCCAGCGTCACCCTGCCGACAAGCGTATTCTGGGCCCTCAACAACCACCGCAGCTGTCGCGAAGCCCGCGCCCAAACCTCTGGCGCCAGGTAGAAACTTTCGGTGTCCCGAGCCGGATCGGTCAGTGCCTCGGTCGCATGGTGGGCGCGGTGCAGGGCGCGGAACCGGCCATATGGCATGAACAGGCCCAGCGGCGGAAAAACCAGCGCCGCATTCACGGCCTCTGAGCCGGTCGGATGCCCGTGGGTCGCCTCGTGCTGCAGCGACGAGTGAAGCGTGATGCTCAGCGCCACGATCGGCAGCCAGAGCCAGCCAGAATCGCCGCCCATCAGCCAGGTCGCCAGAAGCCAGACCCCGTAACACAGGCCCAGCATTCCCACCGTCGGCCACTCGACCCGCGGCCAGTTAACGCGCCACATGATTACCCTCTTACCCCCGAAACAGATGGCATCATTTCGGGGTCCGTTGATCAATGTGGCGATATGAAGACTGTGTAGTTTTTATGGATTTTAATTTCCGAATTGTGGCTTTTAGTCACCATTTCCGATATAAAGTCCCCATCATGACGGTAGACAAACGCGACGTCGGCGACGTTTTCCGCGAGCGCCTCTCGGAACTGGCGGAGCGCCATGGCGGCAACCAGGCCGCTTTCGCCCGCGCGATCGGCCTGGACCGGTCGGCTCTGCGCCAGTTGATGGCGCCGGGTTCGACCCGCCTGCCGCGGGCCGAAACGCTGTGCCGGATCGCCGAGCGTCACTCGGTCAGCCTGGACTGGCTGTTGGGCCTCAGTCAGAGCGACAGCGTCGCCACCGAGATCAGCACGACGCTGGAGATCGAGGAGGCAGCCGACGACCGCGACGATACCCGGCTGAACGAATGGCATCGCGAGGCGATCGGCTACAAGATCCGCTATGTGCCGAAGGCCCTGCCCGACCCTCTCAGGCTGCAGGAGGTGATCCTCTATGAACACAGCCCGGATCGGGATCCGAAGCCGCTGACCCTGTTGCACGAGGCCGACAGCCGGCTGGCCTACACGCGGCGGCCGGAAACCGACATCGAGGTTTGCATGTCGCGCCAGGCGCTGGAACAGTTCGCCCGGGGCGAAGGCATCTGGAAGGGCCTGGCGGCACCGGTCCGTCGGCGCCAGCTCGAACACATGCTGACGCTGTTGGACGAGCTCTATCCGACCTTCCGCCTGTTCCTGTTCGATGCCGCCCAGATCTATTCCGCACCCTATACGGTGTTCGGGCCGATGCGGGCGGCGATCTACATGGGCCAGATGTACCTGGTGGTGAACTCGGTCGAGCACATTGCCGCCCTGACCCGGCATTTCGACCAGCTGATCCGGGCCGCCCGGGATACGCCGGTGGACTCGCCGCGTTTCGTCGAGGCCCTGTTGGACGTCGCCACATAGTCCCCATCCACGCCTGTCCTCGACGATTTGCGCCTTCCCAGTTGACCTTTAGCGCCCTGCCCCGTCGTAATGGCGCCAACGGCATGCCGTTCTATGGGGAGGGGTTCGAATGCTTCAGGACGACCTAGGGCTGACGCTGACCACCGACAGCCCGGACGCCGCCGCGGCGCTGACGCTGGCGATCGGGAATTTCTGCCGCTGGAAGGCCGCGGTCATGCCAGCGCTGAAGACCGCTCAGGATACCGACCCGGCCTTCGGCTTTGCCCACGTGGCGGGCGGCCTGATCCTGCACGCCGCCCGCGACGCGCGGTTTGCGCCGAAGATCGCCGAGGCCCTGGTGGCGGCCCATGCAGCCCAAAGCCGGATGAGCCCGCGCGAACGGCTCTATCTCGCCGCCTTGCAGGCGGCCGCGTCAGGGCGGATCGCCGAATCCGTTTCGGTCTACGAGACGATCCTGGCCTACCACCCCACCGACCTGTTCGCCCAGCGCCTGGCGCAGATGGAGCTGTTCTGGATCGGCGAGATGCGCTGGTCGGCGGAGATCTCCGGCCGCATCGCCGCGCACTGGAACGAAAACGTGCCGGACTACGGCCATCACCTCTCCTGCCGCGCCTTCGACCTGGAGGAGATCCACGAATTCGAGCAAGCCGAGCGGCTGGCCCGCACGGCGGTCGACCGCGACCCGACCGACGTCTGGGGAACCCACGCGGTCGCGCATGTTCTGATCATGCAGGGCCGGCATGCAGAGGGCATCGACTGGCTGGACGGCCTGAAGCACAACTGGGCGGATGCCAACCAGATGCAGCTGCATCTTTGGTGGCACCGCTGCCTGTTCCATCTGGAACGCGGCGAGACCGACGCGGTCCTGGATATCTACGACGCCTGGGTGCGCAACCGGAACCTGGATCTGCTGCAGGCCATGCCCGATCTCTATATCGACATGCAGAACGGCGCCTCGATGCTGCTCAGGCTGCAGTTGCGCGGCGTCGATGTGGGTGCGCGGTGGGAAGAGCTGTGCGCGCTGACCCTGCCGCGGCTCGACGACCATACGAGCCCGTTCACCTCGACCCATTTCGCGGTCATTCTCGCCGCCTGCGGCCGATTTGACGCGGCCGACAGCCTGATCCGGTCGATGAAGGCCTTTGCCGCCGAACCGGAGAACACGCTTGCCCCGCGCTACGGCGTCGCCGCGGTCCCCGCGGCCGAGGCGGCCGTCGCCCACGCTCGGGGCGATCACCAGGCCGTCGTCGAGGCCCTGTTCCCCGCGCGCCACATGCTGTGGCAGATGGGCGGCAGCCATGCCCAGCGCGACCTTTTCTTTTTGATCCTCGCCGATTCCGCGCGCCGGCTGGAACGGCGCGACCTGATGCCGATCCTGATCGACGACGTCGCGTGGGCCGGGTTCACCGAGCCGGCCGAACGGATCGGGTATGCCGGCCTGGCCGTAGAGCGCGTTGTCTAGACACGAGGGGGAAGACGCATGAACGAGGTGATCGCAATTGTCGGCGCCGGGCTGGTGGGCCGGGCCTGGGCCCTGGTCTTCGCCCGCGCCGGCAACACGGTCCGCATCTACGACCCGGCCGCGGGCATGGCCGAAGACGCGCTTGCCCGGATCGACGTCGAATTGCCTGAGCTGGACCGGATCGGGCTGCTGCGCGGCCGGACGCCCGAGCAGGTGCGGTCCAACCTGGCCGTCGCACCGACCCTGGCCGCGGCCCTGGACGGCGCCGTCCATGTGCAGGAGAACGTGCCCGAAACCCTGGACGCGAAACGCGCCGTCTTCCGGGAACTGGACGCCGCGGCGACCCCGGAAACCGTGCTGGCCTCTTCCACGTCCGGCATCGTCGCGTCGGCGTTTTCCGAAGACCTTGCCGGCCGCGCCCGCTGCCTGGTCGCCCACCCGCTGAACCCGCCGCACCTGATTCCCCTGGTCGAGATCGTGCCCGCCCCCTGGACCGCGCCCGAGACCGTGGCGCGGGCGCGCACGCTCTACGCGGACAGCGGCCAGGCCCCCATCGTATTGAAGCGCGAGGTGCCCGGATTCGTCATCAACCGCCTGCAGGGCGCCTTCCTGCACGAGGCGGTGAAGCTGGTCGAGGACGGCATCACCGATGTCGAAGGCGTCGATGCCGCGGTCAAGGACGGGCTGGGCCTGCGCTGGTCCTTCATGGGTCCGTTCGAGACCATCGACCTGAACGCGCCCGACGGCATTGCCGACTATATCGAACGTTTCGGCGGGCTTTACCTGGACCTTGCCCGCGATTCCGGTCCGGCCCGGGAATGGACGCAGGATACCGCGGTCGCCCTGGAACAGGCGCGGCGCCAGGTGCTGCCGGCAGGCGATCTCAAGTCCCGCGCGGCCTGGCGCAACCGCCGCCTGACCGCCCTGATGGGCCACAAGAACGCGATGGAGGAAAAGGAGCGGTAGCGCCTTGGCGCTTCTTGGCAAGAAGTGAGTATCGCAGATCAAGGCGGCGGACGCCGCATTGGTCTATAGAGGAGACGGTGGACAGGTGTGGTACGTGGTCCGGCGCCGTTTGTGCGGTTGTCCACCCGGCGCCGGTCCCGCATTTGTTCTGACCCCTCAACCCATCGCCTGCAGTTTTTTGGTCCCTTCTCCCCAGAGGGAGAAGGTGGCCCGCAGGGCCGGATGAGGGGGTTCGGGTGCCGGTAGCCCTTACGGCTTCTCGTCGGACCTCAAATCCAGCCACGCCAGTTGCTCCGGCGTCAGCGCCAGGTCGGCGGCGGCCAGCGTGTCTTCAAGCTGGGCAACCGTGCGGGGGCCGATCACGGCATAGGACGGGAATGGCTGATTCAGGACATAGGCGGTAGCGATGTGGCCGGCGCCGACGCCCAGATCGGCGGCCAGTTCCTGGGCGCGGCGTCGGCGCACGCGGTTGTCCGGGCTGTCGAAACAGGCCTCGGGCTCGGTTCCTTCCGGAAGCTGCGAAGCGTCCGCGGCGGCAAAGAAATACCCGCGCGCCTGGCTGGACCAGGAAAAGTGCGACGTGTTCGTCTCGGCGAGGTAGGCCAAGGCCGCCGGTTCGGAGGACGAAACGCAGCCCGGCCAGACCGGTTTGACCATGTGCGCCAGCGACAGGTTGTTGTTCAGCACGCAGAAGCCGCGTTTGTCGTTCGCCGCGGCATAGTCGTTGGCGGCCTGAAACCGTTCCATAGTCCAGTTGGAGGCGCCGAAACACTTGATCATGCCGGACTCGGCTTCCGCATCCAGGACATCGATGAACTCGCTGACCGGAACCTCCAGGTTGTCCCGGTGCATGATGTAGATATCCGCGGCCGGGATGGTCAGACGCTCCAGCGAGGACTGCAATTGCCAGACCAGGTCGTCCGGGTCGCAGAAGGGCGTGTGGGCGCCCTTGACGACGACCGCGATACCATCGGCAACGCCCCGCTGTTTGATCCAGCCGCCCAGCGCTTCTTCGCAGCGGCCCGCGCCGTAGACGAAAGCGGTGTCGAAGGCGGTGCCGCCGGCCTCGAGGAAGGCATCCCACACCGGGGCGCCGTCTTCGGTATTCATCTTGTTGTCGCAGCCCAGAATCAAGCGGGAAACGTCCTTGTCCAGGCCCGGCAGATGACCGTATTTCATTCTTCGTCCCAATCGTTCACGGCCCAAGGCCTGGCATCCATTCCGGCCCGGCGCGCGCGCCAGTCCACTCCAATCAATGGCCGGGAATTTATCACACAAAAAAGCGCGGGCGCATCCATGCCGGATGCGCCCGCCCAAGTTCGAAGATCGTTTTCGTTCAGTTTTCCTTGGCGTTGGCCATGATCTGGTCGAAGTCCTCCCGGATCTGCAGGGCCCAGTCATCCATCGCCAGTTCGACGTCTTCCCATGTGGACCATGGGTTCGAATTGTTGTAGGTTCCGCGCCGGCTGTCCGCCGCCACGATCTGCGTTTCGCCGGTTTCGAAATCGACAAAGACCCCTTCGACCGTCACTTTGCCGACGACCGGCGAAACGCCGATCATCATGATCGTGCCGGTGTTGGCCGCCTTGCTGCCGAAGCCGGAAGGCGCTTCCAGCCCGGTGATCGCGATCTGGATGGTCATCATGTTGTCCTGCGGCGTGTCGACGACCGAGTATCCGCCTTCCCTCAGCTTTTCGACGATCGCATCGCGGAAGTACGCCTGAATCCGGGTGACGTCTTCATCGTTCAGACGCTCCATCCCCTTGTCCGTATAGACCACCGCCACGTTCTCGATCATGAAGTGGTCGTACTGATCGACATCCTTGTAGCAGGGCCGGATGTAGGATCCCGGGAAGTTCGGATCCGGCTCGAATCCGCTGATGTCGTTCACAAACGTGTAGTCCTCGGGCAGGTCCACCTGTTCGGAGGTCCCGCAGGCCGCCAACCCCAGTGCAACGGCCCCAACCAGTGCGTAGTGTGCAAGATCCCTGATCGTCATTGCAGTCTCCTCTGAGACGATGATTGAAAAACACACACATATTTTCGTTTTACGGTTGCATTGATGCCGTGGCCGGTTCAAGTCCCGGTTGGCGGCCGCGATCGCAAATCGCTTCGGACGCTAACGGCAACGGCCCCGAGGCATGATGCCCCGGGGCCGTTATCACAGACACGCTCACCGTATCATGGGCCTGCGATCAGGCCGCCCCGACGCGAAGCACTCAGTTCTCCATCTTCTTGGCGGCCGCCTCGTGGATGTCGTCGAAGGACTGGGTTATTTCGTCGGCCCAGTCGTCCATCGCGTTTTCGATGTCCTGCCAGTTCGACCACGGGCTGGAGTTCATGTAGGAGCCACGCCGGCTGTCCGACACCACGGCCTGAATTTCACCCGTTCTGGCGTCGATGAATGCCCCCTCGATGGTCACCGCACCAACCGACGTGGACATGCCGACCATCAAGCTTGTCGCGACATTGGCCGCCTCACCGCCGGGCTGTTCCAAACCGTTGATGTAGAGCTTGATGATCATGCTGTCGTCCTGGGGCGAATCGACGACCGTGTACCCGCCTTCCGACAGCTTGGTCTTCACCGCGTCGCGGAAATAGACGGCGATGCGCGCCCCATCTTCCGGGTCCACACCTTCGCCAATCTTGACCACTTCCACGTCATCGATGACGAAGCTCTTGTACTGGTCCACATCCTTGTAGCCTGGCTTGAGCCAGGAATTCGGATAAACCGGATCCGCTTCGAACCCGCTGATGTCGTTAACGTAGACGTAGTCCTCTGCCATTTGCTCTTTTGCGGTCCCGCCGCAGGCTGCGAGACCCAACGCCAGACTGCCGACCAGTGCGTAGGCAGCAAATTCCTTAAATCCCCTTCATAATCCCCTCCAGGTTCCGTTAACCTTTTACCACACAGAACTTAATGATGATGGTCGCATGTTGCATTGATGCTTATCAAGCAACATGATCCACCGCTGCCGGGCCCGGTTGGACCGCCATTCCCCCCCCCCCCCCCCCCCCCCCC
>Ga0209783_1000057_pt1 | contig 60350 bp, 47 predicted proteins | sample WorMetfiPIANOSA1_FD_187395 | JGI IMG/M metagenome (GOLD analysis project Ga0209783, IMG submission 187395) | Marine gutless worms symbiont microbial communities from Max Planck institute for Marine Microbiology, Germany - Olavius filocauda... | ecosystem: Host-associated > Annelida > Digestive... | reverse complement strand
TCGCTTTGCCACCCGGAAAGCTGCTAAGTTGGAAGTGCTTGACTACATCGGCTTCTACAATGCGATGCGGCTACATTCGACGCTGGGATATCTCAGCCCGATTAATTATGAAAAAGAACAATTAAATAATGCTGCTTAAAACCGTGTCCGTTTTTACTGGACCACTACAATTCTGGTTTTAAATTTCACTAGAACCCGCAACTCTGGGACCCTCGAACCCTAAAAAACGCCTTTGGGGTTATTATATGAAACCGGACATCGCCATTATCGGCTGTGGCAAGGTCGGCACATCGCTGGGTTATTTCCTATCCGAAGCAGGTTATCGCATCAGCGGCTTCTTTAGTAAAACCCGTGTTTCCGCTGAAAATGCCGCCCAATTGATCAACGGACCCGCTCCGTCCCCTTCATCCGCGGAAGCCGCCCAGACAGCGACGGTTGTACTGATCACGACTCCGGACGATGTCATTGCAGATGCCGGAGCACTTATCGCTCAAGGCAAAGGATACCGGGATGGTGCTGCCGTCCTCCATTGCAGCGGCGCCCTGCCATCGACCATCCTGGAACCGGCTAAAAAAACCGGTGCCTTCATCGGTTCCATGCACCCGCTGCAGAGTTTTGCCGCTGCCCGCACGGATATTAACCCGTTCAAGGGCATCAATATGGCCGTGGAAGGTGATGACCAGGCCGTCGCCCACGCAACTCGGATAGCAACCGATCTAGGCGCCCAGGTACACACCATCAAAACCGCCGGCAAAACCCTCTACCATGCCTCGGCCGTGGCCGCCTCCAATTATCTGGTCACGGTCATGGACCTATCCCTCAAAATGCTGCAAGCCGCCGGCATCGAGCCTGCCGACGGCTTCAAGATTCTCAAGCCCCTGATAGACGGCACCTTGAACAACGTTGAAAAGATCGGTATCCCGGAAGCTTTGACCGGACCAATTGCACGCGGTGACGTGGATACGGTGGCCGCCCACATCGAGCATATCTCAGAACAGGTACCGGAACTTAAAGCACTGTACTGTAATCTCGGGGTGGATACGACCGGTATCGCCCGGGCCAAAGGGGCGCTTGATGATGAAGGTGTGGCCGCTTTCCTTAAGTTGCTCCAAAAATAGGCAATTAAGAATCTAGGGTCTAGCCTTGGATAAATTAGCGATCGAATCTGTTCCATACCAAATCCATCCCTCCGCAAACAAAACGCTGACTGTCTTATTGGGAATTTGAGCATATCGATGAGTGTTTTGCCCATTCGCGTCCCGATCCGGGTGGATTGCTCTAAATGCGCAAAACGGCCCTGGGCTGCTTCTCCGGGACCCGTGCTTTCGGTTAGGCTTACAAATGGTAACAAAGTGCTTGCACATCCTATACGGCGTGCGGTGGCGGGTTGATGTCGGACTGCGCCCTGGGGCTGAATACGGGAAATACGAATTGATTCTTTAGATGGTTTCAAGCGGTGAACACAGCAATCGTTCGCGGAGGCAGATGGTGCTATTTATGCCACGCGGCGAACGATTGCCTTTACAGGTATCTCAGCGGTTGGCAATTTCCATAAAGCGCCGGTTCACCTCTCTATCTATTTTATCCAGAGTCTTGCGAATGTTCTTTTTATCCCTGCGCGACAAAGTGGAATCGTCCATGGCCATCTTGATCCGGTTCCGTTGACCCTGGTATTCAAATTGGGATCGTTTGGTACATGCAGTGACTTGTCCCAGCTTTAAAGTCGCCTTTTTCCATTCCGCATTTGAGTTGTAGTACCGCTTGATGGATTTGGACATGGTTTTCGCATTTGTCTGAATGTTTTTATCTATCCGGGCCTTTTTCATTGTCACGCGAACGGCTTTCCATTTGTCTTTGTTTGCTTTCATTTCGGCGGGGGTAACCGGATATTCCCGGGCGTTGTTGGCAACCCCGGCACGGGTGAAGTGCTTAATCCAATCGTCAATGGCCGCGAGGACGTCCTCTTTTCCCGGCTTATCCGGGGCCCTGCCCACTGCTTTCCTGATGGTTCTGGCCATCGTCATCATGTTGGCCTCGGCATCATACATCGTGCGCACCGAATTGCGGAATTTTTTGTCAACTTCTTCAATGAGGGGTTCACACTCTTCATATTGCATCAGGATCGGAACCATATCGGTCAACAGCGTGTACATATCAGCTGTCCTCTCCGGCATCTTGCGAATCTTGGAAAGCTGTTTCTGCCAGAGCTTGTCGATCTCCAGACTCAGGGCTGGCTGAGCCAGGGCCAGTATACATACGACCATGATCACGAGTTTGAAAAAATACTTCATATGACCTCCTGATTTGGTAATTTTGGAATTCCCCGTAAAATTAGCCTGGACACTTAGCTTGAGATCGTCGCTGAATACAACGGCCCCACTTCGTTGGCCGCTTGTGCGGCAGATCTCTTCGGCCGCGAAGACCTGATTTGCCAAACGCTTTTTTGCGGTGTCCGGTCCCCCTGGGAAGGCTGATTTTCCGGTAGACTTCTTATTTTATGAGTGTACTATGTGTCACCCGAAATAGCAAAGTCCGGGCGACCGGTTCATTCTATTTGACCAGAATGTTATATTTCGATATTTCTGGTAATATGGTTGACAATACGTTTTCAAGGCTTTATAGTAGCCCCATGAAACTTGATTACGACAATGCATCCGCCCTGCTCAGCCAGTTAGGGAATCCAACCCGGCTGAGAATCGTACGTGAATTGGTGCGGGTCGGCGGTAGCGGGATGGCTGTGGGTGAAATAAGAGATCGGTTGGGAACACCGAATTCAACCCTCTCTCACCATCTCAGCCATCTCAAAAATGCGGGACTTGTCAGGCAGCAACGCGAGAGCACCGTATTGCGATGCTTTATCGAATACCAGGTAATCGACGCCATTGTCGAATTTCTAACCAAAGAGTGCTGCGCGACTGAGAAGCAAAGCTGATCTTTTTTTTACACTTAAATTTCGAAAATTCTGGAAATTTAGAAAATAGGAGGAAATCATGGAAACAGTATTGAAAAAAACAAAACACAGTTTCCCCATGGCAACGATTTTTCAAGATCGGGTCATTGCCTTTGGACTCCTGGGAGTGGTGGCGCTGTTCATTGTTGACAGCAGTCAGGCGCTGGACAGTATACGCTTTACCGGTGCCGCCCTCGCGCACATTGCACCCTATTTTATTCTGGCAGTCCTATTTGCCGCTTACGCCAAAGCCAGCGGGTCCGATCACCTGATAGCGCGTGCATTTTCAGGCAGTATACTGACCGCCATAGTCCTCGGATCTTTGGTGGGCGCGTTGTCACCGTTCTGTTCCTGCGGCGTCATCCCCATTATTGCCGGCATGCTGGCGTCCGGCGTACCCCTGGCACCCGTGATGGCATTTTGCATCGCATCCCCCATAATGGACCCTGAAATGTTCATCCTTACGGCGGCCGGCATAAATGGCAATTTTGCCATCGCTAAAACAATTACCGCGATCGGCATGGGCCTCTTGTCCGGGTTTGCAATCCTGGGGATTCAAAAATTTGGTTACCTGCTGCAACCGCTGAAACAGGCGACTGGCTGCGGGTGCGGGCAGTCTGACTTCAATACCCAGGTTCCCGCTACGATAGCCTGGCGCTTCTGGAGGGAACCTTCAAGACGTGCTGAGTTTCAAACCCAGATCAAAACGAACGGCCTGTTCCTGGGAAAATGGATGACCCTGGCATTCTTTTTAGAGAGCCTGATGATCGCCTACATACCGGCTGATCTGGTAGCTGATCTCGTTGGCAACGACAATGCCCTGGCTATCCCAATTTCAGCATTGATCGGCATACCGGCCTATATGAACGGGTATGCCGCTATACCGCTGATTTCCGGCTTGATGGAACTCGGTATGACACCCGGTGCCGCCCTTTCATTCGCGACAGCCGGTGCGGTTTCCTCAATCCCGGCCGCCATAGCGGTATATGCCCTCGTGCGACGCACGGTATTTATGCTGTATATCCTGTTAGGTCTCGGTGGTTCACTAATGGCGGGCTTCATCTACCAGTTCTTGGTTTAACCGGCGGGTGGCTGAATAGACGGCCTATATATGGCGCCAATTGGATTGTCAGACTGTTTGGTACAATGGGATCCACTCACAACCGCGCATCCCATTGGCAAACAGCCCCTTCCTGGCGCAGTTCTACCTGAATCGATTTGCAGAGGACGGCGGACAGCAGGCAGCTATATTTTGAAAAGATCCAATTTTTCAGCGCCCAGTTCCTGATTGGCAGCGGCCAGTTTATCTTCGCCGGAGATGACGGCCACAGCGCTCTTTTCCGTGCTCCCGTTGAAATAGGTTTCCCCGGCAGCCATGACATCTTCGCGGGTTACTGCCAGCAGCCGGGTTTTATATTCCTGGCGGGCTTCATCGGTGAGGTTAACCAGGTTGCGGTAGAAGGCCTTGCGAGCCGCCGCCCCCGGGGGATCCGGTTTGTCGATCTCGGAGCAAACCTGGAGGATGGCCTCCTTTATATCCTCCTGGCGGTAGTCGCCGCTGCGGACAAAATCGGCGGCCTTACGGTAAACCGCCAGTGTCCCCAGCAGACGGGGATCCCGGTAGGAGCCGTACCCGAAAAGCCCCTCTTCGGAATTGTAGACGGCAAAACCGCCGTAGGCCCCGCCTTTTTCCCTTATTTCCCGGTGCAGGAACATGGACCGCAGCAGCTTGGCGGTAACGGACAGTACCGGCGCATCCGGGTGCGCCATGCGCACGGCCGGAAAGACACTGGCCACGTAGGAGACGGCCGATGCCGTGGACCAGCCTTCCCTAATCAGGCCGTCCGATGCCGCAGCCGGCTGAAATTGGGCCGCGTCTGCGTCCTGGGAACCCAAAGACGTGTTGATGCCAACCGCCAGATCAACCGCTGTTCCCAGGGCCTGGTCGTCACCGATCAGGGCCATCTGGAGGTTGCCGGTCCGGAACAGGGCCTTGCCAACCTTGTCCAGTTTGTCCGCCAGGGCGGCTACACCCGTATCCGTGGCATCGGCAGTAATTTCCTTGATGGTTCTGAGCTGGTGAATGCCGCTCCATTTTTCACTGAGCAGACCGGTTGGGCTGAACCCACGGGAAGCCAGCGAAATCGCCAGACGGTGACCGTTCTGGAGCACCATGGCTTCCAGGCCGGCCCGGTATTCGAAAAGCAGACTCTTCAGACGCTCGTGATCGTCGAAACTGTAATCGGCGACCATTTCGTTGAGGATGGCGAACATCCCGGCCTGGTTGCGATTGAGGCATTTGGCGTTGAAGGAGACAAAGGGCAGGCATTCGCCCTGCTCGACAAAGGTGGTTCGGGCGTGGGCGGACAGGCCCAGGCCGCCCGTGGTAAGATCCACCCGGCGGGCCATCTCCACGTAGCTGCTTTGCCGGGTCCCGACTTTGGGCAGGGTGTAGGCGAAGATGGGCACCAGTGGCAGCAACTCGGCGTCTATGCCGCGCGCATCCAGAGCAGAGGTAAAATAGAGAATTCCGGCTGTCGGCTGATTGTAAGCCACGGCCGGGGCTGTCTCCAGGACGTCCGACGGTGCCACCCTGACCATATCCGGGGGGATATCCGCCAATTCGAGCGTCGGCAGCACATCGATATCCTCTTCCGCTTCCTGGAGTCGCACCAGGGCCGCGGCATCTGCAGCTATGCGGTTTAAATCCTCGTCCGACAGGGTGGCCCTGATCTCTCCCAGAACTTTTGCTTCCCGGGCCTGTTCGCGGGTCTCCATATCATGGTCAGGTGTCAGCAGCAGTTTCACGCGATGCGGGTTGTCCAGCAGGTAGCGGCGGATGCGCCCTTCGAAAAACGGTCCGGCTTCCACGGCCGCCCGTATTTTGGCCAGATCTTCGTCAAGTTGTAAAATCCTCTCCGGCTGCCCGCCGTGCAGCCAGGTAGCACAGACGCTCATGAAAAGACGCAACCCCTGGGGATAAGGGGTGTTGCGCACCTCCTTGCGATGGAATTCCAATTGGTGGATGGCGGCGTCGATTAGGGGTTTATCGATCCCTTTTTCGACCAGATCCGTCAGTACGGTAAAAATGATCTTTTCCACCGCTCCCGAATCTTCAGCCCGCACATCTTTGAGCCCCATGTTGAACACCGTATCACGGTTGTCTGCGTCGAATCCGGAATAATCACTCAGGGCCGACCCGAGGCCGGCGTCGATCAGGGCTTTGCGCAGGGGCGAAGCCGGGTTGCCGGCCAGAATTTGTTCCAGCAATGCCAATACCAGCACTTCGAAAGTATCGGTAATTTCCGTACACAGCCAGGCCTGACAGGCCTGGTATTTTTTATCAGGATCTTCGCTCTTGCCCAACATGAAGGGGAACGCCGCTTCACGGGGTGCCTGCCACCGCGGCTGGCTGGGCACAGCGGTCCCCGGATCGATTTTCGTAAAATTGCTTAAAACTTTCGATTCGATAAAGGCCAGATGATCCGCAAGCGGTAGATGCCCATAGGTATAAAAATAGGCATTGCTGGGATGATAGTGTTGCCGGTGAAAAGCGACCAGCTGTGCATGGGTGAGGTCGGGAATATGTTTGGGGTCTCCCCCGGAATTGAAGCGATAGGTGGTGTCCGGGAAAAGCGAAGAGAGCAGCGATTGACCCATCACCTGGTTGGGTGCGGACATGGCCCCTTTCATTTCGTTATAGACCACGCCCTTGAAGGCCAACCGGGTATTGCCGTCACCCATTTCACCACCATCGACGGATTCCAGGCGATGTCCCTCCTGCTTGAAGCTCAATTCTTCGATTTTGGGAAAGAACGTCGCATCCAGGTAGACATCCAGCAGGTTGTAAAAATCCTTCCGGTTCTGGGTGGCAAACGGATACATGGTCCAGTCCGAAGCGGTAAAGGCATTCATGAAGGTGCTCAGGCTGCGTTTGAGCATGGAGAAGAAGGGATCGCGAACCGGGAATTTGGCGGACCCGCACAGCACGGTGTGCTCCAGGATATGCGCCACGCCGGTGGAATCGGCAGGCACGGTTTTAAACGCGACTGCAAATGTGTTCTCTTTGTCTTTGGTTGCCAGGTGGATGTGACGGGCCCCGGTTCCCGGATGTTGGAGTTCAACCATAGTGGCGGCCAGATTTTCCAGGGGCACGATCCGTACGATTTCATAAGCGCCGACCTGATCGCCCGGGTTCAATTGCAGCAACTGCTGAGCTGGGTCTTGTGCCACTGATCTTCCTTTCCTTACCGCTGTTTACGCTATAAATTGAGGGCCGCCGGATTGTTCAGGATCAACCCGGTTTCACCCGGTAGATACCCCGGCTGAGACGCTGAATCCGTCCCTGTTTATGGAGCCTGAAAATGATGTTGCGCAATTTTTTTTCTCCGAAACCGGTTTTGGCCTGGATATCAGCCAGATCAGCCCCTTTTCTAAACGACTGCATAGCAGCATACACCGTGTCTGCAGCTGTGGTGGTCGTTCGCGGCCGGGTCGTTTTACGCCGTGCGGTCCGGCCCCGGGACCGCCCTCCAGGGGCACCCCCGGCCGCAATGTCACGCATGAGCATTTCGAGCCGGTCTATCCTTTCCACAAGTTTGTCAATATCTGTCTTGGTGGGCAGATCGTAATATTGAATAAAGAACTTCACCATGGCGTCAAAACTGACCGCCTTGCCCTTTTTCTTGGTCATCCCAACCTCCCTGAACATATAGACCTGCTAATAATTACAATGAATTAACTCGGACAATATCGTTTTCAAAAAGTAAGGAATGTACCTCTAAAAGTCAAGCATTGGGAGCCAACCGAGCCGATGCAGTGAAACAAACATCAAAATCCGGATTGGTCAGTTTTGAGTTTCAGGCGTTAAGTGTTATGAATAAGGGGCCGAGGGTTCAAGGGCCCAAGTGAAAATCAAAAGGCAAAAGACCGATCATAAAAATCACTCGAACCCTCGACCCCTTGAACCCTTGGCCCCTTGCGACAACGAAGCAGAAGAAGATCCGGTAAAACCCGGTCTATCTTACAATCTGAACATAACGATTAAAATGGACCTTTCATGACCTCTCCACGCACCCTGCTTTCGGCCTGGAACCTGCATCCGAAAAAACAACTGGGCCAGAACTTTCTTGCCGAGCCGTCAACCGCGCGCATGATCATCGAGCGGGCCCGGTTGAATCCGGAGGACACCGTCCTGGAGATCGGTTCCGGACTGGGTGCTCTGACCATCCCGGCTGCATCCCGGGCAGCGCATGTAACCGCTGTGGAAACCGACCGTAAGCTTGCCGATCTGTTAAACACGGAACTGTTGGCCGCGGGTGTGGACAACGTCACCATCGTGCGCGACAGCATTCTCAATGTGGACATCGCAAAACTGGCGGATGGGGCTGCCGGCCCGCTGGTGGTGATCGGCAACCTGCCCTATAACATCTCCTCCCAGATCCTGGTTAAGCTGATCAGCACACGCGCTGTCATCGACCGGGCCATCGTAATGTTCCAGAAGGAACTGGCCGAAAGGCTGGTGGCCCAGCCCGGAAACAGGGCCTACGGACGCATCACCGCCATGCTGGCCTATTGTGCGGAAATTAAATCTCTCGCTACAATCAAGGCCCAGATGTTTTTCCCCCGCCCCAAAGTAGATTCCGAGGTTGTAGAGATCCGCCTGCGGGAAAGAACCGGTGCAGCCGTCGACGATGAGACCCACCTGTTTCAGGTCATCAAGGCTGCCTTCGGAAAACGGCGCAAAACCTTAAAAAACGCTCTCAGCCAGAGCGACCTGGGTATCGATGGACCGATTGCCGAAACAGCTCTCGTTGCGGCCGCCATCGATCCGGTCCGCCGGGCAGAGACTCTGACCAGCGACGAATTTGTCCGCCTGAGCAATGCGATCGGGATGTTGCGATAAAAACATACCGCCAGGTGCAAGTAGAGGTTGCCCTGGAAAATGGCTACCATGGCAATGGCCGTAATGGAGGCCCAGCATGCAGATCGAAGCAATCATCAATATCGGCGCAGACGGTCTTTCAAAAGATGCCGCCCGTAATGTCCGCCTAGTCAATCTGCTGACCATCATCACCTCTGCGGGGACATTATTATATCTGTTCTTTTTTTTATTGGCTGAAGCAACCCTGCCGATGGCTCTCAATGTAGTCATGATACCGCTCTATCTGATTGCCTTTCTACTCGTTAGCCGCGGGAAGCACAGGCATGCCAAGATTTGGCTGGTATCCATATTTATGCTGCATATGCTGATTCAAACCGCGTTTGTTTGCTCAAAAGCGGCCGGCTTTCACTACTTCTATCTCGTAACCCCCCCCATCGTTTTCCTATTGTTTGAACACGGTGCCCGCAAGGAAAAGATCCTGTTGAGCGTCACCGCGGTCCTGCTGTTCTACTGGTGCGAATTCCTTGGGTTACAGCAGCCCCTGGTAGAACTTTCCCTACAGGCAGCGCGATTTTTCCATCTTTTCTCCATCCTGACCATTTTTATAGGCATCCTGGCTGTCATCATCCTGTTCATACACGACCTGGGCCGGCATGAAGAACAGCAGGCGGCCCTGATCGCAGATCTCGAAGCGGCCCTGTCAGAGGTACGCACCCTGCAAGGGTTCTTGCCCATCTGTGCATCATGCAAATCGATACGGGACGACAGCGGGTATTGGAACAAGATTGAAAATTACATCCTGGAGCACTCGCAGGCGGTCCTCAGCCACAGCCTGTGCCCGCAGTGTACGGAAAAACTGTACGGCAACGAAACATGGTATCGTCCCAAGACCTTCGAAAATAAATAGGCCGCCAGATTCAACAGGTGCTTGCAATCGGCACGGATCAGAGCACCAGCGGCCAAAAGAGCGGTAAGGCCACCATCAACACCAACAGAACGATCAGGGTCAAAGGGATCCCCACCTTCAGAAAATCTACGAAACGATAGCCGCCGGGCCCCATGACCAGGACGTTGGCCGGGTGGGAAATAGGCGAAGTGAAGCTGGATGAGGCTGCCAGGGCGATGCCCATCAACAGTGCGTGCGGCGATAATCCCAAGCCCGCGGCCGTGTTCAGGGCGATCGGCACCATGAGGACCACCAGGGCAGCCGTGGGAATGATACTGGTCGCAACAAAGGTTATCAGCAGCAGTCCGCCCAGCACTGCGTGGGGACCGAAGGGGCCCACAAAAGCAACCACGCTTTCGGCCAGCAGGCGGGCGGCCCCGGTCTTGTCCAGGGCAGTGCCCAGCGGCAGCATGCCGGCAATGAGAAAAACGGCTTTCCATTCTATATAGCGATAGGCTTCCTCCATGGTCAGACAACGGGTCAAGACCATAACGGCGGCCCCGATAACCACGGCTATATAAATCGGCACCCAGCCCGCAATTACCGGCAACATGACCGCGGCCATAACGGCCAGGGCGGTTTTTGCCTTTTCTTCCCGAGGGACTTCCTGGGCGGTCTTGGTCAGTACAATGAAATCCGGTTCACGCCCCAGAATCCGCAGCTTCTCCCAGGGGCCATACAGCATCAAGGCATCCCCGAATTCCAGGGTCATGTTGCGCAAGTCGGAATGGTACGCGCGGCCTTTACGCCAGATTGCCAGTACGGTCAGGCCATATTTTTCCCGGAAATTCAGTTTGCCCAGGGTCAGGCCGGAAAGCACGGAATGGGGGGACAGGATGACTTCCACCAACCCGACACGGTCGTCTTCAAGCGCCGCCAGATCGGTAACCTGGGAGGAATCGGCCAAAAGATCGCCTTTCAGGCCCTGCATCTGCAAAATAGCCAAGAGATCGGCCGCCCCGGATACCAGCAGGCTGTCGGTGGCATCGAGGCGATCGGTGGCAACGGGAATACGGGTCTGTCCGGCGGAATCCACGATGCACAGGATCTGGACGTCGATGGCATCACCCAGGCGGCTCTCGCTGAGTGTTTTTCCAACCAAACCGGGCGCATCTGCCACTTTCAGGTGATGCAAGCGGTTGCCCAGCGCGGTTGTCTCGATTAATTGCGCCGGGCTTAACGTAACCGGCGCCTTGAAATAAGGCTGCTCCGCCAGAACCGTCAGCCGTTCGGCAGGTCCATAAGCGACCAACCGGTCGCCCGCATCAAGCGCCAGGGATCCCAGTTTTTCGTCTATACGCTGGTCTCCCCTGAAAATTGCCAGTGCCGTCAAACCCAGGCGATTGCGAAAATCTATCTTTGCAATCGTGCGGCCCACAAAAGGTGAGGCCGGTCCAACCTGCAATTCAGCTACCTGCATGCCGTGCGCAAACAGTTCTTCGACGTTCGCCATCTTCGATCCGGCCAGCAGGTGCCCCCAGTGGTTCAACTCGCGGAGCAAGTCCACCCGTCCGGTTACAGTGAGCACATCATGCGGTGCGATGGCGGCCGAGACCTGCGGCGCCAGGATGGACTGGCGACCACGGGCAATCCCGATGACATTGAGCCCCAAGCCCGATCCGAGGTAGCTGTTGGCCAGGGTTTTACCGGCCAGAGCCGAAGCCGGGGGTACGTGGATCCTGGCCAGATTCCTTTCCAGTCCATAGCGAACGCGGTAATCCTGGTAGCCGGGCGTTTTCTGATCGGGCCCCTGCTGGGGCAGAAACCGAATACCGACAACTGCCATAAAAACGATCCCGCCGGCCATTACCAGCAGACCGATCGGCGTAAAGTCGAACAGTGAAAAGGGGGGCAGGTTGTTCTGGCGCAGAGCCTCGGTCACCAGGATGTTGGGGGGCGTTCCGATCATGGTCGTCAGGCCGCCCAACAGCGAGCCGTAGGCCAGCGGCATGAGCAGCAGCGAGGGTGATCGGCCGGTCTTCCGGGCGATGTCCATGACAACCGGGAGCATGAGCGCGGCGACTGCGACGTTGTTCATCACAGCGGACAGCACCCCGGCAATCACCATGATGACCACGACCAGGGTCGTCGGCCGGCCCCCGCCCACCTTTAAAAGCTGCCGCCCCAGGATATTGGCGATCCCGGTCCGGGTCAGGCCGCCACTGAGAATAAATACCGCCCAAATGGTGACCACGGCAGGATTGCTGAAACCGGCCAAGGCCTCGGTGGGGCTGACGAGTCCGGTCACGGCCAGTACGCCCAGCACGAGGAGTGCCAGCACCTCCAGAGCAACCCACTCGGTAATCAGAAAGAGGATGACTGCCGCGAGGATCAGTAACACACCTATTATTTCTGCCGACATCGGATAATCTTCTCCAGGCTGCTTTGGGCTATTAGAGGTTGGATGATAGTCTTAAAACTGGATGGTTAATTATAGTTCCGAATGCAAGCCTGTCAATTCGGCGAAATTGAATCACAACAGACAGAATTCACGATGGAGGGTATATTCAGGAGCCCTTTTTCAAGCGATCGACCGTGTCGAGATCACACACATCGAATTGCTGGCCGCAGACCCCACACAGCATCTCGCACTCGTCAGGCTTTCGTGTTCGCCGCCGTTTCAGGGAGCCTTTGCAATCCGGGCATTTCAGGTCCTGCTCATTGATCGGGTTTGGGGAATCGTCTGTCATGGGCCCTCCTTCTTATACGCCATGGGCGGTTTCAGCGTGTCCCTACATAAGGTCGGCAATACTTACGGTTCGGTCACCCAGCATATTTACATAACTGCCCATCTCGTTGTCGTACCAGCCATAGATCACCGACTGGGTGATGGGCACCCGGATCAAGGGCGCATTCAGGGACTTCAACAGGTCTTTGTTCAGGCCGGGAACATTTTCCAGGTCGACGGTCAGTTCGGCCGTACGGGTGTGGATCTCGTGGCCCTCGATGGTGGCGGCTGCCCGGGGGATGCCGATGATGTCACAGGACACATTCTGCTTGTGCGAGTAGCGCAGGTAGCCGGAAGGGTCAATCTCGGCTGACTGCCGGTAGATGTCGTTGAGCGCCTGTTTGGTGATGGGCGCGCCGGATAATTCTTCCTGCAGGTTGATAACCAGGATGATCAGACTGCCCGTGGCGGTGGGTACCCGGACAGATTCGGCGATGAACCCGATCTGTTCCATTTCAGGTATGACCAGGCGCAGGGCTTTGGCGGCGCCGGTGCTGGTCAGGATAATATTGTTCATGATACTGCGATTTTTACGCAGATCCGTCTTGCCGCTCTTGGGCAGTCGATCCAACACCTGTTGGGACCCGGTGGCGGCGTGGACGGTCGCCATGGAAGCGGAAAGGATTCGCTGGGGGCCGAAAGCATCCAGCAGGGGTTTCATCATATGGGCCAGGCAGGTGGTGGTGCAGGATGCATTGGATATCAAACTATGGTTGCGGGCATCATAGGATTTATCGTTGATACCCATTACGGTGGTAACGGCATCCGTCGGCATGGAAGCACCGATATCCTTGATCTTAAAAGGGGCGGATACGATGACCTTTTCCGCCCCGGCATCGATGTGCCCTCGCATGGCGCCCCCCGGGTGATCGCCCGGCAGGACCGGGTCCAGGAAGCGGCCGGTTGTATCCACGACCAGGCTCACATCATGGTCGCGCCAATTGATCTTGGCAGGGTTGCGGTTGGCCCGCAGAAAGGTGACCTTCATCCCGTCGATCATCATGGTGCCGTCGGCATCATTGAGGTCTTTGATAAGGGGACGGGCATTGTGGCCATACAGGTACCCGTGCAAGAGTCCGTAGGACGAATCTCTTTCCGTGTAATGGGCGATATCCTCCAGGCAGGTACCGGCCTCCCGGCCGATATTGATGATAAACTCATCAAAATATTTACGGCTGATGTGGTGCCAGAGTGTCAGTTTACCGATCCGTCCAAAACCGTTGATTCCCAGTTTCATCGTCATCCATTCCTTTTGAGTTCACCCAATTTGCAGCCCAACCATTTAAATATAACCACGGCCTTCCCCAATGCCAACACTGCGGTCCGGTGGTTAGCGACCACTGAGGCCCACTAATTTGACCTGACCTTGATAAACCGATCCCCCCTGCCCGTCAATACTTATATAGTCACCCGATTTCAGGCGCGTTTCATCAAACCGGCAGTTGCGCTCTTTCTCATTGCAAACCAGGTTCCCGCAGCCAACCACGCAGGTTTTTTCCAAACGGTGGGCCACCACCGCAGCATGGGAGGTGGATCCGCCCCGGGCCGTCAGCAGGGCATCGGCAGCAAACACCTCGCGGATGTCATCGGGCACCGTATCACCCCGGATCAGGATCAGCCTGGTTTGCGGCTCTTCGTGGCGCCAGTGATCGATCTCCTCCAGGGTAAATACCACGCGGCCGGTGAGGGCTCCGCCGCTGACCCCGATACCGTAGCCCAGCGAGCGGGCCTGGTGGATCGCCACTGGATCGAAAGTGGCCACTTCCTTGACCTCACGCATGGCCATATCGCGGGATTGCAGCAGGTAAAGATCCTCCGGCCGGTCGCCTTCGAAGGTAAACTCCATCTCCTGCGGGCTCCAGCCCCTTTCATAGATCAGGTGGTTGGCCCACTCCTTGAGCGTGTTGTAGATGGCCGGAAAATGTGTTTCGAGGGTTATGTCGGTCTGCCGCATTTCGATCCCCTGCTGAAACATGGAAATCGGCATGGTCGTCACCAGTCCCGACACCACGTCTTCACCCTGATTTTCGATACTGAAGTCCCCCCAAAGCTTAAGAATGTCACCGGACCAGCGGGGATTGTGGGTAAAAAAGACGCCGGAACCGGAAAGTTGGGAAATGTTGCCGAAGATCATTTCCTGGATGGTGACCGCCGTGCCCCAATCATCGGATATGCCCATGATGCGCCGGTAGGTCCCGGCCTTATCCGAAAACCAGGATTTAAAAACGGCCTTGATCAGCATGTAGAGCTGTTCGAATGGCTCTTCGAGGATAACGACGCCCGCATCCTGGATCATGTCCTTGTAGGACAGGGCAACCTGTTTCATTTGCTCGCCGGTGAATCCCCGCTTCAAAGAAATACCCCATTTTTCTTTATGCTCGCTGATGATGGCATCAAAGTCATCCCGCTTCAAATCGAACGCCATCCCGTAACATTGCAGAAAGCGCCGATAACTGTCCCAGGCAAACCATTCGTTTTGACTCTGGGCCGCCATGCCGGCGACGATATGCGAATTGATACCCACGTTCAAAAAGGTGTCCAGCATACCCGGCTGTGAAATGGCGGCGCCGCTGCGTACGGACAGCAGCAGTGGGTTTTCGGGAATTCCAAACTGCTTGGCGGTCAACCGTTCGATTGCACGAATCTGCTTTTTGACGCTCGCTTTGAAGTTCTTTTCGGCCGGTTTGAAGCCATCGATCAGTTCTCCGCAGCGGAAGGCCTCGGTCGTCACGATGAACCCCGGCGGAACCGGCAATCCGTATTGCTGCAGTTTCGCCAGGTTCTTGCCCTTGTTGCCCAGGTAAATGATCCCGTTGACAAGTTTCTTGGGCTTGTTGATCGACATCATGGCCCGTTTGGGGTCGTAATTGAGCAGCAGCTGCAAACGATCATTGGGTAGTTTGTTCGACTGGTTGAACAGGGTATTCAAGATGCGGCTGAGAAACAGGTCCAGCTGCTGGAGACCCAGCGAAAGGGCAATCCGATCGCGAAAGAAGATCTCGGAGACATGGTGCTTCAACCCCTCGATGTCGGCCGTTTCCACCTTGGGCAGAAACTTGGGCAGAATCTGCTCCAGCGGAATCTGGTCCAGGATCCGGTTGAGGTTTTTTTCATGGACGTTGTTGAAGTAGTCGTTGGTGATATTTTTCACGGCCTTGGCAAAGCCCTTGAAAATGTCGAGGTACTGGGTGAAGGTAAAACCCTTGACTTTGAGGCTATGGGCCAGGATCGACATCTGGCGCTCCAGTCCGCCCGATGAAATCCCGTCCAGCTTCAGGGCCCGGTGAAAAAGCCTGAGGCGATGGTAAATCTGGAAAAAGGTCGCCTTGGTAATCAGGCTGAGATCGATGTCGGCCACCAGTTGCTCAAACAGCACATTGGCGATCGACTCGATCCGAAAGGTCAATCCCAGGGCATCGAACTTTTTTTCATGGTAGCTGCCGTACATGGAGGGGATGTCGATCGTAAAATGCCGTTTCTTGTAGATATCCTACCGCACTTCAAAGGTTTGCGCGGAAATGATCAGTTCCTTCAAACCCTCAAGATACTTCAACAGCCCAGCCAGCTTGTCGCGTACATTGTTCTGCCGCAAAACCTTTTGCAGCTTTTCCAGGTCGGGAAAGGCCTCGGCTTTCAGCTGGGCCAGGTATTGCTCGGTTTCCACGAAGACGAGATTGTACTTGTGGTAGAGGATCTTGTAAAAGATCGACATCAGCTGAACCCGCCGGCGGTCATCGTTGGTGCCGGCCGTCATGTCCGCAAACAAGGCCGTAAAATCTTCTTCGGCGATATCGATCAGATCCCCCGGCCAGTTAAAGCCCTTTGCCTTTAAGGCGGCGATGACTTTGCTGACCCCGTCAATGTAGATGCCTTGCGAAAACACCTGCTGAAAAATGCTGGGCGGGACGAAGGATTCCAGCAGGGTTTTGTCGCGGGTCTCCCAGAATACCAGCGCGGCTTCGCAGAACTTGATGATCAGGTTACTGCTTTCCACGTGGCTCTGTTTACGCAGAAAATGAATCAGGATATCTTTCCTATGGGTTAGTTCGTCCAATTCAGTCGATATGTCCCGCAGGCGGCCCTCGGCACCGATTTCATTGAAGTAGGACGGAAAGAGGCGCGTCAGCTGTTTGGCCAGATTGTAAACCGGTTCGATGCCGCTGTTTAGAAAGCGGGTGATATCCCTGGGAAACAGGTCGGTGTCCTTTATGAACACCCCGCACAGCGACAGGTGGATCGTGAGGTAAGACAGCAGCCGGGGCGACCACTTGGGATTGTTCTCGATCAATTCGATCCAGGTCCGGATATTTTGGAGATGGGCCGGGTTGACCTGTACCTGCCAGTCATTGCCGACCCCGGAAATCATCGGGGCCTGGAAACCGAGGTCGATAATTCCATCGATAAAGAAGTTGATGAGTTCGCTTTCACAGGTTTTATAGACTCCCTTGCCCATGTTGAGCACGCAGTTTAACGCGGTTGCCGGAAATTCATGGGTTCGCGCATTCAGGATGCGAAAGGTCTTTTCGATCAATTGCATGATGCGCGTGTAGCTCTCATGCTCGATCAGCCAGGTCAGGGTCCGGTTGATATCACGCAGGTTTTCCTCGTGAATCATAGACAGGCCGGGCATATTCATCATGTGGAACAGGAAGATGACCCGCCAATAATTCCCATTTATCTCCTCGGTCCCCGCCTTCAACAGCGCCTGGGGTATCGCCCGATACTGTTCCACGATCTGATTGTAGGTTTTTAGCCCCAGCAGGCGCTCCAGAGTGGCTGGTTCGGCAATCTTCTGTGGGTCGGCGATCTCCTCCAGGGTCGCTTGTTCTTTCCGGAGGTCGACATGCAGGACACCGTCGAGAAGGTTTTCAAGATCTTTGGAGAGACTGGCTTTTCCGGTTTCGCTGATCAGCCATTCCAGAGGGTCGGCCTCGGAGAGCCAATATGCGTAGGTGCGCCGGTAATACTTGATCAACAGCTGGTTGACCGCTGCACACCCGGCCGGATCGTGGCCGTTATTCTGCAACAGGGCCCGGGCTATTTTACTGATCTGATAATAGCTGCGGATAAACAGGGTGAAGTCTTCCTCGGAAAAATCACCGATACGTTCAAAACAGGCATTCACAACCGGGGCAAACCGCTCCATCTGTTCATCGGCGTCCTTTAATACGGTTTGTACGTACAACAGCAGGTTGTCGATGGCATCAGAACTGACCTGTTGATGGGTATTGGCTGCAATGGCGCTGAAAAAAACATCCATAAAGATGCCGGCAACTTCCGGCCCTTTGGGATGCTTTTTGAGCAGGTGGAAATAGTCCAGGGAGAAACCACGCGCTTCCTGGACGATAAAAAGCCAATTGCGGTAGGGGTGACAGAGCTCCTTCAGGAAGGTGTTCAGGCTCTCGGTCAGGCCGAAGTAACGGGACATCACCTCCTGCAAGGGGGCATATTTGGCATCGATGGTCACATCGACGTGGTAGCTGGCTATATTCGCTTCCAGGGCTTGGGACTTTATCTGCACTCCGGCTCCTTTCAAAAGGGGCATCTGTCAGCCATCCAAAAGGTTTGCATGTACCTGAAAAACTAGAGGCTATCTGAAAAATAGGATTTTGGTTCAATATCAAGGCGGCCGCGAGGTTTCATCCGGAGGAATACTCAAGTATTTCGAGGAATGGAACCGAACGCCCAACGCCAAGATTGGGCCAAAAGACATTTTTGAGATAGCCTCTAGAAAAATACCAGAGAGCCCCCCTCTTTTCAAGGCAATTGGCCGACCAGTGACCGGGGGGTCCTGATTTTGGCCTTGATCTTACCCGCCCGGGTGCCTATATTCTGCGTATCTTCTGGAAATTACATGGAACTTTGCAGATGAGCAGTCCTGAATCAAAATTTGTACATCCCTTCATACAGGCCTGCCGCCAGGCACTCATGATCACGGCGGCCGCCGTGGTTCTCGGCCTGGTGGTCAATGCGCTGCGCCCGCAGGGCCTGGACCTGGTCCCGTCACCTGAACCGGTTGCGCCGGTCAAGACCGGACCTGAGGCAGCCGGCCCCCAGCCAATCGAACTGGCGGCGGCCCTGGAGCAGCTCAAAAACGGCGCGGCTATTTTCATCGATGCGCGTTCAGAGTACGACTATGCTGCGGGCCATATTGCTACGGCCCGGAATTTCCAGGAAAAGAATATGGATATCTGGATGCCGGACTTTTTCAGCACCACCTCCCCGGAAACCCCCTTAATCATTTATTGCAGCGGTCCCCGCTGCCACCTGGCCGAACGCCTGGCAGAGCGCTTGTATGGTTTCGGCTTTACAGCTGTTCAGGTCCTCGCGGATGGTTGGAACGGCTGGCTGGCCAGCGGTTACCCAACCGCTTCGCAATCCGCATTCACCGCCGGTCAATCACTGGAGCAGAGCGAGGATTGTTCTTCCGATGCGTGCGGTGACGGGCAGATTTCACCAGCACTCCCGGCTCAAAGCCAATAGTAACCGTAAAAAATATCCCATCGCCAGCGCCCATTTTCCAATAATCAAGGAAGATGTCCTGAACCAGCGGGCCAGGGCTCTGAGACGCCCTAAAAAGTGGCATCACCGTCAAAACACTAAACAAAAAAAGCCCCGCCATTTCTGGCGGGGCTTTCTGGCAAATAAATCTGCCGGCTTATACTTCAAGCCATGAATCGGAGTACAGGGTTTTACCAAGGATGACGTCAACAGTCTTGGCGTAGTCCAGAAGTTCCTTGGAAAGGCTGGCCCGATCAGGCTCTTCACCATCCATCATGCCGTAAATCAGATCGACGATATCCTGACGATTGCCTTTGGCGATGTCGATGAGTTGATCATCCATCGGATCGGCAATGCAGGAATACATGCCATGTTTTTCCAGCATGACCATGTAGGTCGCATTCAAAATGGGCCGCAAGTGATCCGGAGGACCATTGGAGATATTGGACAGACCGCAGGTGGAAAGCGCACCCGGCGCCATGTCCTGCAGCATCCCCTGGAACTCCATCAAGCTGATCAACTGAGGCTGCTGGATATTGACCGGCGTCACGATCCCGTCTACCCAGATTTTTTCATTGGGAATTCCGGCTTCATTGGCAAAGTAGAGCAGTTCAACACAGAGGGCGGCGCGCTCATTTTCGTCACGCGGCAGGCCGTCCGGTCCCCACATGAGGGCGACAAAGTCAGCGCCGGCCTCGGCCGTCATCGGCACCATGCGCTCATAGCGCTCGGGCCGGCACATGATGGAGTTGACGATGTGCGATTTACCCGGTACTTCCTTGATCACTTTCAACGCGGCCTCGATGGCGTCGATGTTGGATGTATCAAGGGCCAGCGGAATATCGGGTACGACGTCCTGGACGACTTCCACAACCCAGGGCATCAGTTCGTGCCCGTCTTTCTTGGCAGGCCCGAGGTTGATGTCAATAACATCCATCCCTTTTTCCTTCTGGAAAAGGGCCTCTTCTTGGATCGGCTTGGGGTCGCGCTCTTTAAACGCCCGGCCGATCTTGGTTGAAATTACGTTTAAACTCTCGCCTATAAGTTGCATAGAACCTCCCTTCTATTATATTCAGCACGGGTGAATGGCCCGGAACCGATCCAGCATTTACCTGCCGCCGGATGATCCGGGCCAACCATATCATACTATAGCTGCCAATTATCGACTGCTATTTGGACTTGAGGAACGCGGGGATATGGGCTGCTTCCCGCGGGCCGACTGTAATGTTCCAGCCGGGCAGTTCTTCCTCGATGTCGCCTACGATGGCAGCGGCATAGCCGGGAATCACCAGTTCCTGGTGCTTGACCTTATCCATGATACCGGACTTCTTGACAAACATACCCACATCATCGCCGGCAAACTTTCCGGCGGCCCAGGCCGTCAGAACGGACAGGCCTTCGGAATCCTTGATCAGCAGCCAGGTGGGAACCTTGCTGCCTTCAATTTCACCGGACACGATGAAGTAGGTCAAGGCAAAGTTTGTGGTCACCAGCACCGGAGAGTTCTCGTCCGGGTTGCCGATTTCATAAATACCCTCGGTGACCGTCATGGGACGCTGCGGGTCGGTGAAGATATTCAACCGTTCCAGCAGCAGCGGGAAAACCGCTTCGCCGGTCAGGTCGGACATGACCACGATGCCGCCGTACTTGGCCACGAACATGGCCGCGATGAGGGCTTCCATGTCCAGGTTGCCGGCCATTTCGCACGGGAAGGTAATGCTGGGGAATCCAACGGCGCGGTTGCCGTCTTTCAAGGCGGACCGGCGCAGGGCGATCTGATCCTCCAGCGCTTGTTTCATGTCCCGGGTACCGGTATCGATCACCAGGTCCTTGAGCCCCATGCCGGTCAACTTATCGGAAAGGGCGGTCACACCGTCGATCGAATCCGCTTTCAGTGCCAGCGGCAGATCGTTGTCCAGGGCCAACTGGCCGAAGTCATCGGCATTCGCTTCCGTGGCCGCATACATTAGCGGACGTTTGAAGCCGGCTGCTTCTACGCCGGCCTGCATGACGCCCAGATCTTCAGTCATCAGGATAACGTTGAACTCGGAGCTTTCCGCAATCTGTTTGGCCACCGCTGCGAAAGCCGCCGCATCCCCGTTGACGTCTTTGACCGCAGCCAGTTCCGGCCGCAGATTCAAACCCACGCGTTCGTACTGGAAGGCATTCCAGGTCTTCAGTTTGGCTTCCAGGTCGGCCGCGCTGATATCGGAACTGACTACTCCGGCAATCAGGGTCGGGTTGAAAAAGGTTTTCTCATGTCGGTACTGCACGGTCTCACCACCGGTGGTCGCCTTGCGGGCACCCGCGCCCACAACTACCGGGCGAATGGGCGGCGCCGATGCTTCAGACAGCTGTTCGCGGGCTTCGTCCGAAACGTACGGGCAGGCGTCCAACTCTGCTTTACCGGATGCCAGGTTCATGGCAAAGGCAAGACAGGTGGGAACACCGCACTCCTTGCAGTTTGTCTTCGGCAGGAGTTTGAAAATTTGAATGCCGGTTAATGCCATTTCTGTCTCCTTATATTTAGTCTCAGAATTCGAAAATTCAGGCCTTGCGCAATCTGATGAATAGCGGGAGCGGACTACCGGGTCCGCTCCCGCCAGGCCTTATGACTATCCGATAATCGGATCCATCTCCAGGGCCGGATGCCCTTTCTCCTGGAGGAACGGGAGGATCTCTTCTTCGGTAATGCCGACAGTCTCATCAGCGATCATGTCGTAGAATCCGGGCACGCCCAGTGCTTCACCGCGTTTTTCGATTCTCTCCTTGAGTTCTTCCTTGAGCATCTTGGGCATCCAAGCCATCCGCAGAAGGCCGCCGTCGCCGGCGATGAATTTCCCCTGGGTGATGTTGAACTTGGAGTGGCCCACGAAACCCGGGGAGGAAGCCCCACCGCCCATAACACCGGCCAGGGTGGTGAACTTCATACCCGATGGGGTTTCACCGGTATAATCCCGGCCCACCGTCATCACACCGTTACAGGTGGGCAGCATGGCCGCGATGCACTCGCAGCAGCCGCAGGTGGTCATGGGATCGGTTACCATGGAGTAAAAGTTATAGTGGGTAACGGCGCCGCGGGAGGCTTTGTATACAAAGTCGTTGACGCCTTTCCATTGACCCAGGACCGGATCGAGGCACTCACCTTTTTCAATGGGCTGATTGGGTCCGGTCGGGTTGATCTCGAAGGACGCCTTGCAGTCCATCCAGTTATAGGCGCCGCACAGGCCGGTCCGTTCCGGGCTGACCGTACAGACGTGGCTAGGCGCGAAGCTCTGGCACAACGTGCAGGAGTAGTAGGTCTCGACGTCTTCGTCGGTCATTTTATCCACCCGCTCGTCACGCGTCTTGTACTCGGCCCGGGCCGTCTTGGTCAGTTTGTCTACTTCCTTCTTATCGGTGTAGAGGGTCACCTGGACCTTGTCTACGATCTTGGTGAAATCCTGGTGGAACTTGGCATGCAGGACCACGCCGATGTCCTTGATGGTAAACCCTTTCTCGATGGCCGCCTTGCTGACCCGCACCCAGGCGATATCGCGCTGACCGATATGCATAATGCCCTGGATGTAATTGATCAGATGGTGGATCTGGCGTTCCATGATCGGTTCGAAGTCCTCCTGGAATTCACGGCCGGCAATCTGGACATAAATGCCCAGTGGCAGGGTCTCGCCTTCCTTGAGGTCGCCGATATCCTTACCGATTACATCGACCTTGCCGTCTTCGATCTCGTTCATTTCAGCCATCTTCACCAGCTCAGTGGCCTGGGTCTTGCCGCCGCCCATCTGGCAGAACAGATCGGCGCCGCGGACACGTTCGCCCTCGAAAGCCGGACCGAATGACAGCGGAATGTCGATTTCGGTCACGCTGACCTTCAGGCCGCGGACTTCCACCGACCGCTGGCAGATTTCCTCGTGGGGCACATTGGCAACCACGTGTTCGTAAGTACAGATACCGGTGGGCAGAATTTCCGGAATGTCCGTGTCGGCCAGGGTCGGGAAACCCCAGTTGACGCAGCCGGCGGCCGCGACACCCCATTCGGTGCCGATATCGCCGAAGGCGTTAACGAACGCAAAAACACGGTCTTTGTTGTAGTGCAGGATTTTCTTGTAATCACCCGGTTCCACACCGCCGAAGGCCATGGCGGCCCGGTTGGCGAACCCGAGAGCAAATACGGCCGAGGAGATATCCGGGCCGAACGGGACGATACGGGTGTTCCAACCGATCTGAACGCCGGCTTCGATGAGCTGATGGGTCACGCTGGTCCCGTTGTGGTTGGCTGCACAGAAAATGTAGAGGTTCTTTTTCTGGTAGTCTTCCACGATCATCTTGGCGGTTTCCGGGTCCGGGCACGCGCCTACGATGGCCGCAAAACCCGGGGCGCTACCGTCGACGAACTCAACCCCGCGCTTACGCAGGATGATGTCGTCGGCCGGGCCGACCCACATCTTGCCGCCTTCCAGATCAGGATCTTCCTGCGGAATGTAGAAATCAGGTTCGCGTAGAATCCGCAGAGCCTCGATAATTTCGTAGGCAAAGATGGAAGCCATACCGGCGTCCAGGAGGGGCCCGAGGTACGGCAAGTGATTTTTACCCTTGATGTGCGGCGGTAAAAGCCCGCGCGCGAATTCCAGGGTTTTTTTCAGATCTTCCAGCTTTTCTACCTTCATGCCGGTCAAAGAGTAGATGACGGGCAGATAGTAACCGGTATTGGGAAATTCAATCTTCGAGTCCGCATTAAAGGACTGAAGCGCATTGTTGAACTCGCCTTCAGCCTGGGAGACAACTTTATAGCCACCCTGAATGGCTGCAAATGCTACTAACTTAGACATTTCCTTCCTCCTTCGTTGAGGATTTGTTGTTCAGTTTGAGACCTTTATGCATCCAGCGCCTGACGACTGGCCATATCCATCAGGACTCTCTCCCGGGCCTTATCGATGCCGAGTGCTGCTCTCTTCTTGTCGATGTGGTCAATAATCTTGTGGGCATGCTTGATGGGATCGGGTTCGCAATCCCACTTGCCGCCGTACAGTTCTTCAATATCCTCGTAGAGGTATTTTTTGAACTCGGGCGCGCCATCCAGAGGCATGTGGTATCCAAATACAACGTAAACACCCGAGGTCACGAAATACTGCCCAATGGCAATCGCTTTCTCGCTCATCCATTCAGGTGCACTTCCGGCCGCCGGGAGGTCACTGATGTCGTTGCCCAGGCCGCCGGCTTTAACCACCTCGGTGGCCGCCAGCAGAATCCGGGTATTGTCTACGCAGGATCCCAGGTGCAGAACCGGCGGAATACCAACAACTTCGCACACTTCGGCCAGCCCCGGTCCGCAATAGACTGCCGCCGTTTCGGGCGTCAGGAGGCCGTGGGTGCCGCAGGCCAGGGCGCTGCAGCCGGTGGAAAGCACCAGCACGTCGTTTTTGATCAGCTCTTTGACCAGCATGATGTGCTCTTCATTGTGCTTGGTCCGGGCGTTGTTGCAGCCCACCACACCAGCCAGCCCGCGGATGCGGCCGTTGATGATGTTGTCGTTCAGCGTATAGTAGGTGCCACGGAACGATCCACCCAGATGGTACTCGATTGACTCCACACCGAAACCGGCGATCTGGGGTTCCTTGTGACGCGGGATGATTACATCGGCACCCCGGTTGGCAAAATTGTCCACGGCCAGGGTGACAATCTTCTTGGCATCTTCCATGGCGTGATGTTCGTCAAACTCCATGTGGATGACGTTGTCCTGCTCCATCTTGGCAATGGGATGCGTGGTGATCAGCTTGGTGTGGAAACACTTGGCCACGTTGGCCAGGTTCTGGAACACACACTGAACGTCGACCACCATGGCATCGCAAGCGCCGGTCACGATGGCCAGCTCCTGCTGCAGGAACGTACCTGCCGGCGGAATACCATGGCGCTGCAGGACCTCATTGGCCGTACAGCAGATGCCGCCCAGCTGGATCCCCTTGGCCCCTTTCTTTTTGGCGTAGTCAAGCATATCCTTTGACTGAGCAGCCGCGACGATCATCTCGGAAAGAACCGGCTCATGCCCATGGACAATGATGTTGACCTGGTCTTCCTTCATGATACCCAGGTTGGCTTCCGACTGCAGCGGTGTGGGTGCGCCGAACATCACGTCCTGAAGATCGGTGGCCATCATGGCCCCGCCCCAGCCATCGGCCAGTGAGCACCGGGAGGACTGCTTGACGATGTTCTTGTAATCCTGATCCACGCCCATGGCGGTGCGGTGCATAATTTCCACCACTTCGCGATCCACGTTCCGGGGACGCACACCGTGCTTGACCCACTTCTCATACAAGGCTTCCGGGGCGCGCTTGAGATACATCAGCTCGCCTTCCGATTTACCCCATTCGGCCAGCGCGATCTCCGCAACCTCAAGGGCAACCTCGTCCAGGTCGCGCGTTTTGGTTTCGCCATCTTCTTCCACCGTGGTGGCAACGCCAAAGCTGGGTGCAATCTGCATCAATTTGGCGGGATCCTTGATTTTGTAATCTTCGGTCTCTTTCCGGGCCACGGACAGGAACACTTCCGCTACGTTGCGGCCATGGTCCGAATGGGCCGAGGTACCGGCTGCTACCATGCGCGCGAAGTTCCGGGCGGCAATGGTGTTGGCCGTGGCACCGCACAGACCCTTGCGGGTATCTTCACCTTCGATTCCGCCTTTAGGCAGGGGCAGGCGGCAAGGACCCATGGCACAATTTTTACAACATGTGCCCTGGAGACCGATGTTACAGGGTTTCATTTGAACCGCCCGGTCAAAGACCGTATCAATGCCCAGATCTTGAGACCGCTTGATCAACTCCTGAGTTGCCAGATCCATAGCCGCGGCAACCGGATCAGCGAGTTTGGGTTTCTTGGCTGCTTTCTTGTCTTTTACTTCTGCCATCTGAGGTTCCTCCTCATGTTATGTGCTTTTTAAAATATTTCCTGGCGCCGGTATTGCCGCCGATGGCCGTATAGGCCCCGGGGCGTAACCTGTGCGCGGTTATCGTTTATGAAGCCAGTTGAGCCTTTCGACTATCCGGGTCATCTCGTCCTTCTGCTCTTTGGCAGCGGTCATGGAGACCGGCTCGTCAGAAGACTCGGCCGCCCGGGCAGCCGCCAGTTTTTCACGCTCGGCAGCCCGTTTTTGCCGCAGTTCATCTTCAGCGGCATCACGCTCGGCCCGCGCCTTGGCTTCTTCAGCTTTCTTGGCATCGGCTTTGGCTTCCGCGTCGGCTTTGGCCTTGGCTTTGGCTTCGGCTTCGGCCTTGGCAGCTGCATCAGCTTCCGCCTTGGCTTTGGCTTCCGCTTCGGCCTTGGCTTTGGCTTCCGGATCTTCCGCCGGAGCCGGAGCCGCCTCTTCCTTCTTGGGCGCCGCTTTCTTGGCAGCCGCTTTCTTGGCAGCGGCCTTCTTGGGTGCTGCCTTCTTGGCAGCCGCTTTCTTGGGTGCGGCTTTCTTGGCCGGTGCGGCTGCCTTCTTTTCTTCCTCTATGGCCAAGTCCGGCTCGGGAGCTATAGCAGCATAGTCGATATCGACATCATCGAGCTGCTTGGCGATACCGGCCACGTCGGCCGCACTGCCGCCGTCAGCAACCAGGTCGATAAAGGCCTTGATCATGCGAATGGCTTCCGGATGACGCATAATCAGCACGTTGGACCCGGCCATGAGATAGCACACTGCTCCGACGGCTTCCATCAGGATACCGCGACGTTCCGGGTCACCCAGGGTCGGCGCCTCTTCCACGCTCTGTTTGGCTTCCTTGCATTTCCAGACTTCGTTGGCCAGGTTGTTGATGATCGGGAATTGGAGTTTGTCGTCCCCCTGGGCCATGGCGGCCATACTCAGACGTTCCATAACGGAATAGGAATATTCCAGGCCGTAGCCCAGACCGCCCGTGGTCGGATCGACGAGGATGCGATCCATGGGCATTCCCAGATTTTCAAGCAGGATGTTGACCTGTTTGGCGAGGTTCACATCAATGGGGGAAGAGGAAATGACGGTGTGACCGTAGCCCATGGCGGCGGCCCCGATTCCCTTGTGGTTCTTGTCTTCAACGGGACCGATGGTCAGCTGGGCCCCTTCGTGGTCTTCACAGATCTGTTTGAAAAGTGCTTCGTCCTTTTCGATGTTTGCCGTTCCCCAGAGGATCAAGGGGACATCGACAGCATCCAGAACCTTTTTGACCTTGGCGGACACATCCGCCGGGCTGGCGTCGTCCGCGTTGGGATCGGCACTTTTAAGCTGCATGACGATCATCTCAGCACCGAAATCGTCCACGCATTTTTTTGCCCAGGCGGCCGGGTCGCTGGCGACGTCTTTAAATGGCGCCAGGGCTGCCTCTGGCCACTCTTCCGGTTCCATGTCCCAGATTTCCATGGCAATTCTGGGTTTATTGGGCATCTCCCCTTCGAATTGGTAGAATGGGTAGGAGGTTTCGCCACCCACTGTAACGGCCTTGTCTCCTTTACCGATGGATATCGGCTTGATGCCACCAGCGTAGGATTCTTTGTAGAATTCGAAACCCAATGTCTGTCTCCTTTGTCAAAGATTAACGTTTCATTCAGCTATACGCTTAAGTCACTTGTCGGTGTGCTTGCAGCCACTAAAGCACTGCACTGATAGACTTTATCGACCCCCTTTCAAAATGGATTTTTTATGCGTATTTAGGCACCTGAATCGACAGGTGTTATGTCCTGGGGAGAATTGTGGAACCGCGTGTGAAAAAATGACCATGCAGATGCTGGAATCCTATTCGGGCAGGAAAAGTGTCCAACTACCATATGTGCCCCCTGGCCAGGTTTTAGGCACAACCGGTTGTACATGGTGACGTCTCCGGATCACCGGTGTACTTTTACTTGATTAATCCGGCAGATAGCGTGGGTGTTGCCGGAATTAACCAAGTATTACCAATTATATAAGGAAGGCCTTTTTGTCAATAGAACAGTCCGCTGAATTTCATTTAAAAACTCAATGGACTTAAGTGAACCTATTGCGGGTTTCAGGCAAATTGAGGCTTTGTATCGGGATCGGGGTCGAAATCGCTAGCGGGATTCGAACACAGCAAGTTGATTTCCGAGATGATTTCGATCCCGTTAGCGATAGAGATGTTGGATAAAACCCGTAAGTTGGGTTAGGTGGCCTCCGGCCGGCAGGCATCCATCCGCTGCTGCACACCAGGAAACAGGTTCATGTCCGTGTGCGGCAGAAAAAGGGCCGCAATGTAATTGTCCATGTAGGAAGGTGTTTCGGAAAGTTCAAAACTGGTCATCATGCGGGTCACGGCGGCCACATCGCGCCGGATCCGATTGGTCAGGGAACTCATCTTGGCCCCCATAAGGGAACCGTTGCCGATGAAGGTAATCCGGTCCGGATCGATTTCCGGCAGCAGGCCGATGGTCATGGCCTTTTCCAGGTCCACGTAGGACCCGAAACCACCGGCCAGGATGATGTGCTCAATGTCGGCGACCCGCATGCCGACCTCCTCAATCAGGGTCATGCATCCGCTGTAGATGGCTCCTTTGGCCCGGATGAGGTTTTCGATATCGATTTCCGTGAGCACCACGTCGCGGTCGATCTGGGTGTCCTTTTGCCAAGCGAGGACATACTCATAGATCCCGTTGCGTTCGCGAATCCGCTCCGTGTCGAGATCCCGGGCGAACTTGCCCTGGCTGTTGATGACACCATGCTCAAACAGGACAGCCACCGCAATGATCAGCCCCGATCCGCAGATGCCGCGTGGACGGACATTGCCCACTGTAATATTCATGGGCTCCAAGGTAACGGGATCTATGGAAAAATCCTCGATGGCGCCCTTGGCGGCCCGCATGCCGAATTCAATGCCCCCGCCCTCGAAAGCCGGGCCGGCGCTGCAGGCTGCACAGGCCATCCAGTCCTGGTTGCCGATGACAATCTCGGCGTTGGTCCCGATGTCGAGATAAAGGGTCAGGGCCTCGGCCCGATAGAGACCGGCCCCCATTACCCCGGCCACAATATCCCCGCCCACATAACTGGAGACCTGCGGGTAAACCAGGGCGGTAACCTGGTCACCGAGTTCCAGGCCCAGGTCGTTGGCCCTTATGGGCGGGTAGAGGGTCGCCGTCGGTACGTAGGGCGCCCGGCGGATATAACGGGGATTGACCGCCAGAAACAGCTGGGTCATGGTGGTGTTGGCGGCAATGGTGATGGTGGATATATTACCGGGATCAATCCTGGCCTTTTTAATGATCCGGCCGATGATCTTGTTCATGGTCGCGATGACGACCGCGTTTAGTTTCTCCAGACCGCCCGCCTTCTCGGCATAGACGATGCGGGTGATGACATCTTCACCATAGCTGATCTGCCCGTTGAAATCCCCATGTTCGGCCAGGATGTCGCCGGTTTTCAGGTTCAGCAGCTGGCCGTAAATTGTCGTGGTGCCGATGTCGATCGCAATGGCATAATTGTGCTCGGTAGTATCCCCGTCCTGAACATTGATAATGCGGGTTTTGCCGCTCTCACGCACCGGGCGGGCCAGGGTGGCGGTCACCTTGAAGTCGGATTCGCGCAAGGTGTCCGGCATGCTGCGGATTACCCGCAGATCCACTTCCAGACGATGTTCGTCATGCTGCAGGCTTAAATAGCTGACCAGCCGGGTCACATCGGGCAGGTGGTCCTGGGCATCCGGCTCCGGAAGTTCCAGGTAAAGTTTTTCCACGGGCGGCACAAAGAGGCCTTCCTCTTTGAGTTCCTCAAAATCCATCTGCTGGATCCGGGCGGTCTGGCGGGGGGTCACCTGGGTACCCAAGGCCGACGTATCCACCGCGGATTCCACCGGGATGCGCACCGTCAAATCACTCGCAACGGCGGCCTGGCAGGCCAGGCGGTAGCCGTTTTCCAGGTCAGCAGCGCTCAACCGTTCGGATTCACCCCCGGTCACGGACCCGTCCTCGATCAGCACCCGGCATTTGCCGCACACCCCTTCACCGCCGCAGGAGGCATTGACATGCACCCCGGCTTCCATGGCTGCCCGGATCAGGGTCTCGCCGCTGTCTACTGTGATCTTGCGATTGTGGGGCAGAAAGGTCACTTCATGCTGGCTCATGGTACGGTCTCCTCTGGTGTCAGATAGCAATACACAGGCAACTGCGCTCTAAATGTTAATCAGGTCCGCGGGGCCGGCTCAATCCAACGGCTCATTGAACATGCACTTTAATTCAACCATATCGCCATCAAACGAACTGGTCGTCTTGTAGGGCAGGGTTTTGAACAGGGCGATCATACCCCTGTTGCCCGGTGAAGTGAAGGCCACCAGGCCGGAAATCCCGTTCTCATGGGCAGCCTCCGCCAATTTGGTCATCAAGATCCGTCCCAGTCCCTTGCCCTGCCACTTTTTGCTGACGGAAAAGGCCACTTCGGCTATATTCTGGGTCTCTTCCAGCAGGTATTCGCCTACAGCAACCACACTGCTGAAACCTATTTCACCCACCAGGGCCACGACGGTGAGGTCTTTTACATAGTCGATCTGGGATACCTCAGCCACTTCTTTGGAAAGAAAACAGGTTTTCTCATGGAAAAACCGGGAAACGATATCACTCTTGTCGAGATTGTAGAAATGTTCCTGAATCCGGCGCTGGTCTACGGGCTTGGCCGGCCGGAAGGTGAGGGTTTCCCCGTCGATTTCCAGGGTGCTCTCCAGTTTGGTCGGATAAATGCTCCCGTACATCGCCTCGGTCAGCTCCCGTGACCGGCTCAACAGCCCCATCCCCTTGGCTTTTTGAAACAACTCGTCCCTGTAATCGGGATGGGCAATACTGATCATGGCCATGGCCCGCTCCTGAAGGCTTTTGCCGAACAGGCTGACCATCCCGTATTCGGTCACAACGTAATGCACATCGCCCCGGGGGACCACCACAGCCATATCATCGATCATGGGTACGATGCGGCTGGTCCGGCCCTGGTTTGCGGTGGCCGGCAGCATCAGGATCGATTTGCCGTTTTCGGACTGGGCGGCACCCCGGATAAAGTCCAGCATGCCGGTAACGCCGGAAAAATGGTTGTAGCGCAGGGCGTCCGCCGCCACCTGACCGGTCAGGTCCATGGCTTCCGCCACGCAGATGGAAGTCATATTGTGATGCCGGGCGATGATGGAAGGGGCGTTGACGTAATCGGACGGCTGAAAATCAATGGCCGGGTTGTCATGCAGAAAGTCGTACAGTCCCTGGGTGCCGATGGCACCACTGGCCACCAGCTTCCCTTCCTTATACCCTTTGGCCCGGTTGGTGATGACCCCTTTGGCAACCAACCGCATGATGCCGTCCGTCAGATATTCCGTATGGATACCCAGATCGCGTTTGCCGGACAGCGCCAGCAACAGCGCGTGGGGAGCGGCACCCGGGTCAATGTGAATGGTGGAACCGTCGCCTATCAGCCGGGCAACCAGTTTGCCGATCATGTCGGCCGACTCAATGTACGGCGGTTCATCCACGGTCAGAACCGGTTCTTCATATTCGACGATCAGGTCGACATCGTTGACATGCACGAAACTGCGGCCGATGATCCGCGGCATCTGCGGGTTGACCTGGGCGATTACCAGGTCGGCTGACTGGGCCGCGGCCAGGGTGATGTCCACGGATACCCCCAGGCTCATCCAGCCGAAATCGTCCGGCGGGCTTACCTGAATCAGCGCCACGTGAATCGGCAGGTGCCGCTGCTTGAAAAGGCGGGGAACCGCCGACACGTTGATCGGGGTCAGAAACCGCATGTTGGAGGCAATATCCCGGGGCTTGGCGGACCCGAGGTAAAACGAACGGATATCGAAGCTCTGCATCCCCTCCTTGTTGGCGATCATGGACAGCGGTGTTGATTCAAGGCTCATCAGCCGAATCACCTCGATGTCCGTAAACTTCATGGCATTGCTGGCCAATACACTGACCAGGTGCTGCGGTTCCCCGCAAGAGGAGCCGATGAACACCCGCTGACCGGGTTTAATGTGCCGGATAGCCTTCTCCCCGTCACACAATTTCTCGATATATCCGTCGGCCCAATAGCTGACCATGCGACCATTCCTTTCATTGCATTAAAAACAATAAGGTAACGTATACCACAGGGTTTGTAAAGAATGCCGGACGGGAAAAAGGCAGATTAAATCAATCAATTACAGGCCAGAAACTGAATGGTGATCAATAAATGTTCAACCGGTCCGCAGCGCCCGCAGGCGCGCCAGTAAACGACTGTAGCGACTTTCCACCCGATTGTTTTTGATGCCGATCGCCAGGGCCTTGCGGGTCCCGACCAGAACCACCAATTTGCGGGCCCGGGTGATGGCGGTGTAAATCAGGTTGCGCTGCAGCAGAATGTAGTGCTGGGTCAGGACAGGCATGACCACCACGGGATACTCGGAACCCTGTGATTTGTGGACCGAGACTGCGTAGGCCAGCACGATCTCCTCCAATTCGCTGAAACCGTATTCGACTTCACGTTCATCAAAAGAGATGGTCACCGTTTCGCTGTGCATATCGATACGCGCGATGATGCCGATATCACCGTTGAAAACATCTTTGTCGTAATTATTGCGGATCTGCATCACTTTGTCTCTGACACAGTACTGCAGATCTCCACGGGTTATACCCTGGGCATCGGGGTTGAGGTGTTTCTGGAGTTCCTGGTTCAGGTTTTCGGCCCCGGCAATGCCCTTGTGCATGGGGGTCAGCACCTGGATATCGTTGCAGGCATCCACGTTGAAATGACCGGGGATTCTGCGGGTCACGAGCTCCAGGATGGTTTCCAGAGCGAGCTGGGGATCACCCTTTTCAATAAAATAAAAATCGGAATCGTGCTGGTCAGGATTGGCCTCGGGCAGACGCCCCCGGTTGACCCGGTGGGCGTTTACCACGATCCGGCTCGACCGGGCCTGCCGAAAAATTTCAGCGAGTACAACCACGGGCACTACCTCGGAACCGATGATATCATTGAGCACATTCCCGGGCCCCACTGAGGGCAGCTGGTTAATATCACCCACCAGAATGATGGTTGCCTGGACAGGTACGGCCGCAAGCAGGTGCCGAACCAAGACTGTATCCAGCATGGAGGCCTCATCGACCACCAGCAGGTCACAATCAAGGGGATTGTCCTGGTTTTTCTGGAATCCACCGGCTTTAAAGCTGAACTCCAGCAGGCGGTGGATTGTCATGGCCGCAAACCCGGTGGCTTCCTGCATGCGCTTGGCCGCTCTTCCGGTGGGCGCGGCCAGCAGGGCCCGGGTTTGCAGACGGGCATAGATCTTAAGAACCGCATTGATGATCGTCGTCTTACCGGTGCCCGGCCCACCGGTAATCACCATAGCCTTATTTTGCAGGGCACACCGGATGGCCTCGATCTGGCTGGAGGCCAGTCGCAGAGCCAGCTGCGCCTGCACCCAGGCAATGGCCTTTTCCGGTTCCCGCACCCTTTGCAGGGCCGGGGCGGCAAGCACGGCCCCCAGGTATTCGGCAGCACGGACTTCACTGCGGTACATCCGGCTCAAGAATACCGGTTGGTCGGCCGCTTCTTCTAGGGTAAACCGCCCGAAAGCAACTTCGGCCTTTAAAGCCGTCGCAGCAATCTCGGGTCCAACCCCCAGCATTTCGCAGGTCCGTTCAAGCAGCGGCAGCCGCGGGTAGTATACGTGCCCTTCATCAGCCAGACGGCCGAGCAGATATAACAGCCCGGCCGAGGCCCGGCGGGGGTCATCCCGGGGAAACCCGATCTGTCCGGCTATTTTATCGGCTATCTTGAATCCGATGCCTTTGATATCACTGGCCAGCCGGTAGGGATTGTCCTGTACGACGGCAATGGAATCACTACCGTAACGCGCAAAAATCCGGGTGGCAAAACCCGGGCCGACCCCGTGGCCCTGCAAGAAAATCATGACATCCCGAATCTGGCGCTGTGCGATCCAGGCCGTTTTAATCTTCGCCACGGTCTGCGGGCCAATGCCCTTTATCCGGGTAAGTTTCGCGACATCATTTTCAATAACGTCCAGGGTCTTGTCACCGAAACGGTCCACGATTCGAGCAGCCGTGCTTTTGCCGATCCCTTTAATCAGCCCCGACCCAAGATACTTGCGGATGCCCTCAGTTGTAGCCGGGACAAGGGTCCGGCTTTCCACGACCCGGAACTGGTCCCCATACTTGGGATGGTTGGCCCACTCCCCGCGCAGGGCCAGCATTTCTCCCGGGGTGGGGGCGATGAAATTGCCGACCACGGTCACCGCCGCACCACCTTCCAGCGGTTTAATCCGGGCCACCGTATAACCATTCTCGGCGTTGGTGTAGGTGATCCGTTCCAGTTGTCCCTGGAGTTCTGAGAGCATGCTATAAAAACCAATTAGATTGGAAGTGATGGTACATGAAACAATGCTGCGGTTAACTTAGTCGCATTCGATTCTAACGACCGAAAGGGTCCCAGGGTCCGAGGGGCCCAGGGTCCAAGGGTTTTATATCTGTACGCCTTTGGCTTGCTGTTTTTTCACTCGACCCCTTGGACCCTCGACCCCTTGCACCCTGAGGTTTTTTTCTTGGCCCCTCGAAACCTCGAACCCGGCCGTTTCAGTCCCTTGAACCCTTAGGTTTCTGCCCTTTGGATCTTCGCTACCCACTCCGGCACCTGAATGTCTTCGTCATCATCGCTGTGCGGGATGTGGGCCTTGATGTCTATAAGCGGACTGCCGTCGCGGGCATCGATCGCATCGATGGTGATGCGGCTGCCTTCGATCGCAAGTATGCGGCAGCGGGTGACTGCCAGGGGATTGGGCCTGAGCGGTGAACGGGTCGCAAAAATACCGGTCAGCGGATTGGCGCGATCACCCCGGGGGTGGACCTGCATTACGGCCCGGCCCTCATTATGGTCGTTCGCATCCAGCCAATAAAACACATCGATGTGCGAAAACTGCTCCAGCCCCAGAAAGGCATCCTGGTAGTGCGGGTCTACCTCGACGCGGCATTCGTTTTCGCGATTGATGATCCTGCCGATTGCGACTAGCTGATACGCTGCTCCCATGAGGCACCTTCAATAGTTGCTGCGATTTTCAGAAAACCGTCACACCAGGTGCAGACTTTTTGTTGAATATCTGTCATTCTGAGGAGCGTTGCGACGAAGAATCTCTTTCGTTGAAACACAGCCCTTGCCTGGGGGAGACTCTTCGCTGCGCTCAGAGTAACAGATTACGAGGGCCGCAAAATGACACCGGTATGACCTTCCGTAAATTTAAATTGGGTACTCAACATACATGAAATCCCCGGGGTTGTCGAATAGCCCTATCCGATGGTTTGCCCGTCACCGCATGCGGTCACACCTATTGAAATTGAAATCGGGATCGGGATCGGGATCTGGATCGGGATCGAAAACCAAAACACAATTCGATTGCGAGTGCGATAGCGATTGCGATCTGTACCTAAAAGCATGGGGAAGCCTGTTTACATACATCGCATGATGGGATAATTAGATGCAATCAAGTAATTTAGGTAAAGGAGTCCGTATGCACACCATCGACCTCAGATCCGACACCCTGACGAAACCATCCGAAGCCATGCGCAAGGCCATGGCCAATGCTGAAGTGGGTGACGATGTCTTCGGCGAAGATCCGACCGTCAACCGCCTGGAAGCGGCAGCCGCGGAGATGACCGGCAAGGAGGCCGCTCTTTTCGTATCCAGCGGCACCATGGCCAACCTGGTCAGCCTGCTGACGCATTGCAATCGCGGAGACGAGGTCATCCTGGGCGACCAGGCCCATATATTCTTTTATGAGCAGGGCGGCTGCGCGGCCCTGGGCGGGATCCATCCGCGCACGGTCCCCAATTTACCCGATGGGACCCTGGACCTGGCGGACGTGGAAGCAGCCATCCGGGTCGACAATGTTCATTTTCCCATCACCCGCGTCATCGCCCTGGAAAACACCCATAACCGCTGCCTGGGAACGCCGCTTCCTCCGGTCTATATGGACCAGGTAAAAGCCCTTGCCGATAAATACGCCCTCAAGATTCATGTAGACGGGGCCCGCATCTTCAATGCCGCCGCTGCTCTTAACACGGATGCAGCCACCCTGCTGCAGCATGCCGACTCCGTCAGTTTCTGCCTGAGCAAAGGTCTCGGTGCTCCGGTCGGCTCCCTGGTCTGCGGCCGTCGAGATTTTATCGACCGGGCCCGGCGCAACCGCAAAGTCGTCGGCGGCGGAATGCGCCAGGCCGGCATCCTGGCCGCCGCCGGACTGGTGGCCCTGGAGGAAAACGTCCCCAACCTGCCCACCGACCATGCCAATGCCCGCAATCTGGCCCTCGGACTGGCAAAACTGCCCGGCATCGAACTGGACCCGGCTGGTGTGCTCACCAACATCGTGTTTTTTAAAGTAAACCACCCGAAGTTAGACGCAGATGCCCTGTCTGCTGCTCTCGCCTCTAAGGGCGTAAAGGCCCTTGCCCTTGGCCCGGTACTGCTGAGAGCCGTCACCCATATATTACAGCCCAAGATATTGACCAAGCGCTGTCAGTTTTTAAAAAAATTCTTCAAGCAGCTGAATGTTTGGCCAAAACTGCCGATAAGGTTTTCAGGTGAGACATGCCGGGTGTAATCATCTGAACTAAACCAGAAGGTAGCCGTAAAATGACCGCCCCGAACATTGAAGCAGAAACAACTGTATCCGAACCTGCGCCTCCGCCGGCCCCCGCGGCCAGCCGCGAGCACGGTGAGATTGCCGCCCTGCTGGTGGAACAGGGCCTGCTGCAAAAGGACCAACTGGTCTACGCCGCCCGGATCCAATCCAAACTGGCCAGCCCCAAGCCGATTCTGGATGTGATCAAAGAACTCAAGCTGGTCACGGATGACCAGATTCGCGGCATCATCCGCTCGAATCTACGTACGATCCGGATCGGCGACCTGTTGATCGAGCTGGGTTTGATCACCACCGACGACCTCCAGGTAGCCCTGTCGATCCAACGCGAAGAAACCCCGCGCAAGAAACTCGGAGAGGTCCTGGTTGAACACAATTTCCTGGAAGAACAGAAACTCATTGAAGTTCTTTCGCTGCAGATGGGCTACCTGTACCTTGAGCCCGAGTTTGTGCACATCGACCGCATCCTTTTCTCCAAGGGGATGGTGCAATCCTACAAAGACCACAATTTCATACCTATCCGGGTTGAAGAGGATGAGATTTTAGTCGCTTTTGCCGACCCGTTGGACCACAATGACATCGATGAGGCCCGCAAGCTGTTCGGGCCCTATATCAATACCGCTATTGCCACCAAGCGCTCCATCCATCGCGCCATCAAGAAAATTAAACCGGAACAGGACAATAAACTCTACAGCTACCAGAATGCATCGGCCGTCAAGGTGGTCAATGACATTATTCTGGCGGCTATCGAAGCTGAGAGTGTCAGCGACATTCACATTGAACCGCTGGCTGATCGCCTGCGGGTCCGATTTCGCCGGGATGGCGTACTCCTTTTGTACAAGGACTACACCCGCGAAATCATCGCCGGCCTTACCAGCCGCATCAAGGTGATGTGCGAAGCGGATATTACCGAAAAGCGGCGCCACCAGGGCGGTCGTATTTTTTTCGAGTACGATGGTCACGAAATGGACCTGCGGGTCTCCATCTTCGTGACGGTCCACGGCGAAAAAATTGTTCTGCGCCTGTTGAATCGCAAGAACGAACTGCTGCAGGTCGAGGATGTGGGCATGTCACCGCGGATGCTAGACCGTTTTCGCAGTGATGCCCTGGACTGCCCCAGCGGGGTGGTCATCGTGACCGGACCCACCGGCTCGGGGAAAACCACGACCATCTACAGCTGTATCAATTACCTCAACAATCCGGAAACGAGTATCGTCACAGCGGAAGAACCAGTGGAATACGTCATTGACGGCATCGCGCAGTGCAGCATCAACCCTAAAATCAACATGACCTTCGATGAAACCCTGCGGCATATCGTCCGGCAGGACCCCGATGTTATCGTCATCGGGGAAATCCGCGATGAGTACTCCGCCGGCGTTGCGGTCCAGGCCGCCCTCACCGGACACAAGGTCCTGACCACCTTCCATACGGAAGACAGTATCGGTGGCCTGGTCCGGCTGCTGAATATGGATATCGACGCCTTTTTGATTTCATCAACCGTGGTGTGCGTGGTCGCCCAGCGGCTCATGCGCAAAGTCTGCCCGGAATGCGCCTCGATCTACCAGCCGACCCCCAAAGAGTACCTGGTTATGGGTTACGATCCCAAGGACCTGGCCGGGGCGGCATTCATGGTCGGCCGGGGCTGTCCCCAATGTGACAATACCGGATACCGCGGACGGGTGGCCGTGTTTGAAATGCTGGTGCTCAATGAACCGGTTCGCGATGCCATCCTGGAAAGGAAAACCAGCCACCAGATACGTCAGGTAAGTACAGAATCAACCGGGCTCGTGACGCTGTTTGAGGACGGTATCTCCAAGGCAGCGGAAGGTATCACTACAATTGAGGAGTCAATCCGCTGTCTGCCCCGGTTGCAAAAACCGCGTTCCCTGGCTGAAATCAACCATCTGCTGGGAAAGTAAAACATGACCCAAAATCGCTCACTCATAGAACTGATTGAAGAAAAGCTGCACGACGAAAGGACCGTTCTACCGGTATTTGATAAAACCGGGTTTCAGATCCAACAGGAGGTGGCCAAGCCGGAACCGGATGTCAACCGGATAGAAAGACTGATCGCCGGTGACCAGGCGCTTACCAGCCAGGTCCTGAAAACTGCAAACTCGGCCTTTTACAAAGGACTTACCAAGGTGCCTACGGTCAGGGCGGCCATCGTCCGGCTGGGGACTACCGAGATCTCGAATATCGTGCTTTTGGCCACCCAGCAAAGGCACTATACCGCCAAGGACCCGCGGATAAAAAAGATGGTGCAGAAATTGTGGCGCCACGCGGTTGGCTGCGCCATCGGCTCCCAATGGGCCGCCCGCGAGTTCGGTTTTAAACACCTGACCCGCGAGGCCTTCACAGCTGGGCTGCTCCACGATGTAGGTAAACTGCTGCTCTTCTCGGTCATCGATTCCATCCAGCGGGAAGAGAAGGTGGCCATCCACTCAGATGAAACCCTCTTGACCGAAATCATGATAAACTTCCACACCCAGCACGGTCATATCCTGCTAAAGAATTGGAACCTGCCGGACGCCTATTGCGTCATAGCCCGGGACCACCATCTGCCGGAGTTTGACCATAACAACTACCTGCTGATGATTGTCCGGCTGGTCAACCAGGCTTGCCACAAGCTGGGTATCGGCCTTATTGAAGATCCGGAGATTGTCCTGGCAGCCACACCGGAAGCTGATCAACTGGGCATCGCCGAAGTCCCCCTGGCAATGCTGGAAATCAAGTTGGAGGACTCCTTGGGATTGTCCGGCTGAACATAATTCAGAGGCGTTTACAAAGAAATTTATTCTGGTTGATATGGAAAGAAATGAACACAGGTTGATCGAGGAAGACGTGACCGCATTGCGATCAAGGTGGCACGAAAAAGTGCCAGATGGAGAGGAAACCGCCTTGACCAAAATGGTCCAGCGACTCAAGTCTGAATGCTTGAGACAGAGTTCACGGCGCCCGGCACAGCTTGATTTAAGAGGCATTTCACTATCTCATGAAGACCTCTCTGGCCTTGACTTATCAGGATATGATCTGGCTTTTGCAAACCTGAACCGATCAGATTTAACGGGAACGATATTTAGCTATGCACAGCTCCAAAGGGCGAGTCTTGAGCATGCCACCCTGGATGAATGTGAGTTTCTGGGCGCCGACCTGAACCATGCAAGCTTGAATGAGTGCAGTGCCAAAAGGTGTGGGTTTGGAGGCGCCAATCTATCAAATGCAAGCATCATCAATGCCGACTTATCGGAAGCCGCCCTAAGCCGGTCAAGGCTCGTGCATACCGATCTGCGTGCTTCCAATTTAGATAGCGCCAGGCTTTCAGAGGCAGACTTATCTTGGGCCATTCTCACGCGCTCAACGCTTTCACAGAGTGATCTGAAACATAGCAATGTCAAGGGAACAAATTTCGAACTGGCCAACATGCAGGGCTGCCGTTTGTTGGGAATAAAGAACTTCAAGAAAGCAAATTGGATTGGGGCGGATATTAGAAGACTTGATTTAAGGGGCGCTTATCTTGTCAGGCGGTATATCGCAGATGAAAACTATCTTTATGAATTCCAGCGCATTTCCCGTTTCCATCGAGCCATGTATCTGCTCTGGTGGGCCTCCTCCGATTGTGGACGGAGCCTGCTGCGGTGGTTTGTCTGGCTGTTGTGTGTCACTTTTATTTTTGCAGCCATCTACACACAGGTAGACATAGATTTCGGTGAACATGTGACGCCCTTTTCGGCCATATATTTCAGCTTTGTTACCTTGACGACTCTGGGATATGGGGATGCTGTGCCCGCATCGATACCCGCCCAGGTTTTTGTAACATTGCAGGCAATCACAGGGTATATGGGGCTGGGGGGGCTTTTAAGTATTTTGGGTAATAAAATGGCTCGGCGAGCGTAGTAGCCAAAACAGGGAACCAATGTTTAAATTCTTTAAAAATAGGGTCGATCCCAAAGCAAAATTAAAACAGGTGCTAAAAGGCTATCAGTTGCCCTCTTTTCCCGCTATAATTTTGCAAATATTACAAAAAATCAGAGACCCGTTTTCGTCGGCCGCAGATATAGCCCAATCACTTTCTCTCGATCCAGGGCTTTCGGTCCGTGTTTTAAGCATCGCTAATTCTGCGGCTTTTTCACCCAAAAGCAGAATTGAGAACTTAACCCAGGCCATTGCCCTGGTGGGGTTGTCGCAACTGGAATCTTCAGTTCTGGGGGTCGGTGTTGCCAAGGGGATTCCAAAACAGGTCTGTGAATGGCATGACCCGTCAGAATTCTGGCTGTCTTCGGCAAAGCGGGCGATGGTGGCTAGTGAACTGGCCCGAACACTCTGCCCGGCAAAAGAATCAGAATGTTTCACGGCCGCTTTTCTTCAGGATATGGCCCTGCCGTTTCTGGCCTGCAATCGAAGTGACGACTACAACCCCATTTTCAAAAAATGGCATCTCGAGGGCGGGAATCTTGCCGAGTTGGAACGAGAGGCCTTTGAATGGGACCACGCCGAAGTTGCATCCTGGATTTGTGCTGAATGGGAATTTCCAGAAAATATCGCCTTGGCTATTCAGGGCCATCATAACCCGAACGTAGATTCTGATCATGTGACGTCAGGGCCCGTGAGGCTGGTTTCCATTTTAAGGGAAGATGATACCGATGGCGGGGTGGAAGAAATGATTGTTAAAGCAGAGACTGATTACCGTATTTCCAGAACAAAAATGCAAGCGCTCATCGACCCCAGCTTTGACAAAGCCAGGGAATTTGCCCAAATCATTATCTAGCGACTATCCCAAAATACTGTTAGCCCTAGCTCGGCGTCGGCACGCGGTATAAACACCCCACAAACCAAAGGCATTCCTTGGTGTTTAACTTTGTACCGTATTGCTTGGCTGGCGTAGCTTGAACCACAATGAGTGGGCTTTGAGCCGATTGAAGGTTATTGAAACCGCTTCTTGTAAATGGGCAAAGCCCCGTAGAAAGTTTTTCCACGGGGCTTTTGATTTAGTTTAAACAATGAAAATCGGTTGTACCGATCTGCCGGATCAATTAACACTCAAAATCTAGCGATAGAAACGAACCTGCTTTCATCAATGCTTAAAACTACGCTGGCCGGTATACACCATGGTCACACCGGCATCGTTGCAAGCTTCGATGGACTGGTAGTCATTGGCGCTGCCGCCGGGCTGGATGACCGCGCCGATGCCTTCATTGAGGCCGACATCCACACCGTCACGGAACGGGAAAAACGCATCGCTGACCATGGCGGCGCCGATCAGGCCGCCTTTTTCCGCGGCCACCCGCGCATCGATCTCTGCTTTTTTATCCGCATCCTTGAGGTCATTGTAAGGGGTCTGGTAGGCCTCGAAGCAATAGCGATCCGCCAGCTTGCGATAGGCCTTGTCACGGGCAATTTCGGCCACCCCGACCCGGTCCTGTTCACCGGTTCCGATCCCCACGGTCACCTGGTCCTTGACGTAGATCACCGAATTGGAGGTTACCCCGGCTTCTACGTACCAGCCGAAAAGAATGTCGTCATACTGCGCGGCCGTGGGTTCATTGGCAATGCGGTAGGTAGTGCCCTGGTAGTCACATTCGGCCAGTTTCAAATCTGCCTTGGAGCGGGCCTGCGGGACAAACGACCACTGGGTAATAACCCCCCCGTCGATCAGGCTTTTAAACTCAACGCAGCGCTGCCCGGCAAACGATTCCAGCCGGTCGATGTTGCCGATCTTGACGACCCGCAGATTCTTCTTGCGTCCGAGAATATCCAGCACCCCATCTTCGAAATCCGGCGCCACCACCACTTCCGAATACTGGTTGCTGACTGCTTCTGCCGTCGCTTTATCACAGGCGCGATTCATGGCGATACAACCGCCGAAGGCCGCAACCCGGTCAGCCATGTTGGCCTTGAGATAAGCGTCTTCCAGTGAATCGCTGCGGGCCACCCCACAGGGATTGTTGTGCTTCACGATGACCACCGCCGGCCGGTCCGTGAGGTAGCGCAGAATATTCAGGGAATTGTCCGCATCGGTCAGGTTGGTTTTACCGGGATGCTTGCCGGACTGCAGCAACTCGATGTCCGAGGCCAAAAATTGCCCCGGCTGAATGGTTTCCACCTCGCCCAATACCAGATTGCCGTTCACCATCTTGTACAAGGCGGCTTCCTGCCCCGGGTTCTCACCGTAGCGCAGCCCCTTCTCAACGTCGTCGATCGTCCAGGTGACCTTTTCATAGAACAATGTCTGACGCTTACCGTTATCCACAAAGCTGACCTCCATTTCCGGCGGGAAATGGTCATCCATGATGGTGCGATACATTTTTTTTAGATCTTCGGCCATGGCGTTCTCCTTTAGGATTATGTCTGGTAACAGGGTTTTACATCTTCGAAGGTGGTCTTCGCCAGATAATCCGCTATCGCACTGTCATAGGATGCGGTATGGGCGAAGGCCTGCCGGGCCAGGCGGTAGCGCAGGGCCAGGGATGTGCAGCCACCGTTCTCACGGAGCTGGGCCAGGATATGATCGTATTCTTGCGGGTCGGTCACCGAGGCGACCCTGAGCAGGTTCTTGGCCGCTGCCCGGATCATGCACGGACCGCCGATATCGATGTTGCCGCGGGCCTGCTCCGGGGTGACCCCCGGTTGGGCAATGGTTTCCTTGAAAGGGTACAGATTTACCACCACCATGTCGATGGGGACCGCCGCCGTTCGCTGCAGATCGGCCTGGTGGGAATCGTTGTAGGTTTCAGTCAGCAGTCCCAGGTAGATCTTGAAATCCAGGGTTTTAACCAGTCCGCCCTGGGTTTCCGGCTGACCGGTGTACTCGGAAACCTGGGTCAGATGTTTCTCGGCCTCTCCGCCCAGAATCTCTTTGATCCGCCCGTACGTCCCGCCTGTGGAAAAAAAGCGAACTTCCGGACTTATCTCGAGCAGGCCGGGAATGAACCCATCCAGACCGCTCTTGTCGGAAACACTTACCAGCACATGCTGCAGTTTAACCAGATCATCGGTTTGATTCACAACGTTTATGCTCATAATGAATTTACCGGAAAGATCTCCCCGGTAAACTTCCTCCTTTCAGTTGCGCGATTTTTGGTTACGGGCTTTTGTCTCGGGACCAGGTGCAGATTGGACGGGCACCACTTGCTCGTTATCTTCTTAGACCAGACACAGCCCTTCCGTCAAGATGGTAGCAACCCATCGAAAGAGGCCTTTTGGTCCGGTGCCGCTTGGCAGATGCGCCGCAAGCGTACCGAGCGCAGACTGGGCTTTTAATCAAAATCCATTTTTCAGATGACTTCTGGATAAAAATAGCCCGCTCCCGGGCGGGCTCCCGGGGAATTCCCTAAGGTCGCCTGTGGCCCATATTTATTTGACATCACTTTGAAAATCTACTATCTTTCGGTAGTTTTACAGGGGCCTATCGACCTCCCCGGCTACGTTTACCCGGGACCGCAACTGCCAACCCCAACCTGTCGAGCGAATGCTATGGCCAGTCAAGATCTGCATGTAAAAGCCCAGGAAGCTCTGGTAGCCCTGAATGCCGCCATCAAGAATATCCGGCTCTATCCACCAGCCAGTGCCATGGTCCAGAAATCGGTTGAACGGGTACTGACGTTTTTGGAGGATATTTTCGAATCCGAGGGCGATCTGGCCGTCGCTGAATCTGAAAAAAATCTGCTTATTTTTGGAACCCCGCTGACTGAAAAGGAACTCCAGAAGCCCCAGGTTGTTGCCTTTATCGCCACCCTCCTGGATTTCGGTATTAAAAGCCTGGCTATCAAAAAGGGCGTCACTGCCGAGGAACTCGAAGCTCTTTTTCAGACCTTGAGCCGCAAAGCGGAGGATGTAAACACCGAGGGCGGCCTGCAGGCCGCCCTGGCCGACAGCAGCCTGCCGCATATCATCCTGGATGAAAAGGTCTACATGGCCGTGGACGGGGACCAGCCCCTCGTGGCCGACATGGGCATCGCCGGTGATGAAATCGGTAAGTTCATCGCCGGTGGACAGGCGGCCTCCGATCAGGAAATGGAACAGTTAAAGGAGCTGGCCAAGGACCCCGCCTGGGTAGCCAATGTATTTTCAACCGGTATCAAACAGCTGCACGGAGAAAGCGGCGGGACCGGTGGCGCAGCCATGGCCGGCACCCTGCAGCACCTGGTGGAAACCTTCGAATCCCTTACCGACAAGCAGGGTCAGGCGGCCATATCCCAGGAGGTGGCGGCCACCGTTGTCAACCAGGATGATGAGGCTCTCATCCCGATTCTGGCCAAAGATTACGCGGGCAAACTGGGGAAAACCTTGTTCAGCCAGATTCTCGACAAGATGCCGGACGACCAGTTTGAATGGATTGTACTAAAACTCAAGGACCTAGCGACGACCGGGGACCGCACCGCTTCAATGGCCTATCAAAACCTGCTCATCTCTGAAAAAGGCCAGCAAATAAACGCCAACCTGCAAGCCCGCGCCACAGCCGACCCGGCTGATCAAAAACAGAAAATGATGCAAATCAAGACCGGGCTGAAAGACCTGGTCCAGGGTAAGGCGGCCCCACTCGATAATCCCGATTTTCTAAATAGTCTGCCGGCAACCGCTATCCAGTTGATCGAGAAAGGCAAGTTGGAGACCGCCGAAACCATAATCGTCCGCCTGACCGGCAGCCTGCTAGATGCAGCCCCGGAATCCCGGTCACAGATATACCAGGCAATTAAAAGTATCCGTCAGAAACTGCCCGAAGATAAACGGGCCGCCCTGACCGTAAAAACCCTGGGAAACCAACTCAAATGGCTGCAGGTACAATCGACGCTGACGCCGGAGTACGAAGAAGCCTGCCAGGAGATCGCGCAGCAGGCCCTGCGCCTGATTAAAACCCGCCGCTTCGATCAGCTCAATGTCATTCTGGGCGTCTTCAATGCCAAGGCCGCCGGTAAGCAGGCCGGCGATGAAGCCGTCAAACAGCACGCCCTGCAGATCCTGAAAACCATCGGCAACGACCAGACCTGGGATCTGTTTCTGAACAAGTTTACCCTGCTTGAAGAAAACCTGCGGGAACCGGCCATTCAGACCCAGTCCCTTTTGGGCATTGCCGCCCTGGACCGTTTGCTCGACACCCTGCAGGGCAGTGAAGAGATGTCGGACCGGGTACGCCTGGTACGGGTCATTACGGAAATAGGCCGGCCCGCCGCCGGGGTCATCTGTAAGCATATCGAACAGGGCGGCCCTTGGTACTACCTGCGCAACCTGGTGGCCCTGCTGGGGAAGACCGGCGGCCCGGAGGATGTGGCGGTTTTAGAGCCGCTGTTGGGGCATAAAGACCTCCGGATCCAGCGCGAAGCCCTGAACAGCGTGTATACCATCGGGGGCGACCGGCGCGGGCCGCTCCTGCTCAATGCCCTCCCGGCCGCCTCTGACAAGGAGAAGGCCAGTCTCGTGGCCATGCTGGGAGCCCTTAAATGCGAAGATGCCGTGGCCCCGTTGGTTAAAATACTGGGATCCAAGCCTTCGGCAGATGCGCGCACCCGGGCGCAGCTGTTTGAAAAAACGTGCGTTGCCCTGGGAAGAATTGGCGATCCCCGGGCCAAGCCGGAGCTGGAAAAAGTCGTTCAGGGCCAAGGCCCCTTGAGAAAGATGTTCACCCCGACAGTCCAGGAAGCAGCCCAGAAGGCCCTGATCATCATCGAAAAAGCAGCTTCCCGCAAACCGGCACCGGCACCCACGCCCAAAGCCGCACCCTAGGCTGAGCCGGCCCCGGCACCTGTGGCAGCGCCCCTTCAACCGGCAGCCGAGGCCGCCGTCGAAGGCCGGGCGGACGAACGCGAGGCCCTGATAGAAAAACATGTGGCCGCCGGCGAGACCGAAGCCGCCGTCAAGCTGATCTTTGAATTGATCGTGGCCAGCGCCAAACAGAAAAATTTCAAAAAGGCCGAAGCCCTGCGGGACCGGCTCTACGATGTGGATGCCATGGCACTGACGGAGATCGTCAAGGCCGGGGAAATCATCGAACAGGAAAAGGCCGAGTCCATTGACCAGGACCACCTGGATGTCTGGCCTGAGTTGTATGACCGGCTCTCCAGTGAGGAGGCCAATGCGCTCTTCCACGCCATGGAAGCGGTAACCTATGAAGCCGACCAGACCGTGTTCGCCCAGGGCCGGGAAAACCGTAATCTCTATTTCATTACCGAAGGGAGCCTCAAACTGGTCTTCCAGGACGGCGAACAGGAAACCCTGCTCAAAACCCTGGAAAAAGGTGACCTGGCCGGGCACGCCACCTTCTTTACCATCAGCATGTGCTCGACCTCGTTGATCGCCCTGTCCACGGTAAGAATGAACGTTCTTTCCCGGGATGTGCTGGATGAGTGGGAAGCAGATTTTCCCGCCCTGAAATCTAAACTCGAGGATTATTGCCTGAAGCTGGAGAAAGCCAAAGATATTATCAAAGAAAAGGGCATGGAGCGCCGCAAGGACGAACGCTTCAATGTGAAAGGTAAAATCCTGGTCCAGTTACTGAACAAAAAGCGACAGCCCATGGGCAAACCCTTCAAGGGTGACTTTGCCGATATTTCGGAAGGCGGGCTTAGTTTTTTTATCATCACGTCCAAACGGGAGACCGCGCGCATGCTGCTGGGGCGGCGCCTGGGCATGAAATTTCTCATCCCCACCCGGGCCGCCCCCCTCAAGACGTTTCAGCAGGGTACGGTGATTTGCGTCAACTATCACCTGAAAAACGACTACTCCATCCACGTCTCATTCGATGACGAATTGCCCGCCGGCATAGCCGGAGCGATCAGGCGGCTGAAAAATATAAAGAGCTGATAAAGGACATTGTTATGACATTTGCCTCGCGGACCATGGGCCTTCTAGTTTGCAGTGCCATTGTAGGTCTTCTGTTCACCGGTTGTGTGCCAAAGAATTATCGTCACCATCCGGATTTTCAGCAGCGAATCGGCATGATATCTGCGCCCGGAGTTTTACCGGTGGACGTTACCATCTACGAAGTCTCCGCCGGGGGTGTCACTGAAATTCGACAGGAATGGTGTGATATCGGATCTAACAATATCGCCCAGGCGCTGCGTGAACAGCTGGCAGACAAGAACTTCGACATCATACCGATTAAAATTACGCCCGCTATAGAAACTGAAATTAGAGAAGTGAAAGCCCTTTACCGCGCGGTAGATGCGAGTATACGTATGCACACCTATCCGGCAACGGGTGCCCTCTTCCCAGATAAAGTTAGTAATTTCAACTACTCAGTCGGCCCAATGGAAGACTTGATGGATAGCCTGGGCGTAGATGTGTTCCTGGTGGTCAATTGTATGGATCAGGTGTCAACTGGTGGTCGCAAAGCCGTGGTCGCAGCCACAGTCATTGCCGGGGCGCTGGCCGGTGTCCAGGTAATCCCGGCGGGATCGTTCACCCAGGGCAGTGTGGCCATCATTGATCCGACCGGTGCCATCATCTGGTATAACACGCATGCTGAGGCCTGGCAGTATGATCTCAGAAAGTATGACAGTGCTTATGCACTGGTAGAACGGATACTGGCTGACCTTCCGAAAGCGAAATGATACGATACCGAATAACGCTACTGCTCTTTGCCGGATTTGTGGCGGTGGCCTGTCAATCGATGCAGATCGAGCCGCATAATTCCGCTTCCCTGCAACTGGCCGATGACAGCAGCGCATCTGGGCCCGGGTAGCAAGCGAACAAGATGTACTGGAAAACAGTGGTTTCGTGGTTAAGGATTCAGCGCTGGAGTCTTACCTGGAAGTCGTTCTAGCCCGCCTCTCTCCACAGGATACAAACGACCTGCTGCTATTTCGGGTACAGGTCTTAAAAAACCCAACCTTGAACGCGTTTGCCTATCCCAACGGCGTCATCTATATCCATACCGGGATGCTGGCAAGACTTGAAAACGAAGCCCAGCTGGCAACGCTACTGGCCCACGAAATGACCCATGCTACCCACCGGCACTCTCTGAAACAATTCCGTAATCTGAAAAACCAGACGGCGTTACTGGCCACCCTGCAAGCCGGGTTAATGGGCATAGGATCCGTCGGAGCCCTTGCCGGTTCGCTCGGTTCTATCGGCACGGTAGCCGCAGTACAAGGCTATTCTCGCGATCTTGAGAGAGAAGCTGATTATGAAGGTTTCCAGGCCATGCGCGCTGCCGGATATGATCCCAGGGAGGCTCCCAAACTGTTTCGGCACCTGCAAAAATGGATCAAGGAAAATGGTGAACATGAGCCTTTTTTCTTTGGCAGCCACCCGGTGCTGCAAGAGCGCATAGATAACTTCACTATGCTAATTAAAACACTGCCCGCCAATGAAGATCCCGGAATAAAAAATGAAGCGGTCTACGTGGCGCGTGTGAGGCCGATTCTGCTTTTGAACGCTGGTCTGGATATGGACGCCGGAAGGTATGATTCGGCTAAGAGCGGCCTTGCCAAGTATAATCGTATCTGGCCGGACACCCCGGCGAGCTATTGCCTGCTGGGGGATGTCTTGGCCGAAGAGAAACTATCCGGCTATTATGGCGCGGCATCAAAAAGCTATCGCCGAGCAGCAGACCTTGATCCTTCTCATGCCAGAGCGTTTCGTAGCATTGGCCTTTTGGAATACAAACAGGGGAACTGTGCTAAAGCGGTGGATGCGTTTAACAGATATCTGGAACTGCAGCCGACTACAATCGACGCCGCCTACATACGCCATTATCTAAAACAGTGTAACAAGTGAGGCCAAGCATATGCGCAAACTCTTACTTATCTTCCTGATTCTAACTGCCACCGGTTGCGTTGCCTGGACCAAGACTGCCGGAATTCATAAATCAACCAACCTGGGCTTTACTGTTGCAATGCCGGATGGCTGGATGAAACTAACTCAAACAAATGCAGTTTTGCTATCCAAAGATGGTGTTCTGTTGCAGAATATACTGATAAGGCGAGACGCTATTGATAAAATCCTGGAATTTACGCTAAAGCGTTTCGTTAGCAAAATGCTGCCCCAGGAAGCGGCGGAAGTCTATCTCGACAACGAGCGTTTGAATAGCTCAAAGTTCAACTTCACCCTGCTTCAAAACTTACCTGCCGAAATATCTGGGCGTCCGGGTTTCAACGTCGAATATGCCTACAAAACCAAAGACGGTCTTGCCGTCCGAACCGCCTCCCATGGCCTGGTAACAGATGATTACGTTTACCAGATCACATACACGGCCGCAAAGCGCTACTACTATGGTCGGGATGTTTCCACTTACCTTGAGTTAGTGAAAAGCTTTCAGCTTAACCCAAAATAGCCTGTGCGCGAGTCATCAGACAGGGTCCTTAACCAAGGGGGCTGGACTACCAGTTCTCACCAAGTAGTTCGAAAAACCCCTGCCCCATGACGCAAGCCGGGCATTTTTCCGGGGCTGTCTGGCCGGTATGCAGGTAACCACAGTTGCGACAGCGCCAGACCACTTCCGTGTCCCGTGTGAAGACCCGGTTGGCGGCCAGGTTGCCGGCCAGTTCGCGATAACGTTTTTCGTGCTGCTTTTCCGAAACCATGATAGTTTCCCAAGTCTCTGCCGCCCGGTCGAAGCCCTCGTCCACCGCCACCTTGGCAAAACCCGGATAGAGTTCAGTGTGTTCGAAGCGTTCCCCGTCGGCGGCCGCGATTAAATTATCGTAGGTCGCTTTAATGACCCCGGACGGGAAACTGCCCGTAATCTCCAGCTCGCCGCCGTTGAAAAACTTGAAAAAACGCAGGGCGTGTTCACACTCCTGGTTGGCGGTCTCCTCGAAAATGTCGCCGATTTGTACATACCCCTCGTCCCAGGCCCGCCGGGCGAAATATGAATACCGGTTGCGAGCCTGGGATTCACCGGCAAAAGACAACATCAAGTTTTTGGCCGTCTGACTGTCGCGGAACTTTCCCATAGTTCAATCCCCTTTGTATAGGAATGCAAAACGGCGCATGTCTCCAACGTCGCTCTGCCTTCAATTGATTAACTCCTCAAACAGGCCGCAAGCCCATCCATGGTGATTGCTACTCTTCGATTTCAATCGCTTCCGCGCCGCACTCGGCCGCAGCCTGACGGACCAGGTCGTGGTACTGCTCGGGAATTTCATCAAATTTTACAATGGAGATCAGCTGGTCTTCATCATACTCGAACACTTCCGGACACAGGTTGTTACAATTGCGATCGCCCATGCATTGCTTGGTGATAGTGGCTTTCATACGACCTCCTCAGTCTTAGAGTTTATGCTTTTAACCCGCAGCTTCTGCCATCCAAAAAATTTGGTTGCATCTTGGGCTGTTAGATAGAGAAACGGGCTCATTGTATTGGATGTGGGCAGCGTTGTCAAAACCGGAAACAGCAGCCGGCAGGTGCGCAACGCTGACAGAGCTGCCACTATACCCGCCCCTCGATCTCACCCAGAAACCGATCAAAGAAATCTACCATGTAGGCGTGACGTTCGGCGGCCAGCCTCCGGCCTTCCCCGGTGAGCATGCGGTTATGGATGTGGCACAGTTTTACCAGATATTCCCGGTAGCCGGTATCATTTTCCGAGTAAGCCGGGGCAGTGGTAACATCGATGTCGGCGTTGTGCAGGCGCGCGCCAACCTCGCCGGCAAAAAGATACGCACGGGCCACACCCACGGCCCCGATGGCATCGAGTTTATCGGCATCGAACAGAACTTGCGCCTCAAGGGTTTCCGGTGCGTGGTTCTCGCGAAAACGATGGGAACGGATGCAGTGGATAATGTTTTGTTTGGCAGATTCTGAGAGCGAGACCTCCGCCAGGATGGCGGCCGCCATGCGGGCGCCCGCCCGGGCATGGCATTGAGCACCGGAGGAACGATCCTGGTGGCAACGGCCGATGTCGTGCAGATAAGCGGCCATGCGCAAGATGGTCAAATCGGCATTTTCAACCCGACCAATGCGGTCGCATAGGGCGGCCACCCGCTGGGTGTGGTCCCAGTCGTGGCTTCCGGCCGCCTCGAGAAACAGCCGGCGCGCCTGGTTCTTTATCGATGCAACCAGTTCACCAGCGATGCTGCCGGTGCATTTGGTATCGGCCTGGTCACCGGTGTGGTTCAGGTCATCCATTCTCAGCCCAAACCCTTGCCGGTCATGGTGTCGATTTTCACCGCGATCACGGCCGTGATTTTCAGTTTGCCGTCCGAGTAATCGCCCCCCTCTCCACCGTAGTGCGCCATGATGACATCGAGGGCTTCCCGCTTGGCGTTGTTGTCTTCAATCAAACGGGCCTCGCCGAAGGCGATGACGCAATTGAAACGCTGGCCCCAGTCACAGCTTTTTTCAGCCCGGACCAGTTCCAGGTCGGTTGTAAACTCCAGGCAGACCTTGGGATTGGCCTTGAGCATATCGATTTTCCGGCCCTCGGTCGCAGAATGGAAATAGACGGTTTCATCCCGGTAGCCAAAATTCAGGGGGACAACGTAGGGCTGGCCGCCCTCCGCCAGGGCCAGGCGGCAAATCTGGGCACCCTTTATAATCTGCTCGATCTGCTCTTTATCCTTGATTTCCTTATCTTTTCTACGCATCCACCACCTCACTTGAAAAATTGGTGAGATGATACAAGACCCCCGGCGGGTTGTCAATTAATTCACATGTGGGGTTGCCCAAACAGGCTGAGTGCTCATTATATTTATACCGTACCTGAAAAACTATTTAAAAGCCGTGGTTACTTGAGTTTCGCTCAATTTGGTCGATACAATATTAGGGGCTGTTTCTAAATTAGGATTTTGGTTCAAGGTCAAGGCGGCCGTGAGGTTTCAACCGGAGGAATACTGAAGTATTTCGAGGATTGAAACCGAACACCCAACGCCGAGATTGGGCCAAAAGACAATTTAGAAACAGCCCCTAGTGCGGACAATAACACGGGTTTCAGCTTGCGCTGTCTAAAAATCTTGATTTTACATTCGATACCCATTAGTAATGCCTGTCTCACACTCGGTTAGGCGCACTGCAATGAAAAAAAAGATCCTGGTCATCGACAACAACCGCATCATCCTCAACTGGATGAAAAAGCTCCTCGAAAAAGAGGGCCACGAAGTGGCCACGGCCGAGGACGGCTTGCTGGCTATCAGCATATTGGAGGATTTCCATCCGGATATCATTTTTACCGACCTGATCATGCCGAACATCGAGGGCGACAAGCTCTGCGAAATCGTCCGCAGCAAAGGATCACTCGATAACTGCTACCTGGTGCTCATGTCGGCCGCAGCGGTTGAGATCAATTTCGAGGATGTGGACATATCCGCCGACGCATTCATCGCCAAGGGACCTTTCAACGAAATGGCCCAACACATCCTGGACGTCATCAACCAGCACGATCCAGGCCATCAGGTTGCCGAGTCCAAACGGGTCGTGGGGCTGGACACCGTTTATCCCCGGCAGATGACCCGGGAGCTGCTTTCCCGCAACGACCATCTCAAAACCGTCATTGACAGCATTGCCGAGGGCATGCTCGAAATTGCCTCCGGCAAGATAGTCTATGCCAACCTGACCGCCTGCGCGCTCTTCGGCCTTCGTCAGGAACAGCTGTTGTCGATGGCCCCGGAAAGCCTCTTCGCAGGCAAGGCCGCTGAGCGGGTCGGCAAACTGGTATCATCGTCGCGCACCACCGCCGCTGAAATCGGATTGAAGCGTCCGCTGTGGATCGCCGGAAAAAGGGTGCTGCTCAAACGCCTGCCCGTCCATGGTGAAAACACGACGATTTTAATGCTTACCGATGTGACCGAGCGCTTTGCCATCGAGAAAGAATTGAGCAACTACCGGGATCACCTGGAACGGCAGGTGGAAAAACGCACCGCCGAGCTGACCAGTACCACCGAAAAACTCCAGCAGGCCCAGAAGCTGGAAGCGATCGGTACGCTGGCCGGCGGCGTGGCGCACGATCTGAACAACGTCCTTTCAGGCATCATCAGCTATCCTGAGCTGCTGCTCGTCCAACTCGGCCCCGACAACGAACTGGCCAAGCCTCTGCAGACCATCAAAAGATCCGGAGAAAAAGCCGCTACCATCGTCCAGGACCTGCTGACATTGGCCCGTCGGGGAGTATCAGTATCAGACGTTGTTGCCCTGAACGAAACCATTTTGACCTATCTTGACAGCCCTGAGTTTCAAAAGCTGCAAAGCTTTCACCCGGCAGTCAAGGTAAAGACGGACCTGATGGCCGACCTGCCCTCTATTCTGGGCTCACCCGTCCATCTTTCCAAGGTTATGATGAACCTGGTCTCCAATGCGGCCGAAGCCATGCCTGCGGGGGGTGAACTCACCATCGCGACCCGGGTGCGGCCGCTGAATAGTCCGGTGGACGGCTATGCCAAGGTGGTTCCCGGCAAATACGTGGAAGTGACCGTGACCGATACCGGGATGGGAATCTCGGAAAAGGATATCGCCCACATCTTCGAACCGTTTTACACGAAAAAAGAGATGGGCCGCAGCGGCACCGGGCTGGGCATGGCAGTCGTCTGGGGAACGGCCAAAGATCATCGCGGTTATATCGACGTAAAAAGCAGTCTCGGGGAAGGCACCGCGATCTGTCTCTATTTACCGGTCACCGAGCGACAGCCCGAAGAGAAACCCAAAAAGGTATCACTCGCGCATTTGAAAGGCAGCGGGGAGACCATCCTGGCGGTGGACGACATGCCGGAACAATTGGAAATAGCGGCCGGCATGCTGACCGAATTGGGATATAAAGTTGCCAAGGCAGAGAGCGGTGAAGCGGCCGTGGCTTACATGGAAACCCACAAGGCCGATCTGCTCCTGCTGGATATGATCATGACCCCGGGCATCGACGGCCTGGAAACCTACCAGCGTATTCTCGCCAAACATCCTCAGCAAAAGGCGGTTATCTTCAGCGGGTTCTCAATGACGGACCGCGTCCGCAAAGCCCAGGCCCTCGGGGCCGGCGAGTTCATCCGCAAGCCCTTCACTATGCAGGAATTGGGGATCGGTGTGAAAAGGACCTTGCGGGGAGAGACCCCTCCGGAATAATCCCCTTTCGCCCTTTAGATCAATTTTTCACCGTAAACCAGTAATTGACACACTCGCAAAGGGTGCCTGCGGAAGATGAATGTAAAAGCCAAAGAGACCCCAATATGTCTCTCGCAGAGGCGCAGAGAAATCAAAACCAGTTTGATGCGCGCTTGCGCGCGAAAACCTTACTTTTGACCTTTCAGCGCAGCTGAAAATAGTGGTGATTTGACCTTCTCTGGGCCTCTGCGTCTCTGCGCGCTGAAAAGGGTTTTAGACCCTATGTTCCATCGGGAAGCAATGTGGATCGGCACCGGCTTTTACTCAAGAGACATAACCCCCAGCCACCGCTCATACTCTGTTTCCACGGGGAAACCGCGCTTTTTCAGCAAAGCGATGATGGGTTCCGCATTGAAGCGGACGTAGGGGTTCACCTCCAGTTCATCCGCCAGGGTGGAGACAATAAGGGCGGGGTCATAGGCTTGCAGGAAAGCATCGATCTGCGCATTCTCCGGCTCGACGATCTTGGCAAAAGCCATTGAATACTTCACATAATCATGCCCGGCGTAGACCCGGGTGGATACAGGAAAAGCCAGGAGCTTTTTGATGGACTCGTAAAAGGATTTGAGGTCGTCGCTGAAGCAGTTGCCCACCGTGCCGTTAAAGAGGGTGTCGCCGGTGATCAGGCTGTCGCCGACGCTGAAAGAAATCGAATCGTCCGTGTGACCCGGTGTATCGATCACCGCCACCTTAATATCATCCAGAACAATTTGCCCGGCGTCGAGCAGCATCGCCCGGGGAAGGTATGTTGCCCCCGACAGCTTGACCAGGTCACCGGTGCCGGCAGTGTGATCCGGATGCCGGTGGGTGTTGGTTACGTATGTCAATTCCAGGTTATGCTTTTCAACATAATCCAGGATAGCATGCACTGCCCCGCCATCGATGGCCACTGCGGTTTTACTGCCATACACCAGGTATCCCAGATTGTCTGCTGAATAACGAAACTGACGGATGCCCATACAACCTCCCGATCGTTTTTTTCCACTCAGGGTATTGGAACTACAAGATATTTCAGCAACGCGATAAAATAAGCATAACGAATGGGGGCTGTCAAGCAGTGGCATCTATGCGGCATAAGTCATGATTCCATTACCCGGTTTCGTGCTTATATTATCCGTGAAGTCAATTCAACCGAGCAGCAGCCCTAGAGGCGTTTGCGGTTTGAATAACTTAAAAAAGTTGCCCGGAATATAAAAATCTTCAAAAAATATGCTGCCAAATAACATGTTTAAAAGCCAGCAAAAGCCGCTTTAGGGGCCTCATCAATATTTGTTGACATTCTTTAACGAATTGAAAATAAGTGTGCTTGTTGTATAATCTTTCAGACCCACTGTAACAATAGAATGGTTTTCATAACCAGTTTTAAACTAAAACAGGCTGGCGATATCTTATTTTGATAGGTACACGCTCGATAGTAAAATAACGAAACCCTTGTTCAGAAAATTGATCATAGCATTATCACCACCAAAAGGAGAAACCAATGTCAGATGTTTACATTTCAAAAGAGCAATTTGCAGGGAAAAAAGTAGAACTCAGTGACATCAGCATCAGAGACGGCTTACAATCGCTGGAAACCGTCATTGATACCGATACCAAGGTCAAATATCTGGAAGGCTTGATTATGGCTGGCTTTAAGCGCATGGAGGCCACGAACTACGGCCACCCTAAATTTGTTCCCTTCTTTCCCGATGCCACGGAAGTACTAAAGCGTCTGCTGAACAGCGAAACCAAGACACCGGGCGGTAAAACAATCGGCGAAATGATGAAACGCAACGGCGGTGATGTAGAGCTTACCGCCGTTACCATCCATGAAAGTGGTGCCGAACGGGCCTTCAAGGACTTTGATGCCGGACACGGTCCGGACCGCATACTCCAAATGACATCGACCTGTCCGGAACATCAGAAAGCCAATTCGGGTAAAACGCATGATCAGTATTTCGAAATGACTGAACAGACCATAAAAGCCGCCCATAGCCGTGGAATGGTGGTCAATGGCACTGTCAGCACCATCTGGGGCAGCCCTTTTGAAACATTCAACAAGCAATACAGCATGGCCGAAAAGCTGGACATTGCGATTGCCTTTGTTAAACGCTACCTCGATTGCGGGGCCGATGATATCGAGCTCGCCGACCACGATGGCTCTGTTACGGATTATCATAAACCCTATGAGTTCTTCAGTCGCGTGCTCGACCCCAATGAGATGGGCACCGGGCCGGACGGCAGAAATTATGCCGATCCCAAGCTTTACATTGCGCACTTCCACACCAAAAACATGGCCTCGGCCCTTAGAAATGCCGCCGCCGCCCTGAAGGCCGGCATTATTCGGTTTGAATCCTGTATGTCGGGAATAGGCGGACAACCGGCCAACACGGTTGATGGCGTGGCGATTGAAGGACGCGAAGGCGATTATTATAGCGACCACTTTAACCATGGTCTGATTTCCACTGAAGACATGGTGACCATGTTTCATGAGATCGGGGTCGATACCGGCATAGATCAAGAAAGGTTATTGGCTTTAGGGCATGATTTTCGTGCCGCGGTACTGGACACCTTTGCCACCCGGCAGAAAAAACTTGATCGCGAAACCATGCCTTGCCGGTCATTCATGCTGCTGAATGGACATTTGCCCGAGAGCGTTACCAACCTTTACAGCGCTGGATAGAAAAGCACCCGCTTTCAATCCTGCAGATTGGGCGCTTTCAGATTGAATCAAATCGAACCATCGTCTTTATGCCGGTTGCCTGCAGTGCCAACGGGCTGCCGGCAACCGGTGAAACTCGCTACGGAACCCTCGCCCCGGGCCGGCCTAACGAACACGTCCTGGTCGAAGTGCCCGGTCATTGGGAACCCGCTACCGTTAAAGGCACGCTGCTGCAGGAAGGCTGGGGCGCCGCGGACGGTTCGGTTGTGGCTGCCTACATTTATGCACTCAGGGGAAATGAACATGGCAATTAAAAGGGTCTGGCACGGGTGGACTACACCGGAAAATGCAGACAGTTATCAGGAAATATTAAACAATATTGTCCTGCCCGGCATTGAGGCAAAAAATATTCCCGGGTACCAAAAAATTGAAGTGTTGCGCATTGAACTGGCCGCCGAAGTCGAGTTCGTTACCATCACGACGTTTGATTCCCTGCAAAATGTGATTGATTTTCAGGGTGCCGATTATCAAAAAAGCTACGTTCCCGAGGCAGCCCAAAAAGTACTGAAGCGTTGGGACCAGGAAGCAATGCATTATAAGTTGATAGAAACCAGAACGTATGAATAGCTCCACCCCGTTATTTGGCTGAAAGTTAAATTCAAGCATCGATTTTTTTCACCAAAATTGACTCAAATCAAAGCCTATCCGATTATAATTGAAGATACTGAGTATGATGCTTTCACGGAGGCCTTGCGTGATCGTGTAGTGGCAAAGCGGTGGATATTCAACAAGATCGGCCGGGATGGATAAGACCCGGGTAATTTCAAAACGCAGTTTCTGAATTTCCGTGAGCCTCCAAGAGACACTACAAGGTACCCGCTATTGAATTTTCTCCTGCTGCTTCCCGCAATTTTCAGCTTTCTGCTCCTGGGCGCCCATTTTTATCGATCGGATACGGTAGTCCTGGTTGTAATTGTTACGCTTTTGCCCTTTCTGCTTTTTTACAGAAAGGCCTGGGTAGCGCGCCTGGCACAGGTTATGCTGGTACTGGGAATGATCGAATGGGTCCGGACGCTGTTCATTCTGGTTGACATGCGACGCGCCCTGGGACAGCCCTGGACCCGGTTGGCCATCATCATCGGGGCCGTGGCGCTGTTTTCAGGTTGCTCTGCCCTGCTTTTTCAGAGTAAACGATTGCGGAAGCGATATAAACAATCCGATTAATACCGGTAATACTATGCTCACCACTTCAACTCACACCCTGAAAATCCTGGCTGCTCTGGTCTGGTATATCGGCGTAGTGGTTCTGATTCTCAAAAGTTCCGGGCTGTTTGTGGCCGCCAATAAGAGCGGTGCTGCGACGGCCTGGGTTCTCCTGGCTATCCTGCTGGGAATAGGGCTTGGGTTGGTCAAATCCAAATATATTTTTGTCAAAGTATGCGCCCAGAACTTGAAACGGATCGAGGCTCTCGGCAATCCTATGATCTGGCAATGTTACCGGGTCCGATTTTTCTTTTTTCTGGGTTTGATGGTACTTTTGGGTGTCGCCGCTGCAAAGCTGGCGCAGGGAGATTTTCGGCTACTCATGCCGCTGGCGATCCTGGAACTATCAGTGGGCGTTGCGCTGCTATCCAGCAGCCGCTGTTTCTGGAGTCGATAGGCGCGACAGGGGTGACGACTGTAAAAACCATACGGACAACTCCCATGGATAAAGCAGATTGCCGGCAGATTGCCGGGACATGCCTTTGTTTGGCCACCTTCTTGCTGTGGCTCGTCTTTGTCTTTTCAGGGTGTTCGCACCATGCTCGCAAGGATACCTGGACGGCATTTCTGCCGCCTGACTCGGACTTGATAGGGTTCAAGGATGCGCAGGGCCGGGTCAAAATTGAGCCCCGGTATTCTGGATTCACCATTGCGCGCCAGTTCGATCACATCATGGCGGTTATGGAACAAAATGGGAATAGCTACACCAGCTATTACCTGACCCGGTCCGGGAAAAAATTGGGCCGCGACAGGATCTATATCCACGACAACAGCCCGGATTGTGAAAGTGAAGGCTTTATCCGTTTCCGGGATCCGGCCACTGAAAAGGTCGGCCTTTACAACCGCAACGGGGAGATTGCCGTCCCGGCCGAATACGATGCCTTAACCCAGGTGCGCAACGGCCTGGTGGTCGGGTTGCAGGGCGCCCGGAAAGTATATTGGGACAAACAGCGGCATGCCGGCTGCAGCCACTTTAACTGGGAAGGCGGCCGGGAGGTACTGCTCGATACCCGCAACCGTATCCTTATCTCAGACTTCAAAGGCAGTGCCCGTTTGGATCTCTACTCCCTGAAAATCGGGCCCAAACCAGAGCCGGATGACAACCGTTTGAGCTACCCCGGTTCCGACGGTCGCTATTATGCGTTCATTGAATTTAAAACGGCATTTGAAAGTTGGCTGCAGACCGAGGTGCTGGCAAACCTGACGCAGGATACCCTTGATAAGAACACTTATCACGCGATATTCTTCTGGAAGGAACCGGAAGGCTGGCAGCATGAAGCAAGCCGGGCTTTCATCGCGCGCAACTTTGAACTTATCCAAGGCAGGCTGGCGGTCCTGCTCAAAGCAGACGCCGACTATTTCATATCCATGTCCGGCCTGAACCCCTTCATTTTCAATGCCGCCGAATTCGAGCCCTACTTCAATAATTGCGGCGACCCCAAACAGTGGCAGCACCCGGTAATGAATGTCGTGATCAATCAGCAGGCCGGTGGAAAATCGTTTCAGGACCACTTCGATTTTCTAAAAACGACTGCAGGGTATAAATTGATCAGCCTGACCTTACGCGAAGCAGAACTAAACTAGCACTGGGCGAACAAACAATTTACTCGCAGCCTTCCACCTTCCACCTTCCACCTTCTACCTTCTACCTTCTACCTTCTACCTTCAACTGTAGTGGTCCAGTAAAAACGGACACGGTTTTAAGCAGCATTGTTTAATTGTTCTTTTTCATAATTAATCGGGCTGAGATATCCCAGCGTCGAATGTAGCCGCATCGCATTGTAGAAGCCGATGTAG
>Ga0209783_1000054_pt1 | contig 62344 bp, 53 predicted proteins | sample WorMetfiPIANOSA1_FD_187395 | JGI IMG/M metagenome (GOLD analysis project Ga0209783, IMG submission 187395) | Marine gutless worms symbiont microbial communities from Max Planck institute for Marine Microbiology, Germany - Olavius filocauda... | ecosystem: Host-associated > Annelida > Digestive... | reverse complement strand
CTACATCGGCTTCTACAATGCGATGCGGCTACATTCGACGCTGGGATATCTCAGCCCGATTAATTATGAAAAAGAACAATTAAACAATGCTGCTTAAAACCGTGTCCGTTTTTACTGGACCACTACATCTCGCGTGACTCTTTTTCCGGGGCCACCACTTTATCGGTAGCCGGCAGATAAACACTGAAGGTGCTGCCTTTGTATTTCTCGCTGAAGACTTCAATAAACCCGCCATGATTGTAAATAATACCATAGGCGGAGGCCAGCCCCAGGCCGGTACCCCGCCCGATTTCCTTGGTCGTGAAGAAGGGGTCGAATATTCTATCCATGACCTCCGCATCCATACCGATACCGGTATCGGTAATGGCAAACTTGGCGAACTTCCCGGGTGCGGCATCATGGCCCCGGGCGGTATCCGGGTCTATGTCGCAGTTTTCCGTACGGATAAACAGATCTCCGCCGCCGGGCATCGCCTGCCAGGCATTCACTAATATATTCAGCAGCACCTGTTCGATCTGCCCCTGGTCGACCTCGACGGCCCAGATTTTTGGCTCAAATGTTTCATGAATGGTCACATCTTTGCGCGTGCGGCCGAAAAGGCGGCTTTGCTTCTGAATAAACTCGTTCAAATCGATGGTTCTTATTTCGTACTTGCCGCCGCGGGCGAAACCGAGCAACTGCTTGGTCAAGGCCGCGGCGCTCTGGATATACTCCTCTATGCCATGCAGATGTTCCAACAGGCTCGAAGATGGATCGACACTCATCTTCATGATAGAGGTCCGCCCCTGAATGCCCATGAGCAAATTGTTGAAATCATGGGCAACGCCGCCGGCCAGGGTCCCCAGAGACTTCATCTTCTGAGCCTGGTAAAGCTGGCTTTCCAGCTTTTTCCGGGTGCTGATGTCCCTGAAGGCGGCCACCCGGAGCGCTTTACCCCGATAATGATAGGAGCGGCCGGCCATGACACAGTGAAAAGAAGCACCCTCCTTGCGAATACCGATACCTTCAAAACGGCTGTCGGCCGCGGCGGAGAAATTTTCAAAAATTTTTTTCCAGGTATCCGGGCTAACCAGTTTTTCAATTGACAGACCAACTAGTTCAGCCGGCGGATATCCAAATATCCGGGCCATGGCTTCATTGGTGTCGACAATGATTCCCTTTTCATGGATCACGATCCCCTCTTCCGCCAGTTCGGAAAGCAGCCGAAACCTTTTTTCGCTTTCCAGGACGGCTGCCTCTGCTTTTTTACGCGCGGTGATGTCATGCACGACGACGGTCGCCTCCACCGGGGTGGAGCCTTCATAGGTGTATTTCGCGTTCAGACTCATGACAAACTGGCTGCCGTCTTTTTTCAAGGCCGTATATTCGGCTGTCTCAGGCACCTCCTGACCAGCCGCCATTTTCTCCATCCGTTCAAAATATTTCTGCTGACTCTCGGGGGTGAGGAACTCCAGGGCATTGAGCGACAGCAGTTCCGCCCGGCTATAACCGGTATAATCGCAGATGCCGTCATTCACGCTGAGCAGTCGGCCGGACCTTAAATCTACTTCATAAATTCCGGCAGGGGCGATATTGAAAATCTGCCGGTAGCGTTCCTCGCTTTTTACCAGATCTTTTTCCGCATCCTTCTGCTGGGTGATGTCTTCGCCGATCCCGAGGATGCCGACGACCTTGCCCTGGGTGTCAATCCTGGGGCTGAGGTGCAGTTTCATCCACAACTTGCGCCCATCCTTGGTTTGCTCAACCAGCTCACAGCTCACCGCCTGCTTGTCCTTTTGCATCAATTGGCGAATTTCATCAGCCAGCTGTTCTTCCCTGGCCCCGGGGTAAAGAATTTTGATCTTGTGCTTGCCAACTACCTCCTCGGCCTGGTAGCCGAAGAGTTCTTCGGCACCCCGGTTCCAGAAAGTGATGTTCTGGTCCAGATCAGTCGAAATGATCTAGATGGAGTAGGCGCTGTTTAAAATACTTTTGAGGAAATCATTCGCTTCGGTCAGGTCTCGTTCCGCTTGTTTGTAATCACTGATGTCATTCAGAATAATCAGGGAATGGGCTTCTTGCGACTTCAGGGGGACGACCTTCAGGTTGATGAAGCGGCTCTCCATTGAAATCAGGAGCTCAGGGGCACCTGATTTGCCGCGGCCACCAGTCCCGTTTATCAGTTTATCGATTTGGGGTGCCTGATCCGGGGGAAAGAGCCCGGCCAATTCGCGGCCCAGGATGGCATCCCGAGGCAGCGCCAGCATTCCCTGGGCGGCCGGGTTGACGAACACAACCCGCTTTGCATTGTTAATCTCGAAAATCCCTTCGGACATCCGGTCGAGGAGCAGTTGGAAGTGTTTCTTTGAATCGAGCAGTTCCTTGGTAATCAGGCGTGGATAAACGTCCTGCAAGCCGATAATATTGCCGGCCGCGCAAAATTTCCGGGAAGCTTCCGGGTTTTGGATAACTTCCGCGATATAGCCCTTCATATTGCCCAGGGGGCCTTTGGCGATACAGGCATCCGCGCCCAGGTCCTGCAGGTTGGTCCATTCCTCCGCGGCTATGGCGGATAGTAGAACCAGAAAAGTGGATTTGTACTTGGGGTCGCTCCTCAAAATCTGGCAGAACACCTTGCCGTCGATATTCGGCATTACGTAATCGACAAAACAGATATCGGGGGTAAAGTTGCCTAAAAGATCCAGGGCGCCCAGACCATCCTGGGCAGTCACAACCTTATGCCCGTCTTCAACGAGAAATTTTTCTATGAATTTTGAAAAGATGGGGTCGTTGTCGATAACGAGAATATTCATTTAGCTCCTGCTCGCACACAATATTTAAGTATAACGGCTATTGGCCGGCAGCCGTTTATAGGGAAACACGGGTTGCTCACTTTTGGCGGGGGGAAATCCGTACAGGTGAATATTAACGGAATAATTTAAAAGGCGCTACTAATTTTTAAAGCTGAGGGTAAGAAATATGGGGTGATGTAAACAGGCCGGCCACGGCCTTACCCGTACCAGCGCATGAAAACATTTGCCCTGGCCGGTTTCAATAATCATACGGATTCATCGAAAGCAAACGGGACCTGATTTTCGCCACGGTCGCCCGGTCGGGTTTAAATGGCAGAACTGGGACGCGCGGCGGCGCAATTCGATTCGCTTGCGCAAAAGGTGTCGTGGCCAGCTTTAAATTGTAAGCCTTGACTATCAGGGTTTCCAGGTTGACCACATCGGCAATGTTATACGCCAGCAGGGTTTCCAGGGCCGCCCGATCATTGCGGATCTGGTACGCCTGCCAGAGCAGGGGCGCAAAAGCCCCGTCGACGCCTTCCAGATCCGTGCGGTCCAGACCCAGGGCTCTCTCACAGCTTTTCAAACCGCCTTTATAACCGAGACTGGCCAGGACGTAACGTAAATCAATGTGGGCCTGGGGCAACTTAATCCGCAGGTAAGATTGAATAAACGGAATATCGAAGGTTTTTCCATTGTAGGTCACCAGCACCTGGTATTTGTTGATATCCGCGGCAAAGTCATCCAGGTTACGGCCGTTGATATACCAGAAGATGTCCCGACCGTCATAGGGGGCGATGGTCGTAATGTGCCCATAATAACTGTCCAGCCCGTCGGTCTCTATATCCAGATACGCGGTACGGTTTCTGAAATCGGGGAAAAGGCGCCAGCCCAGGGCGGCCGACAGCCGTTTTTCGAAATATACCGGATTCCCTTGATCTAGCTGCAGTTGAGATTCCGGGCAATATTCCTGTAAAGCGGTCATGGTTTTACGGGGCAGCGGGCCGCTGGGGAACGCCGCGACCGCAGGCCAGTCCCTTATACCGGCCGCCCAGATCTTCTCTTCGGTTTTGCGACCGATGCCGGGTATGTGTTGAAAAGTGTTTTTTAACATCAGAGCCGTGCTGCAGATTAAAGGTCAATGGTGTTGAAAAGCGATATCTTGCTGGCCGCCAGATGCGTGCGCATCTGCCGCACATACGCCGGCCGTTCTTCATCCTTCCAGCGCGGATAACCGCCCCGCCAGACGTACCGGATCAAGGCCTGAAGACTTCCGAAGGTAAAACGATAATCTCCAATCTGAACCGTTCGGGCAGTTTCCTGGGCCGCAACTGAAATGGAGCGCCGCGCGGCATGGGGTTCGATCAGGGTGGTGATTATCTTTCTGTTCTTATGCCCGTCAGGCTGCTGCTTGAAATCTTCGGGCCGGACTGGAAACGGGAACCGTTGATAGACTGCCCCGATAAATCCGGTAAACCGGACACCGTGGATGGCGCCCATCAGGTCACCGATCTGTTCGGGCGGTTGAATAGCGTTAATATCCCAGGTGTCCCGACAGGTGGCCAGGCTCTCTGCCCCGGCCAGCCTGACAATGCCAGCACAAAACTGGTCTGCGAACAAAAAATAATGCTCCAGCAGCAGCATATCCGTATCGATGTTGAAAAAGCCGAAGGCAATCCGGCCGTGACTCAGGGTATCAAAGGCTAACGGCATGGCTGTTCATCACTCGGCTTGGGCGTCAAGGAAAACCGCCATTTGCAGAACAACTCATCGGGGTGGGGGTCCGGCGGGGCGAAATCGCAATCTACCTGAATCCGGTCATCGATGACCCGTGCGAAGTTGATGAATTCCCGCCGGTGCATCTCCTTGCAGTTGTATTCGCCCAGGCCACGCTCCAACCGGGCAACCTGGGTCGGGCAGGACGGCACTATCAAGGTGACCTGCGCTGCGGTTTGTTCAATCTGGTATCCGACCAGGATGCACCACGGGAAATAGCGCAACGCCTGCACAAAGCCTTCCAGGCCGGTTGCTTCTATTGCAAACCGGCTTTTCAGGTCCTTGGCGGCCATGCCGGCCACCTTTTCCCACACCGCCTCGTTGATCTGCTCGGCCATCTGCTGATCGAACCGCTCACCGACTTTGATAAACCAGAAGGCATCCACCACCCGGTAATGCCAGAGCAGGAAGCGAATATAACTGCGCAGCTCGTCGGCCTCCATCTTCTCAAAAAGGCTGAAATCCATGACTGGCGCCTCCTTTTTAAGCCAATGTTATTGCAGTCGGTTTAATAGCTGTCAACCGCCTTCCTCAAAACAACAATCCAAATAACATCAAACATTCCAGTTGACTAAAGGGCGGCTACATCAATTTCCATCACGGCATCGTCCGCCGCCGATATTCCGTCCATTTTACCCAGGGCCTCCGGCAGCAGGGCTTTGAGAAAATAGCGTGCCGTCTTGATCTGACCGTTGTAGAACATGGCGTTCTTATTTTTAGCCAGCTTTTTGTCCCGGGCTGCAGCATCCAAACCGGCCAGCAGCTTTTCCAGCTTCGGCTGGGCCGCCAGCGCCCGCCACAGATGCATCCAGGCCATCACAACCTCTCCGGTAATATCGAGAAACGGTTTGGCATAGGCGAACGCCGTCAACACCCGCGGAGACAAGGCGGTCTGCCCGAGCCCGAGGGCCACCTCGCCCAGGCGATTGACGGCGGTCTCCACGCATGCGGCCATTTCGGCCAGTTCCGGGTATTCACGAGCCTGCCCGATGGTTTTTTGCATCTCTTCCAGCAGGGTCATGAAGTACAAACCTTTTTTCATACCCATTTTCCGTCCGAGCAGGTCCATGGCCTGGATGCCGTTGGTCCCCTCGTAAATGCTGGTAATCTTGCAGTCCCGCAGATACTGCTCCACCGGATACTCCCCGGTATACCCGTACCCGCCGTAGACCTGGACGGCCTGCGTACAGACATCGAAAGCACGGTCGGAACAATAGGCTTTCACGACCGGGGTCAACACTTCGATCAAGCCTTCATAGCGCTCCCTCTCGACCGGATCGGCCGAGGTTTCGGCAATGTCGAAACAGCGACCGACATAATAGATAAAACTGTGCATGCCGCTCACATAGGCCTTCATCCACAGCAGCATCCGGCGGACATCCGGGTGTTCCACGATGGCCACCCGGGGGGCCTTTGGATCCATCATCTGCAGCAGGTTTTTACCCTGTTTGCGCTCTCTGGCATAGCTCAACGCGAACTGGTAGGCGGCTCCCCCCATGGACATGCCCTGGATGCCGACCCCCAACCGCGCCTCGTTCATCATGTGGAACATGGCCCGCATCCCGCGGTTGGCTTCGCCCAGCAAAGTACCGATACACCCGCCCTGGCCGCCCAGGGTCAGGCTGCAGGTGCTGCTGCCGTGGATACCCATCTTCTCCTCGATACCCGTACAGACCACATCGTTGGGTTCACCCAGGCTGCCGTCGGCATTGACCCTGATCTTGGGAACCAGAAAAAGCGAAATGCCCTTGGTACCTTCAGGCGCGCCCTCTATGCGGGCCAGAACCGGGTGGATGATATTTTCCGTCAGGTCCTGTTCGCCGCCGGTAATGAATATTTTGCTGCCGGTTATGGAAAAGGTGCCGTCGCCGTTGTCTACCGCCATCGTCTCCAGCGCGCCCACATCGCTGCCGGCGCCCGGTTCGGTCAACAGCATGCTGCCGCCCCACTGGCCGGAGTACATCTTGGCCAGGTACAATTCACGCTGTTGTTCGGTGCCGAACAGTTCCACCAGCTTGCCGGCCCCGTGGCAGAGGCCGGGATACATACCGAAGGCGCAATTGGCTCCGGTAAAATACTCCCCAATGGCTGTCGCCGCTGTAATGGGCAGCCCCTGCCCGCCTACCGCTGGATCGTCGATCATCGTGATCCATTCGCCTTCCCGGTAGAGTTCAAAAGCCCGGTGGAACTCGGCGGGCACCCTGACCACCCCATTGTCAAAGGTGCAGCCTTGGCGGTCTCCGGGTCCGTTGGTTGGCAGGATCTCTTTAATGGCCAGGCTGCGGGCCTCGGTGATAATCAGGTCGATGGTTTTTTTATTCAGATCGGAAAATTTTTCATTCTCCAGAATGGATTCCAGAGCCAACTGTTCAAATAGTACAAAGTCTACATCTCTACGGTCTGCCAGCGCTTGTGCCACGAAAAATACCCCCTATAGTAATTTTGAAATGATCTCCTTCATAATCTCGGTGGTGCCCCCGCCGATAGAAAGAATCCGATTGTCCCGGAAAAGCCGCTCCACAAGGGTGCCGCGCATATAACCGTAGCCGCCAAAGATCTGCACGGCTGCATAGGTGACCTTGTCGCCGGTGTTGCAGGCGAAATTTTTAGCCATGGACACCTCTTTTATCTGGTCGCGGCCGGCATCGATCTTGGCGGCCACCCGGTAGGTGAACTCGCGGCTGACTTCGACCAGCGTTGCCATGTCGACCAATTTATGCCGGATAACCTGGAAGCCTGCCAAGTGCTTGCCGAACGCTTCACGTTCTTTGGCGTACCGGGCGGCTTCCTCGTAAGCCAGTTGGGCGGTCATGTTGGCCATCACAGCCAGGGCCAACCGCTCCATCTGGAAGTTTTCCATGATCAGATAAAACCCCTGGTTCTCCTCCCCGATCAGATTTTCGCGCGGAACCCGGCAGTCATCGAAAAACAGTTCCGCAGTATCGGAGGCCCACCAGCCGGTCTTTTTAAGCTTTGGGGAGTTGCTGAAACCAGGGGTGTCCCTTTCTATAACCAGGAAACTGATGCCGTGGGCCCCTGCATCGCCGGTCCGGACGGCACAGGTAACCTGGTCGGCCCGACAGCCGCTGGTAATGAAGGTCTTGTTCCCGTTGACGACATAGTGGTCACCCTCTCTGACCGCGATGGTTTTGAGGTTGGCCACGTCACTGCCGCCCCCCGGTTCGGTGATAGCCAGGGCCGCAATCCGCTCACCGGCCAGCACCGGTTTTACAAAGCGCTCCTTCTGCGCCTCAGTGCCGTGCCGTATTATCGGCGGAATGGCAATATCCAGTGATCCTAGCCCAGCCACCAGGCCGCCCGAACCGCTGCGCATCAATTCCTCGCTGGTGGCAATCTTGAAAAAAATATCGCCGGGGATGCCCCCTACCTCTGCAGGGTAACCAATCCCCAGGAGGTCCACGGCTGCGGCCTTTTGATAGAGTTCGCGGGGGAACTCGCCGGCCTCCTCCCACGCATCGATAAACGGCTTGACCTCTTTGTCGACGAACTCCTTCACCGACTTGCGCACGAGTGTATGGGCTTTGCCGAAATACTCCTGCACACCCGCAGTTTCAGAAAATTCAAATGACATCAGAAACCTCCGGTTTCCGTTGTAAGTTCCAGGCTCAAGGTTCTAAGGTTTAACCCCTGAACCGGGAACCTTTGAACCCTGAGCCTTTAAATGCCTTTTCACGCTTGCCGAATCGATAGTTTTCGCTACATACGGTCAGACCTGGCTAGGTGCTAATTTTTCAACAGATTTTTTACACCGCCCACGATAAACGCTACGGCATCCTGCCCGATGGCGGATATGTCCGCTGCACGATTGTCCTGCCAGATGAGATAGTGGTAGGCAATCCGTTCATACATGCCCATAATGCTGACGGCCATTATTTCGGCCGACAACCGGCTTGGAAACCGCTGGCCGGCGGTTTGCTGCAGCTTGACAAGAGCCGCTTCCACATCCGTGATGATTTTATTGAAAAGCTTCTTGCGGTGCACTTCGACCGCTTCACTCTGTCCGGCCGACTCCCGGAAAAAGATGGCCAAGCGCTCCGGATGTTTGGTACAGAATTCATCGAAGAACACCTGCCCGGCCCGGGCCAGGCCATCCAGGGATCCATCGGAACTGGTAAACTCCTTGCCCAGCAGGTTTCTGAGCTGATATCCGATTTCATCGATCAGCTGAACCAAGAGGTCTTCCTTGTTCTTGAAGTAGAAATAGACGGTCCCCACGGACACCTCGGCCCGGTCGGCAACTTGTTCCATACTGGTTTTATGGAATCCCTGCCGGGCAAAAAGTTTTTCCGCAGCCTTGAAGATCGTCTGATACCGCCTTTCTCTTTCCCGCTGCCTTCGCAGGGCACTTTTTGAAAGCGGTTTGTCCTTGCTTTGCGGCTGTCTGTCCGCGGCTTTTTTCTGCATGGTGATATCGCCTTTTTTGCTTGCGTTAGGAAGTAACTCTACTTGTAACCCAAAGCATGATCCCCGATCTTGACCCGTGCAATTTCGGTGGAGGTACCGTATATCTGCCCCAACTTGGCATTGCGGTAAGCCCGTTCGGCTGGATTACCGGCTAAAAATCCTTCGCTTGAAAGAATTTGCAGGGCGTAGCCGGCTACTTTTTCGGCGGCTTCCGTGCAAAACACCTTTGCACACCAGGTAAGCGACTCAGCCTCCTTGGGATGGGCGTCATAAGTCCAGGCTGCCCGATAGGCAAAAAGCTGGGCGGTCTGGTAGAGCGTTAACATTTCGGACAACTTGAAGGCGACCGCCTGGTAGGTAATGGCCGGTTTGCCGCCGGTCCGGTTGATCTTCGCGGAATCCCGCGCTGTCTCGAAGGCGGCTTTCAAGGCGCCGAGGCTGGCACCGATCATGACCTGGTTTTCCCACAACCGGAGGGTGGGCAGCAAGTCGTCAGGGTCTGCCGGCAAGATCACGTGGGTGGCGGGTACGCGGCAGTTCTCCATGGTCAGCATGCAAATCGCGGCGCCTTCGTAACCACTGGTGACAAACCTTTCCCCCAAGGTCAGCCCCGGTGTATCGCGGGAGATAATGAACAGGGCGCCCTGGTCTTCAAATTGTCCGGCGACCGCGATCCAGTCCGCCAGCGGGCCGTTGATAACAAAGCTTTTCGTACCGTTGACCACCACCTGTTGGCCTTCCCGCACGCCCTGGGTCTCCAGGGGTTGGTTTTCGGTATTCATCGATTCCTCTGAAAGCGCAACCGCGCCAAGACCCCTTCCCGATTGGATCTGCGCCAGGACGGTGTCGCGCAGCTCGGGGGTCGGGGCCCAGGCGGCCACGGCCCGCCCGAACACCCGGCTGCTCATTTCAAGGCCTAAGAAAAGCGACGGTGCGGCCGCGGCAACCTGCTCCATGGCAGCGACCAGCGTCTGCATACCAACCCCGACAGGCCCGCATCCGGCACCGGTATACCCGGTTGCAGCCAGAACCGACAGTACCCGCCTGAGGTCCCCCTCTCCCGCCGTGCGGTCAAAATCCCGGGACCCGGCCTTGTCCGCGAACGGCTGGATGCACTCTGCCACGGCAGTTATAAAGTTAAGTTCTTCCTCACTGAGATCGTAATTCATATCGTCTTTCCTGTTCCCCTTTTTACCGTGTCCTGTCACAAGCGGCAGCTTTTGGTTCAGAGCAAGGCCTGAGTGCTTTTGAGATCCTCAACGTAGTGATCACTACGTTGAGGATCTCAAAAGAGCGAAAACGCGGCTCTGGAGCAAAAGATGCCGCTTGTGACTGGACACTGGCTACATGAGCTTCGAGATGATCATCTTCTGCACTTCGGACGTCCCTCCGCCGATCGGCGCCAGGCGCGTGTCCCTGAAAATTCGCTCTACATCAAACTCATGGGTGTAGCCGTAACCGCCGTGCAGCGTTACGGCGTCATTGGTCACCGGCAGACTCCAGTCCCCAATGAAGAGTTTGGCCACTGCGGCCTCGAGATGGTTCAAGGGCCGCCCCTGGTCCTTGCACCAGGCTATCCGGTATACCAGGCTCCGGCTGGCTTCCCCGAAAATGCGTATGTCGGCCAGCTTGTTTTTGATGGCCTGAAATTTGGCAATCGGCCGCCCGAACTGAACCCGGCCCTTGGCGTAGGCGGCACATCTTTTCAAAAGGTAGGTGGTGGAACCCACGAAGGGCGCCAGCAGCGCGCTGCGGTCCCACTCTACAGTCTGCATGGCATACAGGAAGCCCTCGCCTTCCTTGCCCAACAGATTTGCAACCGGCAGGCGGCAATCCTTAAACACCAGTTCCGACGTCTGCGAGCTGCGCACACCCATTTTCAACAATGGTTTGCCGGCACTGAATCCGGGGGTGCCCTTTTCAACGATAAACGCGGATATACCGGCGTGCTGCTGTTCCGGATCGGTTTTGGCATACACAACCGCCACATCGGCAATGGGGCCATTTGTTATCCACATCTTCGTGCCGTTGAGCACGTAGTGGTCCCCATCTTTAACGGCCGTGGTGGTCAGGGAAGCGACATCCGAGCCGGCATCCGGTTCGGAGAGCCCCATACAGCCAATCCATTCGCCCCGTGCCAGGCGGGGGATATATTTTTGGCGCTGCGCCTCTGTACCGTGGCTGAATATGGTATCCGCACATAAAAAGGAATGCGCACCGTAGGCCAGTGTCAGACCACCATCGACACCAGCTTCGCCCAGAGCTTCACCGGCCAGAACTGTGGTGACGACATCGGCCCCCTCCCCCCCATAAGCCTCGGGAAAGTGGAGACCCAGGATCCCGAATTCACCCAGCTTGCGAAAAGACTCAAAATCGAAGCTCTCCTTCAGATCGTGCTCCTGGACGCGGGGTACTATCTCCTTTTTCGCAAAGCGAATCACCTCTCTTTTAAACATCAGTTGTTCTTTTGAAAATTCAAATTCCATGGGCGCTCCCCTGCCGGTAGTTCACTATAACCATTAATTGAATTTAATTATAATTTCGAATCTGGTTCAATACTAAAAATTCCATAGAGTTTGGGGGGCTGGATGTCAAGGTATATTTGAAGTTTATTCTAAATTCGAATTAAGTTCAATCTCCGCCCCGGGCCACCTGCTTAATTGTTGACGTTTCTTATTGCTATCGAGAAACAACACAGACAGCCAAGCTGCAAGCGCAAAACGCAAAGTAATAAAAGGGATGTGGGGAATTTTTAAAACCCCATTCTAACCCGTCAAGGAAGGTGCTTAAGGGTTGAATTCGGGCCTCAAATATGCAATACTTTCAGACTTATAGACCCTGAGAGCCAATTTGTGAGCCGCAGCTGGCCGCGGCCTCAGGTTTCCGGGCCAACTATAATTTGCTGATTTTTTAACGCTTTTATAAGGCAGATCCATATCCAGATGGCAGGCGGCGACACATTAGAAGGCAACCAGCGTGAAGGCCTTTTCCGGCAGTTGATCCGGGCCAACACCTTGATTACCATGCGGCTCAGGGGCGTGGAAGGCTACCAGCGCTTGACCATGATCACGGACATACGCCAGACCCGCGGCAACCATGCCTTTGCCATTGATCCGCCGGCCCAGTTCAATGAACAGTTCGGTGAGCTGCCTGATTGGAATATCCTTTTCAAATTCACCGGGCCGGACAAGATTGAATACTCCTTTTCCACGCGCGGCGGCCAGATTGAGGGCAACGACATCTGGATCCCTTTTCCGGAAAAGATAGAGCGCATCCAGCGCCGCCGTCATTTTCGGGTCGACACGCCGCCCGGTACCCAGATCAAGCTTATGGTCAAGAAAACATCGCGCCAGGCGGATATCCTGAACATCAGCCAGGGCGGCCTGCTGTGTGTGCTGGTTCGGTTGAAAAAGGAGATCCGGACGGATCCCCTCCTGCGCGTCGGGGAGTCGCTGAGCAACATAACGCTGTTATGTCCGAATGAAGAGGGACCGGAGGATACCGTTCCGATCAAAGCCGCTATCGTCCGCCGGGTTGAAGTCGATGCGAACCATTACCGCCACAGATATGCCCTGGAGTTCATGGACATGACCTTCAGTGAAAAAAGCGACCTCACCCGGATCATCTACCGGCTCCAGCGTGAATTTTTACGTAAGAGATAAATCCAGCTTCACAGGTCCTGGCATCGAGCCTGCTCTCCAGTGATGCTCCTCCCGCAAAGCGGGAGGCATCAGGAAGCCCCCTCAAAGGGGGCTGACTTTGATTTTGGTTTTGAAATTCCCTTTAAGACGCGCCGAGCATCACAGCAGGGGGCGGACATAGGCGCTGTGACTGTTTGAGCGCAGCGAGTTTCACAGCGCCCCGCCCGCTGCGAGAAGCGCAGGGCAGCCCGCAGGGCCGCGTCTTATGGGCGTTTTCTTTTGGTTACTTTTATTGTACGCACAAGAAAAGTAACAAGATGATGCATAATAACAGTTAGTTCCAACCTTTCTCGCTACTGCCGGGGAAAGCAAATTCTCCCCGGATCGGTAGAACCTCTCCGGGTCCTCCACCAGGGGTGGAGGGTTTAGATCGAAACTAAACAGCCCCGGCCACACGCCTGCCTCCTGGGCACGATCCTCGCAGCATAGATGTTGCTGAAATTACATTATAAAAAAAATGCCATTCATTGAAAATGAATGCAGATTCATTATGGCAATTTCTCAGTTTTTTTGGTATTCGCTGATAAAAGTGCATACTTTTACGTTAACGGTAATTTGTGGCGTCCTGCAGGGTTCCGGCGACGCGCTTTTGGATGTGTGCGCAAGGCTGCTACGCACCCTAAAATAAGGAGAACATGATGGCGCAACTGATCTCTGACCGGCGAGACATCGACTTTGTACTGCATGAACAGATGGGCGTGGACTGGCTGCTGGAGACCGAGCGGTACAGCGACATGAACCGCAAAATGTTCGACATGATTATCTCTGAAGCCCGCACGTTCGGCCTCAAGGAAATCCTGCCCACCTATGCCGAAGGTGATCGGATCGGCGCCCGGTTCGCGGCCGGCCGGGTAGAAGCCCCCGAATGTTTCCGCCGCCCTCACAGCCTCTACGTTGAAAATGAATGGCTGTCTCTCACGGAAGACCAGGAATATGGCGGGCAGGGACTGCCGCATATCATTGCAGCGGCCGCTTCCGAATACCTGGTCGGGGCCAATTTTGCGTTCACCGCTTATGGCACCCTGGGGCACGGTTCCGGCAAAATGGTCGAATTGTTCGGCACCGCCAAACAAAAGGAGCTGTTCCTTAAAAAGCTGTACACCGGACTATGGGGCTGCACCATGGTACTCACCGAGCCCCAGGCGGGCTCGGATTTGGGCGCCCTGACAACCTCTGCCGTAAAAAATGACGACGGTACCTATTCCATTTCCGGCAATAAAATTTTCATCACCAACGGCGATCAAAACCTGACCGAAAACATTATCCATCCGGTGCTGGCCCGGATTGAGGGGGCTCCGGCCGGACCCAAGGGCATCTCTATTTTCCTGGTGCCGAAAATATGGGTGAACGACGACGGCACTCTCGGTGAGCCCAATGATGTCGTCTGCACTGGTATAGAAGAAAAGATGGGCCTGCATGGCAGCCCGACCTGCAGCCTGTCGTTTGGGAGCAAGGGCAAGTGCCGGGGGCTGCTGCTGGGTGAAGAGAACCAGGGCTTGATGATCATGTTTTACATGATGAACGAAGCCCGCCTGGGGGTCGGCCTGCAAGGTTTCCTGCACGGCAGTGCGGCTTACCTGTATGCGTTGAATTATGCACGGGAAAGAAAACAGGGCCGCGATATCGCCGCCGGCAAGAATCCCGATGCCCCGCAGACACCCATCATCAGCCACCCCGATGTCCGCCGGATGCTGATGTGGATGAAAGCCCACGTGGAAGGCATGCGCAGTTTTATCTATTATATAGCCGCCTGTTTCGACCGCGTCGAATGTACGCCCGACGAAGCGGAAAAGGCACGCTGTGAGGATTTGATCGAATTGCTGATCCCCCTGATAAAAGGGTACTGCTCGGACAAGGGTTTCGAAATTTGTATTCAGGCCATGCAGATTTACGGCGGCTACGGATACACCAAGGAGTACCCGGTGGAACAGCTGGCCCGGGATTGTAAGATTACCAGCATCTATGAAGGCACCAACGGCATCCAGGCCATGGACCTGCTGGGCCGTAAGCTGGGCATGAACAAGGGCGCCACCTTTCTCGATTTTATAACGGAAATCAAAAAAACCGTAACCCGGGCAGCCGAGATCCCCATTTTGGCCGATCGGGCGGCCACTGTGTCTGCGGCCGCGGATGAATTGGCGGCCACGGCGGTCAGGATGGGTCAAACCGCCCTGAGCCCCGCTTTCCGCTCGGCCTTTGCGACGGCCTATCCGTTTTTGGATGCCATGGGGGACGTCATCATGGCCTGGTTGCTTCTCTGGCGGGCAACCGTGGCAGCGCCCGCTCTCGAAAGCATCCTCAAAGACCTGGACGAAGAGGCGCGTTTAAAGAAGATCGCGAAAAACAAGCACGCCGCCTTCTACGACGGGCAGCTGAAAACCGCCGCCTATTTCATTGATTCCCTGCTGCCGATTACAATCGGCAAACTGCAGGCCATCACCGGCGAAGACCACACGATCGTTGACATGGCGGATCGCTCGTTCGGCGGAATATAGAACGTTGGGTTCCAGGCTCAATGGTTCCGGTGGTTAATACTCTTGAACCCTTGGCCCCTCGAACCCTAAAACGGAGTTTAACATGAAAGATGTCGTAATCGTATCTGCCTGCCGGACCGCCATCGGCGCGTTTGGTGGATCTTTGCGCGATACCAATGCAGCCGCCCTGGCCAGCGTCACCATGCAGGCGGCTGTCGCAAGAGCCGGGATAGACCCGGCCCTCATTGATGATATTCGTTACGGCTGCTGTATCGAGCCGGCGGACGCCCTCAATGTCACCCGGGTCGGGGCCCTTTTGGCCGGCATTCCGGACACGGTGACCGCGGCTACCATCAACCGGGTCTGCATCTCCGGAATGGAAGCGGTTATTTCCGGCATGGCCATGATCCAGGCCGATATGGCCGACATTATCCTGGCCGGCGGTGTGGAGCACATGTCCGGTGTGGCCTACCAGGTCCCCAATGCCCGCTGGGGGTGCCGTCTGCAGGATCACACCTTTGTGGATGCCATGATTCACGCCCTTCATTGCGGCTCGCACATCATGCCCCATCCGGAGGACGGGCCCGTGGATGCCGAAAAACCACCCTTGAGCTACTATAAGGGCAAACCCTATATCATGGGGCTCACGGCCGAATTCGTGGCGCAGCACATGGACATCTCACGGGAAGAGATGGACGCCGTCGCACTCCGGAGCCAGAACAACGCCGAACGGGCCAATGACGATGGATCCTTCGCCGCCGAAATCGTGCCGGTCGAGATTCCCAGAAAGAAGAAAGGTCCCATCGTCTTTAAAAGGGACGAACATTTCCGGCCCGGCCTGACCCTGGAGCAACTGCAAAAACTGCCCCCGGCTTTTGTCCCCAAAATCGGAAAGGTTACCGCCGGCAATTCCAGCGGCATCAACGACGGCAGTGCCGCCCTGCTGATCATGTCGGCGGACAGAGCGGCCGAACTGGGCCTGCAACCGCTGGCGCGCATCAAGGCCATCGGCCGGGGCGCCTGCCATCCATCCGTCATGGGCCTCTCCCCGGTCCCGGCCGTCCAGGACCTCATGCGATGCAGCGGCCTGGCCATCGCCGACTTCGAACTGGTGGAAGTCAATGAAGCGTTCGCGGCCCAGTATATCGGCTGCGAACGGGATCTGGGCCTCGATCGTGAGATCACCAACGTCAATGGCTCGGGCATCGGCCTGGGGCACCCGGTAGGCGCCACGGGCGCCCGCATCATGGTCACCCTGATCAACGCCCTGCAACAGCGGGACAAGACCCTCGGCCTGGCCACGCTCTGCGGCGGGGGTGGGGTTTCGATGGCCTGTGCGATCGAGCTTGTCTAACACGCTTCCGGTTCCCGGTTCAAAGGTTCAGCGATTCAGGGTAGAACAGTATAAAGACCGCATCACATTGGAAATCTGAACCCGGGTACCGGGAACCGCAGATATACTTTCCACAGGAGTTGATTTATACTGAAGCCGGTCATAGATTGAAGTGACAGGGTTGCGGGCATTTTCCACATAGATATGCGCCTGTACGTTTGGTTAAAGGGATGGACTCCATGACAGCCGGTGTAAAAATTCTGTTGATGGATGACGATGAGGTGTTGCGCAAACTCACCTCCAAGAAACTCATCCGCATGGGGTTTGAAATCGAAACAGCCCGGGAAGGCGATGAGGCTGTAAAAATGTATCGGGACGCCCTCGCCGCCCAGCGGCCCTATGATGTAGTCATCCTTGATCTGGTCATTCAGGAGGGCGTAGACGGCAAAGAAACCATCGCCCGGCTGCTGCGGATAGACCCCGGGGTCCGGGCCATCGTTTCCAGTGGCTTTGTAAATGACCCCACAATGTCGGATTTCTGGGAAGAAGGCTTCATCGAGATCCTGCCGAAGCCTTATAAAACCAATGAGCTGGAAGATGTGATCAAAAGGGTACTGGAAATGCCGGCTTCCGATTAAGCTTCCCGACCCGTAGACCCGGCCGCTACGACTTAATAATTCTCTATATCCTCACACCGCGCCACAAAATCCGACAGATCACTCGCCGACAGTCCGCCGGCGGCCACGGCTGTTTCCAGTTTTTCGCAAAAGGGATCATCTTCCCCCAGGAGTTTACGGGCATTTTCCAGAAGCTGCATCGCGTTCCGGCAATGCGCATTCACTTCAGACAGCAATCTTTTACGAATACGATGCCGCTTTTTTTCGCGTTCAATTACCGGCAGCAGTCTTTGGACCGAGTATTCCACAATGGCGTCCCGGGGGGCGGCAAAATGTTTCGATATCTGATCCAGGATCGACAGCGTTCGCCGGCTCAGGACATAGGTTTTCTGCACGCGATCAAGGGTTTTAAACTGTACCTTATTGACATCCTTGGCAATTGTATTGAGAGAACCGGTATCCTCAATAAGGTGATCAAACAAGGATTTCTGCTTGATGCCCAGGTGCACGGCCACAACGCTGATCGTCTCAATCGCTTTTTCGGTCAGCTTGAACGTGGCCCTGACCGACTGGCGCCCCCGCAGTTCCGCCGTTGAAGGATGCGGGACGGCAAGTTTGAATACCCACTCTGAATTTCCATTACGTGCCATCAATAACCTCCCGACACCGATATTTATTTCCACATTACCCAGACACCTATTTCTTTAATAGTAATACAGATTTTTTACCAGTAATTTTTTGGGCTGCTTTTTCCAGTAAGAACCGGACCAGGTGTCGCCCGGTCCAAAAAAGACGCCGGACAGGCAAGGCGGCGGCGAAAATCAACCCGGAGGCGCCAGCGAAGCCAGTACCTGTCGTGGTAGATACACCAATTATTTCGAGTAGTTGAATTTAGCGCCCAACGCCGGGATTTGACCAATCAGTCTTCGCTCCATGAGCTTCGACCACCAGGAAGGCTTTTTTGAGATAGCTTCTAAAGTTATGTCCGGAAGCGCCGATAACCTTTCATGAAAACCAATTATCTGCGCCCCAATAGCGGCATGCCTGCATCGAATCGGACCGAAGACGTATCCGACGAATGGCAGGCTTGTCATTGAGAGCTGGGTAAATCATGCAGGGAGGAGAAACCAATGGCAGAAGCAACCGACACAATGGATCAGGCCGTCAAAGTGATGACCGACCGGGAGGGCAAGTATTTGACCTTCACCATCGCTGAAGAGGAATACGGTATCGGCATTTTGAAAATCAAGGAGATCATCGGGATGATGCCGGTCACATCCGTACCCAAAACACCTGAATTTGTTAAGGGTGTCATCAATCTGCGGGGCAAGGTCATACCGGTGCTGGACTTACGGCTCAGATTCGGCATCGAGGAAATTGACTATACCGAAAGGACTTGTATCATCGTCGTCGAAGTTGAGGGTCAGGGCGGCCGGGTTGAAATCGGTATCGTGGTCGACTCCGTGTCCGAAGTACTCAACATCAAAGGCTCGGAGATCGAAGATACGCCCGCATTCGGCACCAATCTGGATACGGCTTTTATCCTCGGCATGGCCAAAATGGAAGGCGGCATCAAAATCCTGCTGGACATCGATCGCGTCCTGGCCACACATGAGGTCGAAGCGCTCCAGAACGCAGCCTGATCCCATCGAGCTGGCACGGATTCTCCTGACGACCATGCTTTGCGGCACGGGCAGGGCCCGGACCCTGCCCGTGCCGTTTAGCACCTTGCCCCCCATTTCCAGTCTCAACCTTTTGTTATAAAGCAGTTTTTTTGATTTTTTCATAAATGCAAACTTGCATTTTCCCGCACTTGGGCTACCATACAGGGCATTGGTCCGCTCACGAACCGCCACCAGCAACCCAGGAGAGTCTTGAATGGTAAGAGCTACCGGCGCAGCCGTCCTCGTCCTACTGGCCCTGGCTACCACTTGTTTTGCCGAAAATTATATCGTCAGCGGCGACATGAGTTCCAAGCTGCGCTACGAGATGCAGCAGCGCATCTCGCCCGATCCCGGCATCAGCCGGATGAAACTCAGCTGCGTGATTCCAACCAGCTCGAAATCCATCACCTTTGAACAGGAAATCAGCGCCGTCAAGCTGGAGTTTGTACCACCGCCGCAGGACCGGCAGGAAAAAACGGACCGGCATGGGAACCGGATTATCACGGCGATATGGGAAAAGCCGCAAAACGATGCCACCGCCAAATTGGCCTTCGACGCCCGCACCCGGACCCGTCTGGAACTGCTCAACACCCAGAACCCCTTCCCGCTGAGTTCCATTCCGCAGGACAAGGAAATCTTCCTGCAGCCAACCAAACAGGTTCAATCGGAAGATCCTGAAATCAACAACCTGGCCCGGAAACTGACCCAGGGTGCCAGTTCCCAGTTCGATGCGGTCCAACGGACCATCACCTGGGTGATCAATAATGTCCGCTATGTCAACCCGCCGCCCCAGTATGATGCCCTGTTTGCCCTGAAAACCGGGAAGGGCAACTGCCAGAACTTCTCCCACTTGAGTGCCGCCCTGCTCAGGGCCGTGGGTATCCCCACCCGCATCGTAAACGGGATAACCATGAAAAAAGCTTACCACGTCTCCCGTGACAAAGGGCCTTTGACCTTTAAAATGGCCCAGGGCCGCCACTCCTGGATAGAAATCTGGTTTCCCGATCTCGGCTGGGTGCCGTTCGATCCGCAACAGACCCAGCTGTTTGTCTCCAACCGGTATATCCGGGTGGAAATCGGGGTAGACAACAATGAAACCATCAACGACGGGTTGGTACGCTGGTCAAAGATAAAGGGCAGCCCGGCCCGGCTCAAAATGCAGGAGGCGATCAATGCCAAATTCAATGAGGATCGCATCGTCCTGCGCGGCCAGCGCCAGGAGTATGGCCCCCGGGGACTGCTGCTCTCTCCCCAGGTAAGCTCGGATTTCAAGACGGTAGCCCTCGCCAAAAAGGCCGATCTACCCCATTATACCGATCAGCAGCTCAAAGGGATGCGGTTTATCCTGCCCTACATTTTCGGCAACCTGTCATTTCCCATCAACGTGGATTTTGCCTTTCCGGGCGAAGGTCTGGCAAAAGGCTCCCGCCAACAGATTACGCGCAGCTTCCTGGTGGAAAGCGCCGAATATGTCACCGGCCGCGCCACCCAGTACGCCCAGGTCTTCCTGCTGATGGAAACGATCCGCCTGGACAAAATTTCCCTGGCCCTGCATAATTTCGGTGGGGATGGCATGCTCTGGATCAACCTGATGGCGGACGAGAATATGAAACCCGGCCGGCAGATCGATGCCAGCGACCTGGTTGAACTGAGCAGTATTTCCATGCGGCCGGGCTATCGGTGGGTCGATTTCCAATTTAAAAAAGAGCCCACCATCCTCAAACCCGGCTACTACTGGATTGCGCTGGGATTTTCCGGCGGGCCCATCGTGAACTGGTTTTACACCTACGGCAAACCGGTGGGGCCGGTAGAAGGCACCCGTTACAAAGGCGTCTTTGATGAACAATGGAGCGGCGCCCTGAGCTATGAGTTCAACTACCGGGTTATGGGGAAAAGAGCCAAAAAGTGACGGCCACGTCTGCAGAATCCGTTTCAAATCCAGTCGTCGCGTCAGGCTGCCGGATGACGTATGCAGGGCCGGCAGCCAATGATTTCATCCACACCGCACAATACCATAATCATACCACCGCTAAATTAGAACAGCACCAACCGCGCCTTTTTGTATGCCGCCGCCATGTGGATCTCTTCTTAAGTGACCGGGATACGCGCCACTATCTTAGTTCCCCGGTTGGACCAGGATTTGATTTCAAAATGCCCGTTTAGCAGATTGATTCGCTCCTGCATGCTGCGCAGGCCCATCCGTTTTTCATCCAGGGCTTCGGCCATGCGGTTTTTGACGTCAAACCCCCGGCCGTCATCCTCGATGCGAATAATCAGGTCCGGGTGGGATACGATCAGACGGACCTTTACACAGTCGGCCGCGGCATGCTTGCTGACGTTGTTCATGGCCTCCTGTACAAACCGGTAGACGTTGATCTGGGTTTCAAAATCCAGGGTCAATTTTTCAAAGCCCGCATAACTGCAGTCCACCGACAATGTGTTGGCCTGCTGATAATCATCACAGAAGCTGTCCACGGCATGCGCCAGGCCCAGCTGTTCCAGGCTCAATGGCTGCATGTTGTAAGACATGCTGCGGACCTTGGAAATGGCATCACTCAATTGTTCGGAAAAGTCGGCGACCCGCTGCCTGATATCAGTGGAAACGTCCGGTTGACCGTCAAACAGCGTTTCAAAAGCCAGCTTGAGGGCTCCCAGCTTCTGTGCCACATTGTCATGCAGTTCCCGGGCAATCCGCTGACGTTCCAGTTCCTGGGCCTTGAGCAGGTCCTGGGTCAGGGAGCGTATCTGCAACTCCGATTTTTTCAACTGGGTCACATTGTGGGACGTGATGATCGCCCCGGCAAAAAAAGGCGACATACGGATGTTGAGATATTTTTCGCGGTACTTTTGCTGGGGAAATTCCTTGGATATGCCCATGCGAATACAGTCCAGCAACTCGGCATACATGTCGATTTCATGTTCCCCGGCAAAGTCGCGGTACATCACATCGCCCGGTTTGGGGGTTCGGCCGCCGGTGTTGTCCCGGGCCTGGTTGAAACTGATGATGCGCGCCTCATGATCCACCACGACGGTTGCTACCGGGCTGTTGTCGAACAGGGCCCGATAGCGCTCTTCGCTTTTCTTGATCAACCGGTTGGTGGCCACGAGCTGCTCCTCCATCCAGCGCCGCTCTTCCCGGTGACGGCGCTCTTTCAGGATCCGCTTCAGGCGCAGCAGCAATTCTCGCGGCTGGATGGGCTTATGGACGAAATCAAGGGCCCCTTTCTCGATAATCTCTTCGAACGTTACATCCTCGCTGTGGCCGGTCATGATCATCACATCCGTATCCGATTCGGCCCGGATGCGCTCCAGCAGCTCGAGGCCGTCCAGGTCGGGCATCCGCAGATCAGTGATGACAACATCAAAATCGCGGTCCTGCATGCACGCCAGGGCCTGGGCTCCGCTCTCTGCCGCAGTACAGAGCAGCCCCTCGTTATCGAACAAGGCCTGCAGCATGCGCAGAACACCTTGGTCGTCGTCGACGACCAGGACGCGATATTCGCGCAGTTCGGGTTGAAAGGCTGATACCATACCTTCTCCCGATCGTTGGAGAGCAATATTGGTCCGGTAATTGCGGCTACCGGCGGATGGAATCTGATAATCAGTTCCCGAAGCTCGGGTAATATGTCAGGATGGATGGTTCGTATTACTTCAAAAGTGGCCAATGTGCCGCCTGGGGTCAAGCGGAAACCGGCTGGGCAGGTTTCCGTTCCCGCAGCAGGGCCATGCGCGCTGCCGCCTCAACGATCCTTGGGACGCAATGCTGCTATTGATATCTCTTCGGCAAGCTGGGCCGGGTTGAAAACCGGTTGGCGGCAGCCATTGCGGCCGCATACATAAACAGTGGTCTGGCGGTCGACCGAAGTTTTGCCGGACAAAAGGGCAATCCGGCGACCCGCCTGTTGAATTGCGGTGTTATCACCAACGAAGAAAAGATGGTGGGGAAGGAAGGTTTCACGCAGGACATCCACCAGTTCCGTTGTCATTTGCTCACAGCCAGGCTCGGCGGCAATAACGATCTCAACACAATCGGAAAAATAAGCTTCAACTGCAATGAGCATTTCCGTATACGCAGCAGGATTCTGTATCAGCTGGTCGTTAAAAGCCTTGAAGAGCGTTTCAGCGCGACGACGGTAGTCAGCCTGGCCGGTGTAGGCGCCCAGACGGACAAGATTCGACGCGGCAACGGAGTTTCCCGATGGCAGCGCATTGTCCTGGGCGCTCTTTTCCCTGACGAGCAGCTCATTGTGCTCCAAGGGGCTGTTGAAAAACCCACCCCCCTGCTCATCGGCAAACAACTCGGCAGTCAAAGCCTCAAATTCACATGCTTTCTCCAGCCAGTCGAGCTCAAAAGTAGCCTCGTACAGATCGATAAACGCAGCTGTCATAAAAGCATAGTCTTCCAGGAATCCGTAACTGCCCAGCCGGCCGGCCGTCCAGGAACGGTGCAACAATCGGCCGTCTACCAGGTTGTCGAGGATAAACCGGGCGGCTTCACCGGCCGCGGCCGTATAGTCAGCCAGGCCCAGTACGAAACCCGCCCGCGCCAGGGCTGAAATCATCAGTCCGTTCCAGGCGGCCAGCACCTTTTCGTCACGCAGCGGCTGAGCCCGTTGGCAGCGCGCTGACCACAATGTTTCGCGGGCCCGTTCGATGACCGACTCGAGTTCCTCCACCGCGATCCCCAGTTGCTGCGCCACTTTCTCTGGGGGTTGCGGCGTATGCAGCACATTGCGCCCTTCAAAATTGCCTTGATCATGCATGCCAAAGTAGGCGATTACGGCCTTTGCGGATGCTTCGTCCAACAGGGCGCGCACCTCTTCCGGCGTCCAGGTAAAAAAGTACCCTTCGTCGGGCTCACCGCCGGGACCGATACTATCTGCATCCGTGGCAGCGTAGAAGGCCCCTCCTTTTGCCCGCATCTCTTTAAGCACCTAATCGAGTACCTGCCGGGCCACCGCTTTAAAGCGCGGATTGCGGGTCACCTGATACCCTTCCAGATAAGCCGGTACCAGCAGCGCATTGTCGTACAGCATCTTTTCAAAGTGCGGCACCAGCCAAGTGGCATCGGTAGAATAACGATGGAAACCGCCGCCGATATGATCGTACATGCCGCCCGCGGCCATCTTTTCCAAAGTGTTTACAGCCATATCCAGGACGGCGTCATCGCCCGTGCGCCGGTAATGACGCAGCAGCAGACGCACCGGCAGGCTGCTGGGAAACTTGGGAGCCCCGCGCACACCGCCATTGACCGGATCGTATATCCGGCGGAACAGATGCAGGACTTTTTGCAGGATGTTTTCATCCGGCAGGGCACCGTCTGCCGCGGTATTGTTCAGGGCCGCCAGGTGGGCGGCCAGCGCCCGGGCGGTTTCGTCCACCTTGCCCCGGTTGTCGTCGTAATAGGCCTTTAGCGCTTTGAGAACCGAAAGAAATCCGGTGGCTCCCGGCCGGTCTCCATCCCGGGCCGGAAAATAGGTGCCGCCGAAAAAGGGCTTCAAATCCGGGGTCAACCAGACATTCAGGGGCCATCCGCCGCCCAGTCCCATGGCCTGGACGGCCTGCATGTAGATCGAATCCACATCGGGACGCTCCTCACGGTCGATTTTAATCGGTACAAAGTTGACATTGATCGTCCGGGCAATCTCTTCATCTTCGAAGGACTCGGCTTCCATCACGTGGCACCAGTGGCAGGTGGCATAACCGATACTGACCAGGATCGGCAGGTTCTGCTCGCGGGCCTTTTGAAACGCTTCTGCCCCCCAGGGATGCCAGTCCACCGGATTGTGGGCATGCTGCAGCAAATACGGGCTGCTTTCGAGAAACAGGCGATTGGTATAGCGGGCCCAGCCATCGGCATCCAGGTGGTGGGTGCGCGGTTTGTATGCCGGCCCACGCAGTTTTCGCATTTCATGGTAAGCGGCTTGCAGATCTCTGGTCATCGTATGTCTCCAGCTGAAGAGCCGGCCTTTCGTGCAACGGGAACAGAATGTAGTTGCGTCCATTTTACAGAACGCGTATCATTTTTATATTGTGCCTGCACCGTGGGTTCTAAGACCGGGTTGACTATTTGTAGGCTATCTCAAAAATAGGATTTTGGTTCAAGATCCAGTCTTCGCTCTGCGAGCTTCGCCCGACAAGAAGACATTTTTAAGTTAGCCTCTAGGATAAGCACCGTATCATCATTCGCAAACAGGGGGCTGCCATGCAAAACGATCAGTTTACAATCGGACGCCGACGGACCCTGCGCTGGCTGTTAGCGGGCAGCGCTATGGGGCGGGTGCCCTTCCCGGTCCTGATCAAAACGGCCGCGGCCATGGGCCGCCTGGGATATGAACCGGAAATGAAGCGGGTGCGCGGAGACGTGCGGCTCAACGGAAAGCCGGCCCAGGTCGGTACGCCAGTCAACTATGGTGACATCGTGAAAACCGGGACACCGGCCATGGCCGTTTTTGTGCTGGGAAAATCAGTTTTCCTCGTGCGGGATAACACCCGGCTTGAACTGCCGGCCGCACCTGCAGAAAGCCTCGCGGAAAAAGCCAGCCAGGTTGTAAATTTAACGCGTGGGAAGGTGTTGACCGTTCTGCGGCAGAGCCGAGCCCGTTTTGTGACCCCTACGGCCGTAGCCGGTATCCGGGGCACGGGACTCTACCTGGAGGCGGAGCAGGACAAAACGTATGTCTGCCTTTGTTACGGGAAGGCCAGCCTGGAATCGGCCGTAACCGGCAGTACCCTGGAGACGGTTAATACCCGGCACCACGAAAGCCCACGCTATATTTACCGGCAACCACAAGCCGATGGGCAGCTCATCGCCAGGGCACCGGTCATCAATCATACTGACATGGAACTGACCATGCTCGAAGCAATGGTTAACCGCCGGCCGCCATTTGCAGGAGACGAAGGACACTACTAGAAGCTTTCTCAAAAACAGTCTTCCTGTCGGGCGAAGCTCGTAGAGCGAAGACTTATTGGCCCAAACTCGGCTTTGGGCGCTCGGAATAAATCCTCGAAATACCCGATGTATTCCTCCGGCTTATTCCTCACGGCCGCCTTGATTTTGTACCAAAATCCAATTTTTGAGACAGGTTCTAGTTTCTATCAGTTGAATCTGCCTAAGCAAATAGGGCTAACAATCCGTTTCAGCCGTGCAGCCCACGATCCAGGGCCTTGAGACCTGTTTCCAGCATGATCTCGGCCAGGGTCGGGTGGGCGTGGATGGTTCCCGCCAACTGCTCAACGGTCAGGCCATTTCGGATGGCCAGAGTCCCTTCGGCGATCAGGTCCGAGGCATGCGGACCGATAATGTGCACACCAAGAATACGACCGCTGTCTGCATCGGAAACGATCTTGGCCTGGCCGGCAATCTCGCCCATGACCTGCGCTTTGCCGATGGTTCGGAACAGGACCGTATCTGCCCGCGCAGCCATTCCGTTCTCCCGGGCCTGGGCCTCCGACAAGCCGACATTGCCGACTTCCGGTACGGTGAATACGGCGCCGGGAACGGCGGTGTAATCCATCTTCTGGTCGCCCCCGGCAGCATTTTCGGCCGCCACCAGCCCTTCGCTGGAGGCCACGTGGGCCAGCATGATCTTTGCCGGTCCGAGAACATCCCCGATGGCCAAGACACCGTCGACACTGGTCTGCATGCGCTCATCGGCCACTATCCAGCCGCGCTCATCCGTGGCCACCCCAATGTTCTCCAAACCGATATCTCCGGTATTGGGTGTGCGCCCCACGCATACCAGCACCTTGTCCGCTTCTATCTCCAGGGATTGCTTTTCCTTTTCCTTAAGATTCTCGGCAAAGGGCGACGGCCCCACCCGTACTTTCAGCAGATCGCCGGAGCTGTCAACTGAATCGACCGTACGGTTGACATGGAAGGCAATCTTGCGTTTTTTCATCTCCCGGGCCAGCACCTTGGAGCAGTCGGCATCCACAGCCGGCAGCGGCAGGAGCCGATCCAGGGCTTCGACCACGGTCACCTTCGATCCAAACGCGGCTAAAATGCTGGCAAACTCGCAGCCGATCACGCCGCCGCCCACGATGACAACCGCAGCGGGGATCTCGTCCAGATAAAGGGCCTCATTGCTGGATATGATCCGCCGGCCATCATAGGGAAAGGCCGGGATTTCCAGGGGGCGGGAGCCGGTGGCCAGGATGAGTCGCTCGTATTCGACATCCGCCGCCTGGCCTTCCGGGCCCTGCACCGCCACCCGCCCGGGGGCGGGTATCGTCCCGCGGCCTTTGAGGTGGCGGATGGAATGGTGTTTGAATAGCGTTTCAATCCCCTTGCGCTGCACCTCGATCACGCGGGCCTTTCTTTCTGTGAGCGCCGGCATGTTGAGTGTGGGCTGCGGATCGGCATCTATACCGAACAGACCGGCGTGTCGGATGTCCACTAGGCGGTCAGCTGTGGATTTCAATATCTTGGAGGGAATACAGCCCCAGTTCAAACAGGTCCCCCCCACGTTGTCATCTTCGATGATGGTTACGTCGGCACCGAGTTGCGCCGCCCTCACAGCAGCCACATAGCCACCCGGCCCGGCGCCCAGAATCGCTGTTTTCAGACCCATTCGACCTTCCCCCTTGTCAAATCAAGATGAAAATTGATATTTTCGGCTAAAAAGAATTGGCTTTTTGAGGTAATCATCAAATTCATATTATTGTATTGACAGTTTCGTCAATATTTTTTAATAGGAGGCTATTGCAGCACGGTACCCCACAGGCGAACAGCCTACCCATAAACCCTTTGGCCTTGCGGGTTCATACATTTTTGGGAAACACATTAAAAAAGCGAACTTCCGGGCTTTACTATCGATCAGCATGCAACTGTCTGCTCCATCCTGACCACCCTCACTGCTTACCGGAGGACGCAGCATTGCCCGCACCAAAAGGATGCCGGACATGAAAATCGACGAGAGCAGCATAGAGATCATCAAACGCCTCCGGGATGGCCGGGCTTCCTATAAGAAAATTGCCGAAGATCTTTCCCTATCCGAAAACACGGTGCGCAGCCGCGTTCGGAAACTCAAGCAAAAAGGGGTCCTGGAGATTTCCGGCCTGGTGGATCCCGAAGCTCTGAAAGGCCACCGCCTGGTCATGATCGGCGTTAAACTGAAATCCATGAACCTGGTCAAGAAGGGCGAGGAATTCAGCAAATTAAAAGGCGTGGTCAGTGTCAGCGTGGTCACCGGCCGGTTCGACCTGATCCTGGTTGTATTGCTGAAGGAAGGCTTCGGCCTCCTGGAATTCTACACGGATGAAGCGGTCAAGATCAAAGATGTCCGGTCGGTGGAAACATTCGTCATTTATAAAGGTTACAATATCAAGGTGCCGTATATTCTTTAGTCGCGTCCGGACGCAGCGAACGCGCGCCGAACCACACGGGAGACCCCCATGAAAACTACCCAGCTGCATGCTTGGCACACCGGTCACGGCGCCAACATGGCTGTATTCGGAGAATATGACATGCCCATGTGGTATGGTGCCGGCGCCAAAGCGGAACACCTTGCCGTACTGACCGCGGCCGGTCTATTCGATACCAGCCACATGGCGGTTGTCCTCGTCCAGGGCACCGGGGCCTTCGACCTGCTGCAGGCCGCCTTCACCGGCAACCTGGCGGGATGCGTCAGCCCATCCAAAGCGCCCCTCTCCCCAGTACGCTGCGTCTATGGCGCCTTCCTGGACGACAAGGGCCATGTCATCGACGACGCCATCATTTTCCAGGTGTCCTCCGGGCACTACATGATCGTGGTCAATGCCGGCATGGGCGCCGACATCGCCGCCCACCTGGCCAGCCAGGCCGACGTCCCGGAAACAATCCGGATCACGGACATGACCGATCAACTCGGTAAAATCGACATCCAGGGTCCGGCGGCTGCTAAGATTCTCTCCCGGGTGCTGGTCGACCCGGAAACGGTCTTCCAAAAACTGCCCTATTTTGCCTTTAAAGGCTATTTTGAACCTGCCGCTGAAAGCACCCAAACGGTTCGTTTGCAAAACGGCGCTGCCGTCCTGGTGTCCCGTACCGGCTACACGGGCGAATTCGGATTCGAGCTCTTTGTGGCGGCCGGCGAGGCTGTGACGCTCTGGAATGACCTGCTGGCCGCCGGTGAATCGTTCGGCATCGTCCCCTGCGGGCTGGCAGCCCGTGATTCTTTGCGGGCCGGAGCAGTCCTGCCGTTAAGCCACCAGGATATCGGCCCCTGGCCGTTTCGCAACAACCCCTGGCCGTTTGCCCTCCCCTGGGACACCGGCCAGACCGCTTTCACGAAGTCATTTCGCGGCAGCCGGGCCCTGCTGGAAGCCGGGGATGTGGATTATACCCGCCCTTTTGCCGGTTTTGACCTGCGCAAGGTGGCCAACCCGGCCGAAACCGTGGTCGTCGATGATGCCGGTCGACCCCTCGGTACGGTTTTGACCTGCGCCACGGATATGGGAATCGGGCGGCACCAGGATCGCATCTTTTCCCTGGTCAGCCCGGATAAACCGGAAGGGTTCAAGGCCAAGGGCCTGTGCTGCGGTTTTGTAAAAGTCTCCGCCGACCTGCCTGCCGGAACGCTCATTTACCTGCAGGACAAGCGCCGCAAACTCAAAGCCATGATCGTCGACGATATCCGGCCGGACCGTACGGCCCGCCGGCCATTGAATGATATGTTGTAAAAACAAAGACAAAACCCTTTTCGCTGCAACAATTTTAAAAAGGAGGAACCAAATGAAAGAGTTGAATGAGCTCATTTTGCCGGAGGATGTAAAATACACCGCGGACCACGAGTGGGTGAAGCTGGGCGGCGACACTGCCAAAATCGGCATCAGCGATTATGCCCAGGACCAGTTGGGTGACATCGTTTTCGTAGAGCTGCCCGGTGTGGGCGACAGCTTTGCCAAGGGTGACGAATTCGGCACCCTGGAGTCGGTCAAAGCCGTGTCCGAGCTGTATATGCCGGTGGGCGGAGAAGTGACCGCCATCAACGAAGCCCTGGAAGATGCACCTGAATTGGTCAACACTGATCCCTACGGAGAAGGCTGGATGATCGAGGTCAAGGTCGCGGATGCATCCGAAGCCGAGACCCTCCTGAACAAGGACGGTTACCTTGAGGCCCTGAAAGGATAACACCATGCGCTACTTACCCCATACTGAACAGGACATTCAAGCCATGCTCAAGGTGGTGGGCGTCGACAGCCTTGACGGCCTGTTCGCCACCATTCCCAAAGATTGCTGGCGGACGGAGCCGCTCGATCTGCCCAAACCGATGTCCGAGTGGGAACTCAATCACCACATGGATACCCTGGCCGCCGATATGGCCGCCACGCCCGAGTACAAAGTTTACCTGGGCGCAGGCAGCTATGACCACTATATCCCCGAAACCATTCGCCAGCTGATCCTGCGGGGCGAGTTTTTCACGGCCTATACGCCCTACCAGCCGGAAATCAGCCAGGGCACGCTCCAGGCCATCTACGAATACCAGACCCTGGTCACCAACCTGCTCGGCATGGATGTGGCCAATGCCTCCATGTACGATGGTGCGTCGGGTCTGGCGGAAGCCCTGCTGATGTCCATCCGGGTATCCCGCCGGAAAAAGGTCGCCGTTTCGACGGCCATCAACCCGCTGTACCGCGAGGTCGTCAAAACGTATTTGGCCCCCACCGGATACGAAATTATCGAACTGCCTTACGGGGCAGATGGCCGCACGGATCTTTCCGGCCTGTCCAACCTGAAGGAACTGGCCGGTGTGGCGGTACAGTCCCCCAATTTCTTCGGTTGTGTCGAAGATCTCAAAACGCTGGCCGCCAAGGTCCACACGGATCCCAAACCCCTGTTCATCGTAGCTTTCAGTGAGCCCCTGGCGTACGGTCTGCTCAAGAACCCGGGCAGCCTCGGCGCTGACGTCGCCTGCGGTGAAGGCCAGAGTTTCGGCATCCCGCGTTCGTATGGCGGACCGGGCCTGGGCATGTTTGCCGCCACAAAAAAGTGCCTGCGCTCCATGCCCGGCCGACTGATCGGGCAGACCGTGGACCGCGACGGCAAGCGCGGGTTCGTCCTCACCCTGGCAACCCGTGAACAGCATATCCGCCGCGAGAAAGCCACATCGAACATCTGCTCCAACCAGGGCCTGTGCGCTACCATGTCCGCCATGTACATGGCCTCTTTGGGGGGGACCGGCATCCGCAAGCTGGCCCGTCTGAACCATGACAAGGCCCAGTACCTGAAAAACGGCCTGGACCAGGCCGGCATCCAAAGTCCGTTTGCCGCACCGACCTTCAATGAGTTCGTGGTGACCTTCCCCGACGGGTTCGACGCCACCTACCGGCAGCTGCTGGAGAAAAAAATCGTGGCCGGTGTCCCTCTCGAGCCCTGGTATCCGGATCTGGCCGGCAGTCACCTGCTGTGCGCCACGGAGACCGCTTCCAAGGAGGACCTGGATGAACTGATAAAGGAGGTGCAGTCATGAATGAATCCATTGGAACCACCGGACTGATCCTCAATGAACCGCTCTTATGGGAAAAAGGTTCCCCGGGCCGCATGGGCATGTCCATACCCGCAAGCGATGTGCCGGGTGCTGAAATGGACAAGGAACTGGTCGGTGATGGACCGGACTTTCCCGATCTGGGCGAGTTGGACGTGGTCCGCCACTACACCCGCCTGTCTACCTGGAATTTCGGGGTCGACACCGGCATGTATCCGCTGGGGTCGTGCACCATGAAATACAATCCCAAGACCAATGAACGTCAGGCCGCCCTGCCCGGATTTGCCAATGCGCATCCCCTGCTGCCGCCCGAACTCAGCCAGGGAGCGTTGAAGCTGTATTACGACCTCCAGCAGTTCCTGGCCGAAGTGACCGGCTTCCCGGCGATTTCACTGCAGCCCGCGGCCGGATCACACGGCGAACTGACCGGCATGATGATTTTTCATGCCTATCATCAAAGCCTGGGCAAGCCTCGCACCAAGGTTCTGATTCCGGACACGGCCCACGGCACCAACCCGGCCAGCGCCGCCCTGTGCGGATATCAATCCATCCCGGTCAAATCCAACGCCGATGGCGTCCTGGACCCGGTGGATATCGCCGCTGTCATGGATGAAGATACGGCCGGCATCATGGTGACCAATCCCAATACCCTGGGGTTGTTCGAAGATCATATCGGCGAGGTGGCCGACATCGTACACAACAAAGGCGGGCTCGTATATGGTGACGGCGCCAACATGAATGCCATCATGGGCATCGTCAATGTAGCCTGCTCGGGGGTGGATGTCCTGCACCTGAACCTGCACAAATCATTCTCGACCCCGCATGGCGGCGGCGGTCCGGGCAGCGGCCCGGTGTGCGTCACGGAACAGCTGGAAAAGTTCCTGCCGGTACCAAGGGTGGTGGCGCAAGACGGGCAGTATACCCTCTCCGATGATTTCCCCGATTCAATCGGCAAGATCCACGCCTTTTACGGGAACTTCGGTATCCTGGTCCGGGCCTACAGCTATATTCGCAGCCTGGGTCCCGATCTCAAGAAGGTCAGCCAGTATGCCGTTTTGAATGCCAACTACATCAAGGAGAGCCTGAAAGACACGTTCCACCTGCCCTACGACCGGCCCTGCATGCATGAATGTGTATTCAACGATGCCAGGCAGGAAGCTTTCAAGGTGTCGACCCTGGATATTGCCAAACGCCTGATTGACAACGGGGTGCACCCCCCGACCATCTATTTCCCCCTGGTGGTGCCCGGCGCCCTGATGGTCGAGCCCACGGAGTCGGAATGCAAGGAGGATATCGACCGCTTTATAGACGCGCTGAAAGCGATTGCCGTCGAGGCTCGCGAAAATCCGGAGGCACTGCATGCCGCCCCGGTCAACACCAAGGTCAAGCGTCTGGATGAGACGCTGGCGGCGAGAAAGCCATGTCTGCGCGGTTAGCGTTGCGCATTGCATGGCCAATTGTTAACGTATGATAGTATAGATATCCGTCATTTTGAGACGCGTAGCGGTAAGCCAACTGCGCCACAGCAGCGCAGACGGCTCGTTGCGCGCGGAATGACATTCATATGTAGAATCGAAACAATAAAATTTGATATGGCCTGTAAATGGCCGTTTGACTACATGCCAACCACAATCTCCGGACAGTCCGAAACATCTGTGCAACTGGCGTCTCACAACCGGTGGACCCGTTTAGACTTAGCTGTCATCCCTTATGGCGAAGCCCTCGATCTGCAGTACCGCCTGGCAACCCAGGTACAGTCTGAAGGCCAGGCAGGCATGGTCCTTTTTCTGGAGCATTCCCCGGTATTCACCTTCGGAAAACGCGGCGGCTGTGAAAACCTGACGGTCTCCGAAGACTTTTTGGAAAGGCACGGGGTCGCGGTCTTCAAAACCGAACGGGGCGGCAACATCACCTATCACGGTCCCGGACAGCTGGTGGTCTACCCGGTCATCAAGTTGAAAGCGGCCGGATTAGGGGTCGCCGACTATGTTGATTGCCTTGAAGAGGTTATGCTGCGCACAGCCGCCGACTGGGGCATTCAGGCCGAACGCAATACGAAAAACAGGGGTGTCTGGATTGGTAACGACAAGCTGGGCAGCATCGGCATCGCCGTAAAAAGGGGGGTCACCCTCCACGGTCTGGCGCTGAATGTGGTCACCGACCTGACCCCTTTTGGCTGGATCAACCCGTGCGGGTTGACGGATGTGGGTATTATCTCGCTGGCAAAAGCCGGTGCTGCCGACGTCACGGTTGCCCGGGTGCGCGACCGGCTGGCCCATCACATGGCCGTAGTTTTTAATATCAAGTGGAATGATGCGGATACCAAGATAGGATAGCTTTTATCAGAAGCTTACCTGTGGTTGAATGTGATGTAGTAGGATTCGAGGAGCCAAGGGTTCCAGGGTTCGCGTAAAAGACTAAAAACCCAAGAACAAAAAATTATTGACCCCTTGACCCCTTGGCCCCTTGAACCCTTAGGCTATTAAAAACAAATTAAACAAAAGGTAGTACTTTAAATTGGAAGCTGATCAGAAAAAGAAATCGCTCCGCCCAAAACCAGCCTGGCTGCGCAAACGCCTCCCCACCGGCCCGGCGTATGAAAATGTAAGGGCGATGATCAAAAAGGGGGCCCTCCATACGGTTTGCCAGGAGGCCAAGTGCCCCAACCAGTGGGAGTGCTTTTCACACAAGACCGCGACGTTTCTGATTCTCGGCGATCGGTGTACACGCACCTGCGGTTTTTGTGCCGTAGCCCACGGCCCCGATGGCAGTCTCGATAAACAGGAGCCCGGCCGGGTAGCCGCAGCGGCCGCCGCCCTCGAATTGAAATACGTGGTGGTAACCTCGGTGACCAGGGATAACCTGCCTGACGGCGGAGCCGCGGTCTTTGCGGATACGATTACGCAACTGCGCCGCCGGATCCGGGACGTCAAGGTCGAGGTCCTGGTGCCCGACTTCGGTGGCAGCCAAGCGTCCCTTGAGGCGGTATTGACCGCACAGCCGGATGTCCTGAACCACAACCTGGAAACGGTAGCGCGCCTCTACCCACAAGTCCGGCCGGAAGCGGTCTACGCCCGCTCCCTTAAACTTTTGAAAACGGCGGCCCGCCTGGCACCGGCCATTCCCACCAAGTCCGGGTTGATGCTCGGCCTGGGCGAAACCGAGGATGAAATCGAAAGGGCGCTGAGCGACCTGTTGACTGTCGGCTGCAAAATGCTGACCCTGGGACAATACCTGCAGCCCACCGAGGCCCACCTGCCCGTGCAAAACTACATTGAACCCGGGCAATTCGACCGCTGGAAGCAAAAAGCGCTGGATGCCGGTTTCGAACAGGTCGCCAGCGGCCAGTTTGTACGCAGTTCCTACCAGGCCCACACCCTCTACGCGGAACGAGAATGACCACACTCTCAATCCAGGCTTTGAAAATTATAGGGCCATTAATTTTTAATTTGAAAAATTAATTGACAACATATTTTCTATATTGCAATATGTGTCCTATAATTCTTTCACAGATCCTTAGCTCGGCACTGCGTTCGTAGCACACTTTCTATAAACTATCGTACTGTTCAACGGACCTTTATAAAAGGCCTGTGTGCGGCTGAGTTTAGGACCAAGATCCTGGCGGCTGACGGGAATATTGACATGACCAAAAAGCAAATCGACGCCATTGACAAACAGCTCATCAATAAGCTCAGTGAAGACGGCCGCCTGCAGGCCGGCAAGATCGGGGATCACCTCAACATCACCAGCCCCACGGTCCGCTCCCGACTCAAGACGCTGACCGATGCAGCCGTGCTGAAAATAGCCGGGCTGATAGACGCTTATAAAACCCGCGGTCTGACCACGGCCTTCGTGGGCATCCGCCTGGACACCTACCAGTTGGACACCAAGCTGGAAGAGATCTCCGCTTTGGACCAGGTGGTCTGGGCCTGCGTGGTCACGGGTCAGTACGACATCATCGTGGAAGTCATCTCGGTGGAGGGCATGGTGGGATTGCACCGTTTTCTTTCGGAGAAGCTCTATAAAGTCGGGGGGATTAAATCCAGCGAAACGTTTGTCGTCATGAAATCCAAACGCAAATGGATCCTGCTGCCCAAAGGCATTCGGGATAAACTCGCGGATATCGACCTGACCGTCGGTGATTGACAGATGCCGCGTTAACCGGATCTGAAACTGGCAACCCAATTTAAAGCATCGCAACATAAGGAGGCAATCATGATTGTCGGAATTCTAAAGGAAATCAAAGCTGAGGAAAATCGTGTCTGCATGACGCCGGCCGGCGTAGAGGTCATGCGGCAGAATGGGCACACCGTTTTAGTCGAAGAAAATGCCGGCACCGGCAGCGGCTTTACCAATGAACAATACACCGCTGCGGGGGCCGACCTGATCGCTACCCCGGCCGAGATCTTTGAAAAAGCCGACATGGTCATGCATGTAAAAGAGCCCCTGCCGGCCGAGTACGACCTGATTCGCAAAGACCAGATCGTGTTTACCTACCTGCACCTGGCGGCGGCCGAGGAACTGACCGAAGCCCTGATCAAGAGCGACTCCATCAACATTGCGTATGAAACCATCCAGAAAACCGACGGCAGCCTGCCCCTGCTCACCCCCATGAGTGAAGTGGCCGGCCGCATGGCCATTCAACAGGGCGCCAAATACCTCGAAATGGCCCAGGGCGGCCAAGGGGTTCTGCTCGGTGGGGTTCCCGGTGTCGAACCGGGTGTCGTGACCGTCATCGGCGGCGGTGTCGTGGGGACCCATGCAGCCACAATGGCCTGCGGCCTGGGTGCCCAGGTCTACCTGCTGGACATGAATCTCGACCGCCTGCGCTATCTGAGCGACGTCATGCCGGCCAACTGTATACCGATGATGTCCAGCCCGGCCACAATCCGGGAACTGGTTAAAAAATCGGACGTAGTGGTCGGGGCGGTTCTGATTCCCGGCGCCAAGGCCCCCCACCTGGTGACGCGGGACATGCTGGCAACCATGAAAAAAGGCTCCGTGCTCGTGGACGTGGCCATCGACCAGGGCGGCTGCTTTGAAACCAGCAAGGCGACCACGCACGGCGATCCGACGTATGTCGTGGACGGCGTCATTCACTATTGTGTAGCCAACATGCCCGGCGCAGTGGCCAAAACCAGTGCCCTGGCCCTGACCAATGCGACCCTGCCCTACGCGGTGGAAATCGCCAACAAGGGCTGGAAAAAAGCCATGCAGGAAAACCAAGAAATCAAGCTCGGCGCCAACGTGATCAACGGCAAGGTAACTTACCAAGGCGTCGCCGACGCCTTTAACATGGAATATACCGATATAGACACGCTCCTGTAGCCGCGCAGCGCCGCGCGAGAGCCTGCGGCGTTTTGGCCGGACAAATCATTTGATTTTGTTCAGAAAACCTCGTAAAAAGCTTTCTCAGGCTATTTACGAGGTTTTTTATTTGGAAACGTGAGGACCGTGTTTTGGATACTCCGCTGGTACGGGCTGACATCGATCTCGACGCGATCACGCTGAATATTCAGCAACTCAAAGCGGTGACGTCCCCGGGAGCCCGGTTTATGGCCGTCGTAAAGGCCAACGCCTATGGCCACGGCGCTGTGGAAGTCGCGCGGCAGGCCCTGGCCGGGGGTGCCGACTGCCTGGGCGTGGCCCGCATCCAGGAGGCGGTGGCCTTGAGAGCCGCCGGCATCAACGGCCGGATCCTGGTTCTGAACTACACGCCGCCCGAGTTTGCCCATCTGGCCCTGGAGCATGATCTGGCCCTTACCGTCTTCGACCTGGATACGGCCACCGCAACCTCGGATACCGCCGTGGCCGCCGGGAGCCGGATCGTCGCCCACCTTAAAACCGATACCGGTATGGGACGCCTCGGTCTGCGTCCGGACGGTGAAAAAGGGACGGGGCTGGACCCCGACCGGATCAATTTGGCCATCCGGATCGCAAGCCTTCCGGGGCTGGACCTTGAGGGGATTTTCACCCATTTTGCCGCTGCTGACAGCCGGGACGCCGCCTATACGGAAAAACAATTTGCCCAGTTTGGTGACTATATCGACGCCCTGAAAAAGGCCGGGATCGAGTTCAGGGTTCGGCACGCCGCAAATAGTGCGGCTATTCTGACCCACCCGCAAACCCACCTGGACATGGTGCGCGCCGGTATCGCCCTGTATGGCCTCAACCCTTCGGCCGAAGTCAACCTTGACCACCTGAGCACCCGGCCGGTCATGTCCCTGAAAGCACGCCTGGTACATGTTAAAAAAGTTCCCGCCGGGTTTTGCGTCAGCTATGGGATGACCTACCGGGCACCCGCCCCCACGACCATCGCCACCGTCCCCATAGGCTACGCAGACGGCTACAGCCGGCTTTTAAGCTCCCGGGGCACCATGCTGGTACGGGGACAACGAGCTCCCATTGTCGGCCGGGTGTGCATGGACCTTACCATGCTCGACGTCGGCCATATTGCCGGCGTGCGCACCGGTGATGAAGTCATCGTTCTTGGCCGCCAGGGGGACGAGACCATCGCAGCTGACGAAATCGCCGGCGTGCTGGGTACGATCAATTACGAAATCGTCTCATCGATTACCGCCCGGGTCCCGAGGACATTCCACCGCGGTAAAGGTGGTTAGACCCAAAACCTTATCCTCGCGCAGAGGCGCTGAGACACAGAGGCGTCCTCCTTTAAATGATATCGAACAGACAGTCCAGTGCAGTCGGAAGACCACAATTTTTCCGGCTTCGCCGGTTAGAGCTAAAAACAATTGGGGACTAAATGGTTTACCGCACGAAGTGCGGCTAAATCTTTGGTTTTGGTCTTCCCTGCGCCTCTGCGCCTCTGCGCCTCTGCGCGATGCATTGGTTTTGGTCTCCCTGGCGCGGGCCTTGATTCAAATCATGTTTAATCACGTCCTAATCATCGCCGACATCGAAGGCAGCTCCGGGTGCCCGGACTACGCGGCTTCCGCTTTTATGACCGCCGGCTGGCCGGCGGCCTGCCTGGCCATGACCCGGGATGTCAACACAGTCGTGACCGCTCTATTTGCAGCCGGCGTCCCGCGCATCACCATCCATGATTTTCACCGCACCGGATATAACCTGATCCCGGAACGGATCGATCCCCGGGCCAGACTGATCCAGGTCTACCGCCGGGGGGCCATACCCGGGATCGGATATCCGGATGGCGCCGACGCGGTATTGTATGTGGGCCTGCATGCCGCCTCCGGCACCAATGGTTTCCTGGCCCACACCCTCACGTCCCGGATTGCCCGGCTGGCGGTCAACGGCCGCCCGCTTTCGGAGGTGGAACTGTTTAGCGCCGTGCTGGCCCCCCACGGAATTCGGCCGCTTTTCTTCTCCGGTTGTCCCGTGGCCTGCGACCAGGCCCGGGATGCCTTGCCCGGAATCGTCACCTTCAGCATGCCCAAACCGACACCACAGGCTCAGGGCACACTGCAAAAATTGCGGCGTGACCTGGCCCGGGCCGCCGTGGCCGCTATAGAAAATGACGCGCCACCGGCGCCATTTTCTCCCCGGGGCCCGTTTTATACCGAAATCCGTTTTCGTGACGGTGCAGCCGCCGCCCACCGGGTGCAGGACCGCTGGCAGTTGCAACGGGCCGGCAACACCATTCTGTTGAACGCGGCCACCATGGAACAGCTGTATGCCGACCTTATCCGGATTTGTTACCTGACGCCCCTGATGCAGTCCTTTTTGCCGGTCGGCCTCACCTTGCATCGCATGATTGGGCTGGCCGGCCTCGCCTGGGTCAAATCCCGCCTGCCGGTCAAAGGCAGCCCCTAGCGTGCATGCCGGTTCTATCGTTGACACCCTTAGACGGTTACTTTATACACCTTCAGCATGATCAGCATCGATAATCTTTCGAAAAGTTTCGGTGACCGCATCCTGCTCGACCGTGTCAGTGTGCGCATCAACAGCCGTGAACGGGTAGGGTTGGTGGGCCGCAACGGTCACGGTAAGACCACTTTGCTGAAAATGATCATTGGCACGGAGCAGCCTGACGAAGGCGCTGTCGTGATACCCAAGAATTACCGCATCGGCCACGTCCAGCAGCACTTGTCTTTCTCGCAAGACACCATTTTAGAGGAAGGTATGCAGGGACTGCCGGCGGCAGACAAGGATCAAGCCTGGAAAGTTGAAAAAATTCTGGCCGGGCTGGGGTTCACCCCCGCCGACATGCAGCGTCCCCCCGGAGAGTTTTCCGGCGGATACCAGGTGCGGTTGAACCTGGCCAAGGTGCTGGTGGCCGAGCCCGATCTGCTGCTGCTCGACGAACCCACGAACTACCTGGACATTACCTCCATTCGCTGGATCACGCGGTTTCTCAACAACTGGCCCCATGAAGTCCTGTTGATCACGCACGACCGCGGTTTCATGGACGGCCTGGTGACGCACGTGGCCGGCATCCATCGCTACAAGATCAAAAAAATCGCCGGGGACACTCAAAAATATTATAACCAGCTGGCCCAGGAAGAAGAGATCTACGAAAAAACCAGGGTCAATGATGAAAAAAAACGCAAAGAAATCGAGCTGTTCATCACCCGGTTCCGGGCCAAGGCCCGGTTGGCCAACATGGTCCAGTCCCGCATTAAAACCCTGGACAAGATGGAAAAGAAGGACAAGCTGGAAGCGGTCCAGACCCTCGATTTTTCGTTTAAAAGCGCTCCGTTTGCCCCCAAGCATGTCATGACCGTCGACACCCTTGATTTTCGCTACCGCCCGGATACGGACCGCTTGATTCCCGGCGTGTCCTTTACAGTTCACAAGGGTGACCGTATCTGCGTCATCGGCAAGAATGGCAAAGGCAAAACGACGCTGCTCAAGCTGATCGCGGGCCTGCTTACGCCCAGCGCAGGCAGTATCACCTACAATCCCAACGTGATCCAGGGTTTCTTCGAACAAACCAACGTGCAGACCCTGGTGGACGCCAACACCGTGGAAGATGAAATCCTCTACACCCATCCGGATACCGACCGGCAGCTGGCCCGTAATGTCTGCGGCGCCATGATGTTTTCCGGGAACGATGCCCTGAAGAAAATCAGCGTGCTCTCCGGGGGGGAAAAGAGCCGGGTGATGCTCGGCAAGCTGCTGGTTACTCCGGTAAATCTCCTTTTACTGGACGAACCGAGCAATCACCTCGATATGGATTCATGCGACGCCATGCTGGCCGCCATTGACAATTTCGAGGGGGCGGTCATAATGGTGACCCATAATGAGATGTTCCTGCACTCTATCGCCCGGCGGCTGATCGTATTCCAGGAAGAGTCGGTGTCTGTCTTCGAAGGGACCTACGCCGACTTTCTTGACCGTAACGGTTGGGCCTGTGAAGAAACAACCCCCGCCGGGGAGGCGGAGGACAGCAGCCGGCCGGCACTCAATCGCAAGGCGCTGAAACGGGAGCGCTCCCGGATTATCAACGCCAAGAGCCGGACGTTGAAACCATTGAAGCAAAAAATGGAACGGACCGAAGAGGCCATCGCCCGGGACGAAAACAGCCTGGCGGAGTTGAACCAGCGGCTGCTGGAAGCATCCCGACGCCAGGACGGTAAAAAGATCGGCAGTCTGTCCCGGGCCATACACGAATGCCAGGGGGAAATCGACAAGCTCTATGCGGACCTGGAAACTATCAGCCAGGAATATGACACGCTGGCAGCTGAATACGACCGACAGCTGGACGACCTGAATAACGAATAGAGACTATAAGCTATCTCAAAAAAGTCTTCATGTCGGGCGAAGCTCGCAGAGCGAAGACTGCTTGGCCCAAACTCGGTGTTGGGCGCTCGGTTCAAGCACAAAGGTATTGAGTAATATGACTGCCAAACAGAAAATTATCATTTTCCAGCAAAACCAGAGTGGCGCGGCCAAGGTAAAAGGCATTCGCGAATTCGGCCGGGATCGTTTTATCGTCGAAACCGTAGACATCGACACGCCCCTGCCCCCGGTTATCGACGATGCGACCGAATTCCTGCCTGACCACATCGAGGCTGATCTTGTGCTGGATTTTATCGGACACCCCGACCTGTCCGTGGACCTGGGCGCCCTGTGCACGAAGTTGGGCATCCCGGTCGTGGCCTCCGGCAAAAAATCCCGCGACGGCCTGGTGATTACCCCACCCACCTGATGCGGCCTTTCGAGGCAGGTTCGTCTCGGCCACTACAGTGAACAGTTCGGAGCTCCCGAGTTTACGGTTAAGGTAGCAAACGGCATCATCACGGATATCGAAGTCCTGCGGGGAGCACCCTGCGGGGCTACCTGGCAGGCCGCCAAAAAAATGATCGGGTTGGAAACCGCGGAGGCCATTGTCCGCATTGGTCTGGAACCACAGTTTTACTGTTCAGCCGACCCGGCCGGCTGGGATCCGATTCACGGTAAAAGCCCGGTCCACTTTGCGGGCAACGTCCACAGCGCCGCCCTTGAGAAAGCGGTTCAAAAGGCAGATAATGAGGAGAGTGAGAAATAGGATCCAGGCAGACCCTGAAAACCGGGGTGGTCTTACTCTTACTTCTAATCTTAATCGAAAGAGGATACCGTCTTACTTTCAAACCGGGATTAAGATTAAGAGTAAGATTAAGAAAAAACGAAAGATAACCCTTTTGTTAGCCTGAGGTGCCGCATGTATGGAAACTATGGACGGATTCTGGCCATCGACCTGAACACCGGGAACACCCGGATCATCACCCCGCCCGAGGAGATATACGCCGCCTGGCTTGGCGGCCGCGGCCTGGCCACCTGGCTGTTGTCCGAACACAACCCGCCCGGCATCAACCCGCTGGACGCCGCAAATCGGCTGATTTTTGCGACCGGCCCGGCCACCGGCACCGGGATCTGGGGCTCCAGCCGGTATGGTGTTTTTACCAAATCACCGCAGACCGGACTATACGCGGAATCCTATTCCGGCGGAAAGGTTCCCCTGGCCGTCGCGGCCACAGGTTACGATGCCGTTGTCATCCACGGCAAGTGTGAACAGCCGGCTGTCCTGGTCGTCACCCCGGAAGGGGCGGTCACACACCCGGCGGTCGACCTGTGGGGACAGGATACCTACGCGACCCAGGATGCCGTCCACAAACGGTTTGGAGATGACCGCTGGAAACAGCAGGACGTGGTCTCTATTGGGCCGGCCGGCGAAAACCAGGTCGCATTTGCCGTCATTGAAAATGATCGCTGGCGCAGTGCCGGCCGCACCGGCACCGGGGCCGTCATGGGTTCCAAGAACCTCAAAGCCATCCTGTTTGCCGGCGATCGCCGCAGGGATTCCCACCAACCCGACCAGGTGCGTGCTTTCATCAAGGCAACCCGTACCCGTACGACCGATCATCCGGCGGTAATCGGCTACAAGTCAAAGGGGACACCCGGCATGGTGCGGTTGGCCCATAGCGTGGGGGCCTTTCCGTACCGATACTGGTCCCATCAACCGCCCGACTCAATTGAGAACATCAGCGCCGAAGCCCTGCACGAGCAGTGCCGGGTCGATCCCAAAGCCTGTGCCAATTGCTATGTGGCCTGCAGCCGCATGACCCGCGTCGAAACCGGACGCCATGCGGGGCTTTCCATCGAGGGACCGGAATATGAAACCATCTATGCTTTCGGGGGGCTGTGCTGTGTTGACGACATCCGGGAGATAGCCTGGTTGAACGACCTGTGCGACCGGCTCGGGATGGACACCATGTCGGCAGGCAACCTCTGCGGACTGGCCATCGAGGCGGCCCGGCGTAAAAAAATCGACCTGGCCATCGATTATGGACAGACGGACGCCATCGCCGACCTGCTGCGGCAGATTGCCGCCCGCGAAGGAATCGGCGACACTTTGGCCCGGGGTATCATCCATGCTGCGGCTGAATGGGATCTTGCAGATATTGCCATCCACGTAAAAGGTTTGGAACCGGCCGGCTACGATCCGCGCGCCCTGAAATGCATGGGCCTGGCTTACGCCACCGCCAGCCGGGGTGCCTGCCACATGCGCGGCACAATTTTGCGGGCCGAGCTGACCGGGATCATCGAACCGGAAGAGATTGTCGGTAAAGCCGCGCTTTATATCGATTTTGAAGACCGCCACTCCCTGTTCGACTGCCTGGTACTGTGCCGGTTCTACCGTGACATCTATCCCTGGGAAGAGATGGAAACGATGATCGCGGCCCTCACCGGCCTGGACGCAACCCGGACCAATCTCGAACTGATCGGCGGAAACATCACGACCCTGATCCGCAAGTTCAATCTCCGGGAGGGCCTGGATACCACCGCAGACAAGCTGCCCGACCGCTTGTATAAAAACGCACTGTCCACGGGACAGTCCATCAGCGCGGACGACCTGAATTATATGCTGCAGGATTATTACAAGCTCAGAGGCTGGAGCAAAAATGGTGTCCCGAAGTAAAGAAAGTCCTTTCAAAGACTTCATGCGGGCTTAAGGTCAAGGCGGGGCAAGGAATTTACCGGAGGCGCCAGCGAAGCCAGTGCCTTGCGTGGTAAATATGATCAATATTTCGAGGATTGAATTGCTTGACCCAACGCAGAGATTAAGTTCGCAGGGAGGCTTTGAAAGGACTTTTACTTAAATAGGTACCGGTGTATCATCTCCGCCAGAGCATCAATCAACCGCTTCTCGCCAATGGGTGAATCGAACAGCCGCACCGAGTGAATCGTCTCCTGCACCGAACAGGAGATGATCTTGGCGGCTGCTTCCAGGTCGGTAATACGCAGGCGCTCTCCAAAATGTTCCAGGAAACTGATGAAGCGTTTGTTGAAATGCGCGTTCAGTTCTTCATCGAAAGCCAGGATGTCGGGATCACTGTACTTCATCGCTTCGATTTCGCGGTGCAGCTCCGGGTCCTGGTTGTGGATGTCCGCGATCAGTTGAATCATGTGCCGGATCGTTTCCTTCTTGCCGATCTTTTCCGAAGGCAGATCCTGCATCTGATCCAGCATGGATAGGATCTCCATTTTCATGTGGCCGTGGGTAAGCTCCATGAAGAGCTCTTTCTTGTCTTTGAAATAGGCATAGAAACTGCCCACGGACACCCCGGCTTCCGCTGTGATCTCTTTGGCGTTGGTGCCGTTGTAGCCGTCCCGTGAAAAAAGGGTCCTGGCGGCCGCCAGGATGCGATTCCGGGTTTCAATCCCCCGTTTTTGCTGCGGCATTCTTGTTTTTACTTCAGCCTTCCCCATTGCTAACCCCCATTAATTATTGCCTTTCATAACATGCTGGGACGCGTCTGTCAACAAACCTGAAAAAAAGTTCATATTTCTACTTGACAATGTGAACCCGGGTTCATATTGTATGGTCAAACGTGAACATAAGTTCATATTCACAAAAACAAACCAAACAAAGGAGCCTAAAAATGAAACGAGTCATCATCTTAATCGCAAGTGTTTTCCTGGTCGTATCCGCAGCCGGCATCGCCGCCGCCGAAATGGTTAACATCGGTCCCGTAGCCATCGATAAATCTGATGATATGGATATCCGCAACCGGGTAGCGGGCGTGGAATCCGCGAAGGCGACCACCTCTCCCGCAGCGGCCCCGGTAAATATCGGGGTGGCTGAAATCGATGCCGCCGAGCATGCCGCCCTGCAGGATTACGTTTCCGGTCGCAAATCTGTCGAGGCTCGTTCCGGAAAGACGCCGCACGACAACCAGGCCGACATCGGCGTGGTGGACATGAGCCGGAAGGATCTGCAGGAACTTGAAAAACTGACCAGCTGGATGAAAGGCAAACGCCCCGGTCGCCTGCTGCTGGACAAACTGCACGCCCAGGTCAAGTAGACATGCCTTCTCCACGGACCCAATTTCCCCCAACTCCGCTGTGCGGGTGAGCAGCCTCTCCTCCTGAGGCCCGCCACCTGCACAGTCGGACGACCTCTCAATCTCTCGTCAGTCCAGACGATACCATATGCGGCCGATCTCAAACGCGACATTGCGTTATAGATCCCCTCCCGTAGATTTGGATACGAGCACCGCTATCGCCGACACGCGGGCAACGATCGGACGCGTGCGATTGTCCTCGTCAGATGCGTGTCATTTCATACCATCAGGATACCCAACGCGGCCGCTTTACAAAATACAGCTTGCCAACGATTGCACCTCCGACAAAATTTTAAAAAAACAGCCTATTCGCTTGACAGAAACAGGTGCTGAAAGTACGTTTAGGCCTATAAGAGACTATTTTTAATAGATAATTATTTAATCATGGCAGATTCCGGCACGTTCGACATAAAAGATTCCATCGCCACTTCGGTATCCGAGTTGTTCGATACCATGCTCGACATGGAGGCCACGCCATTTGAGGAGCAAGATGTCCTCCCCCTTGATGGACGTTGTATCATCGGCACCCTCAGTTTCGCCGGCGAAGTCATTGGAAACATTGACATCCAACTCAGCGATGAGGCCTCGCGGGTTGTAACCGCCGCCATGCTGGGCATTGAACCGGAGGACATCGAAGACGACGAGGAAATCAAGGATGTCGTCCGCGAAGTGTGCAATATCGTCGGCGGCAACCTGAAATCAGGGTTTGAGGATGTTGGCTTGCAGTGCGTGATTTCGACCCCGTCCATCACCACCGGCGACGACTTTGAAATCGAAACCCTGAACATGGATCGCTACGACAAGTTCGGCTTCAAGTTTGAAGAACATGTCATTTATGTGGAACTGGCCGTCAAAGCCGCCGACCATGTCGCCCCCGAAGCCCGCGCCAAGCTTACCGCAGTTGATGTCAGCAAGTTCAGCCGGCTCGACATCATCGAATCGACCGGGGACACGGTTATCGAGTTGTTTGATGTCATGCTCGGCATGGACGTCGAAATGTCCGATTCCGACGGCCCCAGCGATCTGCGGATGGAAAAAACCATGGGTGAAATCAGTTTCGCCGGTGAAGTGACCGGCAGCCTCCAGTTCATGGTCAGCACAGAATTCGCCCGCTTGATGACATCGGCCATCCTGGGCATGGAGCCGGGTGAAATTGACGATGAAGAAGAGGTAAAGGATGTTATCGGGGAGGTCACCAATATAACGGCCGGCAACCTGAAAGCCGCTTTCAATGACTCCGGCCTGGGCTGCAAGATCTCACCGCCGCATCTCACCACCGGTACCGACTTTACCATCGAGACCGCGCACATGGACCGCACGGAACGCTACGCGTTCAAGCTTAGGCGGCACGAAATCTATGTAGAAGTCTGCGTCAAGATCGACGATATGGTCGAAGTCGTGGATGAACCGATTCAAACGGACGAGGCCGGGGAGGCTGATGCGGCGGCACCGGCCGCTGCACCCGCGGAAGCTGCCGCCGGCCCGGCCGCCCCAAAAGGGGCGCCCCCAAAACCTGCAGCGCCCGAGGAAATCCCCGAAGACCAGCTCCAGGTATTAATGGACATCCCCCTGCAGTTGTCAGTGGAACTCGGACGCACCAAGATGAAAATCGAAGACCTGTTGAACCTGAGCACCGGCTCCACCCTCGTTCATAAGAATCTGGAAGGTGAACCGCTGGATGTCCTGGCCAATGACACCCTGATTGCCCGCGGCGAGGTCATCGTGGAGAATGAAAAGTACGGTATTCGCATCACGGAAGTTGTCAGTTCGAAAGAGCGCATTGCAAGTCTGCGGCGGGACCCGCTCAAAGCCACCGGCGATTAAATCCGAAATTCGAATATCGAAATTCAAAAAAAGCAAATCCCAATGACCAAAACGAACAAAAACAATTGAGTATTGGAATCTGAAGGTGTCTGTTTGGGTCATTTGAACATTAGAATTTTAGGTTTGCTTCGAATTTCGATATTCGGATTTCGGATTTTTTGGTACTTAAAATTGCCATTCTGAACGACGCAGCACTATAACTCTGATGAAAGAGAGGGGTAGCAACGATGCCTTATGTGAACATCAAAATTACCAATGAAGGCGTAACCGCCGAAAAGAAGGCGGCCCTGATCGAAGGTGTTACCAAGCTGCTGGCCGACGAGTTGGGGAAAAACCCGGCCACTACGGTGGTGGTCATCGACGAGGTGGACACGGACAACTGGGGGATCGGCGGCGAGTCCGTTACAGTGCGGCGTAAAGACGGCCGCTGACCGGCAATGCGCACTGGTTTGAAATGCGGATATAGAATTGGAGCATTGTAGCGAATGATACCGATTGAAACCCTGGCCGCCTTTTTCATGGCCTCCGTGCTGCTGGCTCTGGCTCCGGGCCCGGACAACATCTTTGTGTTAACGCAATCCGCCCTGCATGGCAAACTCTCCGGGTTGCTCGTTACCCTGGGCCTGTGTACCGGCCTGATTGTGCACACCACGGCGGTCGCCTTTGGCGTGGCGGTAATCTTCCAGGCCTCGGCCCTCGCCTTCACGGCCCTCAAGCTTCTGGGGGCCGGCTACCTGCTCTACCTTGCCTGGGGGGCCTGGCGGGCGGGCGCAGCTGAAATAGAGGCGGGCACCGGAAACGGTTTGAGCCGCGGCAAACTCTATCGCCGCGGGATTATCATGAACGTAACCAATCCCAAGGTGTCGATCTTCTTCCTGGCCTTTCTGCCGCAATTCGCCGATCCCGCCCGGGGTTCTCTGACGCTGCAGATGATTTTGCTGGGAGGGGTCTTTATCATCTCCACGATCCTGGTTTTCGGCAGCATCGCCCTGTTGGCGGGTACGCTCGGCGGCCTGCTGGCGCGAAACGCTAAAGCCCAGATCATCATGAACCGGGTAGCCAGTCTGGTATTCGTGGGGCTGGCTTTGAAATTAGCCACGACCCAACGTTAATATCGGCTTTAATCCCGCCTCTCAAATCCAATCGCTACGCCGGTCGATCGTCACCAAGCCTCAAAACCTTGAAACGTATGCCTCCGGTTACAAATTCGCAGCCGCCTCGCACGTCCTTCGTAGCTTGGAAATATCCTGCAGTCCAGTTCGCATGACCATTTGAACCAACCATGGCCTGATTCAAAACATTCAGCCAAGGTTTGTGAGGTGTGCCCAGACCTTGACAAACATTGGATCGTTTCCATGTTGTTTACAAACCACTTTAACAACTACCCAACTATAAGAGCACGGGGAAAATCATGCCGAATCCTTACCACCTGGAAATCTTTTCCGACTACATCTGACCGTGGTGTTATTTCATTACCGGGAGTATTGAAAAACTGCAATCCGAGATCGATGTAGACATCACCTGGACCGCCTTCCCCCTGCACCCGGAAACCCCGCTGGAGGGGCGGACCCTGGAAGACCTTTTTGCCGGACGGGGCATGGATATCCCCCGCATGCTGGCCCACCTGAAGAAAACGGCCGCTGGGCTGGGGCTGCCATTTGGCGACCGCCCCAACACCTATAACAGCCGTCGGGCCCAGGAGCTGGGGAAGTGGGCGGAAGTAGAAGGCCGCGGGGATCAATTCCACCAGGCAGCCTTTGCAGCCTACTTTGCCGAGGGCCGCAACATTGCCCAATTCGATGTTCTGGCTGATATTGCCGCTGCCGCCGGCCTGCCGGAGCAGGAGGCGACCCGGATAATTGAATCCGGGAGTTTCAGGGCCGCAGTTGATGCGGATTGGCAACGTAGCGGGCAGCTTGGCATCCAGGTCGTGCCCACCTTTCATGTCGACGGCCGCCGGATGGAAGGCGCCAAATCTTACGAGGCCCTGCGCGAGTTTGTAACAGCTCCAAAAACAGAAAGCCGCCGGATTTTTTAACACAACAATCCGGCGGCTTTTTGATTTGAAGGGTTCCAGGATGCAAGGGGCCGAGGGTCCGAGTAAAAAACTAAAAACCCCCGGTCTCCTATTTCTTGATTCCGCGCGTCCTTCTATCTACCCTTGAGTATTTTGATTTGGGGGCTTGAGGTCCTGATTCGCCTTTCACTTGACCCCTTGGGCCCTTGGCCCCTATCGTTTATACTATCCCCTGATCCATCATTGCATCCACCACCTTTACGAAACCGGCAATGTTGGCGCCGTTCACGTAGTTGCCCGGCGTGCCGTACTGCTCGGCTGCTTCCAGGCAGGTGCCGTGAATACTGTTCATGATGGATTTGAGCTTGGCATCTACTTCCTCACGCGACCAGGCGTAGCGCATGCTGTTCTGGCTCATCTCCAGTCCAGAGACGGAAACCCCGCCGGCATTGGCAGCCTTGCCTGGGCCGTAGAGAATCTTTTTGTCTATAAAAAGGTCCACGCCTTCCGGCACGGTGGGCATATTGGCCCCCTCGGATACCACGAACACACCGTTGTCGATCAGGTTCTGGGCGTCCTTGCCGTTAATCTCATTCTGCGTGGCGCTGGGAAAGGCGCACTCGGCCTTGTGATTCCAGAGCGGGTTGCAATCCGCAGCCGCATCCAGGTCCGTGTAGACCGCTTCCGGGTATTTGTCCGCATACTCCTTGATGCGTCCCCGACGGACGTTTTTGAGCATTATCACATAATCCAGCTTTTCCCGGGTAATCCCGCTTTCATCGAAGATATATCCGGATGAATCGGAAAGGGTGACCACTTTGGCGCCCAGTTCCAACAGTTTTTCAGTGGTATACTGGGCCACATTACCGGACCCGGAGACCAGGCAGGTCTTGCTTTCCAGCGAATCGTTGCGGGTTGCCAGCATCTCGGCTGCAAAATAGACGGCCCCGTAGCCGGTAGCCTCCGGCCGGATCAGGCTGCCGCCCCAGTTGAGGCTCTTGCCGGTCAATACCCCGGTAAACTCGTTGCACAGCTTTTTGTACATACCAAAAAGATAGCCGATCTCACGGGCGCCAACGCCGATATCGCCGGCCGGTACGTCCGTGTCCGGTCCGATATGGCGGAAAAGTTCGCACATGAAGGCCTGACAGAACCGCATGACCTCCGCATCCGACTTACCTTTCGGGTCGAAATCCGAGCCGCCCTTACCGCCGCCCATGGGCAGGGTGGTGAGGGCATTCTTAAACACCTGTTCAAAGGCCAGGAATTTCAAGATCCCCAGATTGACCGAGGGATGAAACCGCAGGCCGCCCTTATAAGGACCGATGGCGCTGTTCATTTCAATTCGAAAACCGCGGTTGACGTGCACATCGCCGCCGTCATCCATCCAGGGTACCCGGAACAGGATAACGCGCTCCGGCTCCACCAGGCGGGCCGGGATATTCGCTTTGCGGTAGACCGGGTTTTGATCCAGAACCGGTTTGATGGATTCCATCACCTCACTCACAGCCTGGTGAAACTCTCTTTCCTGAGGATCTTTGTCCTTTACAATTTGCATTATATCCGACATAGCTCGCCTCCATTGATGGTGGATTGTTTGGCGCACCGATACAGCATACAACCCGGCCGGTCAAGTAAAATCACCATATTTTTTAAGTATCACTGAATTTTTTTCAAAACAAGCGAACAGCATGCCGGCTGTTGACGCTCTCCCGCTGGTCGCAATCCGTTGCGTGGCCCGCTCCGTTCAGAAATCTTGAAAAATGGTGCCGGTCACGCTATCTAGAAGCTATCTCAAAAAACGGATTTTGGTTCAAAATGACGCGAAGCTAATGCCTAACGTGGTGCAAGGCGGCCGCGAGGTTCAACCCGGAGGAATACTGGAGTATTTCGAGGATTTGAACCGAGCGCCCAACGCCGAGTTTGGGCCAAAAGACTTTTTTGAGATAGCTTCTAAATAGTACCCAACCTGTTTTAGCATGTATCTGATCAAACGTACTTATCTGAATTTGGCCTGAGTTGAAACTGGTTGCCCGCAGGCAGCCCGGAGGATGAGGATCAATGAACACTGCCACCGGTAAAGAGCTTGAACTGCTTAATTTTCTCAGGGATCTGTATGAAAAAGATTTGCCTTTCAACAGGCTTATCGGTCTAAAAATCAAATCAATCAGCCTCGAAAAAGTCAAGACCGAATTCAGCATGCAGGCGAACCTTATCGGTAACCCGGTCCAAAAGACCCTGCATGGCGGCGTAATCTCGTCGGTTTTGGATGCCACCGGAGGATTGGTTGCCTCGGCCGGCATCATCGCGCGGATGAATGCAGATCCGGTGGATACCGTCCTGAAACAGTTTTCCAAAGTGGGAACCATCGACCTGCGGGTGGATTATCTCCGGCCCGGCAGGGGCGCTGTATTTACGGCCGAGGCCAATATCATGCGCTCCGGACGAAAGGTAGCGGTCACGCGCATGGCGTTGCATAATGAAAAAGAGGTCCTGATAGCCGTTGGAACCGGCACATATCTGGTGGGATAGAAATCAATTTAATCAGGGGCTGAGAGTCTTCCTGTTGAATACCTGTCATCTCGGACTTGATCCGGGACCGGCATGACGACCAAAACTCATCGACTGCTCAATTATATTTCATGGCTCTACCCAGAATCTATCGTTTGGTCTTTGTGGGAGCGGCATCTTGCCGCGATCAACATGCCAATATATAGTACTTTTCGCGGCAAGATGCCGCTCCCACATCGATTTCGAATGATGCACGCAATCTAATCAGGAGAAGGTGATGGCAACCGATAACTACCAGGGGCATGAGAAACGGAAGCATCCACGGGTAACCTGTCCGCCCGAAGCCCGGCCGACCTTTCGCACGGTGGGATATGAGTGCCAGGTGAAAGATATTTCCAAGGGTGGTCTCAAGTTCAGCCACCTGGACAAAAATAAACTGGAGGGCTGGGTCCGCGGCTCCCTGGATCTGGCCAACGGCCGAAGCATTGACCTGGAGAGCATTGTGGTCCGCACCGAGAGCAAAGACATGGGGCTCGCGTTCATCGTTGAGCTCCCGGATGAGGTCATCAAAGATATTATCAGTAATATCGATAAGTCCGGCGGCTGAAAACCATTGAGGCTTGACAACCCGGTATCGGGCCTTAACCTATGATCAAGAGCGCATTCACTGCCTCTTACCTCCATCCTAATAGCACTGGCGGCCCCTTCCCGGGGCCGCTTTCCTTTGCAGACAAGCCCGGGTCAATACACAAGGACAGCCGGAAGGCAGGCGCACATGATCTTACACGAGTAAGGACTCCTATTGTAGTAAATCAGCCTTCAGATAGTCCTCCCAACGCGAACATACAAAATACAAAACCCTGCGCGAGACTATTGCGTTTCCAACCTGCCCAACATTTCGGACCTGGTCATTTAGAGCAGCGGTGGTAGACAATTGGAAGTTTGTACAGGTGACTCAAGTTAAAAGAGGTTTGAAAATCAAAATAGCCCGTTGGATATCCAACGGGCTATTCTCTTTAGGTGGCGGGAGTGACGAGACTCGAACTCGCGACCTCCGGCGTGACAGGCCGGCGCTCTAACCAAACTGAGCTACACCCCCGTATTTCTTATCACTTGAGCAGTGAGGACTTATCAGTCCAGCGATCTTCCCGTCAGGACTGACGGGACGCTCTAACCAAACTGAGCTACACCCCCGTATTTCTTATCGCTTGAGCAGTGAGGACTTATCAGTCCAGCGATCTTCCCGTCAGGACTGACGGGACGCTCTAACCAAACTGAGCTACACCCCCGTACTGCTTTTTTTATGTGGTGGGCGGAACAGGGCTTGAACCTGTGACCCTCGGCTTGTAAGGCCGATGCTCTCCCAACTGAGCTACCCGCCCAAACGGCATACTACCTTGCCCAATATTTGGGGAGCAAGGTTTGAACCTGTGATCCTCCCGCCTTGCGAGGCGGGATGCTCTCCCAACTGAGCTACCCGCCCGGGTGGATACCCTTCAGGGCTTGCCTGAAAGAGACGATTTAGCTACCAGTTTAAGTTATTGTTGTCAAGCCAAATCTATCGTTTTTTATCGGAATTTAGATAAGCGAGCGGGGTGATTCCGGCTGCTCGGGCGCCAACGCGAAAGTGATGTCATCTTCCTTGAACATCACGTCCCCTTCCTCGCAAATAATGGCGTGGGTAAGGACCTCGTCCATGTGCTGCACCGGTACAATCTCAAGCTGGCGGGCCACGCTGGCCGGGATATCCTTCAGGTCCTTTTCGTTCTCCTTGGGAATCAGCACCTTCTTGATACCGCTGCGATGGGCGGCAATAATTTTTTCCTTGAGACCGCCGATGGGCAGGACCCGACCACGGAGTGTGATTTCACCGGTCATGGCAATATCGCGGCTAACCGGTCGCCTGGTCAGCGCCGAAACGATCGAGGTCGAGATGGAGATCCCGGCAGAGGGACCGTCCTTGGGAATCGCACCCTCCGGTACGTGGACATGGATGTCGTAATGCTTATAGAAAGAGCTGTCGATCCGGATGCTTTCCGCCCGGCTACGGACATAACTCACTGCCGCTTCGGCAGACTCCTTCATGACATCGCCCAGTTTCCCGGTAAAGGTGAGTTTGCCCTTTCCGGGCATTACCAGTGTTTCGATGCACAACAGTTCACCGCCGACCTGTGTCCAGGCCAGACCGTTCACCATGCCCACCTGGTCCTGCTCCTCGATCTGGGACTGCTTGAAGCGGGGTGGCCCCAAATATTTTTGAATCGTACGGGCGGTGACTTTGAAAGTATTCTGCTGCTTGTCCTTGACCAGTTCGCGGGCAATCTTGCGACACACCGAAGCAATCTCGCGTTCCAGGTTGCGGACACCCGCCTCGCGGGTATAGCGCCGAATGATAGTCAAGACGGCGTTTTTGGAAAAATTCACTTTGGCTGCGGACAAGCCATTCATCTCAATTTGCTTGCTTAGCAGAAAGTTTTTGGCGATCTGGTATTTTTCATATTCCGTGTAGCCGGGCAGGCGGATGATTTCCATGCGGTCCTGCAGGGGCAGCGGGATATCCGGCAGGGTGTTGGCCGTGGTGACAAACAGGATATCGGACAGATCATAGTCCAGATCCAGGTAGTGGTCATTGAAACTGAAATTCTGCTCGGGATCCAGAACCTCGAGCAGGGCCGCGGACGGGTCGCCGCGAAAATCCATGCTCATCTTGTCGACTTCATCCAGGCAAAACACCGGGTTGTTAACCTTGGCCTTCTTAAGGGACTGAATGATCTTTCCGGGCAGGGCACCGATATAGGTCCGCCGGTGGCCCCGGATTTCAGCTTCATCCCGCACGCCACCCAGACTCAAACGGACATATTTGCGCCCTGTGGCCCGGGCAATCGATTTGGCCAGGGAGGTTTTACCCACCCCGGGCGGTCCCACCAGACAGAGAATCGGGCCGCGCACTTTCTTTACCAGCAGCTGCACGGCCAGGTATTCCAGGATGCGCCCTTTGGGCTTTTCCAACCCGTAATGGTCTTCGTTGAGAATCTTATCAGCCTCTTCGATGTCTTCGAGGATTTCGCTTTGTTCTTCCCAGGGCAGACTGATGATCCACTCGATATAGTTGCGGACCACCGTTGCTTCAGCGGACATGGGGGCCATAAGTTTGAGTTTCTTGAACTCCTTGTCGGTCTTTTCAGTGGCCTCTTCCGACATCTTCTTGGCTTTTATCTGTTCTTCCAATTCCTTGAGGTCATCACCACCGTCCTCGTCCGACCCCATTTCTTTTTTAATGGCCCGCATCTGCTCATTGAGATAGTAGTTCTTCTGGGTCTTTTCCATCTGCTCTTTGACCCGGTTCTTGATGCGCTGGTCCATTTCGAAGACTTCAATTTCGATCTTTATCAGGCTCAACAGCAGGGGCAGGCGCTCTTTGACGTCTACCGTTTCAAGCAGCCGGATTTTGTCTTCGATCTTGAAAGAGAAGTGGGAAGCAACTGTATCCGCCAACTTACCGGGATCGTCGATAGCCGCGATACTGGTAAGCAGGTCCTTGGAAATATTCTTGTTGCGTTCGGCGTATTCTTCGAAACTGTCGACAACCGCTCTGGTCAGTGTCGCGGCCTCGGCCGTACTCATAGCCGGCTCCTTGAGTACTTCCAGCTCCACCTGGAAGAACTCTTCGTTCTCTACAAAGCGGACAATCTTGCCGCGGGCACCGCCCTCCACCAGGGCTTTGACGGTACCATCCGGCAACCGCAAAAGCTGCAGCACCTTGCCGATGGTCCCGGTGGTGGCGATATCTTTTTTACTGGGGTTATCGATGCCGGCGTTCTTCTGCGTTGCCAGGAACACCAGTTTGTCGTTGTTCATGGCCTCGGCCAGCGCGTTAATCGATTTGGGGCGCCCGACAAACAAGGGCGCTACCATGTACGGAAAAACGACAATGTCGCGCAGCGGCAGCAGGGGCAGAGATAGGGTCTCTGAGGGGTCGGATTTGAATAATTTCGGCATGTTAATCATTGGTCGATCTCAAGCTGTTACTACGCCTTTTTTTTCTTCTGTTCGTATAAGAGGATGGGATCCTCTTTATTCAGGACAACCTCTTCGCTGATGACACACTCCTTCACGTCATCGATCGACGGCAGTTCATACATGATTTCCAGCATGCACGTTTCGATGATGGCCCGCAGCCCGCGGGCACCGGATTTGCGATCCACGGCCTTTTTGGCAACGGCGGTCAGGGCACTGTCGGTAAACCGCAGATTCACACCCTCCATCTCAAAGAGCTTCTGGAACTGCTTGACCAGTGCGTTTTTAGGCTCCTGCAAAATGCGAATCAGGGTCTCTTCGCTCAGTTCGTCCAGGGTGGCCACTACCGGCAGGCGCCCCAAAAATTCCGGGATCAAGCCGTATTTGATCAGGTCTTCTGGCTCAAGCTGCCGCAGCAGTTCGCCTACGGTATTCGTGTCCCGGGACTGCACATCGGCGCCAAAACCCATCACCTTGGCGCTCACCCGACGCTGGATAACCTTGTGCAGGCCGTTGAAAGTACCGCCGCAGATAAACAGGATATTGGAAGTGTCCACCTTTACGAAATCCTGCTGCGGATGCTTGCGCCCGCCTTTGGGCGGCACGCTGGCCGTGGTCCCTTCAATGATCTTCAAAAGCGCCTGCTGGACACCCTCGCCGGACACATCCCGCGTAATGGAGGGATTGTCGGATTTACCGGCAATCTTGTCTATCTCGTCTATGTAGACAATCCCGCGCTTGGCCCGCTCCACATCGTAGTCCGCGTTCTGGAGCAGCGACAGAATGATATTCTCTACGTCTTCCCCCACGTAACCGGCCTCGGTGAGACTGGTGGCATCCGCAATGGTAAACGGCACGTTCAAAAAGCGCGCCAGCGTCTGGGCCAGCAGCGTCTTACCGCAGCCGGTCGGCCCGATCAGCAGGATATTGCTTTTCTGGATTTCCACATCATCGTTGCTGATCGAAGACTGCAGGCGTTTGTAGTGACTGTAGACGGCCACCGCCAGGATCTTTTTGGCATCGTCCTGCTCGATCACATAATCGTCCAGCATGTCCTTTATTTCACGCGGGAGATAGGACTGCTCCAGGATTTCAGCTTCCTGCTCTTTTTCTTCCTCGATAATTTCGCTGCACAGCTGGATACACTCGTCGCAGATGTAAACCGCCGGCCCGGCAATCAGTTTCTTGACTTCTTTCTGGTTTTTGCCGCAGAAAGAACAAAACAGATTGTCATTATCGTTGTCTTTTTTAGCCATTGGAATCCTCCGCGCCATTGAGCTCTTCAAGATCGTCACGGTTCACCATGACGTTGTCAATCAAGCCGTACTCCTGGGCTTCACTGCCGGACATAAAAAAGTCCCGGTCGGTGTCTTTCTGGATCTTTTCCAGCGGTTGCCCGGTATGCTGCACGATTATATCATTGAGTTTATCCCGGATGCGCAGGATCTCCTTGGCCTGGATGGCAATGTCCGAAGCCTGGCCCTGGCTGCCGCCCAGGGGCTGGTGGATCATGATGCGTGCATTGGGCAGGGCGTAGCGTTTACCGTCGGCGCCGGCAGCCAGCAGAACCGCCCCCATACTGGAAGCCTGCCCGATGCAGACGGTGGCGATGTCCGGCTTGATGTACTGCATGGTATCGTAGACAGCCAGGCCGGCCGTTACGATGCCGCCCGGGGAGTTGATATAGAAATTGATATCCTTTTCCGGATCTTCTGATTCCAGAAACAATAGCTGGGCTATCAGGAGGTTGGCAATCTCATCGTTTATGGCGGACCCCAGAAAAATGATCCGGTCCCTTAAAAGCCGGGAATAGATGTCGTAGGCGCGTTCGCCCCGGCTGCTCTGCTCAATGACCATGGGTACTAGTGGCACGATGTATCTCCCTTAGTTGAAACCCGGCTGAAATGATTACGCTTCGGCCGCGTCTTTTTCCTCAGTTTTGGGTTCGACTTCAGTAACGTCACTGTTGTCAATTATAAGCTTCAATGCATTTTTTTCAAGTAATGTGTGCTTGAATATGTCCAGTTTCTCCTGGTTCTGCGAGTAGAAGCCCTTGATGCCCTCCACCGGCTGATTGTATGTATCCGCCATCTCCTGGAAGGCGTTTTCCAGATCATCGTCATTAAGTTCGAGCGACTCCTGTTCAACCAGCTTGTTGAGCAGCAGGTGTCGGCGCACCTGGTCTTCGGCTGTCTCGCGATATTTTTCCCTGAGGCTGTCCGGGGTCATCCCCAGCTGCTCCATATCCACCCCGTGCTGCTGAAAAGACTGGGCGGCCTCGTTGAGGATCCCGTCCAACTCGATGTTGACCATGGCTTCCGGCAGCTCGAATTCGGTCTTTTCAATGAGCGCCTTGAATATCTGCTCATTGAGCTCCTGCTCGCTGCGTTTGGCATACCCGGCCTCGAGGTTCTCCAGGATTTTGGCTTTCAACTCATCGAGAGACTGGAACTGGCCGAGCTTTTTGGCCAATTCGTCGTCGATTTCAGGCAGCACTTCCTCCATGATGTCGTTGATGGTGGCGGTAAAATCGATTGCCTGGCCCTTCAACTTCTCGTTGAAATAATCCTCGGGAAAGGTAATGCTGAATTCTCTGGTCTCGCCCTTTTGGGCACCGATCAGGGCCGTATCGAAATCCGGCGTGATCTGCGCGGTGCCGATCTTGAGAGTGTAGTTTTCGGTCTTGGCTGTTTCCTCGAAAGGCTGGCCGTCTTTGAAGCCTTCGTAATCGATCAGGGCAAAGTCATCCGCCTGGAGGGCACGGTCTTCTTCAATCGGCTTTTTTTCGGCCAGGTTCTTCTGCAGCATGGCCAACTGGCCGTCCACTTCACCGTCACTGGCTTCGTACTTTGTCTTTTCCAGGCTGAGCCCCTTGAAATCAAAATCGTCGATCACCGGTGGAATCTCGACCGTGGCATCATAGCGGTAGGGCCCGGTGGCCTGCAGTTCCGGGGGATCGATCTGGGGGTTGCCGACAATATTGAGCTTGTTCTCACGGATAGCTTCGACAAAGGATTCCTGCATCAACTTGGAGGTGACATCCGCATGGACGTCCTTCCTGAACATTCTCTCCAGGACATTGCGGGGGGCCTTGCCCGGGCGAAAACCCTTTATTTTGGCAGTCTTCTTGAGCGTTTTGTAGGCGTCGTTCAACTCCGCGACAACCTTGTCCTCGGGTATCTCAAAGTGCAGTACTTTCTTGACAGAACTTACATCTTCTACAGTTACTTTCATTTTCTTCCTTTCCGTGGGTTACCGTCTTTCCGGCAACACTGGTCAAAATCGGCTGGTGGGGCCAGGTTCTGATATCTAATAGTTAAAGGCCGCTGCCGGCCTTTATGGTCTTACACGCTCATTTGGTGTCCGGGCCCGCCCCGGCAGAATGAGCCGCGGCCTTATAAAATGGTGCGAGAGGGGAGACTCGAACTCCCATTCTGTTGCCAGAGCTGGATCCTAAGTCCAGTGCGTCTACCAATTTCGCCACTCTCGCACGGGCCTGGGTTATCCTTTAAAAACGGGCCGCATCCAGGGCCCGAAACTGAAAAAATCTTATTGTATCGGGGCCTTTGGAAAAAGGCCATCATTATCTTGACATCCCCCCTGAATATATTAAATTCCATCAAATAGCAATTTCAAAAATAAGTATAGGGGCACTGCGTGTCAAGGCTTCCCAGGCGGGTTTCCAGATGAAACTAAATTGCAAATTAATTAAATATTTACAAATAGTTGTGCTCTTAACCGCCGCGGCCACACTTCTCGTAAGAGGCACCATTCAGAGCGCACCCGACCAGCCCGCTCCCAAGACCGTGGTTATCGACCCGGGGCATGGCGGCACCGACACCGGGGTCAAAGGTACCGGCGGCACGCTGGAAAAAGATGTCACCCTGCGCCTGGCCCGCTTGATCGAAAATCGCCTCCAGGGTCGCTATCGGGTCCTTTTGACCCGCACGGACGACTATCTCATGCCGTGGCCCGACCGGACCGGGCAGGCCAACCACAACAAGGCCGACCTGCTCGTCAGCCTACATACAGCCGGAAGCTACAGCCCCGCAGCCAATGATCTGCAAGTCTACTATTATATAGAGGCGCAGATCAAAGAACCGGGACAGGGTGCAGCCACCGCATCAGCCGCCACCCCCTGGCGCAAGGTCCAGAAACCGCACATCCCGGCCAGCAGCATCCTGGCCCAACGCATATGGGAAAGGGCCCGGGCCCTGCATGCAGATAACCCGGGCGGTGTCCAGTCCGCCCCGGCCGCCGTCCTGGCCGGCGCCGACATGCCGGCGGTCCTGATCGAAACCGGCTACCTGACCAACCCCAAACAGGAAAAGAACCTTAACGATAACAAATACCTGTTCAAACTGGCCACCGCCATCAGCCAGGGCATCGACGATTATTACAACAACCCCGATACGATCACGTCAACAGACTTGCGGGAATAACGAAACCGTGGTAGGAGTGCGGCGACTTTTGTCAGCCGCGCATAGAGCATAGCGCAAAGGGCATAGGGAAAAACCCTTAGCTCTGAAGTCAGAAGTCGGGAATCCGATATCAGAAGGCAGAGGCGAAATACCCAGAGGTCTGAAATCAGAAGTCGGAAAACCAATATCCTAATTCTTTAGCTTGGCGTCAGTTTTAGGTTTTTCATACGAACAATGCGGCTGTGAAGGGGTCTAATTTGCTCAAGGTCAAGGAAGGGATGCTTTTGAAACCGGAGGCGTACACCGAGTACGTCGAGGATTTCGAAAGCAGCCCTGACGCGGAGATTGTGCAAATTAGACCCCTTCACAGCCGCATTGACGGGGCGTAGCGCAGTCTGGTAGCGCGCCTGCTTTGGGAGCAGGATGTCGGGGGTTCAAATCCCTCCGCCCCGACCAACAATTTCAATAAGTTAGAAAGGTTCAGGGGTCTTCTGAGCCTTTCTTGCTTGTTGGTCATGCTTGCGGTTTGGATATTATTGGCCTCAAAATCATTGAATTCGGTATCTGAATTCGAGGTCCGGAGCTCTATCCCGCTGAGCTACAGGCTCACAAGCCTTTGCATTCTTTCTAACGCCTTGGGTCAACTATGAGTAAAAAATTTTCGGTATCATTCGTGTAGCATCTGGTCAACAGTAGCATCTTATTTAGGCCATGAATGTGAGCCCCGCTTCGACAATCCCACCACGTGTCTCCAATTTAGCTACGGTGTCAATATAGCAACTGATTGTCTTAATAGTCAGTCTTCCTTTTGAGATGTATCATTAATAGATAGCTCTTCGGTAGTTTTGATCGTGTCAGAAGTGACTATTTCATCTGCCATAATATCAACTAGCTTCAATTCATGGTTTAACACTTCTATTTGGTTCTCTATTTGGTTGTCGCGTCCCATTTCATCCTCCCTCGGCCTTTTTGGGTTTTTCAATTTGCAGCTTATAATCATCAGGAATATCAATTGCGAGAGCTTTCCTCTCTAAATATGGCAAACCAACTTGTGAAAAATAGATTACTGCCGCATGTATTACAGGATGTAAGATAGGGGTAATAATACTATGAGCATGGTCTAACCATCTTTTGCTTAACAATCTTGGCCAAAGGCAATCAGTATTAAAATTAATATTAACAATAGCTACGGGGCCAGCTGGAAGGCTCTCGTTTTGCTTCACCAATATTGGCATCGACACAAATACTTTTCCCGAAAATGCATCGGGAGCGCCACTTGTCATGTAATCTTTCCACTTTGCATTCACGACATCGCTTTCTATAGGTAAATCTGGTAAGTCATCAACAAAAACGGAATTGGCCTGCCTATAAGCCCATGCTGTTGGTGCACCTGGGATCGGTTGTCCTTTTGGCCTTATGTCTGGTGTGTAGAAACCAATAGAAGTATTTTCTCGCTGCTCACTTGCTCTTTGACGAGTATCGGCTACTACAGCCAATACTCGCAATGATGGCAAGCTTACGCCATCCCAAATATCGTCAGCCTTTGCTATTCCAGGACAATTGTCAAAAAAAGGAGAGCTCGAAGGATGCCCCGAAATTGGAAGCATTAGGTTTGCGTTTGAATTTGCTGGTCTATTTGAATTATTTCTTGGGGTCACTACCTTTGAAAAGTGTTTAGCAGCAACACTGAGTGTTGGTGTGATAAGGTCCCAAGTTCGTTCCGCCTGCCCTGTGATTACTGTCCTAAGGAGTGACCTTTGGGAAAGTTCCAAATAATCCAAGGTCATGTCTTTAATATTTTCACTTTCGCATATTTCAAACTCAATATCCGCTATTCTTTTATAAATTAAACGAGAAAGTTTTGAGTTCTCATCCGCGATTTGATAAAGCTTAGAGCAGATAGCGTGCCTGAAAGAGAAAACATCAAAAGTTTTTTCGAGGCCCAATTGTATTCGCATGTCATCAATACTGGGTTGCTGTTTTTGCTCCGATGGTCGAATTAGCTCCCAAGCTGCGGCATAAACCGCTTGTTTTTTAATTTTATTCTGAAAGAATTTCTTAATCCCGCCCAACTTAAATGGAACCAAATCACTTTCTCCAACGTCCCCAGTCAAAGCTGCAAGAGCCTCAATAAGATCTCCTTTAGGAGGCTCCAACTTTTCAAATTCCGCTTTTAAGCCATCAATATCAAACATACTTATGAATTTATCCATAACTCTCTCCCCCGTTAAAATTGATTCCCAAGCTAAGGGTCAGGGCCCCATATATTCTTTTAGGTATTTAAACGTTTGAGTAGAATTTGGGTGTAAGTCGAATGGGGAATCAGGAGGAAATTAAACTGATCCGGATAGGTTCATCTGTCATGTATGATTGATTTATTTAACAATCGTTAGTAGTGATGTGGTTTAAAAGAAACGGACACTTTGCTAAGAACGAAATATCAGAAAGCGAGGTGTCCAATGAGTACTCAAAAAACCAGACGGAGTTTCACCCAAGGGTTCAAGGATGATGCTATCAGCCT
>Ga0209783_1000053_pt1 | contig 62837 bp, 58 predicted proteins | sample WorMetfiPIANOSA1_FD_187395 | JGI IMG/M metagenome (GOLD analysis project Ga0209783, IMG submission 187395) | Marine gutless worms symbiont microbial communities from Max Planck institute for Marine Microbiology, Germany - Olavius filocauda... | ecosystem: Host-associated > Annelida > Digestive... | reverse complement strand
CTACATCGGCTTCTACAATGCGATGCGGCTACATTCGACGCTGGGATATCTCAGCCCGATTAATTATGAAAAAGAACAATTAAACAATGCTGCTTAAAACCGTGTCCGTTTTTACTGGACCACTACACTGAAATTAATGTGCAAAGGCTTGCAGCATTGTTTGGGAGCATTCTGAATCATGGAAACCCAACCAGCCGGCATTTACATCCACGTTCCTTTTTGCCTCCGCAAATGCCGTTACTGCGATTTTTATTCCGCCACCGAGTTAAATAAACGCGACGCTTTCGTAGCGGCCCTGCGGCGTGAGATTGAACTGGCCCCTGATCCCGGGCCGGCGGATACGCTCTATTTCGGGGGCGGCACGCCGTCTTTGCTCGATCCGGGCCAGGTGGCCGCGGTCATAGCCGCCGTCAAGGCGCGGTTTTCGTTTCTGCCCGATGTTGAAATTACCCTGGAAGCAAACCCTGGAACAGTAGACCAAGCCACGCTGACAGACTTTAAGTCCGCCGGTGTGAACCGTCTTAACCTGGGCATCCAGTCCTTTGATGACCGTCAGCTTGCTTTCCTGGGCCGGATTCATACCGCGCATGAAGCCCGGCAATCTATAGAAGCCACCCGGGCGGCTGGCTTCACTAATCTGGGTCTCGATCTTATCTACGGCCTCCCGGGACAAACCGTTGCAGATCTGGTGCGTGTTGTCGAAAGAGCGGTCACCTTCAAACCCGAGCACCTTTCCTGCTACCTGCTGACGTATGAAAAAGGCACCCCCCTGGACAGGGAGCGCGAGATGGGCAATGTGGTGCCGCTGGCGGAAAAAGAATCCGCGCAACTCTTTCTAGAGATCATGGACCTGTTAGCGGCGTCCGGGTACATGCAGTACGAAATTTCGAATTTCGCTCGTTCTGAGTCACACGTCTCCCGCCACAATCGCAAATATTGGAACTTTGCCCCCTATGTCGGACTGGGGCCAGCAGCGCATTCATTTCTGGACCCGGTCCGCTATTGGAACCATAGCGAGCTTTCCGTCTATTTATCCACTTTAGAGCAGGGCCAGCTTCCGGTCAGAGCCAAAGAGTCTCTCACCCCGGGTCAGCAGATGATCGAGGCCGTCTATCTGGGATTGCGCCAGACCGCCGGGATCTCAATACCAGCGTTCAATCAAAAATTCGCGGTGGATTTCAACACACTCTTCCAGGCCGTCCTGTCCGACCCGGGTTTAACTGACCTTCTGGAAACGAATGATGGGTTCTGCCGGTTAACTCCCGAAGGCATGCTGGTGATGGATACAGTGGTGAGCCGCTTTGTGGATGTGATCCCGTTTTAAGGGGCGACCTACCGCCCCGCAGAGAGCATAGCGTAGAGTGCATAGTGTCAAAACAAAACCATAAAACTAAAGATCAGACAACCTGTTTCTTGACAATTAGAATTGGGTTTGGTTTTCGCCCTATGCCCTATGCCCTATGCCCTATGCCCTATGCCCTATGCCCTATGCCATTACGTTGATAACGCCGTAATGAGTACGCCGATGTAAAACCGGGCATGACTGATCGGCGCCGCCATGTTGGCCCGGTGGTTGGCCAGCATGCCGCTCAGGTTGCTGTTGGTGATGTACAGCGGATCGATCTCCATGGCGTGGTGGCAGGACTCAATGGCATGATGCAAAACTTCTATGCCGCGCCGGGCCACCAGCGTGTCGTGGAAATCCTCTTCAACCGCCTTGAGGATGGTGTACATCGCACTGGCCACACCCTTGGAATAGTAGAAATAGTCGTCCGCCTGTAAGTGACTGACCGGGCTGCCGTCTTTTTCGGCGACCTTCACCAGGTTCTCATCACTGCTACCCAACAAGTCTTCGTAGGCAATCAAAAGCGGGATCAAGTTATCGGCCCGGGTATGGAATGAAGCCTTACCCATTAACAGGCGTTCGCGATATTCCCGGAATTCGTCCAGCCCGGCGTTGTATTTGGATTCCGGGGAAGGAAACCAGTAACGGTCGGATTTGATCATGAACCAGTTCATGGCGCTCTGGAGATTGGGATCGAAAGAGGCGGTGCTGCCAGTGCGTGATATGCGCTCGGCCAGGATAACGGCTGTCCGGCGGGTCACTTCCAGCACACCCAGTTGAGAATTGTTGACATTGTCCGTAAAGTTCAGAATGTCGTTGGGTCGCCAACCCCAGAAGCGTTTATTCAGTTCATGGTCCATTGGCTTGATGACAGCATCGATGAAGGCGATTCCTTTGGGCAGTTCAGTCTTTTGAGGAGCTTCATGCTGTGAGGTCAAAGCCGGTTTGTAGGTCGAGTATTCCGGTGCATGCTGGTCAGCCGGTTTCGGGCTGGCCGCGGCATGGCGGTCGCGCTGATCCAAACTTTTCGCGGCAGCGGCATGTTCCAGCTTGGCCAGACTTTTCTGGGCGACGGCGTGCTTTTTGTCGTCGGTCTTTGCGCCGTGCGGTGCATCTGCTGCTGGTGCTGCCGCTGTCTCTGGTGCAGAGTGTTCAGGTGGAGCGGCAGGGTGAGCGATTTCGGTGCTATGGGACGTCTTACGAGCTGTCTGGACGGTATCCGATTTGTCGAAAAAGCCCAGCACTTTTACGAACCCCCACAACACCACCAGAGCGACAGCCACGATTACGACTACCCGCTTGGTTGCATACCGCACGAATTCAGATTCGTTCATGGCCCGTTTTTCGCTGTTACGCTGTTCTTCCATTTGCCTGCTCCAACTCTGTAATTAACTACGCAACCCCCTGCGGGAACTCACCATTAGAATATTATCTGGATTTTCTCAGTTTGCGGATGTCCCCGATTCGGATGGTCACATTTTGTGAATCGAAGTACTCGATAAGCGGTATCACATATTTTCGGGAAGCACCAGTCATATCCTTGAACTGCGGGGTGGTGATCTCCCCGTTTTCCTGAAGAAAATTGACCAGGCGCCCCTGCAATTCTTCAACGGCGCCGGCGTCGAAATAGAGGTCTTCCTTGACTTTGATGATATCGCCGCTGTCCACCAGCAGAACCAGTACATCCTTGGCATCCGCCGGATCGATAGCGTAACTTTTGCTCAGCTCCTTGAAATAGGGCGGCTGCAATCCGCTGTCGCGGTAGGAGGCCAGAATTTTTTTGCGGACACCGCTCTGGTCGGCTGCCAGGGATACTTTGTGGGTCGCCAGGCGCACGGTCTCCTCTTCGACCACCAGGGCTTTTTCCTTGACCATGTGATTGATGATCAGCGTAAACAGCTTCTGGCCCAGGATAGAGGGCAGTTTCGACTTCAGTTCCTCCTTGGGCATGCCCGCTTTGAGCGGGTTGGCGCCGTGATAGGCTTCCAGGTGCCCGGTGGTTTCCTTGCGGATATGTTCAAAGCTGCTGCCGTGGATGTAGACCCGGTTGTCGCGATCGATGAGCATCAATTCTTTTTTCGATAAAAGGGCGGAGATTACCGTCTCCAGTTTTTTGTCGGCCAGGTTGGTCATGAGCTTGAGGTCGGAGAACGAGACACCCTGGTAACCGGTCGAAGATGCGTGGAAAGAAATGATGGGTTCCGGTACCGTTTCCAGGATGCCATTCAGGCCGGTGATAACCTCTTCCCTAAAACGCTTATGTTTAACCGGGACCGGGTTCAAAATCCGGCCCCCGCCCACGGTGCGTACCGGCGAGTAACTCCGGATAACGAAGCGGTCGTCCCGGACAACCGCGACCGGTTCATCAAGACGGATCTGGGCCACCGTCTTATCACCCGGCGCCAGTTCGTCCCGGTCCAGCAGGGCCAGGATGCCCATGACTTCGCTGGTACCGGTGTGAAAACGAATCCGGGCCCGGTTCTTGATGGGCTTTTTGTTGCTTTTCAAATAGTCCAGGGAGACGTCCTGCATGTAACTCGGTTTCAGGGATCCCGGGGTGGAGACTACCTCACCGCGGTTGACGGCGGTTTTATCCAGACCTTGAAAATTGATGGCGGTACGCATGCCCGTCAGGGCCTTTGCCACATTCTCGTTATGTACCTGGACGCCGCGGACTTTAGACGTGATCCCGGAGGGATAGATCTCGATGTTTTCGCCGGGGGTAACGGCCCCGGAAACCAGGGTGCCGGTAATGACCGTCCCGAAGCCCTTCATGGAAAACACGCGGTCAACCGGCAGGCGGAATAAACTGGACGGTTTGTGCTCGGGGATCTTGGCGCTGATCGCGTCCAGGGTTTTGATAAAATCCTCAATACCATCTTTGGTCACCGAAGATACCGGTACGATGGGGGCTTCCTCCAGAAAGGTTCCCAACAGGAATTCGCGGACATCCTCGGTCACCATTTCCAGCCATTCCTCATCGACCATGTCGGTTTTGGTCAGGGCCACGAAGCCGTGCCGGATGCCCAACAGGGTACAGATTTCCATGTGCTCCCGGGTTTGGGGCATGACGCCCTCGTCGGCGGCAATCACCATTACAACGATGTCGATGCCGGTGGCCCCGGCCACCATGTTTTTTACGAATTTCTCATGGCCGGGAACGTCCACGATACCCAGGTGCTGGCCGCTGGGGAGGTCGATAGCGGCGAATCCCAGCTCGATGGTAATACCGCGCTCCCGCTCTTCCTTGAGCCGGTCGGTATTCACCCCGGTAACGGCCTTGATCAGGGAGGTTTTACCATGGTCGATATGTCCGGCAGTGCCGAGAATTATCTGTTTCAAAGCTTACGCTCCAGGTTTCTTGTTCCGGTTGCGCAGGTATTCCGTTACGTAGGCCATCCCCACCAGGAAAATCATCAAGCCCCCCACCGAAACTACTGTAATTTCACCAAAAAAGAAGCGGGACATTACTACCGCGATTACAAGTCCCACGATGAGACGGATGACCAGGATTTGAAATTTTGGCATGGAAAGAAAACCTTGGTGTTAAGTGTTATGTTTTAGGTGTTAAGTGAAAAACCATATAAAATGAATCCTTAAACCCTAAAACCTGAAATTTGACCGGGCGCGGGCGGCTCACTGCAATAGCACTATACCGATGTACCATTGTGCGCAAGAGCAGCATCTTGGCGCCTCCTTAAATATCGCAGGTTCCGGATAATATATATTATCGGGTCGTTGGTCAATAGAGCCTGCCTGAAAACCCGAGCACGCCTTGCAATTGAAATTTAGACCTGGATCCGTCATTCCGGCGCAGGCCGGAATCCAGTATAGAAATGTCTCTGGTCAACTTGGCCATTCTGTTGTCTGAGTTGGATTTTTTTCCCAAAAGCGCTATTAAAAAGCTTGAATCAGTACAAAGAGTCTGGTAGGAGACTGGTTTTCTTATGGTGGGTGTAGCTCAGTCGGTAGAGCACTTGGTTGTGGCCCAAGTGGTCGTGGGTTCAAGTCCCATCACTCACCCCATTAAAAAAAGAGACCATTGCAGGAAACTGCAATGGTCTTGATGTTCTGAAATTTAATTTCAGCTATTATTAGAGCCTTATACAATAGGATGTTTTAGAAGGCTCGAACATGCGCCCGTAGCTCAGCTGGATAGAGCGCCGGACTTCGAATCCGTAGGCCGCCCGTTCGAATCGGGCCGGGCGTACCATAAGAAAAAGCAGATTGTGAAACTTCGGTGACGCAGTCTGCTTTTTTTGTTTCAACCATCAGGAGTCGAGCCAAGTCGGCCTGTTGAGCGCAGCGAAATCCCGCTGCTGTTAGGCGGGGTTCGAATCGGGCCCCCGGTAACGGGATTCCACGCTATTTGATTCTGAGATCGGTGTTCAACGGGCGTACCAAAAGAAAATGCAGATTGTGTGACCTTGGTGCCACAATCTGCTTTTTTATTTTTATCGGCCGAATTCGGTCCAAGGGGTAGGCTTGTCCGCCGATGTAATATATGGGGTGTTCTATATTTTATAAGTTCGGTAAATTGGAGGCACCTTTATGCTTGGAACTAAATAACTAAAGAACGTCCCTTGTTTCCCACTATTTCCCTTTGAAGGTCGACAAAAGTATTTCCCGAATAGGGCGTTTATGAATGGAACCGGGATAGAGTGCCGGGCTTCGAACTCATACTCGTATTTAATTTGATGTCTTAGGAAAAGTCCAGTTGGCTGATCAAATACCTGAGAGTATCTCTTTAGGCATTAGCTTGAACTCGTTCTCGTGTTTGGTCATCTGGTATACTTTTAGATGTTTGTATTCAGGTCTTCTTTTTATGGATTCCATGACCAGGAATGATGTTTCAGGAGCTCTTAAACCAAGATAAACCTCTTTGATTGCCCTTGGATCTATAGGCTCGAAGCCATCAGGAACTGTCTTTGTGTCCAAATATAATCGAAGCTCCTTTTCATACTTCCAGTATCTTTCCTTTCTCCTTGCTAGCTTTTTAATTAGCGATTGATTACCAATGATTTTTTCAGGAATCAGTGTTATCGGTAAACGGATCATCTGATCACTATAATCCATTTCGTGTAATACGATCTCACCGTTAGGTTTTGTAGCATCGGTATCAAATCCTATTACCAATCCAATATGTTTCTCACTGTAATGAGCCCACATCTGGATTATATCTGGCCTTTCGGAAAGACAAATCACCCTCATGATTTCTGAAATTTTGGCTTTGGTATTTTTTACAGTTTGCTTTAACTGGCTTATTTGAAACTTGATAATTTTATTCGCCAAGTCTCCAAATTTGGTTTCATCGTAGCTTGCTCCAAAATATTTTAGAACACGTTTCCAGTCATTGACAAGACCAGGGTTAGAAAGAATTTCTCTTTGAATGTTGTCTAATGCGTTTTGCACATCGATGCCCATTTGTATTTCAAATGGGTCATTGAAGCTATCAATGCTGGAAACCTTGATTCTTTGATTCAGCAACATGTCAAAAAGGTTAGTATCACCATACTTGTAGACCCTTTTTACTACGATACCATTTCTTGCTCCAGGCTTGCTCATTTGATGCCCTCACTATAATCATACTTTATTCTACTGTAATCACTTTGGTTTTAAACGTTCCCACAAACTTTGTGAGACGTCAATGATAATAACTCTTAAGAGGTAAGGACATTTGACACACTGAACCTCATCAGCTAAGATCCATCCAATCCCATCAAAATTCCAGATCCAGTGAGGCTCAGATATGCGTAGAATGCTAATTGTGCTGGTTGCATGTGTTTTGGTAAGTGTGCCAGTGGTAGGTGATACAGCTACGGAGCGGAGGATTGAGGCTGAAAAAGCAAAGGAGTGGATATGTGGATATGCCCGGAGTGTCATGAAGAAGTCAGCGATCTTTTAGGAGTTTGTCCGAGTTGTCAAACTGAGAGAGATGGAATTTCCTCAGATAGGTCATTTAAAATGCATGGTGAGGCTAATTCAAATAATATCCATTCTGATTATGATGCTGAGGTTAAAAACAAAGGTGGTTTTTTCTCTTTCCGAGTAATGGTCAGCAGGACATTAATCCAGATTATTTACGTGATAGGCATGCTTGCTTTAAGTGGCGTTGGCATTTGGCATATAGTTGCATCTTTTAGGGTCAACTACGGTTCTGAGGAATATCTTATTAAAGGTATAGGCCTTTTAATTCTTGGTAACTTAATCTGGCGAATAGCCTGTGAAATATGGATTCTACTATTTGACATTCATGACGTATTAGTTTCAATCGAACGAAAAAATTAACCTGCCCCTGGCACAACACTTGCTCAGTCCTCTTGGTAAAACATTACCAAGGAGGACTTCGCAATGCCCCACTACAATGAACTCTGTATTCGCCTTTTCAGTGACCTTTTTCCCTGCCCTTGGCTCAAGCATATTCCACAGCTAAAGTACACCAGAGAGAGGCTTGAGGGACATCGGGACGATCTAAAACCACCATTGCCAGAGTACCTCCGAGAAACAATGGAACTATGTCAGGGGTGTCGGCATTATGAACCTATTGATGTATTCAGGAGGTTGGTTGATGCACTGGATCGATGGCATGGAGCATATGTGAATGTGAGGGGAAAGCCAAATAGCCTACACAGCTTCGTATCCAGAACACTCAATTACGTAGATAGGATCAAAGTCCCAAGGCCAGTCAGCCAATTCGTTCACGATACCTTGCTCTTCAATTATGACAGACACCACTTTATCATTGTTGGTCATTTTATAGCCACCACATTTCATTACCCTATGTCGTTCGACTGCGATATTCTCTCCAATCAACCACGGGTGATTACACGAACAGTTAGCAGATCCCGTAGCAGAGACTAAGTGTCGGCAAGTGTGGCAACAGTTCTTAAATTCAGTTTGGGTCATGCCAGTTAAGACCTGAAAATTCAAATGACAATAAGTAGAGTCACCCAGTGGAATGAGGAGATATGGAAGTGGGGGTTGAGAGTGTAGATGGAATAATCTACTACATTTTACTTGGACTACCCGAATTGTCAAGACCCTATATGTTTCTGATAATGGATATGAAATTGAGGTTTATACAGCGTGATTGACGCTGAGTTGGTCCGGTCGTAATAACTCAGGTTTCTATCTGATCCAGAGGGAAAATTGGTCTTGGAACATTGCGATAGGGCAGTCGGTTGTAGCGCGGGGTGCAAAGTGCGCCGCTGTCGCAGACAATCACCTGTCCGGCAATCGGCTCGAACGCAGCACGGAAGTGTTGCATCGATTTTAACGCAACGACATGCTTTTTCTGCGGGTAGATGCCAAATGCTCTAAATTGCTGTAAATCAAGTATTTGACGGGCGATGGTGACCACCAATATCTCAATGCCGCCGACGCGTAACACGGCACTGGGCCCAAAACTACCGCTGAGGCCATGGATCATTGGGCCATCACCGGTAAAATGTCCGGCACTGGTAGAAACGAGTTCACCTTCCACGGTGAGTGGTCCGCCACCGAAGCGTGGATCGGTCTTGCCCCCTATCGCGATTTTAACTCGTTTGCCGACAGCCGCTGCATGCAATTCCTCCGCTGCCGCACCATCCACCATTGGGCCGAAACAGGCATTCGTCACACCCGCGGATAGCAGGGCACGCAAGAGCTCAGTTGAATCGCCATAGCCGCCGGCACCGGGGTTATCCGCATAGTCTGCAATGACCAGCGGACCTTCGTCAGGCACGTATGTCGCCGCAACAGCGGCAGCCTCTTCAACGCTGAGATAGTTGTTCAGCACCTCAAAACGTCTATTCCAGATGTCGTCTGCAATCGCTTCAGCGAAAGCTGTGTGAGCTGCAAAATCGCCCTGGCCGGTCACCAGCACCGTTGGGCCAACCCTGGTTACATCAGCGCTAGCAAAGCCGGCATTGATGCTTACGGCGAACACATCTGCTTTTCTATCATATTCCCGCGCTTTAGCCATGCGCTCGATCATCGGGCCAGTGTCGGTCCGGCCACCATTGACTTCTTCAAGCATCGGCCGACGGACAATGATCGTGCGTGGTTGAATCTCTCCGGACATCGTCCTGTGCAAAATATCGCCGGCATGGCGGCCGGTGTCGCGCATATCAATATGGGGATAGGTTTTAAACGACACAAGATGTCAGCCAGAACACACATCTTCTTGCTAACGTTTGCATGGGGATCGAGCGTGATGGCAATGGGCATCTTTTCCCCGACCACGCTGCGAATACGCCCAAGCAACTCACCTTCGCCATCTTCACAGAAATCAAGGTCCATGGCGCCATGCAGCCCAAGGAGAATTCCATCGAGGGGATACAGCTTGATGGCGGCGATGATCGGATCACAAAGCCAGTTAAACGTTGTTCGCGTTACTTTGCCGCTTGGCCCTGCGGCTGCGCTGAGCACATGATTGACCTGCCAGTCATGCGCGCGACCGGCGTCAAGGAAGCCGGCCAGTTCGGTATTCAAGTGGCCGCGCTCGGCGATCGCCTCCGGTCCCATCAGAACATAGCGGTTCCTGAAGGCCTGCTCATTCGTTTCCTGACGACTGAATGAGTTGGTTTCATGTGATATTTCGGCAGATAGAACATTAAACGGCATCAGATAGGCCCTTAATGGTCAGAATTGGCTTAGGGGCATAAGTCCATATACAACTCTTGCCCGGTCGCAAAGTGAGTTGAGCAAGTCGTTTTCCCATGGGGATAAAAATTCGCGGCAAGTTGAAGGTCGCCGGTCATAAATGTCACAGTGGACCGAATGACCGATTGTACCACACAGAGCTTGACAACGATGCGGCCTTTTCTCAGTGCCGCGCATAGCGTAGCGGGTCTTATTCAGCTTGATGGTCAGATTAGAGGGGATTACGCCCCCTGGAAAATTGTCTACTTCGCTACTGTCGAAAGAGACCTGGTACAAGGCACAGCAGGCACCACAGTGCATACACGGATTCGGTTGAGACATAGGTTCTATCCAGAAGTAAGGGTCGGGAAACGCAGACGTCAAGACTGCTGCCGAATTCAGGTGGATGCCCGGAACTGGGCGCAGGTATGATAAGGCCAAGTAGATTCGGAAAGATATTTGTTTAAGGCCAAGCGAAAGGCAATGTAGGCCACTTCATATTAGAATGCAACAGGTATCGGTATTGCGCTTAATTTTTTGATTTGAACAATAGGGACACATTGGCAAGATAGTATTGTAGTGGATACGCAGAGAGCCGGGCTATACCAATGTATATATCCTGGATGGAAGTGGCTGGTCGAAGCTAAACGTTTCTCAAATTTAATTCCCTACAACGTACCGCAATGCTTTTCGCGTTTAACGCCATGTTATAACTCACTTAAGTAGGTAGCAAAAATATTTTTTAAAATTTCAATCATTTATGTTGCATTAAGTTCTTTTGTGTCTTAATATGAACCATTCAATTAAGTCCTACTTTGACCTTCAGGGCAGTTTCTTTCCTTAGGAAAAATCCATTTTTCATAGTGGTACCCTCTGGCCAGTGACGTTGAAAATTTTTTTGAAAGGAGGATGTTACCATGACCAATGGAACTGTTAAGTGGTTTAGTGACCACAAGGGGTTTGGGTTTATCGAGCAGGAAGATGGCGCGGATGTGTTTGTCCATCATTCGGCAATCAATGCTACTGGCTTTAAATCCCTCAATGAAGGCGACCGTGTTTCCTTTGATATAGAGCAAGGACAAAAAGGCCCTGCTGCTGCAAACGTCACTGTGTTATAATCTAATCTTCTGAGCCTATCAGGCACCTCTTCTAATCTTGAAGAGGTGCCGTCGCCTCCTATTCTCAACGCCTGCCCTATTCACTGTAATCAGACTTTAAACCTCAATGAAGTCCGATCATAGATCTTATTTCACCGTGAAAACCTGCGGCCAGGTGGATGCCATTGGGCACGTACAGGTATTTAAAAACAAACGTCTCTATTTGATTGCAAAGAAAAATAGTTACCGAGATGTGCCCTGGCATATTCTGCCGGGAAATGAAAGGAAGTGTTTAAATGGTAAAGATGAAAAAAACGGCCATCGTCTACTGTGATAATCAATTTGGCCTGATCGACGGGAAAACGGCTACGGGGCTCATCCGGCACTCTGGAATCTATACCGTCGTCGGGGTTATTGACAGCCTGCTGGCCGGTCAGGATGCCGGCGAAGTTCTAGGGGAAGGTAACCTGGGGATACCCATATTTTCAGATTTAGATGGAGCTTTGCGTCAACTTCCATCGGTTCCAGATTGTTATATCTATGGGAAGGCCCCTTTGAATACCTATATATCCTATCCAGAAAGGTTTCTGATAATAGAAGCAATGGAAAAAGGTATGGATATTATTAATGGTCTGCATCAGTTCTTCTCTGAAGATCCAGAGTTTGTCTATATGGCTGACAAAAATGAGGTCCAAATTAAAGATATTCGTAAACCGCCCCCATTGGAAAACTTGCATGTCTTTAGCGGTCAGATATCAAAAGTAAATGTACCGGTAGTTGCCGTACTGGGTACTGATTGTGCCTGCGGAAAGAGGACGACTGCCACGAAACTTAACAAGGCCTTGAATAATCTGGGCATAAAGTCAGTCCTCATTGCGACCGGACAAAGTGGTTTGATACAGGGGGCTGCCTATGGGGCCGCGATCGATGCGCTTACTTCCCAATTTGTGATCGGTGAAATCGAAAATGCTGTTGTGAGCGCCTTTGAAAATGAAAGTCCGGATATCATATTGGTTGAAGGGCAAAGCGCCCTCAGCCATCCCGCTTTTATGAGTTCGCTTGGGATACTGAAAGGCAGTATGCCGGACGGCATTATTCTCCAACACGCGCCAGCAAGGAAATTCCGGTGTGATTTTCCTGATTTGGCCATGCCCCTTGTTGAAAGCGAAATCAAACTGATTGAAGCGATTTCACAGGCTGAAGTATTGGCGATTGCCTTGAGCCATGAGGAACTATCGGACCTGGGCGTTACCAAATTCATAAAAGACTACGAAAAGCGGTTGCAGCTACCGACAACCGATGTATTAAATCGGGGATGCCGAAAACTTGTTGAAGCCATCGTCAATCATTTTCCGGAGGTGAACCGGACTACCGGATTGGGCAATGGGCCAAGCATCCAGGCGGCGGGAACACTGGTAGCATAAACCAATTGAGAGCCAAACAGAAATTGTTGTTGCCAAGAATAGAAATCTCATTGTCCCAAATACGAGACAATGCCCGCCTGCTATCTGGACTTTATGGACAGAAAGGTATCTCTCTGATGGGGGTATCCAAAGCCGTGTTGGGAGACCCGGCCATTGTCGACGCCATGATGCTGGGAAAAGTCAAATTTATAGCCGATTCTCGGATCGAAAATATTCAAAGAATGAAGGCCGCGGGGATATCCGCTCAGTTCGTACTGCTACGGACACCCTTCAGCCAGGCCGAATCCGTTGTTAAATACGCCCACATCAGCCTGAATACAGAGATTGAGACACTGCAGAGGCTTTCCCATTTTGCGAAAGCGCAAAATAAGCATCATCAGGTAATTATAATGGTAGAGCTGGGTGACTTGCGTGAAGGGGTACTGCCGGGCGACCTTTCTGTGTTTATCAAAAAGACCATAGCGCTGGCCCATATAGAAGTTGTGGGTATTGGCTGCAACCTGGCCTGCTATGGCGGTGTAAAACCGGATAGTACCAACATGGGTGAACTATCCGTACTGTCAGCCAGGATAGAAAAGGAATTCCAGATCCGTCTAAAGATAATTTCGGGGGGAAATTCGGCCAATTATGAGTGGTATAAATCTGCCCGCGATGTTGGCAGAATTAACAATCTGCGCCTTGGAGAATCAATTCTTTTAGGTTGCGAAACAGTGAGCCGAAAAGCGATTCCAGGTCTACACACAGGGGCCTTTCAGCTTTTTGCCGAAGTTATCGAGGCCAAGCAAAAACCATCGCTTCCATTTGGAGAAATTTACCAGGATGCGTTTGGAAATGTTCATCATTTTCGGGATCGCGGAATGCACCAGAGAGTGATTGTTGCTTTGGGCAGACAGGACGTGTTGGTGTCTGGCTTGAAATCAAATAACACGATGGAAATAATTGGCTCCAGCAGCGATCACATAATTCTCGACAACCAGAGCAACTCTCTAAAGGTTGGCGATGAAGTGAATTTCAGTTTGGATTACGGCAGTCTTCTCGCTACGATGACGTCTCCATTTATTAAAAAGCAATTTATAGAGCGTATTGGAGGAAGTTGAAATGGAAATTTGCCGGCAGTGTGAGAAGCAGGCCAAAAAATATCACGGTGGAAAGCCGCATGGATATTTAATTAAAGTTGACGCGCTTCGAATTTTTCAAGGGCACAACAATAGAGGCTACGAAGAGCAGGATTACCAGTGCCTGATGTGTAAGTCGAAATTTTCATGGAGTACGAATAAAAACGATCAGACCTGGACGTTGTGGCAGGGGTAATTGCGGTGAATTTCCCAGCGGGATAGAGTCGCTGAAATAGGGCTATCTCGGAAAACTATTCTGTTTTTGGTCTGTGTTGCTCATTTGGAAAACTATTGTGTGTGTTAAACTCTGGGTGTGTGGATTTGTGTGATAAAAATTCCAATATCTGCATAATTTATACAAATTTTGATAAAATTGCGAAAACTGAAAAGGCCGTCATTCTTAATAATCCATCAATTTCTGAGAAAGTCTATGTAGCTCGGGATTTGCCAGTGCCGAAACTTTCTTTTTCACAGTCCGAGAGTAGTATTCTTTTTCTGTTTTGTTTAGGGGCTCGCCTTTCAGTTTTTTTTGAAACAACTCTTTCTGTTTTGGCGAAAATAGTTGAGACAAAGCATATTCAAGAGATAGTTCCTCATGTTTCTCCTTAAGTTGCCTTGATTTTTCAGCACTCTGCTTGAAATAATTAGTAAATACCTCTTTTAAACGTGAAGCATGAAAACGTTTGTTCCAGAGGGGTAAAAAATCATCATGCGCTAAAGCGTTTCTCAATACCTTCAGTTTCGCAACATAATCTTTCGGGAGCTTTTTCTTTATGTCGTTGGCCCAGAAGAATGATAAATGGTAGTGCTGATACAATGCCAGTGACAGAGCTAATAGGCCATTGAGCTTTTCCCTTTCGTCTTCACTCTTCAAGCGATCTAAGACTTGGTTAAGCTTAAAAGAATACTCTTGGGCTGCATTCGCAAGTAATACGGGAAATCCTTCCCATAAACGCGTCTCCCCGCTTGTTATGACCTCCACAAGGGTCTCATTGACATCGAAATCTGGAGACATTTCCATGAGTGGCAATCCCAAGCGACCCAAATTTTTTAACAATTTATCATTCAGCATAGAGGTTCTCCTCTTTAAGCAGACCTATAAAGCGCTCTATGTTGTGAACAAACTTGTCTTCTGAAATATCATAGCTCGCTAACTCCCTTGCATGCTCTTGGAGATGGCCGATGTCTATCTCATCTCTTCGAGCACTTACAAGCATCAGGCAGTCTTCAAAATCTACCGCAGCTCCACGACATAGCTTACTGCCAATCAAGTCATAATAGTTAAGAATGCCAATATAGATCTTTGAAAATTCTTTGAACGTTTTATGATTTTCTTTTTCCAGGGGCGACTCCAGCAATTCCGTTGTATGGATGCTCTTTCCGGCAAACAAGTCGAATACAAATATGTCTCCGCTCTTGCTCCAGCCTGCCACTGATGTTTGCTTATATCCTAACTCTTTAAGAATATTTATTAAATATCTGTGTTCCGATTCATTGGGGACTATAAAGTCTACATCCTTGGTTGATGGTTTAATATCCATCAATGTGAGAGCTGTCCCGCCACAGGCAATAAGGTGTACTTTCCGCCGCATGAATCCATTCCATTGCCCCAAGATTTCCAGCAAAACCTGTTTATTAAGTCTATATTCCATAATTTGTATCTAAAAATACAATAATTTGTATTAATATGTACAATAAATTGAACTAATAAGTACAACACAAAGCAGGCATTGTCAAGAATCGAAAATATAAATACCCTGAGGCTTGGAAATATACAGATGCATTTTGAAGATTCTGTGTGTGGATTTGTGTGAGAAAAATTCCAGGATCAGCAGAAATTGCACAAAATTTGATATAATTTCGAAAATTGGAAAGACTGTAATTGCAAATAGTTAATAAATTTTAGGAGGTTAGGAAGCTCGGCGATTCTTTGCTTCGAATCCGTAGACCGCAGGTTCGAATCCTGCCGGGCGTACCAAAAGAAAAAGCAGATTGTGTTGCCTCAGTGCCACAATCTGCTTTTTTTGTTGCAATTGTCAGGATTTGGACCAAGTCGGCAGGTTGAGCGTAGCGAAATCCCGCTGCAGTTTAGCGGGGTTCGAATCCTGCCGGGTGTACCAAAAAAAGAGGCAGATTGTGAAACTTCGGTGACGCAGTCTGTTTTTTTGTTTCAACCATCAGGAGTCGAGCCAAATCGGCCTGTTGAGCGTAGCGAAATCCCGCTGCTGTTAGGCGGGGTTCGAATCGGGCCCCCGATTACGGGATTTCACACTATCGGTTAGCTAAAGCGGTGTTCAACGGGCGTACCAGATATTTGAAAAAGGCTGTGTTCAGCGAACACAGCCTTTTCAATTTTCGGGGTGGTAATTTTGTAAATGTCTAGGTCTGCCCCCTTTGTTTTTAAGACGGGTCAAGAAAGTTCTTCCACCGCCTCGGCCATGAGCCGCCCGATGGGCATGTTCTGGGGGCACTGACGCTCGGCGGCCGCATAATCCAAACTCGCCAAGCGGGTGCGTATCGCAGCCGGAATATCGCGAAATTCCACATGCGCGCGAAAGTGATCGCCGTAACTGCGTCCATACATGAGGCAGCGCATGATTTTACCCACCGGAACGTCTGCGGTAAGCATGGACTGGCAGGTGGCAGTGCAGCCTGCACAATAACTGGCGGCAGTGGCCCGGGCCTCGGCTTCGAGAAAGCGACGATCAGAAGCGGTCAGGCGCGCCTGGTTGACAGCCGCCTCCGTATTGGCCTTGAGGATGGCCAGCGTGTTCATCTGGGAGCAGATGGCCGCAATCCGTTCATCGGTCCATACCGCCAGAAGCTTGGCTTGCTCCCCGGTCACGCCCTTGTCGAGAAATCGCTTGGCCAGTGCACGGCTTTCCGCGCTTTCTTCTCCCGTGCTTACCCAGGATGACTTCGCCTGGGTTTTCATTGCGGTCAAACCGATGCCGGCTTTGTGGCAGGCATCGATAGCCCGCTTCATCTCATCGGTGGTCATTACTTTGTAGTTATAGGTGGTCATGATCCCATCAATCCAACCGAGGGTAGCAGCGTGGGACAGGCTCTTGGCCATATTGGAATGGGTACTGAATCCAATCAGACGGATTTTTCCCTCGGATTTCATTTTTTCGCCCCAGGCTTTGATCTCGGGAGTCAATTCCGCCTCGGCATCATCCACCGCATGTACAAAAAAGAGGTCGAGATAATCCGTATTGAGGTTATTCAGGGAGTCATTGAGTTCCGCGGTTAAGCTTTTCGCATCCCGGTTGCCTGACTTGGACACCAGAAAAATCTTCTTCCGGTCTTCCGGATATTTGGCCAGATACTTGCCGATTCCCGGCTCACTCCCCCACCGGTTGTAGTACTGGGCTGTATCCCAATAGGTCACCCCCCATTTCACTGCCTGCCGGAGCAACAACTGGTTGGCACCGGTATCGAACATGGTGCCCAGCGACAGGATCGGGACTTGGATGCCGGTACGGCCAAAAGAGCGGGTGCCCACCTGCATGGTGGCGGCATCGGAAACCGGTGGCCGGATCACCGCGCCGACCATGCTGCCGACACCCGCGGCCCCTAAAGCTTGCAGAAACTGGCGCCGCTTTATTCCGGATTTCTCTGTGGTCATAACGCTACTCCTTTGTTTGTGAGAGGCCGGCCCCTGCGAGTAGGGCATGGGCCCGGCTTCGGGTTTCGTTTTCGGAAGTCACTCGAATGGCCGCCCGGCCGCGCACCGGGCACTCATGTTGGCAGACCCCGCAGCCGATGCAGCGGTAGGGGTCCACATAGGGTTGTTGCAGCCGGACATGCACCGCAACCGATGCTTCCGGCCGAAACGCCGCCATGGCCGGATCGCCGGCCAGTTCGATCCGATCGGCCTGCACGCCGGCAATCCGCAACGCATTTTGCGGCCCGGTGGGTCCGGCCAGGAAATAGTCCCCGCCGGCCAGAGGTCTGGGGGTCGGGGGAAGATTTAGATGTATGTACCGCGATCTCACCCGGGTCACCTTTAACCGATCCAGACCGGCTACCGGTTCCAACACGGTTCGGGTGGTGATGGCCTTGGGGCTGACCGGACAGTTCTCCTGGCAGACGATGCAGGGGATTCCCATTGCCCAGGGCAGACAGCGGCCGCGATCCATAAAAGCGGTCCCGATCCGGGTCGGGCCTGTGTCGCTAAAGCGGCCCAGGCCCATCCTTTCATCCAATGCCAGGGGACGGATGGCCGCCGTGGGGCAGACATGACCGCAGGCGATACAATTGTGCTGGCAACCGCTGGTACCCAATCGAAAATCCAGGTGCGGCGTCCAGAGGCCTTCCACCCCCGCTTCGAGCATAGCCGGTTGAATCACTCGGGTCGGGCAGACCCGTATGCATTGCCCGCATTTGATGCAGCGGTTCAAAAATTCGGATTCGGTCAACGCCCCGGGTGGTCGCACCAGGTCGGGTCGCCAGCCTACCCCCAAAGGATCCCCCAAACGTGCCAGGGGCAGGAGGATCGCACCGGTGGCGCCGGCGGCAATCACGGCCCGGCGGTTTAAATCCGGACCGGCGATTTCTCCAGTGGTCGAAGCCGGGGTCGCATACCCCAGAATCCGCTCCGGACAATCGTCCGGGCAGTTATAACAGAGTACGCATTCTGCCCAGCGGATCTGATCGGCCGGAGCGCAGGCCCCTTCGCAATGATGGTCGCAGCGTCCGCAAGCGGTGCAGGCATCACCGTCCGGGTCCCGGCGTCCCATCCGCCACAAAGACCATCTGGCGGCAATCCCCAACAAGGCTCCCAACGGACAAACATACCGGCAGTAAAATCGGGGACGCCAGGCCGAGAGGGCCAGAACAAGCACAAATACGCCGCCGGTCAGTAATCCGCCAGCCACGACAATGGTTCCAGACCCCGGGGCCAGCAGGGGCAACACCGCCAATGAGATAGATCGGTAGACCAGGGGGATGGGATCCAGGAGTCCGGTTTGCAGCCCGGCGGTCAATAGGCGATGTCCCGGTAGCATGACCCCCAACACCAGACCGATGCCACCGGCAACGGCCACTGCCCAGCCGGCAGACACGGTCCCTGACCGCTTTCCCCAGCGTCCCCATTGCATGAGAGCCAGACCTGCCAGAATGGCCGTAGTGGGCGGGATCCAACCGCCGCCGGACAGCATGGCCACCAGGGGCCGGGTAAGCTCGACGGCTGCCATGGTTAACAATCCGATCAGCAGCAGGTACTTGATCCGCTGGCTGGGATGGGATTGCCGTCGGGCGGCCTGCGCCCGCGGCCGGCGCCACTTGTCGGTCCAGGCACCGACCATTTGTTGAAGGGTTCCAAGCGGGCATAGCCATCCGCAAAAAAACCGTCCCAGCAAGGCGGTTGCTGCGAGCGTGAATGCTCCCCAGAGCAACCCTTTATAAAGATTCCCCGTGGTCAATACCGTGGCCAGCCCCACCAGAGGATCCAACTACAGAAGCCAGCTGACCGGCCAACCCCGCAGCTCGAACCACCGGTCGCCGACAGTGGTGACCAGGCAGCTCCATATCAGCAACAGTAGAAAAAATGCCTGGCATATTCGCCTGACAGTGACAAGTCTCATGGGACATCCACGGGGTTAAGGGTTCGGTAATCGAGCGTTCCCAGACCGGCATCCGCGGCCTGTTGAAGATGGGGGAGCTGATCCAGTGGTCGCCCTAATATCCCGGCGCCGGCAGCGTCTACTGCCACTGGATCGATGCCGGCCACGAGCGTGTTTGTAGCTGCCAGATCCGATAGCGATCCACCCGTGGGACCGTTGTGCAGCATGGCGGACACGGCATCTAAAATCACCAGGGTTGGGCGCACCAGGGCCGCCAGTTCGGCGATAATGGTGTGAATGTCCTGATGAAAGACATTCCGGCGACCGCCCAGCAAACCGTACCAGTTTTTAATGGTCATGGAAGCGCCGCTTCTATGGTGATCCTTGAGGGGCGCTAAACCGATGAGACAATCCGCTTTGGCCAGTGGTCCGACCAGGACCGGCCAGTCTCGGATCAACCGGGCGCCGGCCAGGGTAACCGCGGCAAACCGATCGGCTGTCGGTAGTACAACCCGGCCACCGGCGGCCTCGGCGGCCGGCCCGATCCCGGTGAGCCGAAAACAACTGGCCGGATCGTTGATGGGGTTGTCGGTGACCACCACATCGGCCGCCTCGGCCTCGCGGCACGCCTTCACCATCGCCGTCACTATGTCCGGGTGAGACGTAGCTGATATTGCCGGCGGCGAGGCAAAGGCCGCATTGACCTTGATCACCACCCGGTCGCCGGGTCGGACAAACCGGTTCATCCCGCCCAGGGCCCCCAAAGTCCTCCTCACCATAGCGACCCGATCCGTTCCCCTGGCAATGGCCATGGCTGGACCGCCATCGGGCTTTTTAGAAAAACCAGGAATGCCGCTGAGGGCTGCAGTGGATGGCTCCAGTGCCGGCGGATCCGCAGTGTGCAGCCACCACCCCGCGCCCAGCGCCGAAGCCGAAACCAATCCGGCCTTGACCGACCGGCGGATGAATTCCCGGCGATTAAGACCCGTCATCACCAACCTCCTGCAATCGTTTCCGGATTTGCTCCGCCAGCGCCAGGGCGGTTTCCCTGTCCGGGGCCTCGTGCACCCCGATCACGTACCGGTCCTGGTAAAACACGACCTCGATGGTATCCAGAATGTCGATTATGGCAACGCCTTCCGGTCCTTCCAGGGATGTACCACCGTACTCAAGATAGAAATCCCGAACGGTTTCGGCTGTAGATCGCGCCGCCGTCGCCGATTCCCGCCGGGTCACATAGGCGCTGAGGCCGGTCCCGTTTTGCTGGTATTGAGCCGTGAACACCTGGTTGAACCCGGTGATACCAAAAGCATCGGAGGCCACCAGGGATCGGCTGCCAGGTACCCGGCCATCCGGCGGGAAGAGGGCCATCTCCGTCAAGTTGGCTGCATCCGCTCCAATCCGGTTGACGAAAGCCGCTGCCATGGCCCCGGCAGCTTTCATCAGGGAATCCGAAGCTTCGGCGCCTATCAGTTCCAGGTAGTAGCGACCATGGGCTAAAAACCAGCCATTGGGCGTGGCATAGGCAAATTGGGTGGGGCCGCCTTCCTCCAGATCGCCCCGGCGTTGCATACTGAACACGGAAAAGGCATCGCGGGCGGTGCCCATATCGTAAACAAACATTTCAAACCAGAGGGTCGGATCAGCGGCCAGGACAAACCGCTGGGCCCGCAGGGACCGGAAGCCGGCGCTGAAATAGAGTTCCGCTTTGCCGTTGATCTTGTCGGACAGCGTGTCCGAATCGAAGCGCTCTGGAGGAGAGAATGGTTGCATCCCGGCGGGCGCCAGATCCTCCAGGGAGAACGGCTCCGTGGCGGTTGGCGATTCCGACAGCACTTGCCGGGCGGTCACCGCCGGGTTGAACCGAAATTGAACGGCGCAAATCCCCAGGGCAATAGCCGCCAATACCACCAGTACGCCGAATCCTACCCATCGTTCCATACGGGTTACAGGAATTTTTTCAGACGCTGGGATCATGGGAACCTCTTATCGGTTCTTCGATTCGATCTTGGGTACGCAATATCTTCCAGCCGGATGTCAGCGATTGCTTAGAAGTGGTTTCGATACCACGCAAATATTACGAATCTTTTAGTATTGTAAACACATTCATGCATCTGGGTCGTGAACTGTTGCCAATATGACTTGCTTGCAGCCGGATAATCATTGCCGAGAAATGATTTTGGCATTTTTAGTGTTTGCCAGAAAACCTATATATCATCTTTAGCAAGATCTGATGGTATTATCAAACTATCTGGGGCTGAACTGGCTATAATTTAGAGGGAAATTCCATGGGTAGGATAGAGCTGAAACCGGCACAGCAATTGCCGCAGGTTTCCTTGGCCTATCTGGCCAGCCGATCGTGATCGCGGGGTGCTAAGTGACTTTAACTTGCAAACTCCTTGACCGCCTCTTTCATCAGCCTGCCGATGGGCATCCCCTGGGGGCACCGCTGTTCGGCCAGTGTAAAGTCCGCATGGCTCATCTGCCTGCGGGCAGCCGGTGCTAATTTACGAAATTGTTCCTTTGCCCGTTCGCGGTTCCCGTAGCTGCGGGCATACATAAGGCATCGCATCACGTCACCCACCGGGATGCTACCCGGCGCGGAGGACTCACAGATAGCGGTGCACCCGGCACAATAGTGCGCACGGGTTTTACGTGCATGGTGTTGCAGCAGTTCCATATCCCGGCGGGAAAGGGTTGTCCTGTCCAGGGCGGCGGCCACATTTGCCTTCAATATCGTCATGTTTGGCATCTCGGAGCAGATGCTGCTGATGGCCGGATTGCTCCAAACGGCTTTCAGTTTGGCCTGGGCGCCGGTAAAACCTCTACTCAGAAAACGGCCGGCCATTTGAAGTTCGCTGGGTGTGTTGGTTTTAATCTGACCCCCGCCCTGGGTTTTCATGGCCGTCAAGCCGATACCGGCCCCAGTGCAAGCTGCCACCGCCCTTTTCATATCGTCCGTTTGCATGCGCCGATAGTTGTAGCTCATCATAATCCCATCTATCCAGCCCAGCTTGGCCGCGGCCAGCATGCACGCTTCCATGTTGCTGTGGGTGCTGAAACCAAACAACCGGATCTTGCCCCGGGCTTTCTGTTTGTTCGCCCACGCTTTCATTTCAGCGTCCAAATCGTTTGGGCTTCGCACCGAGTGGACGAAGAAAAGGTCGACATAGTTGGTTTTCAGCCGTTCGAGCGATTCGTCGAGGTCCCGGCTCATGCCCTTCAGGGTCCAGGCGTGGGATTTGGTCACCAAAAAAATCCGTTCGCGATCCCCCGGAAATTTTTCGATGTACTTGCCAATACCCTGCTCGCTTCTACCGCCCATATAACTGTTGGCTGTATCCCAATAGGTCACGCCCCATTTAAACGCCTGTCGCAGCACCAACAGACTCAAAGAGGTGTCGAGGCTTCCGCCAAAAGAGAGTATGGGAACCCGCACACCCGATTTTCCGTACGGGCGCGTCGGCATGGTCGCGGCCCCCTGGGCGGCAGCAGCCGATGAATTCAAAGATGCGCAGAAAGCCCCCGCACCCGCGGTGCCGATAGCTTTCAGGAAAGTTCTTCGGGATTGGGGATGCTTACTAAAGGACATGTTGGTCTCTCCGTCTATGATCCAGGTTAAATGAAATTGCCACTTCCAGATGTGAACCTAAGGGCTTAGATATCGAAAGCAGAACTGGTTTCTTTTTTATCTATCACCGGTGCCGATGATGGTGGTGTCCGGCTTGAAGAAACTGGCCGGTTCCGTGCTCGGTGCCTTTTCGTTCAGGTCGGCGGCATGATCCACGTAATTGAGGCCGATACCGAAGATTTTTCTAGGATTCCGGTAAAGGGGGCCGAACCTGACCTCGGTCAGGGGAAAGGCCGCCTGGGAAAGGGCTTCAATACGGGTCCTGCCGCCTTCCAGATACCATGTGTTAAGGGGCCGGATCTGGTCATGCCGGAGAATGGACAGAAGATCTGTCTGTCAGTCCGTGCCCAGGGCTGCGTTGATAGCCGCAACCATAAAGGCCTGACCATTCTGGACGATCGCAGCCGTCTCCAACCCCTTCATATTTATGGTCGTTAACCTCACGATGGCGCCTATAGAACGTCCAGGTACCTTGCCAATATCACAAGTCCGTTGAACCTGTTTGTATATTTAGGATATCCGAACCGTAGAGTTTTGCCAATAGCCTTGGGTGGGAGTTGGTTTATTTTAACCGTGGGATGATTCTGGTAATTCTGGGTTGCTCAAATCGTATCTGGGTGTGTGGATTTGTATGCGAAAATTTTAAAGCCTGTAATTGCAAATAGTTATTTAATTTAAGAGAGTAGGAAACGCGGCTATTTTTTTCTTCGAATCCGTAGACCGCAGGTTCGAATCCTGCCGGGCGTACCAAAAGAAAAAGCAGATTGTGTTGCCTCAGTGCCACAATCTGCTTTTTTTGTTGCAATTGTCAGGATTTGGACTAAGTCGGCAGGTTGAGCGTAGCGAAATCCCGCTGAAGTTTAGCGGGGTTCGAATCCAGCCCCCGATTACGGGATTTCACACTATCGGTTAGCTAAAGCGGTGTTCAACGTGCGCACCATTACATTAAAGGGGTACAGAATTTCTGCTGTGGCCCATTTTTGATTCTGAGAATGTTTTCTTGACACTTAAGTGTAACGCTGTTACCGTAACGGCTATACATAAAGCTTGGTCAACCATAGATTGTATTGAGCCCTCCACTAAAATGCCGCGAACACAGCGTAAACCAGAAGAGATAGAGGCCTTCAGGGAAAAGATCCTGACCCATGCCGTCGAGTTGATGACGCAGGCCGGTTATCATAATTTCAGTATGCGCAAACTTGCCCAGCCGCTGGGCATCGCTGCCAAGACGATTTACAACTACTACCGCAACAAAGACGAGCTCTACCTGGCTATTCTGACAAAGGGCTTTGAAATGCTCCACGCGTATTGCTTGGCTGCTTACCAGAGTCAGCAAGACCCCCTGAAACGTGTGGATGCAATGATAGACGCGTATCTCGAATTCGGCCTGGAGCAGGTCAACTTCTATAATTTAATGTTTATCTGGCATGTCCCCAAATACAACGACTACGTGGGAACGGCGATGGAACCCACGGCGCTGGTCGAATTGGAAACAGCCTTAAAAAATCCCCACCTGTTCGTCAAGGCGATCCAGGCCTGCACCGGAAAGACTGATGTCCTTGCGGAGAATGACGCGCAGTTAATCGTAATTCACATGTGGACCCAACTGCACGGTTTCATAGCCGGCTATAACAACACCCTGCTCGATTACATGTACGCTTGCCCCATGGAACTGAAAAAACCGATGCTGGACCGTATAAAGGCCTACCTGCGTGCCGAATTGAAACGATACCAGCAAACGGGCGACCGGGTTCTATGATGAATACGCCGCTGGTCCTGAAAATCAAGCACAACTCCCTGGACGATGGGCCGGGCATACGGTCAGTTGTCTTCATGAAGGGCTGTCCGCTGGACTGTGTCTGGTGCCACAATCCGGAGAGTAAAAGCCCTGCCCCGGAAATCGCGTTTGATGCGGGTAAATGTGTGGCCTGCGATAGCTGCCTCAAAGTCTGCCCGGAAGGTGCCCTTTCCCGGGATCTGCCGTTTTTCATCAACCGGGAAAAGTGCAGCCTCTGCTACCAGTGTGTGGGGGCCTGCCCCTCGGGAGCGTTGGAAACCGTGGGACAGTCACAGGCGATCGACGATATCGTGGGTGCCGTGCTGCCGGACAAACCGTTTTTCGACACTTCGGGCGGCGGTGTGACCCTTTCCGGCGGCGAACCAACACAGTATATGCAGTTTACCGGCAAACTGCTGCAGACCATTAAGCAGGCCGGAATCCACACCCTGCTGGAAACCTGCGGCCTGTTCGCCATGGATCGCTTCGAGAGGCTCCTGTACCCCCATCTGGACATGATTTTCTACGACCTCAAACTGGTGAATGAGAGCGATCATCAACGTTTCTGCAGCGCCTCCAACGCACCGATTCTAGAAAATTTTCGCGTGTTGTCCAAACGCCATCGCGGGGGGGGGCGTCCCGGTCGTTCCGCGGACGCCTTTGATCCCGGGGATCACCGACAGCGATACAAATATATCTGCGCTGATTGCGTTTTTAAATAAGTGCCGCGTAAAAAGCGCCGAACTGCTCCCCTATCATCCCCTCTGGCGTGAGAAAAACCACAAACTCGGTCTGCCCTACCCGGCTGACGACCAGTCTGAACTCGATGACTTCGCCAGCCAGGAGCGGTTTGCCGACTGCCGAAACCGGTTTTTAGACGCCGGCCTGCATGTCTGAACTGGAAGGAGGAAACCATGTTTTTCCAAACAGACCCCCAAAGTTTGCTGCCTGCCGCCCGGCGGCGTTCGTTTACCCACCTGATGATCAGCACCATGCTGCGGTTGATGGCCGCCAATTTCAACCTGCGACCGGCGCTCAACAAATATTTACTCGGCGACCAGGACTGGATCAACTTCACCATCGGCATCCGGACCGAAAGCGGCAGCATCGCTACCGCCGTAAAATTCAAAGACGGCCATGTGTCGGTGGTGAGTGCTTCGCAGGCCAACTTTGACGTGACCCTGGTATTCAACAACGACAAGACCGTGCGCAAACTGCTTGGGGCGACGCCCACCGAGAAGATTTTCATGCTCATGAAGAGCGAGCTGCGCACCATCGGCAACACGGCCTACATGAACCTGTTCTTCTTCTACCTGTCGCTGCTGCTGAACAAGAAACAAAAAAAGCAGATGCACAAAGAGAGGCAGCTACAGGCGCGCGCGTTAGAAAAAGAATCGCCGGTGGCAAATACTGACATCAGCAATGAGATGCAGCAACGCTACGCCTATCGCATGCAGGCCCCTCAAATCGATGCCGGCGTCAAGTTCCTGGCCGATCCATATCTTTCCGCATACAGTCTGGCAGACTTCCCCAGGGTTAAGACCTTTCTGGATATTCATTTTGAAACCAAAGCTGAGGTTTGTCCCGAGCGACCGTTACTGGTAACCGACTGGTTTAAAGCGCACGGTTTTGAAGCGGACGCGGCCAGCAACCCCTGGGTGCCGGAACTCCGGCAAGCCCGCGCCTTCAAGCATCTCATGGAAAACCGGCAAACGATTATCCGCCATAACGACTTGATTGCCGGCACTACCACTACAAAGGATATTGGCGTGGTCGTCTATCCAGACAGCCACGGCACCATGATCTGGTCCGAGCTGCTCACCGTCCCCCATCGGACGCTCAATCCTTATGATGTCTCTGACGAAACCCGCGACCGGTTGCATCACGATGTGTTCCCGTACTGGATCCATCGCAATTTTAGAGAGTGGGTGCGTGAAAAATATGACAGCCCGCTCTGCCAGGCCATTGATGAACGCTTTGCCGTCTATTTTATCTGGAAGCAGGCCGCCCTGTCACACACCATTCCCGACTTTCCTAAAATCATGCAGTTGGGAACCACCGGCGTAATTGCAGAGATCAGGCAACAATTAAACAGCGCGGCCATCGAAAAGCAGCAAAAAGCAACTTTGGAAGCCATGATTCTATGCCTGGAAGGGCTGGCCAGCTACTCACGAAACCTGGCTGCCCAGGCGCATGCAGAAGCCGGCGAAGAAACGGACCCTCAGCGCAAGGCCGAACTGAACCATATTGCCGGAATCTGCGACCAGGTGGTAGAACGACCCGCCAGAACCCTGGATGAAGCCATCCATGCCATGTGGATTACCTGGGTGGGGCTGCACATGGAAAATACCAATGCCGGACTCTCCCTGGGTCGCCTCGATCAGTGGCTCCAACCCTATTTTGAAGCCGACATGCAGGCGCTTGAAGACGAGCAATCCCGACAGGCCTACATAAAGCACGCAATCGAAATGGTGGCCTGTTTTTTCATGCGGTGCACCGATCACCTGCCGTTGACCCCGGATCTGGCCAACTGGTATTTCGGCGGCAGTTCATCGGACCAGGCTATCACGCTGGGTGGGGTAACCCCTGAAGGCGAGGATGCGGTCAATGACATGACCTACATCTTTCTGAAAGTCACCGAGATGCTCAGCATCCGCGATCCCAATGTCAACGCTCGTTTCCATGCCGGAAAAAACAGCGACACATATCTCAAACGGCTGTGCGAGGTCAACCTGATCACGGCTGCTACGCCGTCGATGCACAATGACGAGGCAATTTTCGCGTCCCTTTCAGAATTCAACTATGCGCCAGAGGATCTTAGGGACTGGTCTGCCACCGGCTGTGTGGAGCCGACCCTGTCCGGCAAACACATCGGCCACACCAATTTCCAGATGCTGAACATGGTGGCCCCGCTGGAGATGGCCCTCAACAACGGCAAGCACCCCTTGATGAACTGGCGCCTGGGGCCGGAGACCGGTTCGGTAGAAAATGACGATTTTAAGACGTTTGATGATTTCTTCGAGGCCTTTGCAGCCCAGTACAAATTCCTGATCGACCAGTCTGTGGCATATAATGACATGCTGGGCGCAGCCCATCAGGCGATTCGCCCCACGCCCTTGCTTTCCGCATTCATCTCAGATTGCATCACCACGGGCAAAGACGTGACCCACGGGGGGGCGCGCTACAACAGTTCCGGCGCTGCCTGCATCGGGCTGGCGGATGTGACTGACTCGCTCATGGCCATCAAGAAACTGGTTTACGATGAGAAGCAAGTCTCCTTTGCAGAACTTAGGCCGCCATTGATGCCAACTTTGAAAACAATCCCGGACTGCACGCCCGGGTAATGAACAAAGTACCTTTCTTTGGTTCAGGCAGCGCTGAAGCAGTGGCCCTGGCAAACCGCATTACCAAGTTCGCTCACGATGCCTACGGCAGCCACACCAACTATCGCGGCGGTACCTACACCTGCGGATTCTGGTCCATGTCCAATCACGTCATCTACGGAACGTTGAGCGGGGCGCTGCCTTCCGGCCGCTTGGCAGGTAAACCCTTTACGCCGGGGCTGACCCCGGAGCCGAACGCCTCCGAAAGCCTGCTTGACAATCTAAGGGATGTGGCCCGGTTGGACCCGAGAAACATGAACAACAACATTGCTTTTAATGTGAAAGTGGTTCCGAAAGTTGATGAGACGCGGGAAAAGGCTGTCGACGACATGTTCTCCTATGTCAAGACCTACTTTTCGTTGGGAGGCATGCAGATGCAGATGAACGTGGTCAACTCGGAGACGTTGAAAGATTCCATGGCCCACCCGGAAAACTACCGCAACCTGATTGTGCGGATATCCGGCTACAACGCCTACTTCGTGACGCTTAATCGGGATATGCAGCTTGAACTGATCGATCGGGCGCAGTACGGCCTATAAGGAGGGAATGCCAATGCCGAGCAAAGATGTGAAGATCTCGCGCCGGTCCATGTTGAAGGTCTCCCTGTTATCAGGCGCTGCTCTTGCGGTGACCGGAGCCTGTGGGAAAAAAGGCGGTGTTAAAAACAATCCGAACAAATCGTCCGGCAGTATCGATCCAGAACAGCGTTGGCCGGTCGACAAGGCGAATGCCTGGTACCGCCGCTATGACTGGCTGGTGGGGTGCAATTTCATTCCCAGCAATGCAGTGAACCAACTGGAGATGTGGCAGGCTGAAACCTTCGATCCCGATACTATTGATCGGGAGCTTGGCATGGCTGCTGATCTTGGAATGAACAGCGTCCGGGTATACCTCCATGATTTGGCCTGGCTTGTCGATCCGGAAGGGTTCAAAGCGCGAATCAATACTTTTTTAGATTTGGCTGATAGACGCGGGATCGTAACCATGCTGGTGATATTTGATGACTGCTGGCAGCCCGAGCCGAAGTCCGGGAAACAACTACCACCGATTCAGGGATATCACAATTACCGCTGGTTAAATTCTCCCGGCCAGAAGGTCGCAACCGACCCGGAACAGGAAGCGCGTCTCAAGGCTTATGTCCAGGACATTGTGAAGACCTTCGCCGACGATGAGCGGGTACTTTTATGGGATGTGTACAATGAAGTCGGTAATATCTTTTTATTGACCTTGGGCCAACCGTGGTACCGGCGCATCCCGCGCCTTTTGATCGATTTTCCAAAATTCAGGTTTTTCAACATTTCCACCCTGCCTCTTTTTCGAAAAACGGTGGCCTGGGTACGGGAAGTAGGGCCTTCGCAGCCCATCACTGCCGGTGTTTATTTCCCCCACCCGGATTTGAACCGAGAATTGATTGCAGCGTCAGATGTGGTCTCTTTCCACAACTACAAAGATCCGGGAAACCTTGCAAAGCAGATAGCTGAATTGAAAAAGCATGACCGTCCGCTGCTCTGTACAGAATATTTAAACAGAATTACTGACAGCCGATTTGAAAATTTTATGCCCATTTTCAAAAAGGAAAATATCGGTTGTTACAACTGGGGCCTGGTAAGCGGCAAGACCCAGACAATTTACGGCTGGGAAGAGCGCGGGGGTGATAAAGAGCCGGATGTCTGGTTTCACGATATCCTGCGAAAGGACGGGACGCCTTTCAGTGAAAAAGAGGTTGCTTTCATTAAAAATCTAACCAACCGTTGAGGCGGCAACCAGAAATTACACGATATACAGGCCTGTCAGTGTTGGCGGCTGACAGGTGAACTACAACCATTGGTGCTCAGTCGGAATAGAGGTACACAGATAGAATAATACCGTTAATAAACCTAAAACCGTATAAGATGCGGGATGGCGACCTTCGTGAACTAAAATATTTGGTGTGGTCTAAGGAAGTTAGGAAGCTTTGTGGGGCAGCGGTCGAATCCTGCGGGGCGTACCAATAAAAAAGCGGGTTTATGTGGAAAACGTAACCCGCTTTACTTTTTATAACACATTGCAAAGTGAACGCATTGATAAACGTTTATCCAAGAGGCTTTATAGTAAATGGTAAGGCTGCTTTTTCTTTGGTGGCAAACATATGACAAACTGGAACCAGGGTGGTAAACCTTTTCATTTCTGAAAAGGGAATTTCTATTATCCCAATTAACTCACATTGCAGGCAGGCTTTGCCATGATACGGTACGGTATTAAGCTTGACAGCCGAACACTGGATGGGGTTTCATTGACCTAAGGGCACTGACCCACTTGATGCGGGTAGATTACTTAAATTGATTGTGACCAATATCATTCAAGAGGAGGATCTTATGGTGAGGAAAGGGATTATCATTATGGTATTGTTTGGAATACTTTCACCGGGATATGTCATGGCATTGCAAAAAAAAGATTTACCGCGTTGTGGGCAGCCAGCCTCACAATTTATGCGGCTTTCTGAAAAGTGCATAGACCAGGTTTTAACAGTACAACAGTACTCGCAACAGATGTGGATCGTATTGGATAATATGGCAGAAATGCAGGGTATCAGAGCGAGAGGCAAGGACGCTGATGTATCAACGCACATTAAGACCCTGAAGAAATCAAGGAAAGACTTAACGAAAGCGATCAAAGCATATCGAAAATGTATAAATTCTATCGAATTGGAAGAATGTATCATTCTGCACAAGTAAATTATATTGTGATGAGCGGGGCAAAAGTCTGATAATAATAAATGGAATCACGAGTTGTCCAGTGTCGAAGCCCAGCCAGTTGCAGGGCTGCAGCGATTTAGTACCACCCGTAGCCCCCGTGCCGTGATTCATTGATCAGATTTTGGACAATGTTTAACAGAGGAGGTACTGATGGCCAGGAAATGGATAGTAATAGTGTTATTGTTTGGAATGCTCGCACCGGGACATGCGCTAGCTGTAGACTGTAAGAAAAAAGGTTATATCGTTAAGAATGATTGGACCTATTGTACTAAGAAATGCCTGGATGAGCTTATGGATTTATATAAGCAGTCAGGCGAGTTGAATTACGCCTTGACGATGGCGGCAAAATTGCAGCCGATGGTAGAAGAAGTAAAAGGAATGGCACTTACGCGGGAGCATGTTCTAAAAGTAAAGAAGGCAAGGGGCAAGATGACTACAGCGATCAAGGCATATAGAAAATGTATAAAAACAATTTCGTTGCCGAATACCATCAGAATGAAATGAATAAGTGTATGGGCCTGGACCTGATATGCCGGCAGGTTGAGTATAGTAAAATCCCGCTGCATTTTTACAGGGCAGCCCGGTCCGCTTAATGAGCGGGGAATCCTGCCCCCGAGAACGGGATTTCACGCTATTTGCATTTGTGATCGGAGTTCAACAGGCGTACCATTATAATATAGGGTTACGGCTTATACGCTGTAGCCCTTTTTTCTAATACTTAGCACAGACCGACACTGGTTTACATGAATGTCTGGTGGGCTATGGCGGACTACTTGACCTGGCACGGTTGCTGTTCTAATCTGGCGAACTGAAAACACAAACACACCTGGGGTGATACGTTGAAAAAACTGACAATGTTGACAGTGTTCCTGGTTCTTATGTGGTTTGGCAGCACCTGGGGTGGAGGCAAGCCTGACGTTGACACTATCAATGCTGAAATCGAAAAACTACTCAGCGCCGGCCATTATCAACAAGTCATTGATAAATATTCAGGTTTACACCTGGTTGATGGGGTCTTCCAAAACCGATTAGGTTTTGCGCATGACATGTTGGGGAACTATGATAAAGCAATCTGGTATTATAGAAGGGCTACCGAGCTATCTCCCGATGAACCGGTTGTCTGGAGAAATCTCGGGATAACCTATAAGCGCAAAGGGGACATACCCTCTGCTGTAGTGATCCTTCAAATTTATGCTGCCAAGCTGCCTGAAGGTGAAACAAAAGACCGCGTGCTGAAATGGATTGAAAAGAACGAATGACCAATTCATGACCCATCGAAGTACACGCGGCACTCCTCAACCCGCACGGGATCAAAATCAATCTGCCGGATTGTGAACCCGGCGCAGTTTTCGGTTACATTGACTCCAGATAGTCAAAATTGGTGCAGGCACTGTGAAAGTGCTTCCTCAGCAGTTTAGTTCGCGTAAATCCATTACATTGTCTATAATTTTCTGCCACTTCTTCAGGTACTCTTTTTTCTTGCGGAGGTTATGTTCCTTTGCGTGATAGATGACAGATCCAATAAATAGAACATCAGAGGTTACCACACTTAAAGTGTCCTCTATCTCCTCCTGGATATCGGCTTTCTTTTTTGGCCATTCACAGTTCGGCACCCTAATAGGGTAGCTTTTTTTACCAACTTTTATGTCGATATCCTGGCGCTCATCATACGGGCCATATTTTTTGGTCTTGGGAAGTTCCCACTCATCACCGTAAGCACCATTGGCCATCCTGTAAGCGTAATCATTCAGGTCTTTCAAACTCAACTTTAACTCTTTGGCTATCTGTTTCTTTGGCATTTCACCCCAACGTTCAGAAATCCCAACTAGAATGTCAATGCTAACATAATCCATGGTCTCCTCCTTGTTTGGTAGGCCTCGTTTTTATAAGCTGGAAATTGGGAATTACCGTGTACAGCAGCCCGGCAGGGTGGTTCTCGAGTAATTATTCTTTATTTGCAGGATAGAATAAAAAGAATGCGACCGCCATGTTTTTTTTAGAACCACGTATGAATGCGAAGGGAAAAAGGATTTCCTAAAAACCGGCGATGCAAAGCAAAGGGGCGCTAACAGGGTGCCGGGGAGTAAATGTTTTATGCACCCTGACGTTTCTAACTATTAGAAAATAGGACAATTTGATTTAATAAGGTGTCGATTGCCACCTGACCCTTTAGGCCGCATCCCCCAGAATCCCACTCAGTTTCTGTTTGAGTTCCCTCAACGAGTATGGTTTGTGTAGAAAGGCATGCGGTTGTTCAGAGCCCTCCCGAATCATTACTTCGGTTTCGTCGTAGCCGCTGGACAGGATTACCGGCAGGGCGGGGTCCAGCGTCCGCAATTCCGCGAGGGTCTGCCAGCCGTCCATATCCGGCATGCTGAGGTCGGTGATCACGCAGCTGATGGAATTACGATTCGATCGAAACAGTTCTATGGCTTCAGATCCACAACTGGCTGTCATGACATTGTACCCCAGGAACTTGAGCATCTTGGTCCCCATGCTGAGCACGTTGGACTGATCGTCAACCAGCAATACCATCTCGCCTTCTGTCAATTTTGGTTGTGCGGGCTTCTTCTTTTCAGGCTGACGGGGAGGAGCATCGGAAGCTATCGGCAAATAGACACGGGCGGCACTACCGAGGTGCTGCGTGCTCTCTAACCCAATCGCGCCCCCCCATGCTTTCACTATGCCGAGCGTTACCGCCAGGCCCAGCCCACGCCCGGTGAATTTGGTCGTATAAAATGGATCGAAAATCTTGTCTAGATCTTCTGCCGCTATGCCGCAGCCCGTATCCTTGACCTCGATACTGACAAGCTTTTCCGCTTTGGGGTCCCAATCGGTTGGGAAGAGGTTGGCCTTGGAGATGTCGCCGACCGCGATGGTTCTGATCGTGAGATTAATCAGGCCCTTGGCGTTACCAATTGCTTCCCGCGCGTTGTTCAGCAACTGACTGAGGATTTGCCACAACTGTTTATCATTGGCAAAAACGACCGAGCCTTCTGTCGTGATATCGGTTTCGAGGACAATACCGTCCGGAACGCTATCTTGGAGCAGCGGCAGTTTTTGGCGTAGAACCCCTGCGAGGTCGAGCTCTTCGCGCTTGCTCGAACCCAGACCAAGATAAGACAGCATCAGGCCGCTTATCTCGGCAGCCTGTTGAGATGCTTTTATGGCTTCAACCAGGTTCTCGCGCAGGCCCTGGTTATCTTTCAAGTTTGCTATGGACAATTCCAGGTTGCCCTGCACCACGCTGAGCTTGTTATTGAAAAGGTGTGCTATGGCCCCGGCCATGCGGCCCAAACTTTCGGCTTTTTCGGCTTTCAGGATGCCCCTTTCCAACTTTAAGCGTTGTATTTCCGAAAATTTGCGCGCGATAATGTTATGCGATACACCGTAGACCCCGACAATTTCGCCGGCCGTATCCCGTATCGGCTTGACGGTGTCTTCCATCCATACGGTTTTACCGTCTTTTGTGTAATATTCTACCTCAATGGAGATTGCGCGGTCCGGGTCCGTATCCGGTTCGGAATAGCGTCGAAACTCCTTTTCCGACAATGCCATTACCCTTTTCCACGAAGCAGGCGTAATTACTTCCTGCAGGCTGCGCTGCATCATCTGCTCGGGGGTATACCCGAGAACTTTTTCGATGGAAGGGCTCAGGTAGGTGGCGTTAAACTGCCGGTCGAGTGTCCAGACAATGTCGGCCATGTTCTCGGCCAGAAAGCGGTACTTTTCCTCACTTCTCTGAAGTTTTTCCTCGGCCTTTTTACGCTGCGTGATATCCCTGGCAAGCTCGCGACGGGAATTTTCCAATTGGATGGTTTTCTCTTCAAGCGCTTTGTTTTGCCGCCGCAGGCGACCACGCCCTTTTTTGATCCTGCCGGCGGTGAAGGCAGAAATATAGGCCACCATGAAAAGCAGGACGATTACTATCGCACATCTAATAATTAGAGTTGTCAGCGGAGGATTGAAATTAGGGTCGATCTTAAGGCTGGGAATTATATCCAGGCCGACCAGTAAAACCATCGATCCATAGCAAAAAGCGCAGAAGCCCGCGATAATAAACGGTACTTTGCGCGGTGCCATGGCTCCCAGATATGTAATCAGGCCGGCATAAATCGGTGTCAGAAAAGTGGCCTCAAAGCCGCCGGCCGCATATATAACGCCTGTATAGCCCACAACCTCCAACAGGTTGATAAAAAGTGAAAAGTTGGCAAAAGTATTCCGGTTGGAAATCCGTTTGAGAATGAACAGGGTGGGGGGGTTGATCAGGACGATGAACAGGACAGCGCCGCTGATCCCGACAAAGTGAGGGAGTTGGATGTCCTTTAGCAAAAACCCTATAAGCGCAAATAGCCACAGGGCCAAAGATGCAACCGACCTGACGATGGCTCCTTGTACGTGGCGCTTATAAAGTCTGGCCCTGTAATCCTCAGGTAAAATGTTTGCAGCGGCATCCATGCAGGCCCCCCTTCAGCTGTTCCGCGAGCTGGCCAACTTACATTGAGCCCAGCAAGTACTATGGGCTGTTTCTAAATTAGGATTTTGGTTCAATGTCAAGGCGGCCGTGAGGTTTCAACCGGAAGAATACTGAAGTATTTCGAGGATTGAAACCGAACGCCCAACGCCGAGATTGGGCCAAAAGACAATTTAGAAAGAGCCCCTAATTGCAGGCAGATTTAATTAAACCTGAAATTCTCCTGCGGGTACTGGATCCTTAGCCCTCAGGTTTGGCTGCGCGCTGTCCCCGAATCTTGCTTCCAGAGAATAGGATTGAATGCATCCTGTATTGAACTGGTGTATAACAGGGCTAAGATCTAAATACAAAAAGGATTGTGCTGCTCAGACACGATCCTTTTTAGGCCTATATTTTACAGTTCGGAAATAAGGCCGGTGATTATACCCGGTTGTTTCGACGTATGGTGTTGCCTTTTGAAGGTCAACGGTGAACGTACCGGCCTATTGTAAGTTATGGGTGCATGTTAAGCCATTGCCGGTTTGATATAGACTGAAATAGTGCCCTTTGTCTTATTGGGACGCTTTATCTACCGGTTGATTCAGTTATACGGTAGTTCTGGCCAGAACATTCTGGGCGCAATCGGTACATACATCGATAAGGTGGTCGGCAGTACCCTCCTTTGAGAGAGGCGCCTTAAACCAACCTTTCTTGTCGCCACAGATTTGTTCACAGAAAACACAGACGGCGATCCGCTCATCACGCCGGTCTCTCAAATGCCGTCTTTCCGGGCCAGCGTAAATGGAAGATGCCCCCATTCTCCGGTCATGCAGCATACGTCTGTCTAAAATCGTTCCCCGTGCCATAGAAGCCTCCTTGCTGTCTCAATGCAATGGCTATACTGAATGAATCAGCTCAAGGTCAAAGCATAGAGAAAATGATAATTGAACATTTTTCTAAATATACACTCTTGCAAAAATCATGCCATAAATATGGAGTCATAAAAAACATGTAATTTAAGGTATTTATATATTCAGCCCCAGGAGTTTCATCACGTGAGCGCAAAATTTTGTAGGTCTTAACTAAATGCCTGGAGGACGCCCTACATTATTTGTAGGGAAGGATGGATTGTGAGAAAACCTCTTGTGGTGGGACGGCAAATCTTGGAGGGAGGTTTTAACTTGGTACCAAATTAGCGCAATCGTTCATTTTAACCACCTGAATTATATGACATTGCAGAATTGAGTGCGTTTTCGAACATGGCGGTCGGCTTGCCCTTTTTCGGAGAGGACCGATATTTTTCTGTGAACGGCATTTCGCGGTATTGGCGATTGAGAACAGTGTCCGATGGGGGATCAAAAAATAAAAGGATTGTGTCGAATAGGCACAATCCTTTTCTGGTTATATTCCAGATTTTCAACCGCCCGTTCATTGGTGTGGCTTGAAGGCGACGGTTATCATTGTAATAAATTAGAACTCTTGTGGTTTACATAGATTATCAGCCTTGGCAGCGCTGCGTCCACAGCCCTGGCAGAAGTGGGTAGCCGGTTTGATAAGGGCAATATAGGCCTGCGGATCATTGACCTGCAATTCCTCCTCTACATGGGCGCATAGCGTTTTTGGTTGTTCATCACTCATTATTATATACCTCCAGTTCTGGAAGATTAATTCATTGGTTTTATAGCCGCCTGAAGCGCGATATCAGCAGAGAATTTATAGGCAGCGTTTCAGATTTAATGTAGACATTGGACTAAGCCTGTCAAGAATCATGAAAGGCGCCCCCGCCGCGATTTGGAAAACAGGCTCGGATTCGGGTTTACCAAGTCTATCCAGAACGGTGATGACACCAGGTGGCTTATATCTCCGCGTCTTGATGAATCAGAGCTGATTTGACGCTATATGGTAGATTCTGTATTGCGCAAGCTAAAAGGACGGCGGCGTCGCCCAAGCGCGGTCCCGTTCACCGGGTGAGCAGCTTAACAGAGAGTTCTCCCGCGAGGCTCAGGCCTGATAGGTAGTGATCACAACATCTGCAGCTTTGTCCCTAATTGGAATGATAGACTGATACTTATCTGAGTTAAACCAGTTGTCCAGGGTGGTTAGATCTGGAAATTCGATTACAACGACAAGATCATAATCATGGCTGCCGGCAAGGACCTTATCACGCTTACCCCTGAAAATTATATTGGCCTCAAAGGGAGCAAGAGACTCTGCTACGCCGGAAACATATGCTTGCCAAAGATTTTCATCCTTAACCGTAATTTGTCCTACAAGATAGGCAGCCATTTATATCTCCTATGAATTGTGTAAACAAACAGATTGTAAAATTCCCGGAACAGGCAAGATAGCGCGTTAAAGTCACACCCGCTAGCTCCAACCATTCCGTCACTCCGTGGCAACTAACTGTAAAAGGACCTGGTAAGGCCCCTCATCGACAGAAATGACCCTGGTTCCCTTGGCCAGAAAGTTAATCTCACCGGCGGACGATTTGATGCGCAAAGGCACATTTGCAAAATTTTGCTGCTTTTCGATATTGGATAGAAGTTCCGCGATCTGGTTTTGCGGAGCTGGCAACGCATTTTTGTCGGTGTGGAGGTTGATCCCCGGTATATCCTGGATGTGTGTCTGCAGGATGTCCGCGAAAGCGGTATTGGCGATAACAATGTTCCCCTTTTGATCAAGAACCGCCAGCGGATCAGCATTCATGTCGAAGACATCCCGAATCAACTTCCAGGCGGCTTGCAGTTCAATATTCACTTTGCCAAGTGCGCTTTGGGCTTCTTTTTGATCATCAATGCCGGCGAACGTCATGACGGCGCCGTCAATCCGGTTGTCAATGGTTCGATAGGGCATGATGCGCATGTTGAACCACTTGCCTTCAGTGGTCTGCACCTCGGTTTCTTTGGGGGTCAGGTTGGTCAGCACTTCATCCAGATCCGCCAACATGTCCTGATAGTCAAGATTTGTCACAACATGCTTTAAGGGGCGCCCGACATCTGTCTGGATTACATTGATAAGGGCCGTGGTTTTGGGCGTAAATCGTTTGATGCGCATGTTATTATCCACAAAGATAGTTGCAAACTGAGTGCTGTTCAGCAGGTTGCGCATGTCATCATGGGTTGCCGAGAGCTCATCCACCTTGCTTTGCAATTCGGCATTGACTGTTTGCAGTTCCTCATTCAAGGATTGGAGTTCTTCTTTTGAGGATTCCAGCTCTTCGTTGGTTGATTGCAATTCTTCATTGGAGGACTACATTTCCTCGTTGGTGGATTTCAGTTCTTCGTTGCTGGATTCCAGTTCCTCGATAGTCGTCTGGTGGTCCTCGCGGGTAATCTGCAGTTCCCTTTCAAGATCGGCTATCCGCGATGTCTTGTTCTGCTCGGGGTCATGCTCAGTGGTTGTGGTGTTCGGGCGGGCAAGATCCGGCTCAATATCCTTGAATACGACCAGCAGCCGACCCGCGATCTCCTTGGGGGTCTTCAGGGGGGAAACATGTAGATCCACTTTCATACTTTTGCCATCGGTTTGAACCGTAACCCGTTTGTGAACCACGGGCCGGTCGGAATCTTTGGCAGTGCGAATCGCGGCGGCCAGTTCGATGCGCAGACCCTCACGCGCCAGATTTAGAATGTTCTGGGTTGGTGGACCGCTGGTGCTTTCCAGGTATCGACCCGTGCGTCCCTGGATATGTAGAATATTGCCCTTGGTGTCAATCAAGATGGCAGTGGGCGAAAATTGTTCGAGGATAGCCTGCCTGGTCGTTTGGCCGAGGTCTACTTTTTGTTCGCCGGTATTGTCAGGCACGGGCTTAACAGATGACTCGATGGATGGGCTGCCGTTGGGGAAATCGACATACTGGTGCAGGGTTTTGGGGACTTCCATCCGCCGATAAATTTTCCATTTTTTATCGAGTGCTTTAAAAAGGCTTGTAAAACTGCCGATGGTTTCAGATGAACCCAGCACCAGGACACCATCCGGTTTTAACGTATAGTGAAATAACGGCAGTATTTTTTTCTGGGCTGCAGCGTCCAGGTAAATCAGCAGGTTGCGACAGCACAGCATATCCAGGCGTGAAAACGGCGGGTCTTTGATAATGTCCTGCACGGAAAAAACGGCGCAGTCTCTTATTTCTTTACGGACCCGGAACCATTCGCCTTCTTTTATGAAAAACCGCTTTAAACGCTCGGCATTCACATCGGCCTTGATGCTGACTGGAAAAAGCCCCTCTCGGGCACTGTCAATGGCATAATTGTCTATATCGGTTCCGAACAATTGCAGTTCGACCCGTTTTGACAGTCTATCAAGACACTCACGCATAGTGATAGCCAGCGAATACACCTCTTCGCCCGTTGAACACCCCGGGATCCACGCCCGGAAGGTTGCACCGTCTGGAAGGCGCGCAAACATGTCCGGTAGAAATTCGGATTTAAGGGCATCAAACGACTCTGCGTCTCGAAAAAAACTGGTCACCCCGATCAGCAGTTCCCGAAACAGGGCATCCACTTCGCCCGGGGTTTCCCGCAGCAAGCGGATGTAGTTCTCATGGTTGTCAATCTGATTCAATCCCATCCGGCGGGAAATTCGACGCAGGATGGTGTTGACTTTATAACCGGAAAAATCATGGCCTACCTGGGTGCGCAGAAGGGCAAAAATTTTACTGAGCCAAACCTGTTGATCCTGATTTACAGCCTTGGCCACCTCCAGACCTGAAAACGCTATGCGGTGTCTGAAATATTGAACAAGTTTAGCCGGCATTTTCTCCGGCGGCAATACCAGGTCCGCCAGGCCGGCATTAATGACACTGTTGGGCATACCATCGTATTCAGCTGAATCTAGCGATTGGGCCAGAACAATCCCATCATTGGATTTAATCTCCCGGACGCCCAAAGTACCGTCCGAGCCGGTTCCGGATAATATGATGCCGGCGGCATCAGATCCCTGGTCAATGGCCAGCGACCTGAGAAAAAAGTCGATTGGCAGTACGGTGGTTTTGGGCAGGCTGTCCAATAGTTGAATTTTACCTTTATAGACGCTCAACTCCTTGTCTGGCGGGATGACATAGGCATGATCCGGCTTGATGGATTGCCCATCCCGGGCGGCTGTGACTGGAATGCGGGTCGCTTTCTGGAGAAGGGCGGGCATCATGCTCGGTTGCTTGGGCGTCATGTGAACCACAACGACATAGGCCATTTTTTCGGAGCCGGAGATGTTTGCAAAGAAAGATTTTAACGCCTGCAACCCGCCGGCAGACGCGCCCAGGCCTATAATCGGGAATTTCCCGGCAGGCGGCCTGTCTGGGGTTTTCTGTTTGTCGCGGGAACTTTTAGCAGCGGACTTTGATTTCGACTGGGGTCGTTTCTTGACGGCCTTTTTTTACCGGACATGGTGTTCCTGGCTCCTGGAATAGGGGGGCATCTTTACAAATTAGACCTCCCAATATCATCCTGATCGTCTGGATACCTGCTTATAACACGGAAATGCTTAAAAATCAGTGCAATAAAAATCGCTTGTTCAATCGAATGGGGCTATCGTCCGGCGGATCTAAAATTATCAGGCAGCTGCATTTCAGATTGGATACCGGTATCTGAAAAGTGTTGCACCGCCAGAGTACTCAAGGGGAATGTTTGTTGAGAATACAGAATCGAGCTGTCTAAATTGGGCTTGGGTGCTATCCTCCAATTGCCTTGGCAGTTATAACAAAATCGGGTGTTTTTTGCAATAAAGCAGCCTAACGCATAAGGCTGACAATATCCTGGAACAAGTCCAGACGTTGCAGTTGCGGTGGTGCGCTGGCGAGTGGATATGAAGGCGCCTTGGATTTCCAACATGAGATACAAGGCTTACAGATAAATAGAAAAATCGTCCGGTGCCCTTGACTCGGCTGATTTCATGTTCAATATGAAAATATAGACTGTGCTTACATTCAGACTCAGATGCCTATCCTACAGTTTCTTCTTCGTTGCCTTGTACTGTCTAAAGTTCAGCTTTTTTCAAGGCTCATGCCGGCCAACTAACTGATCGTATCATTGTCCTCCATAGATGCAATAAACTGGTTGCAGGGCGCTTAATTGCGCCGTTTGTGTTATTTTCTCACCCGCTATAACAACTCACCCGGTTAAACCTATAAAAATGCCCTACAAATCCATACCCACAGACAAGTTTGGTAAGCTGCGGTTCCAGGCGGAAAAGCTGATCGAACAGCAATCCGAGCTAACCACGGATACCTCAACCAATATTCTTGAATTAATCCACGAGCTGGCGATCTACCAGACCGAACTGGAGATCCAGAATGAAGAGCTCAAACGGGCCCAGCAGGAGTTGTCTGAGCTGGAGGAGCAGTATGAGGAACTGTTCGCGTTCGCCCCTTGCGGCTACATCCTCCTGGATGGCAAGGGGCTTATCACCCGGGTGAACCTAATGGGGGCGCGCCTGCTTGGCGTTGCCAGGCGACACCTGATGCTTTCCACGTTCAGTCAATTCATCGCCGGGGATCGGGATGATGCCTTTTACGCAGTTCAGCAAGAAGCACTGCGGACTGGTCAGAAACAGAGTGTCGAGTTGCCTCTCAAGAATGAAGACGACGCCCATGTTTGGACCCGGGTTGACATTGAGGCAGTTCAGGACGATTCCGGGGAAGTGCTCCAGTGGCGGATTGTGCTGGTTGACATCAGGGCCCATCGCAAAGCTGAAAAAGACCGGGAAAGGATACAGGCACAACTCCATCAGGCGCAGAAACTGGAGTCCATTGGGATTCTGGCCGGAGGAATCGCCCACGACTTTAACAATCTGCTGTCGATGATAATCGGATATGTTGAGCTGGCCAAAATAGATTCTAAAGCCGGCCGGGACGTCGCAGACCTACTTTCAAAGGCCATGCAGGCGATTATGCTGGGGCGCAACATAACGGAACAGCTGTTAACCTTCTCAAGAGGAGGGCAGCCGCTTAAAAAGCAGGAGTCGATCGGGTTCGTTATCGAGGATACGCTAAATCAATTCGACGCCGGGCCAAACATAAATGTCAATTACCCTTTGCCCAAGGAGCTGTGGAAGGTTGAATGCGATAAAAAGCAGATAAGGCTGGCTTTTGAGAATATATTAATCAACGCAGTTGAGGCCATGCCTGGTGGCGGGTGTATCACTGTTACGGCTGACAATATCGTGCATGACGCCAAACCGGCGGAAGACCGCTGGCAGCTTTCAAAAGGGCATTATGTAAAAATTTCCATCCAGGACCAAGGCCAAGGGATTTCGGAGGAAAACCTTTCGAAAATCTTTGATCCCTATTTTTCGACAAAAGTACAAGGCGCCCAGAAGGGGATGGGACTGGGGCTTACAGCGGCATATTCGATTTTTGCCAAACATGATGGATACATTAGTGTAGAATCCGAGCTGGGGTCAGGAGCAACCGTCAATTTATTTTTAGGCAAATTTATAGAAAAGGAGCCTGACTCCGGGAGACTGGGAGCCGACGCTGCGGAATTACCAGAGCTTGCTACCGGGAAAATCTTGTTCATGGACGATGAAAAGGCGATCAGGGACATCGGTGTACAAATTTTGAGTCGCTTGGGAATGGATGTCGTTACTGCCCGAGATGGTGACGAAGCCTTCAACGTGTATCATGACGCCCTGAATTCCAGCGAACCTTTTGAGGCGGTGATCCTGGATCTGTCAGTCAAAGACGGGGTTGGGGGCAGAGAGGCGGCCCAAGAAATTCTGGCTGTAAATCCTGACGCTAAGCTTGTGGTGACAAGTGGATATTCTAACGATCCGGTGATGACCCGTTATCAAGAACATGGCTTTATTGGGGCTATAGAAAAACCTTTTATGATAAAAGACTTAATTAGCCTGCTAAAAAAAATAGGCTCCCAGTAGCTGACAAGCAGGCCCGGTCGGACCATTGCGGCAATAGATGTGGATGGGAAATGTCATTTACGTATTAAAAACTACGCGGTTCTCTATTAAACTCCAGTTATCTATTGGAGCGGTTTAGTCGCTTCCAGATCATACTAAGATCCGGATATTTCCAACCGCGGTGGCCTTAGACTGATTGGTTTTATCGAAATCGCTATCGGGATCGAAATCGAAATCGGCAGTTGTGGTTGTTGCATGAGTGGCGATTGACGGCCTGGAAAAGAAAGACACAAACCCGGAATACACGTTCCCGATTCCGATAGCGATTTCGATTTCGAATTACATCACTTTTTGTGTCAAAATGACTTAACTGGAACTTCGTAGAGAACCGATAAAAACTATACGTATCCTTTCTATATGACATTACTATCCACCTGCAAAAGGTGGAAGGCTTAATAAAGATTATATGTTCGCAACACAGCCCACTATAGTTTCAAAGTAATCGCCACCGGGCAATGATCCGACGCCTTGGTTTTGCCCTTTATCCCCGGGAAAAACTTTTTTACGACCGGCGGCTTGTTTTTCTGGTTGACCCGCAACGGCTGCCCCCGACGCTCGATTACCGGCAATACGTTCTTATTCTTTTTGACCAGGGCGCTGCTTACCAGAAGGTAGTCTAACTGGTGATAGGCTTTGTTCCCCTTGTAGTAATGTGTCCAGCGGTCATCGGCCGGCAGACGATCAACCACATTTTCCATCTGGTTGGATTCAAGCAAAGCCTGGATTCCCGATTCACTTTCTTTTCCGGTGATCATGTAATCGTTGAGGTCCCCTAATATCACGAAATTCTCTTTACCGAAATTGCTGCCGAAACGGTCCTTGAGAATCTGCAATACGGCGTTGCTTTGACCGACCCGGCGGTACTTCGATTTGGCGCGCCCCCGCATCATGGAGGTGAAGTGGTTTACGAAGATTGCCAATGGTTTGCCGTTGATATTGAAATGGGCTTCCAGGCAGTCCCGGGCAAAGGTTTTAGATCGGCCTTTGCGCACGAACTGATGGGTGCGGATCGCATCGATGGGGATGTTGGACAGCAGGCCCACATCGATGTAGCGGTTGTCATTTCCGTCGATGACCATTTGATATTTGAACTTGCCGCTTTTCAGGTATTCCCGGTTGAATTTTTTAAGGGTGTCCAGATTTTCGATTTCCTGGAGGCCGACGATATCGGCTTTGACCGCGCGAATCGTTTTAGCGGTGAGGCCCCGGATCGGCTTTAGAGACTTTTTGAACAGGTTCGAGTCATGGATGAACCCGTCCTTGACGGCTTTAGTCAGTTCGGCAGGCGTGTAGGGGCGGTATAGCCATTTGCCTTTTGCATCTTTCTGGTTGGTCTTTTTCCCTTTAAAATTATAGCGGGTGAACAGGTTCTCGGCGTTGAACGTTGCGATGGTAACTTGAGCAGCCATGATTCCTCCTTTTTCCAATGGAAGGACGCAATTTGATTATACGGTTCTCTAAAAAGCTCCAGTTGTCTATTGGAACAATTCATAGGAACCCCGTCGCATACGGAGATCATCGTATTTCCAACCATCGGGGTGCCTTGGTTGATTGGTGTTATCGAAATCGCTATCGGGATCGAAATCGGAATCGGCAGCTGAGGGTGTCACGGCATTGGCTATTGACGGGTCAGGAGAACCAGGGCACCAACAAAAGAACCCGATGCCGATAGCGATACCGATCCCGATTTCGATGAACGGCACTTTCTGTGCAAAAAATACCTTAACTGGATCTTCGTAGAGAACCAATTTAGATTATTTCAAACGGCATCCGGGGGAGATATGCAGACACCTGTCACTAGCGCGGTCCCAGCCGGGACATTGAGGGCTATATGGTCAGGATCGTACTGAAAATCAGGATAGTTATTAGTTTAATAGGGCGGACGCAGCATTTTGTCAAGATATTTGAGGTCTTGCTAAAATTTGCCCAATAGCGGCTTTTGCTTAATATATGAGGTTGAATGAGGGGTGCCGCCTGCCACCTAAAAACTGTACATTAAACCGGTGTTTGGTATCCTCGATACCCATGATAACCGCGACCTATGTATTTATCGGCCGGACTCTGAAATCTGTAAGACAGACAATTGCACACCGATTGCAGTCCTTACTTATCCGGGCGCTCTGCCTGCTGGTTCCCACGGCAGCCTGGGCGCAGGAACTGCGACCATCTGGTGAACAGGCTTTCCGGCAAGTGCAGTCTCAAATCGAAGCGCTCTATTTTTCATATGATGCGGAATCGAAACAGACCCTTTTAAAAGCGACGGCCACTCTGCTCGAGCGCCACCCGGGTGCCTGGCATCCAGATTATTATGCGGCCCTGGTAAATATCCAGCTGGGGAATCTTGTCCGCGCAAACGATCACAAGACAGCCTACCGGTATTACCGGAACGCGTTGCACCACATCCACGCAGCCCATGCCAGGTTTCCCAATGCTGAGAACACTTTAGTCCTGGCCGATGTCTATGGTAAACTGGCTTCGTTGAAGACGATCAAGGTGCTTTATTACGGCAGCCGGTCCAAGTCATTTTTGAAGCAGGCCTTCAAGTTGCAACCCCGCAGCCCCAAAAACCATTTGATTGCCGGCATCGAAATCATGTGGACGCCCGTGATCTTCGGTGGCAGTAAAAAGCGGGCCCGCGAGTTTCTCGACAAGGCCCTGACGCTGGAAAAGGCCTGGCAGGAGACCGACCCGCTGGTTGTACATTGGGCCACCCGGCCGGAAATCCTGGCCCACCTGGCCCAATTGGAAATACTGTGCAACACGCCGGACCAGGCCAGGCGGTATATAGATCAGGCCCTGCGCCTGGTTTCTGATTACGGATTCATATACCGGGACATACTTCCCCAACTCGACCGGTTCACGCAATGATACCTTTTCTCATCCAACGATATCACGCTACTCGGCGGAGAAACGCTATATGATGTCTTTGGGACATTCCCTGGTAGGTGCCTCCATCGGGCTGGTATGCCTGCCTGGTTTTGAAAAGACCCGCAACAGGCTTTTATTTCTGGTAGGCTTCATCGCCGTGGCCAGTCTGCCGGACTGGCCGATCCCGGGCTGGGGGCATTTCCGGCTGGATATCAGCCACAGTGTGATCGTGAACGGCGCTTGCATGCTGGGCCTTGTCCTGGTGATGCGTGGTCTGGCCGGATCGATGCTGCGGACATACCGTCTGGCGGTCGTGGGCCTAGTGATCACCTGGCTGAGCCATTTTTTGCTGGACACCCTTTATGTCGATTCGAGCATGGCCATTTTCTGGCCGCTCAGTGACGTTGCGGTTTCTCTGCCCGTTCCCTGGTTGAAAACCATGCCCCATGTGCCCCCACCCTTCGATGGCCGGATTCTATTGATATTCTGGTATGAGGCCCTGACATTCCTGCCATTCCTTTTCCTGGCCGTGGTTTGGCGTGTGCGCCGCTGAACTGTGTTAGGCTGTAGGCTGCCTATGCCGCCGTTCGCCATTCTGTTTATCGTGGGGCTGGCGAACCAAATGAAGTGTAGCCAGCCCGCCAAGTTCCGGTCGGATTTAAAGGACACGCTTTTCAAACAACGGAAGGGGGTCTACCAGGTGGCGCTTGAACCAGGTGGGCCAATCGTCGCTACCCAGCCCATATGCCAGCAGTTCCACGATTGAGAATACGGGCAACCTGTTTTCAGGCTCAGAACTGCGCAGTTCGAGGTTGAGCTGGCACATGGCACACGCCGTCACGATACATTCAGCCCCGGCCGTGCGAGCCTGGTCCATGATGTCGGTCACCATGGGCACCACGATGTCCGGGCGGGCAACGGATAGAAAAGCGCCGCAGCATTTGGCGGTATAGCTCCAGGTGCACTTTTCGGCACCCAGCCAGTCCATTACGTTTTCCATGCTGCCGTACAACCGGGGGTGGTGGCGCAGTTCCGGCGGGATGGCCAACTGGCAACCGTAGTAGGGGACATACCGCAATTTCTGCAAAGGGCGCTCCAGGGCCCCGTTCCAGGGTTTTTGTTTCAGGCGCTGGGGCACGAGGTCCAGCAGATGGTGGACGTTCATCTCATCTCCCAGGCTATCCCCCAGGATCTGCTCATTGACCCGCCGGGTGGTGGGATCGGTGCGCAGATGATGGGCCGCAGTCCGCAGCCGGTTGGTGCAGCCGGCGCACATCACCATCAGGTCCCGGCCGGTTTGCTGGGCCTTGAAAAGGTTGCGGGCCGCCAGGGTAACCGCCAGTTGCGGCCGCACCGCATGCACGGACGATGACCCACAGCAGTTCCAATCATCGATCTCCTGCAGGTCGATGTCCAGGTATTGGCAGACCTGTTTCAGGCTGTCGTTTATCTCGCCTGCGGTAGAAGCCAGGGTGCACCCGGGATAATAGGTAAGCCGCATATCACTCATGGGTGTCGAAACTCCTCCGGCGTTCATCATAGTGGGCAAAGATTTCGGCCAGGGCACCACGGTCATCGATATTGTGCGGCAATACATCGAGCTTGCCGCGCGTCAGCATCTTCAGTCCGGCCTGCAGGTCGCTGAATATCTGGCCGGAGCCGAGCTTGAAACGCGACAGGGCTTCGAGCTTGTTGAGGCGCCCGTGTTTCTGGATCGATTGGTAGACATATCTGTGAAACTTGTAGATATCCGTCTCCGTATCGATCACGCCGTCGTGGATGGCCAGCTGCCGCAGGGCATCCATGACCGACGCGATATCGATGCTGTTGGGACATTGGGTGGAACAGGTATGGCAGCCCACACAGATCCAGATCGTGCGGCACTTTAAGGCTTCTTCGCGCTGGTTGAGCTGTACCAGGCGGATGACGTGGTTGGGCAGCAGGTCCATGTGCTCCACGAACGGACATCCGGCACTGCAGGTCTTGCAGTGCCAGCAGCGATCCACCTTCTGGCGGGCCACGTGATCGATGATCTTTTTAAAACGATTCACCGGGGGCTGTGAACCGTCAGGCGGCGGTTGTTTAACTGTATTTAAAAATCGAATCATAATTTGGTCCTGTTCCGCTAAGTCAGATGGCGATTCCCACCCTGTCCAGTTTTTCTAAACCAGTTTGTGTTTCTGGGCATTGACTTAGATCAAGTTTGAAAAAGTAGATCATGGACTCCGGGCATATCACCGGTCTGAAAGCTATTCTTGAGTTCGCGGCGTGGGACGGCCGGGCTGAAGAGCGCGCTATCAATAGAGCCGGCGATGGCTTGGGTCAATTCCCGGCTGTCATATTTCCCGTTTCCACGGGTCGAATCAAGAGCGCCAGGAGCAGTCCAATGGAGGCCATGACGGTCAATGTAATAAAAGCCGCGCGATAGGCACCGCTCAAATCAAAAATATAGCCGGCAATCAGCGGGCCCAAAGACCCGCCAAGGGTGCCGCTGAAGAGAACCACGCCAAATATGAGGCCATGGGAGGCGGTTCCGAAAAACTCGGCCACCGTAGGGGACATCACCGTGAACAGGGCGCCATGGGCAAACCCATACAGCACTGCAAAGGCAAACAGCATCCAGGCGCTGGCTGCCACTTGCAGCCAGACCAGGGAAAGAATCAGCAGAGCCAAGCTCAAGACCAGGGGACGCTTGCCGCCGATACGGTCATTGGCTGTGCCCATGACGATACGGCCCAGCATGCTGATGCCGCCGATGGTGGAAAGCACGGCGGCTGCGGTTGTCGGCTGAAGGCCCAGATCCCGGGCATGCGGTACGATATGGACGATGGTGGTCAACAGGCAGCCGAAGATCATAAACTCGGTGACGCACAGGCACCAGAATGTCAGGGTGCGGGTTGCGGCTTTGAGGGTCAGGCTGGAAACTTGAGCAGTTTGCCCGACCGTTGTACCAGTCGGCGCATTGCCATCGGGATACAGACCCAACCCCTGGGGATCACGCTTCATCAACTGGGCCACGGCCACGAGCGCTGCCAGGCAAAGAATGCCGATCACCAGGTAAGCCGACCGCCAGCCCAGGCGGGCAATCATGGCCGCCGCCAGCAGGGGGACCACCAGCTGACCGGCCCCGGTGCCGACCTTGACCAGACCGGTCATCATCCCCCGGCGCCGGATGAACCAGCGGGCTATGGTGGAAAGGGTGATCACATCATGGGTGGCAAACCCGATACCCACCAACAGCCCGTAAAGCAGGTAGAGCTGCCAGCTGGCACCCATTTGCGACATCAGGATGTAACCAAGCCCCAGGGAGATACTTGAAAAGGTCAGGATGATCCGGGGGCCAAAGCGATCGTTCAAAGACCCGGCAATGACGCCACCGATGCCCATGCAGAGAAAGGCTACCGAAGAAGCCCCGGAAACCAGGGTGCGCGACCAGCCGAAGGCCGCCTCCAGTTCTTTGAAGAAGACGCCGTAGGTAAACATGGCGCCGATAACGACCGCCTGGGTGATAAAACCGGCGGCCACGATGTTGTAGCCGTAAAAATAGCGTCCCTGCAAGTATGCCCCCATTTCTGCCAACCTGTTGATACCAGATATGAATATGCCAAACCTTCGAATCGCCAGATTACCAACTATAGACCAAGTGCAGTTGTTTTAAAAGCACCGGATTGATCCTGGCCTCAAAGCAAGTGCTTTCATAACACAAGCATTTGAATATAATAAGTATTTTTGGCATTTCGATTGAACGCCGGAAATGGGCGAAAATCAAAGGGCAACTGGGCGCCAGCCACAATATATTGACAGGGTGCCGACAACCATGCTTAGAGTTCTCTTTCGTTTGCGGAAAGGGAATTCGGAAGTATGTCGATTTGTCCAGACCACGCATTTGTAGAATTTGCAGTTGAATCAACCAGCCAGCGTCGCCAGTTGACGTATTGTCAAACGGAGGGTGACCATCCATGTTGCTGAGACGGTTTGCAGATCTGCGTATTCGCTACAAGCTTCTGATCAGCTACTCGGCTGTTTTCTTTCTCTCCATTACCCTGGGCAGTGTCGTAATATACTCTTTTGTCCGCCGTAATATCGAGTCCAGCATAGAGAGCGAACTGAAAAACACAACGGCCACCATCTTGAATATGGCCCGGGCCTCCGCGGACACTTCCATCAAGAACCATTTGCGGGCCGTGGCCGAGAAAAACCTTGAAATCATTCAATATCTGTACGCGCAGTATAAAAACGGTGCCTTGAGCGAATCCGCGGCCAAGGAGCAGGCCCGGGCTGTACTGCTGAGCCAGACCATCGGCAAGACCGGCTACATCTATATCGTGGACAGCAACGGCGTCATCCTCATCCACCCCAAGGCGGCGCTGCACGGTGTCGATCTGTCTGAGTACGATTTCATTCAGGACCAGCGGGCCCGCAAAGCCGGGTACCTGGAGTACGATTGGAAAAATCCAGGCGAGTCACGTGCGCGGCCCAAGGCGCTGTACATGAATTACTTCGCCCCCTGGGACTGGATCATATCCGTCTCCTCCTACCGGAACGAATTCTACGAGCTGGTTCAGGTAGATGACTTCCGTGAAAGTATTTTAGCCCTGCAATTCGGCAAGACCGGTTACTCCTATGTCCTGGACAGCCGCGGCAACCTGATCCTGCACCCGAAGCTCGAGGGACACAACTATTACGATGCCCAGGACGCTCAGGGCCGGTATTTCATCCGCGAGATTTGCCGGCGCAAGAGCGGCAAGATCACCTATTCCTGGAAAAACCCGGATGAGGCGGATACCCGCGAAAAGCTGGTTATTTTCAACTATATTCCCGAATATGACTGGATCGTGGCGTCGTCGAGCTACCTCGAGGAGTTTTACGCCCCGCTGCGCACGATCCGCAATATCATTTTCTTTACCGTCCTGGTATCGCTGACCCTGGTCATTCCTCTCTCCATGCAGATCGGGGCCTCTATCACCAATCCGCTGCGCGAATTGATGAACCGAATTCGCCTGGGAGCGGATGGCGACATATCCGTGCGCATGCGGCGTCGCAGCCGGGATGAAATCGGCCGGTTGGCTTCCTACTTCAATGGTTTTATGGAGCGGCTGGAAGCATACCAAAGCAACCTGGAAGCCGAGATCAAAGAGCGCAAGCAGGCTGAAGAGGCCTTGCGGGAGAGCGAATTACAGTATCGGCTGATCGCCCAAAACGTAACCGATATGATCTGGGTGCTGGATATCGACACCTACCGTTTCACCTACTACAGCCCCTCGGTTCAGCGCGTCCGGGGATTTGCACCGGAGGAGGCCCTGAATCTCACCCTGGAGCAGTCCCTGACGCCGGAGTCCTGGGCCCAGGCCCGCAAAGTACTCGACGAGGGTATTGCCGCCGTCCGCCGGGTGGGTATGGCGGCAGAGGAACCCCGGACCATGGTCCTGGAGATGACCTGCAAGGACACTGGTACGATCTGGACGGAAGTCACCACCAGTTTTATCTGGGATGACCGCGGGCAGGTGATGAATATTCTGGGTGTCTCCCGGGATATCACCAAGCGCCGGCAGACCGAGCAGGAGATGGTCCGCATGCGTCATTACCAGAAGAACATCGTGGATTCCATGCCGTCCGTCCTGGTGGGGGTGGATGCCGAACAGCGGGTGACCCAGTGGAACCGTGAGGCGTAAAAAATGACAGGGGTGCCCCAAGAGCAGGCCCTGGGCGAGATTCTGGAAAGCGTGCTGCCCCAACTCAAAAACCAGATCGGAATTGTGCACCGGGCCCTGCAGGAGAGCACGGCCCAAAAAGTCGAGAAAGTGCTGCTGCCGGACATCGACGAGGTGCGGCATTTCGACATCATGGTCTATCCCCTGGTCGTTCCCGGGGTGGAAGGCGCGGTTATTCGTCTGGACGATGTATCCGCCCGGGTCCGGATGGAAGATATGATGATCCAGACTGAAAAAATGATGTCCATTGGCGGGCTGGCGGCCGGCATGGCACACGAGATCAACAATCCGGTGGGCGGCATGATTCAGAGCGTCCAGAATATCCAGCGCCGTCTTTCCGTGGATCTGCCCGACAACCAAGCCGCTGCGGCGGCCTGCGGCGTGGAACTGGACGCCTTGATCACCTATCTTGAGCAGCGGGAAATCATGCGTTTTCTAAACGGGATTCGCGAGTCCGGTATCCGCACTTCGGAAGTGATTACCAACATGCTCAATTTCAGCCGCAACAGTGATTCCCGCAAGCAGCCGGTTGACATGGCCCAACTGCTGGACAAGACCATCGAACTGGCCGCCCATGATTACGATCTTAAAAAGAAGTATGATTTCAGAAGCATAGATATTGTTCGCGATTTCAGCCCGGCCTTGCCCGAGGTCCCCTGCGTGGCAACCCAGATCGAGCAGGTCCTGCTCAACCTGTTGCGCAATGCGGCCCAGGCCATGGCCCAGGCACCCGGATCGCGATCGCCGCAGATATCACTGAAGCTGCGGGCAACCGAGGAGTTCCTCTCCATCGAAGTGGCCGATACCGGCCCGGGTACCAAAAGAGACGCCCGCCACCGGGTGTTCGAACCGTTTTATACCACTAAAGATGTAGGCATCGGTACCGGTCTGGGCTTGTCGGTGGCTTATTTCATCATTGTGAACAATCACAAGGGGACCCTGAGTGTGGAATCCCGCGCCGGACAGGGAGCTACATTTCTCATCAGCCTGCCCCTGGTGGAGGGCTAGACCGGACGGAGACTGGCATGACCGCGGACACCCAAAAACCGAGTGTGCTGATCATCGATGACGAACCCATCGTCCTGGAAAGTGTCTCGGTATATCTTAAAGACAGCGGGTTTCGAATACTACAAGCTGAAAACGGCCGCACCGGCCTGGCGGCTTTTCATCAGGAAAAGCCGGATATCGTGCTGGTGGACCTGCGCATTCCGGAGATAGACGGTCTGGAGGTCCTGGCGGCGGTCACCGACGAGGCGCCGGAGATCCCCATCGTGGTCATTTCCGGGACCGGGGACATGCAGGATGTGCTGGAGGCGCTGCATCGGGGTGCCTGGGATTTTGTCACCAAGCCCATCCAGGATATGGCGGTATTAGAACACGCGGTCCGCAAAGCACTGGAGCGCGCCCGCCTGCGCATGGAAAACCAGCGCTACCGGGCTCATCTGGAGGAGGAAATCCAGAAGCAAACCGCTGACTTGAAAGAGCGGACCCAGGCCCTGGAAGCCAGCAACCAGCAGCTGGAAATCGAAATGGGTGAACGGCGGGCTGCCGAGCAGTCCCTCCGCCGCAGCAATGAACGCCTGGATCTGGCCCTGTCGGCTGCCCGCCACGCCCTCTGGGACTATAACCTGCTGACCGGCCGTATTTACTTGAGCCCGCGTTTTTTTACCATGTTCGGCTTTGCGCCCGATGAGATGTCCCAGGACGTTGAAACCTGGTACGACCTGATCCACCCGGATGAGCAGGAACCCCTGAAAAGCCGCCTGGCGGATATTGCTTCCGGGGTGGTAACCTCTTTTGAAATTGAATACCGCATGCGCGCCAAGTCGCGCGACTGGCGCTGGATCCTGTGCCGTGCCCGGCTGGTTGAAAAAGACGAACACAACCGTGCCGTCCGCATCATAGGAACGCAAGTTGACATTACCCGCCGGCGCTTGAGTGAAGAGGAACTCAAAACCAGTGAAGCCCACCTGCGCAAGGAGAACCTGCGCCTGCGCTCCTCCCTGAAAGGCGGCGAGCGCTTCGGCCGGATTGTCGGCAAAAGCCGGGTCATGCGCGAAGTGTATGAACTGATTCTAAAGGCGGCTTTTTCCCGGGCCAATGTGATCATCTACGGCGAGTCCGGAACCGGCAAGGAATTGGTGGCCCAGACGATTCACGAACTGAGCGACCGCAGTACGGACCAGTTTGTTACCGTCAACTGCGGGGCCATTCCGGACAACCTGGTGGAGAGTGAGTTTTTTTGGGTACAAGAAAGGTGCTTTCACCGGTGCCACCCTGGACAACCCGGGTTACTTGAGCAGTGCGGACGGGGGGACGCTGTTTCTGGACGAGGTGGGTGAGTTGGACCTCAATATGCAGGCCAAACTCCTGCGGGCGATCGACGGCGGCGGATACACACCCATCGGGAGCACCGAGATCAAAACGCCGGATGTCCGCTTCATTGCGGCGACCAACCGGGATTTGCAGGCCTTTGTAAAGCAGGGGCGCCTGCGCGAAGATTTCTTCTGCCGGATCCACATCATTCCCATCCACTTGCCGCCGCTGCGGGAGCGCCGCGAGGATATCGCGCAGCTGGTTTACCACTTCCTGAGCACGCTCAGCGAGGACGATAAGGTACCGGCCGTTCCCGCCGACGCCATGAAGATGATGCAGCATTACGACTGGCCCGGCAATGTGCGGGAGCTGCAAAATGCCATCCACCGCTACCTGACCCTCAATAAATTGGATTTCATGGAAGCGTCCGCTGCCGGCGGTTCGCCGACCGAGCCCGGACCGGCCCCGGAAATCAATCTCACCGGTTCCAACCGTGAATTGCACAGTGCCATGGCGCGTTTCGAAAGTGAATACCTGCAGCAGGTACTGCACGAACACCAATGGCATCGCGGCCGGGCCGCTGCCGCCCTGAACATCAACCGCAAGACACTCTTCAAGAAAATCAAACAGTACGGGATCTCAAAAGCCCCAAAATAGGGCTTAATTACCCCAAATAAATATTATTTATAATATTAAAAGGTTAATTATAAATTGGGGTATTTTGACCCCAAATGATACCCTGCCAGTCTGGTTACTCCTCCTCACTTCGTTAATCCAATTTAAGCTATTAAATCAGTGTCTAAAAGTGAATCGGCTTCATTTGGCATGGCGCTTGCTCAATACTGGCCAATTCTAAAGTGCCGGCCGCGCAGGTGGTGCTTGTCACCGGTCGGGTCTACATGAAAGGAGGTACAACCGGCAGGCGGGCTCAGGTTAGACACACCTTAATTCAATCACGGAAGAGGAGGCAAAGAAAAACATGAGTGGAACCACTTGGGTTTATATAATGTTGGGGATCTATATTTGCTATTGTTTTTACTGGGGACTGAAAGGGTACTTTACTGAAAAAACCTCTTCCGGTTACGCCATTGCCGGACGATCGATTCCCTTTTTCGCGTTTCTGATGGCCTCGACGGCCGCCTCATTTTCAGGGTGGACCTTTATTGGTCACCCGGGGGCCATCTGGAAATTTGGTTTGGCGTACGCGTTTGCATCCTTTTACGTCATCACTATTCCGATTACCGGTACCTTCTTTTCCAAGCGTACCTGGCTGATGGGCAAGCGCTACGGCTTCATCACGCCCGGTGACATGTATGCCTATTATTACAACAGCGAAGCGATCCGCTGGCTGGTCGTGCTGTCCGCGGTCCTGTACGCCGTTTTCTATTCAGCCCTGCAGTTGATGGCTGCGGCCGCCCTGTTCAATGTCATCTGCGGCGTGCCTATCACCGTGGGTGCCCTGTTCATGGGTTTTATCGTATGGTTTTACGTCTGCACCGGCGGTTTGAAAGCGTCTACCTGGGTGGGGGTCATCCAATTCATCCTCCTGGTCGGTGGTATCATCATCCTGGGTTTTTACGTCATCAACGCACCTCATTTCGGTGGCTGGAGCGGATTTTCAGCCAAGTTGGCCGCCCTGGAAACCAAATATCTCGAGGTGCCGCAGGTCATTGATATGGCCCTGCGCGGCAAAGGCTGGACTTCCTTTTACATCCTGACCTATATGTTCGCCTTGATGGGCATCCAGTGCTCTCCGGCGTTTACCATGTGGACTTTCGGGATCAAATCCCCGAAACCGCTGGCCTGGCAGCAGGCCTTCATGTCCACCTTCGTCGTTGGCTTTTCCCTGTTCTTTTTTGCCGCTTTCCAGGGCATGGGTGCCAAGATTCTCCAGGTGGCCGGCGTCGGCAAATTTGCCACAATTGCAAGTGACAAGGTGGTCGTACCCCTGTTGATGCAGGAGTTCCTGCCACCCTTTATGCTGGGGATCGTGTTCGTCGGGGCCATAGCGGCCATCCATTCGACAGCGGCACCGTACGTCGGTACCGGTGGGTCCATCCTGCTCAGGGATGTCTACTGGCGCTACATCAAGAAACAGAAAGCTTCGGATGCCGAGCAGATCTGGGTCAACCGGATCCTGGCTACCGTCCTGATCATCGCCGCTTTAGCGGTGGGACTGGCGTCCACGACCGCCCTGGTGATATTGGGTGCCCTGGCCACCTGTTTCGGTTTCATTATGTATATCCTGCTCTCGGGCAGCTTGTGGGGATTCCGCTTTCCGACCATTGGAGCGATTCTGGGTATGATTGCGGCCATGATTTCGATTTTCGTCACCTATAAAATCATCCCCAAGCCGCTCTCCATGCATCCTGCATTCTGGGGTGTGGCCATCGGTTTTATCGTGGCTTATCTGTGCCGCGGCTTAGGCTTCAAGGACAAACCGGAGACTACGGAGCGCCAGGCTGAAATCCGGGCATGGCTCGACAGTGTAGATGAACCCAGTGCGTCCGGTAAGTCCTGGCGTAAGAAAATGAAGGTCGCCGTACCGCTGTGGTACTTTTTTGCCATCGGTCCGGCCTGTATCCTGGCCAACAGCGCCTTTTCGTTCTGCGGCTTTCCCGCCATCTGGTCCTGGCAGATTGCCTGGTGGATCGTGGGCATCGTGATGATGTGGGCCCTGTGTTTCAAAGCTGAAATGGCAACTACGACGGAAGAGCAGATCCGGCGGGCCGATACCGAGCAGATGATTGTCGTCAAGGAAACCTGATGACCGGTCCCTTGCTGCGCAATGAGATGATTTAACCGGACGACATGCAAAGGAGTAAGCAATATGAAAAAGGAAGATATTTGGATGATGATTCTGGTGGTATTCTCCATGGTATTTACCGCATCTTTTGGATGGGGCGTGTGGGGCTAACCGGAACTGTCAATCTTTGACATCGCCGCAAAGCGGGGATACCGCTTTGCGGCGACCTGGAAGGAGTAAGACTGATGAGTACAAAATATGATGAGGCCTATGCCCAGTCATTGGAGAACCCGGATGCATTCTGGGGTGCGGCGGCGGAAGACTGCCACTGGTACAAGAAATGGGACTGCGTGCTGGATGACAGCAACGTTCCTTTTTACCGCTGGTTCACCGGCGGGCAGGTCAATACCTGCTACAACGCCCTGGACTATCACATCGAGAACGGCCGGGGAGACCAGGCTGCGCTGATCTATGACAGTCCCGTCACCGATACGGTTAAAACCTACACCTACAGCGAACTGCGCGACACGGTCGCCAAGTTCGCGGGGGTATTGGCCGCCCAGGGCGTTGGCAAGGGTGACCGGGTTATTATCTATATGCCCATGATTGCCGAAGCCGCCGTTGCCATGCTGGCCTGCGCGCGCATCGGCGCGGTGCATTCGGTTGTCTTCGGCGGCTTTGCCGCCAATGAACTGGCCACCCGGATCAATGACGCCAAACCGAAAGTGATTGTGTCCGCTTCCTGCGGGATCGAAGTCAGCAAGATCATCCCCTACAAGACGCTCCTGGACGGGGCCATCGAGGCGGCGGAATTCAAACCGGAAAAATGTATCATTTTTCAGCGTGAGATGGAAAAAGCGACCATGGTTGCGGGCCGGGATGTCGACTGGATGGAAGCCCAGGCGGCTGCCGCGCCGGTTGACTGCGTGCCGGTAGCGTCCACGGATCCGCTGTATATCCTCTATACCTCCGGAACAACCGGGCAGCCCAAGGGTGTTGTGCGGGACAACGGGGGGCACCTGGTAGCCCTCAAGTGGTCTATGCAGGCCGTCTACGATATCGAGGCCGGCGACGTATTCTGGGCGGCGTCCGACGTGGTCTGGGTGGTCGGCCACTCCTATATCGTTTATGCGCCGCTGCTCAAAGGGGCTACCACCATCCTGTTTGAATGGAAACCGGTGGGTACCCCGGATGCCGGTGTTTTCTGGCGGGTCATTGCCCAGCACAAAGTCAAGGCCCTGTTTACCGCCCCCACGGCGTTTCGCGCCATCAAGCGCGAGGACCCCCAGGCGCTGCTGATGAAGGACTACGACCTTTCCGGCTTTAAGGCCCTGTTTCTGGCCGGGGAGCGCAGCGACCCCGATACACTCCAATGGGCCGAGACCAACCTGGGTGTGCCGGTGATCGACCACTGGTGGCAGACGGAAACCGGGTGGGCGATTGCCGCCAACTGCATGGGCCTGCACGCCTTTCCGGTGAAGCACGGTTCGCCGACCAAGGCGGTGCCGGGCTGGGACCTGCAGGTTGTGGATGAAAGTTGCACCCCGGTGGAGGCGGGCAAGATCGGCGCCCTGGTTGTCAAGCTGCCGCTGCCGCCCGGCACGCTGCCGACCCTGCGGCAGAATGGCAAGCGGTTTGTGGACTCCTACCTGGAAGAGTTCCCGGGTTACTACAAGACGGCGGATGCCGGGTTTATCGATGCAGAAGGCTATGCCTATATCATGGCCCGCACCGATGACATCATCAACGTGGCCGGCCACCGCTTGTCCACCGGTGCCATGGAAGAGGTCCTGGCGGATCATCCGGACGTGGCCGAGTGCGCCGTGCTCGGGGTCGACGACAAGCTCAAAGGGCAGCTGCCCATCGGCTTTCTGGTACTGAATGCCGGGGTCGCGCGGGCCCATGATGAGATCGTGGCCGAGGTTATCAAGATGGTCCGGGAAAGAATCGGGCCCGTGGCCGCCTTTAAAACGGCCACCGTGGTGGCCCGGCTGCCCAAGACCCGCTCCGGCAAGATCCTGCGGGGTACCATCCAGAAAATTGCCGACAATAAAGAGTGGAAGATGCCGGCCACGATCGATGACCCGGTGATTCTGGATGAAATTACCGACGCCCTCCAGACCATCGGCCTGGGGCAGGCCCGGCAGTAAAATCAGGGGCTGCCCGGTTCCGGTGCCCATTGCGGACCGGGCGGCATCCTGATGGACGTGAGCAGGCTGTCCGGTGCGTTTGCTTGGAGCCGCCGGCAGCCTGCTCGCATTCTTACCTGCCGGCTGGCTACCTGCGACCCGCCGCACAAGATATTGATCTTAGATGTTGTCCGGCACATCGTGGTGCCGCGGCGGCTTACACGTGTAATCGCTTTTAAGGACTATCCGGATTGGGCCCGGTTGCGTCCGTTTGCATTTGAACTTGCGCACCGGCCGCCTGGGCCCCGGGTTCCAGGACCAGCAGTCTGACCCGGCCGGCGGCCACCAGACAGTCCTCGTCATCATGCACGGCGGCCTCCCAGACATGTGAACGCTTGCCCAACACCAGCGGTCGGGCCGTACAGCGCAGATGGCCGCCGCGGACGGCTTTTAGAAACGAGGTGTTGTTTTCCAGGCCGACCGTGTGCTTTTTTTCTTCCCAGACCGTCAAGGCCGCACCGGTTGAACATAGCGTCTCTATCATGGCGGCATATACCCCCCCCGTGCACCAGGCCGTAGGGCTGCAGGTGTTGATCCGTGATTTCGATTTCCGCGGTATATTCATCCGGGGTTGCTTTCGTAAAGCGCAATCCCAGAGCATTGTTGAAGCCCCCCATATTGGCATTGAGCAGGTCGAGTACATTGTCTGGAAAAGTAGGCATGGATCGTGACTCCTCGTTAGTTGTTGTGTCGGTCAGTCTTTGTTCAGATGCGCCAACGTACGCTTTTTTCAATAAATAATCAAACTACGGACCATGGTTTCAGCCGGCCCACCGCGACGGCCGCAGCCCGGCCCGGTAAAAGATTCTGGTTTTTTGGCCGCGAATAAGCTATCTTTTATTTACCTGTAGCGGCCCTGAGCGCGACCGGTCCTGCCCCTGCTCTCAATTAACAGCCCCAGTCCTTTATCACCGGATGAACTCTATTAATTCATGACCGGCCTGTTCTCCGATTGTCCGGATCCGACCCGATGGCTGACCGCATGTTATCCCACGCTGCTGATATTTAACCGCGCCATGTCCCGTAAGAGGGAAAAAGGAGGAAGGCATGTATTACTCAATCCTGGTGCCTCTGGATCAGTCCAGACGGGCCGAGGCCATTCTGCCGCATGTGGAAAACCTGGCGACCTTGTATTCTTCCAAGGTGATTTTCCTGGTAGTGGTTGAACCGCTGCGCATGGTGGCGGCCTCCGGAGGTCAATACACGTCCCTGCATAAAGAAGGGCTGGCCGCCCAGGAGAAGGAGATCGAAAATTACCTGGCCGGGCTGCAAGGGGAGTTTCGCGAGAAAGGCATAGAGGGCATTGCTCGCCTGGCGCACGGGCCGGTGGTGGAAGAGATTATCCGTACGGCCAATACCGAAAATGTCGACCTGATTGCCATGGCCAGCCATGGCCGCGGCGGGCTGTCGCGTGTATTCTATGGCAGTGTGGCCGCCGGCGTACTGCAACGCATCGATCGGCCGCTTCTGATCATTCGGGCCCTTGACGATCAATAGCGGCTATCTAAAAAACGTCATTTGGTCCAATCTTCGCGTTGGGCGCTCGGTTTCGGCACGGAGTGCCGGTTTATAAGCGGGCAGGCGCAACCTTAAGCGCTATCCTCGAAATGTGGACGGCCCCCGGGGCCACAGGGTGTCCACAATACAGAAATAAGGCGCCAACACCAGCATGAACCAGAAAAAAGAGATAAAGGTGTTGATGGTGTCGCAGACGGGATTGTCGATAGCCGGGCCGAAATAGTTGTCGTGGAACCGCAGGCATGGGTAGGTGCCATTCTTACGCGGCGTATCCAGCAAAACATCAAAGAAATAAAACATCTGCCAGGAATTTTGCCGGATATAGCGGCCGAGGGCATACCAGGTCTGCAAGGTGCCGGCAAGACCCAGGTCATATACGAACATCCTGACAGCGGCGCCGAAAAACGGTTTCAGCAGTAAATGCCCGGTTTCGGTCTGGCTGGCATAGATGCCCCGAGACCGGTGAAAGAACTCCATCCGACCGATGCTGTACAGCGCCATGAGCATGCTCATGAGGATGTACAGGCGGTGGCAGCCGGCGGCTTCAAAACGTCGTCCGGAGGTATACAACCTGCCGGGCAGGGTCATCCAGGTGCCGCGGCGGCGGATTTTTTCAGCCAGTTTCTGATCTTCCAGAAAGTGCTGGCTCTCATCGAAACCGCCCAAAGTTTCGAAAAAGGTACGCTTCAACAAGAACCCCTGATCTCCATTGGTGGTGTTGATCCGGTTAAAGTGGGTTTTGCCTTCCATGTAGCGAAAGGTCTTGTCATGGGCCGACGCGCGGCGCAGGAACTTAAGGGGAAAATGTCCCGCGACCCGATCATCACCGCCGCCGTAAAGGGCCCGTTTCCAGGCCGCCAGGGCCTTGTCGAGCAGCCGGGGGTCTTTCAGGCGCGAGTCGGCATGTAAAAACAGGACATTCCGGCCGGTTGACTTTTGGAACCCCGCGTTTAGCTGCCGGGCCCGGCCGGGCGGGGCGGCCACGATGATGGGGTTGAAAACCCGGCAAGCTGCCAGGGTGCCGTCCGTGGAACCGCCGTCGGCGACAATGATTTCCAGGTTTACCCGCCTTTGGGCTTGCAGGTCGGTGAGCAATCGCGGGAGATGGTCCTCTTCATTCAGGGTGGGGATGATGATGGAGAGGTCGTGATCCATATGGTTTCAGTTTTCCAGTTTGCGGCTCGCCGCCAGCCACGCGTGCAGCAGCCCATTTTTCAATCCATTTTTCAGCTTTGCGCAAACCAGCAGGTCCGTTGGAAATGCCATCTGTCCCGGGAGCCTGTCCAGGGCAAAGAAGTCTGCGGCCGTTGCATCCGAACCGGGACGCAGGTTGCCCTGCGGGTGTTCCCCCCAAAACCAGACACCAACACTCTGGTGGTTCCGATCATGAAAGTTTGAATGTACCGCCAGAACCGGCCCGATGGTGAGCTGCAGCCCGGTTTCCTCGCGCAATTCCCGCCGGGCGGCTGCCCGCAAATCTTCATTCCAGTCCACATTGCCGCACGGGATGCACCACTGACCGGCGTAGGATCCCCCGCGTTTTACCAGCAGGAGGCGATCGTCCTGCAACAGAACCACCGCCACACCGACCCGCGGGTTGTGATATTGCCACCGGCCGCAAGCCGGGCAGTTTTGATGAACCCCAGGTTGGACGGACATTTCCGGATAGGGGTGTCCGCACAGCGGGCAGTACTTGAAATGCATGGCCATCACCAGGCAATGGGGTTGACGATATGGAAAATTGAACGACCAACAGGATAACAGAATCGAGGGCGGGGGACAATGGTTGCAGCACTAATAGCGATGACCCCCGACCGTGAAGTTGCGTCCCGGTGAAAAGAGCTTAGTTTCAGATATAGGTACCAGAACCCGGCCGCATAAACCCCAAACAGGTTGCGAGACGACGATGGCCAATCAGACCCCCAAGCAACGGCTATTTACAGAGCGTGAAAAGGTCCGCCACACGACCCATTGGGATTTGGATTACCTGCCCATCGAGGAAGTCGAAGGCTACTATTTCCAACACCCGGCCAAAAAGCAGGCCCACGGGGTTGCACCGCCAAAAAAATTAAGCAGCCAGCGTAAACTGGGACTGGTTCTGATTGGAATCGGTGCCGGTCTATTTGCGGTAGCCGTGGTGCTGGGCCGTCTCTGGGGGGGATAAGCCCTTGCCGGATTGGTGCTTAGAGCTGACAGACCCGGGGCGTAAAGCATCCTGGCCCAGAGGGCCAGGCTTTGGGTTGCCCCTGAAAGGGGCTTACAATCCAAAGCTTATGAGTGTGAAGTGACTAAAGTGCGCTAAAGTGCCTTGTATAATAAAACTGACAAATAAAAGCAGCTGGGTATAGAATTAACATAAGTCCGGGCATGGCAGGCCGTGAGTGCCTCGGTCATCTAAGGCCGTACTTTAGCAATGGTCGCCATGCCCA